>Ga0209543_1001883_pt1 | contig 17020 bp, 14 predicted proteins | sample MesohylFT_FD_187296 | JGI IMG/M metagenome (GOLD analysis project Ga0209543, IMG submission 187296) | Host-associated microbial community of the marine sponge Aplysina aerophoba from Gulf of Piran - sponge mesohyl, lysed by freeze-thaw... | ecosystem: Host-associated > Porifera > Sponge >...
CCTCGGCCGCGACTATCTTCGTTTGCTGCTGGAGAAGGATGTCGTCGCCGGCGACCTTCTCAATCTTGCCATCGCCTACAATGCCGGGGCCGGCCGGCTGCGGCGTTGGAGCGCGACGGTGCGGGATATGGACGACCGGCTCCTGTTCATCGAGAGCCTGCCCGCAAAGGAGACCCGGGTGTTTGTCGAGCATGTGCTAGCGAATATCTGGGCTTACCGCGCGCGCCTGGGCCAGAAGCGGCCGAGCCTGGCTGCGCTGGCGGCGGGGCAGACGCCGCTCTATAGGTCGCTCGACACCCGGCAGGCAAGCGCCGACCGCAACCCGCCCAACGCATGATCACGCCCTTCGCACCGGGAGCGCTCCCGTAATGCCCGGCAGCATCGACGAAAGCCGCCCTTTCATTCCCGTGGGGATCGCCGTGCTCACCGTCTCCTACACGCGCAGCGAAGCCTCTCAGCGGAAGCCGCCTGTTGCTCGGCGCGCCGCTTGGACGCCGATCAGCGCCATAAGCTACTGAACGCGTTGGACCCTGAAGGGTCCGGACCCGGCGCTTAGCGACACCGCTCGCGGCGCTGAAGTCGGATGCATCCGACATGCATCGACTCGCAACCCTGATTGCCTCAGGCGCCGTCTGCCCAGCGGGCGATGCCGACAAGCCTGAAATCGGTGTCGGTCTTACCCATCAGCTGAAGGCCCAGCGGCATGCCGTCGACTGCCATCCATGGCAATGACAGGCTCGGCCCCCCCACCATCGACCAGGGGCTGAGAAAACTGCGACTGCCCGTCGCCAGATGTGCCGTGGCGCCGCCGCCGGACGGCTCTTTCCCGTCATCGCTGCCGTCTTCGCCGTGCGCCGGCGCGTCGACGGGTTCGAGCAGCGGCGCCGGTCCGGACGAGGCGAGCGTGATGAAACCATCGGCATCGCCGGCTGCCTCCAGCACCTGGCGTCGAATCGCGTCACGCTGTTGCAGCGCCTTGCGATAATCGTCCGGTGTCATGCGAAGGCCGATTTCGAGCCGGGCGCGCACCGCATCGCCCAGGATTCCGGCGCCATGGGTCTGCGCGTAGGCTGCTACCGGCCAGCGCAGCTCGTACATGCAGATCGCTGTGGCGATGTCATCGCACGGGAGCAGCATGCGTTCGAGTTCGGCGACCGCGTTGCTTGTCGATGCATCGACGATCGCGACTCCTGTATCCAGAAGCTGCTGTTTCACGCCCTCGAAGGCCGCACGGGTCGTGTCGTCGATCTGGGACCAACCAAGCGTCTTCAGATGCACCAGCCGCTTCGGCTTCACCGGGGGCGGCAGGGAGGGATCGCCGATGAGGCCGGGATGGCCGTTGTGCCCGCCCGCAACGAACGAGATGCGCTGCGCCACGAGCCACATGTCGGCGAGGGTGGCCGCCATCGGGCCGATGTGGTCCAGACTGGGCGCGAGGGGATGCATGCCCCCGATGTTCAATGCGCCCCAACTGGGCTTGAAGCCGTAGTTGGCATTGAACGAGGCAGGGCGGATCAACGAGCCCATGGTCTGGTTGCCGATGGCTACAGGCACCATCCCCGCCCCTACCGCAGCGCCGGAACCGCTCGACGACCCTCCTGCTGTGCGCCGGGCGTCGAAGAAGTTGCGCGTCGGCGGCGGTTGCCCGAGGGCCAGTTCGGGCACCTGGGTCTTGCCCAGGATGATCGCCCCCTCCTTGCGCAACGCCCACACGCATGCGGCATCGCGCTTGCCGACCCAACCCGCAAACAGCGCGCTGTTTTGCTGGGTGGGCATATCGGCAGTCTCGAGCGTGTCCTTGAAGGCCACCGGGCAACCGTCGGCCGGTGACAGGGGCCGGCCCTCGCGATACCGCCTTGTTGACAGATCGGCCGCGCGCCGGGCGCCCTCGATATCGATGTGGGCGAAGGCACGCACCTCCGCCTCATTTGCGTAATATGCCTCAAGGCAGCGCTCCAGGAACGCGCGCGGCGTGTCACTGCCATCGTGAAATTTCCCGACCGCGCCGGTAAACGACAGGCGCGGATGGCGCGCCGGATCGTAACTACCCCGCGGTGCGGCGCCGCTGTCACGGGAAACGGGCTGAAGCATGCGGCTCCTCCGGCTCTTCCGGTCCCGGCACTGCCGAGACCGCCTTATCGACGGACCGGGCGCAACATACACCCCGGGATCGGGCGCCCGCATCCGGTCCGCTGCTTGACTCGGAGGTTCCGGCATGCACTTGATCGATTTCGGTCAATCCCCGGTCCAAAGCGCTTCGAGCGCGTCGCAACGGTCGCCGAAGCGGCTGCGAACGCCGTGCTCTAATCGCATCGAACATACGTTTGGACAGGCAGATTTCTCGGCGCTGGAGGCAAAAGATGGACGAAGTCGCAACAAAGGGAATGGAAACCCAGCAATCCCATTACGACAATATCGGGTTCAGTGATCGCACCGGTTTCGGGAGCCGGCCGGCCATACTGGTCATCGACATGTGCCGCGGCATAACCGAGCCCGGCAAGATGTATATCGACATGGATACGCATATTCCGTGCATCGCGGCCATACTCGATGCAGCCCGCCGCGCGGGGGCGCCGGTAATCTTCACGACCGTGGCCTACCATGCGGACCTTTCCGACGCCGGCATGTTCGGAAAGAAGGCGCGGCTGGTGCAGGACTTCCTCTACGGATCGCCGCTGGTGGACATCGACCCGCGCCTGCCGGTGCTGGAGTCCGATCATCTGATGGTCAAGAAGTTCCCGAGCGCCTTCTATGGCACCAACCTGCAATCGATGCTGACCGGGGTCGGCGTGGACACCACGGTTGTCGTCGGCAATTCCACCAGCGGGTGCATACGCGCGACAGTGTGCGATTCGGTATCGGGCGGTTTCAGGACCATCGTGCCGGAGGATTGCGTGGCCGATCGCGCGCAGCTTTCCCATACCGTGAACCTGTTCGACATGGATGCGAAATATGCCGATGTCGTCTCCAGCACGGCCGTCGTCAGCTATCTGGACAGCCTTGCCGGCCCGTCCCGGCTCCGGGCTGCCGGCTGATATCGCCGTTCGAGGACGAAGACACGCAGAACGCATCCATCCAACTGCCAAGAAAAGGGGAGAAAACATGAGAAAGATCTTCAGTGCGTTGGCGCTGACCTTGTCAGTCGCGCTAATCGGCACCACGGCAGGCGCAGCTGAACTACGTGTGCGTATCGGATCCGACGTCGGCAATCTGGATCCCGCACGGATCTTCGGTATCGAGAACCAGACGGTCGCGAGCCACGTCTATAACGGCATGGTCAAATACGATCAGGCCACCAACAAGATCCTGCCGGATCTTGCCACAAGCTGGAGCGTATCGGCCGACGGCACGGAGTACACCTTCAAGCTTCGCGACGGTGTCATGTTCCACAAGGGCTACGGCCAGCTCACTTCGGATGACGTGAAGTTTTCCCTGGAGCGCGTGTTGAACCCCGACACCAAGAGCCGCTACGCGGGTCAGCTCGCGGGCGTAAAGGCGGTAGAGGCGCCGGATCCGCTTACTGTGAAGATCGTTCTGGACGCCCCCAATGCAGGCCTGTTGAACAAGCTTACCGATTTCAACCAGGGCTGGATCGCATCCCGCAAGGCGGTGACCGAAATCGGCGACAAGCAATACGCGATGCAGCCGATCGGCACCGGGCCGTTCATGTTCGACAAATGGTCGCCGGGCAACCAGGTCCGCGTGGTCGCCAACAAGGACCATTTCGGCGGTCCGCCGAGCCTCGACGCCGTGACGTTCCGGATCATCAAGGACGAGACGGCGGCGGCCATCGCGCTGGAGAACGGCGAGATCGACGTGTTTTTCGCCTTGCAGTCTCCGCCGGTTATCGACCGTCTGAAGAAGGCGGACGGCATCGCCGTGCTTAACCGGGTCGCCAACCACACCATCAACCTGGTGCTCAACCAGTCGGTCAAGCCGCTCGACGACATCCGGGTGCGCAAGGCCATCGCATACGGCATCAACCGCGAAGCGCTGATTTCCGGGTATTTCAAGGGGACCAAGGCGCCGGGACACAGCGTGATCACCTCGTCCTTCCCGGAATACACCGAAGAGCTGCCGCAATACGCCCACGATCCGGAAAAGGCGAAGGCGCTGTTGAAGGAAGCGGGACAGGAAGGGTTCACCCTGGAACTCGTCACCGTGGGTCTCAGCCCGTACAACGAGCTTGTTATCCCGATGGCGAGCGACCTCGAGAAAGTCGGCATCAAGACCAAGATCACGGTGCTGGAACGGGGCGCTTACCTGCAAGCGCGGGGCAAGGGCGACATCATGACCTGCATCACCGGCATCGTCGGGCCCCCCGATCCGGACTCGCCGCTGGTCTCGCTGTATGCGACCAAGTCGTTTCCTCCCGGCATGAACACGTCGCGCTACAACAAGGCCGATGACCTGCTGGCAAGCGCAGCCGCGGAACAGGACCCGGCCAAGCGGACCGCGATCTATCAGCAGATCATGGGCCAGACCATGGAAGACGTCCCCGTACTTCCGCTGTACGCCGATCAGCTCTTCCTGGCGCACAGCAGCAAGGTCAAGGGCCTCGTGCAGAACTCGCTGTTCACGGTCCAGGCCCACACCGTCTCGCTGGAGGAATAGTCCCTCCGGCCGTCGAATGGGCAGGGGTGCTGACGCGTGCTGAGGTACACGGCCCGACGACTGCTGCTTATGAGCATCACGGTGATCGGCATGGTCACCGTGGTGTTTTTTTTGCTGCGCGCCATTCCCGGCGATCCGGCCAGCTACATGCTCGGGGACTACGCAACCGAAGAGTCGGTGGCGGCACTGAAGGCGGAGCTGGGGCTGGACCGGCCGGTCTGGGAGCAGTATCTCGGCTTCGTCAAGCGCGCGCTTACCGGCGATCTGGGCACCTCGGTCGTCACCGGACAGCCCGCGTTCGACGAGGTGCTCGAGAGCATCCCGTGGTCGGCGGCCCTGTCGGTCAGCGGCATTATCATCGCGGTGTTAGCCGGTGTGCCGTTGGGTGTGATGTCGGCGGTGCGCCATGGCACCTTCGCCGATCTGTTCGTCATGCTCGGCGCACTGATTGGCATCTCCTTTCCTGTCTTTTGGGTCGGCCTGGTATGCATTTTGCTGCTGGCCCATGAAGTCCGCCTCTTTCCGGCGCTCGGCGCGAGTTCCTCGCAGGATTTCTTCACCCAGGTGCATCACCTGATGTTGCCTGCGCTCGTGCTCGGCTTCTCGGTGGCAGCGTATATTGCGCGGCTCACCCGCTCGGCGATGCTCGAAGTGCTGGGCCAGGATTTCGTGCGGGTTGCGCGCGCAATGGGTGTCCCGGAGCGGCGCATTGTCTACCGGCTTGCGCTGCGTAATGCGTTGATACCGGTGCTCGCCGTTATCGGCGTGACCTTCGCGTGGTCATTGGGCAGCGCAATTCTCGTGGAAGCGGTGTTCAGCCGGCCCGGCCTCGGGTCGATGATCCTGAAAGCGGTTTTCGCGCGCGACTACCAGTTGGTCCAGGCCGGGGTGTTCGTGCTCGCGAGCGCGGTGGTACTGGTCAATACTTCGCTGGATATCGTTTACGGCTGGGTAGATCCCAGGGTCAGCGTGTCATGAGCGCGGAAGTACTGCCCGATACGACGGCGGATACGGTTCCGCGCGCAAGGATCGTCCGGCGCATCCTGGGACGATATCTGCGCCACCCGGGATTGAGCCTCGGCCTGTTCGTTCTCGTCCTGCTGTCCTTTGTGGCGATAGCGGCGCCGTGGCTTGCGCCCCACGGTCCGACCGAGGCGGACCTGATGAACACGTTGGCGCACCCTTCCGGGGAGTATCTGCTCGGCACCGATCAATACGGTCGCGATATTCTCTCACGGCTGATCTGGGGCGCCCGCATCTCGCTGGAAGTGGCGCTCGCCGTGGTCGCGTTGTCCCTGACGTTTGGCTCGGCGATCGGCGCCATCGCCGGGTATGCAGGCGGCTGGGTGGAGCGCATCATGATGGTGTGCAACGACATCCTGCTGGCTTTCCCCGGTTTTCTGCTGGCGCTCGCCCTGGTCGCCGCGCGCGGCTCGTCGCTGGAGAACGTCATCCTGGCAGTGTCCATAGCCTATACGCCGCGCGTCGCCGCCGTCATGCGCTCGGTCGTGATTACCATCCGCCCGCGGCCGTTCATCGAAGCCTCGCGCGCCATCGGCATGTCTTCGTCCCGGGTGCTGTTGCGCCACGTGCTGCCGAATGCGCTGCCGCCGGTCATCGTGGTAACGACAGTCAGTGCGGCTACCGCCATACTTGCCGAAGCCGGCTTGAGTTTTCTCGGTCTCGGTGTGCAACCCCCGACCGCAACCTGGGGCAACATCATCTCGGACGGCCAGGGCTTCATCACATCGAACCCGTTGATCTCGTTGTCCGCCGGGCTGTGCATTGCGGTTACGGTGATCGCACTGAACCTGTTGGGCGACGGGTTGCGCGACACGCTGGACCCGCAGATGCGCCGTTACACCGGCGAGCGGATGCTGTGAACGCCTCGCCCGTCGCCGCCCGGGGACTCGCGCCGTCATGAGCGATGGCGCTGTCCTTGCGGTGCGCGACCTGCGCACCGTGTTTCCGAGCGAGGCAGGACCGGTCACTACGGTCGATAAGGTGTCTTTTTCGCTCGGCGCCGGGGAGACGCTGGCGGTGGTAGGCGAGTCGGGCTCGGGCAAGACGATGACTTTTCTCTCCGTTCTGCGCCTGGTGCCGCCGCCGGGACGGGTGATAGGCGGTGAGGTGCTGTTCGAGGGCGCGGATATCGCCACCCTGTCCGCGTCCGCGATGCGATCGATACGCGGGGCGGGCATCGCAATGGTGTTCCAGGACCCGCTTACGGCTCTCAATCCGGTGTTCACCATCGGCGACCAGATGCTCGAGGTGATTCGCGCACACACGGGAATGGGTCCCCGCCAGGCGCGGGTGCGCGCCCTGGAGGTGCTGGAGCGCGTGCATATTCCCGCACCTGCGCAACGCATCGACGACTACCCGCATCAGCTCTCCGGCGGCATGCGCCAACGGGTGCTGATTGCCATGGCCATCGCATTGCGTCCGAAGGTGTTGATTGCCGACGAGCCGACCACTGCGCTCGACGTCACCGTGCAGGCCCAGATCCTCGAGCTGCTGGCGGAACTGCGCAGCGAACTCGGCATGGGCATGGTCCTGATCACCCACGATCTCGGACTGGTCGCAAAATACGCCGACCGCGTGGCGGTGATGTATGCCGGGCGAGTGGTCGAGACGAGCCCCATGGCGCGGGGATTCGGCCAGTCGCGCCACCCCTACACCCGCTCGCTATTTCGCAGCATTCCGCGCCTCGACCTGCCCGCGGACCAGCCATTGACGGCCATCGCCGGGCAGCCGCCCGATCTTGCCAGACTGCCTGCGGGCTGCGCCTTCGAGCCGCGTTGTTTCCTCGGCAACGGTCGCGAGGATTGCCGGAACGAGCGGCCGGCCCTCTCGCCGACCACCAGCGACCGTCACCTCAGCGCCTGTCCGCACTGGCGGACGCTGCTCGATGCGGAGCCCGGCGCATGAAGCCGCCGGTGGACACCCAAAATAAGGGCGGCGAACCGTTGCTGAGCGTCGAAGGGCTGAGCAAGACCTTTCACGAACGCCGCTTGTTCTCCCGGTTTCGCGGCGCCGGCGTGCGCGCGGTGGACTCGGTGTCGTTCTCGCTCGCTGCCGGCGAAACGCTCGGCGTGGTGGGCGAAACCGGCAGCGGCAAGAGCACGCTCGGGCGCCTGGTGTTGCGCCTGGTAGAGCCCAGCGCCGGGCGCATCCTGTTCAATGGCGAGGACATCACCGCGCTTTCGCAGCGCCAGATCCGGCGCATGCGCCAGCAGGTGCAGATGATCTTCCAGGACCCCTACGGCTCGCTCGATCCGCGCATGAGCGTCGGTTCCATCGTTGCCGAACCGATGATTGTGCACGGCCTGTGGCATGGAGCACGCGATGACCGCGTGCTGGAGGTCATGCGCCAGGTCGGCTTGCAGGCCGAGCATCGCAACCGTTATCCGCACGAATTCTCCGGCGGGCAGCGTCAACGTATCGGTATCGCGCGCGCGATGGCTTTGCAGCCCAAATTGCTGGTGCTCGATGAACCCGTATCGGCGCTGGACGTCTCGATCCAGGCACAGATCATCAACCTGTTGCGAGAACTGCAGCAGCAGGCGGACCTGGGGTTCCTGTTCATCGCGCACGATCTCGCAGTGGTGCGCCATGTCAGCAACCGCGTCGCAGTGATGTATCTGGGTGAAATCGTCGAGATCGGCCCGCGCGATGCGCTGTACGCGTCACCGATGCATCCCTATACGGTGTCTCTGCTGTCTGCAGTCCCGGCGCCGACGGTGGACCGGGAGCGCGGCCACGACCGCGTCGTGCTGCACGGGGAGATCGGTTCCGCCACCGACCTGCCGAGCGGCTGCCGTTTCCACCCACGCTGTTACAAGGCGCGGTTGAAGGCGGCGAAACCGGACGTCGAAACCGTGGATAGTCAGGGTGAACGACTGCCAGCTGTGTGCGTGCGACATCGACCCCCGCCGATTGACACCGGCGACGGTCACGTCGCGATCTGTCACTTCCCCGAACTCGGCGAGGACCGCTCGCAAGTCGCCGAGCGGGCAGTGGCGCATTCAAGGGGCAATGGTTGACCGTAGGCCTCGTCGGCGCGGTACTTTCAAGTGAGGTGGCTCTGGAAGGTCGCAGCGAGACGAATGAGTCGTTGGAGGAACCCGACCGGCATGGCAAGAGCACTGGATTGTGACTGAAGCGCCCATCCGCTTCAGAATAGGCATCGATGTGGGCGGCACCTTCACGGATGTCGTCCTGATCGACAACGCCACCGGGGACGTTTCGGTCTCCAAGGTGCTGAACCGGCAGGACGACCGGGCCGAAACCGTTGCAGACGCCGTTTCGTGCCTGCTCGACCGCACGGGCGTGACGGCCGGTGAGATAGGCTGGATCAGCCACGGCACCACGATCGCGACCAATGCGGTGCTCGAGCGCAAGGGCGCGAAGACGGCCCTGATTACCAACCGGAACTTCCGGGACATTCTCGAAATCGGGCGTTTTGCGCGCCCGGCGGAACTGATCTACCGCATCCACCAGGACAAGCCGCCGCCGCTGGTGCCGCGCCATCTGCGCCTCGGCGTCGCCTGCCGTATCGACCGGCGCGGTGAGGTTGTCACCGAGCTCGACAACTCGGATCTGGAGGCGGCGATTGCCACAATCGCCGACGAAGGAGTGGAAAGCGTCGCGGTATGTTTCCTGTTCTCCTTTCTCAACCCGGTGCATGAGGAACAGGTGGGCGAACGCCTCCGCGCCGCTCTTCCTGGGCTCGACATCGTGCTGTCCAGCGAAGTCCTGCGGGAGTTCCGGGAGTTTCCGCGAACCTCCACAACCGTGTTTGCGGCCTATGTCGCGCCGGTGCTGCGGGCTTATATATCCGGACTGCTTGCCCGGTTGGCGGAGCGCGGCATTGCCCGCCCCCTATATGTCTTCCAGTCGAGCGGCGGCGTGGCCACGCCAGAGATCGTCATGCGCAACCCGGCGCTCACCATGCTGTCGGGTCCCGCGGGGGCCGTTGTCGGCGCCGCGGAAATCTGCGGCCGCGCCGGTTACCGGGACCTGATCACCATGGATATCGGCGGCACGTCGCTGGACACCTGCCTGATTGGCGGTTCGGTCGCGGAAACCGCGACGACGCGCGAGATCGACATGTTTCCCATCGCCATCCCGATGCTGGACGTCCATACCATTGGCGCCGGTGGCGGCAGTGTCGTGCGCGTAGACGAAGTCGGCCGGATCGGGATCGGGCCGGAGAGCATGGGCGCGCGGCCCGGCCCCGCCTGCTACGGCCTGGGCGGGGACCGGGCGACCCTGACCGACATCAATCTATTGATGGGTCTGATCGATCCCGACGGCTTCGCCAATGGCGAAGTGCCGCTCGACCGTTCCCTCGCCGAGGCAGTCGTTGAGCGCGAAGTGGCCGCGCCGCTCTCCGTAGACCTCTTCGCCGCGGCGGCCGGCGTGTTCCGGGTCGCTACCAGCCAGATCGCCGAAGCCATTCGTACCGTGACGACGGAACGGGGCAGCGACCCGCGCGACTACGCCCTGGTGGCATTCGGCGGCGGCGGTCCCCTGCATGCAGCCGCAGTCGCACGCGAGCTCGGAATCGGGCGCATCGTCGTGCCGCGCCATCCCGGCCTGTTCTCCGCGCGCGGCATCGCAACGGCCGATTTTGCCCACGATTACATCCAGTCCATCCTCCGGCCGGTTGCGGACATGCGCCCGGACGAGGCCATCGCGGGCATGGAAATTCTGTTGCGGCGCGCTGCGGCCGATCTCGACGCCGAGGGAATTCCCTCGGACTGTCGGGAACTGTCGCATGCTTTCGACCTGCGCTATGTCGGCCAGACGACCGAGATAACCGTACCGGTGCAGGGCGGCGCCGAGCTGCTGCAGGAGGGGTTCCGGGCCGTGGCGGCGCGGTTCCACCGCCTGCATGAACGCCTGTACAGCTACAGCGTTCCGGAGGAGCCCGTCGAACTCGTCAATCTGCGCCTGCATGCCGTCGGCAGGGTCGGAACACTGCCGCTGCCGGCAATGGGAAGCGAGGCGATTGGAGCGGCACCGGTCGGCGAGCGGGCGGTGTTACTGCCGGCTGGCGGCAGCCTGCGGCCTGTCCCGGTTTATCGGCGCGACCGGCTTGCGCCAGGCGACTCTATCGCCGGCCCGGCCCTCGTCGAGGAGCCTTCATCGACGACGGTGGTTCTTGAATTCATGACGGCCGAGGTGGACAGCTTTGGCAACCTGGTCCTCGGTTCCGACAGCGGAGGAGAAAATTCATGACGGTCGATGCCTTCTCCCTCGCCGTTCTCCACGGCTCGCTCATCGCTATCGCGCGGGACATGAAGATCATGACCATGCGCACGGCCTATACCCAGCTATGGAAGGAACAGGGGGACCTCTCCTGCTGCCTGATGAACGAAGACGGCGAGATCGTCGCCCAGGACCCGAACGGTTTTCCCATCCATGTCACCACCATGCCCTTGCAGCTGCAGGGCGCTGTCGAGGCGATCGGGCGGAGCAGCCTGCGGCCGGGCGACGTCCTCGCCACGAACGACCCGTTCATCGGCGGCACACACCTGCCCGATGTCCTTATCGCACGGCCGGTATTCCTCGAGGACGAACTCTACGCGTTTGCCTGCAATCGCGGCCATTGGGCGGATATCGGCGGCATGGGGCCCGGAAGCTACTCCCCGGCGACCTCCGACATCCACCAGGAAGGCATTTTCATTCCGCCGGTGAAGCTGTTCGAAGCCGGGCGCCCCAATCCAGGCGTCTTCGAGATGATCATGTCGAATATCCGCAACCGGTCGGTCGGCCTGGGCGACCTGCGCGCGCAATACGCCTCCTGCGAAACCGCCGGGCGCCGCCTGGCCGCGCTGGCCGCGCGATACGGCCTCGGTACGCTGAAGGCGGCGATGGCCGAGATCGTTGCCCGGTCGGAGCGGATGACGCGCGCGCGCATCGCGGAGTTCCCCGACGGGACCTACCGCGCCCGGGACTGCCTCGACGGCGACGGACAGTCGGACCGGAAAACATGGGTCGATGTTCGGATCGATATTCGCGGCAGCGACATCGTCGCCGATTTGAGCGGCAGCAGCGAGCAGTCCGCTGGCGGCATGAACTGCTCCCATTCGGCTGCCGCATCGGCCGTGCAATACGCCATAAAGTCGATCACGGACCCCGAGAACCCGCCCAATGCCGGCAGCTACAGGCCTATCGCCGTCAGGACCCGGCCCGGATCTCTGGTCGATGCCCGGAAACCGGCTTCGATGGTGGGATTCGGCGAGGTCTGCTACCGCGTGCTGGACGCGACCATGGCGGCGCTCGCCGGCGCCGTCGGAGAGCGGGCTATCGCCAGCGGATCGGGGTCGACCGGCACTGCCGTCATAGCGGGCCGCCGGCGGCAGGAAGACGGCGGGGGCTATTTCACCACACTCGAGCTTTCCTCCGGAGCGTACGGCGCGCGCGCTTCCCGCGACGGGATGAACGCCATCCGCTACGGGCCGGGCAATGCGGGCCATGTCCCGATAGAAGCGGACGAGATGGAAAATCCGCTGTTCTTCGAAGCCTACGAAATTGTCCCCGATACGGGCGGCGCCGGCCGCTTCCGCGGCGGCAACGGCTTTGTCCGCGCCTTCCGCGTGGAAACCGGCGGCGCCCGCATATGCCTCTGCGCCGACCGGCATGACACGCAGCCGGCCGGCCTGTCCGGCGGACTGCCGGGCGCGACTGCGCGGTATGTGCTGGACCCCGGCTCCGACCGGGAACGGGTGTTGCCCAGCAAGACGCCCTATATCGACCTTGCTCCCGGCACGCTGGTGCATCTCCAGTCTGCCGGCGGAGGGGGTTATGGCGACCCCGGCGAGCGCGACCCGGCGCGTGTCGCGGAAGACCTGAAGGACGGCTACATCACCGAGAGGGCCGCAAGGGCGGACTATGGCCTCTCAGGAGGCTCCAAAGGGTAGTCCCGCCGCATCAGGCGATCATCAGGCGATGTGCAGGCGGGCACGGTCGGTAGGCCATCCGACGGCCACCTCCTGTCCCGGTTCGAAGCGGTTCTCGTCGCCGTCGCCCGACATTACGCGCGCGACGGCCTCCGTCCCGTCGGGCAGCCGGACGAGATGCGAAACGGTGAGGCCCAGATAGACGTCTTCGACATAGCTTGCGGGCACGACCTGCCAGGAAGCGCCCATGTCCTCGCCGCGACCGGTAATGCGCAGCAGTTCGGAGCGGATCGAGAACGCCGCGCGTTCCCCCGTGGACAGGGCAGCGCCCCGCGCGGGGATTTCGACCTTCGCGAAATCGAGGTCAAGCGCGACCCGGGTGTCCGAAGTGTGCGAAACGGTGCCTTCCAACACGTTATTGTCGCCTATGAACTCGGCGGTGAAGCGCTTGTTCGGAGTCTCGTAAACGTCCCGCGCCGTTCCCTCCTCGACCAGTTCTCCATCCGCGATGATGGCGATCCGGTCAGCCACGGTCAGCGCTTCCTCCTGATTGTGCGTGACATGGATGAAGGTGATGCCGACCTTTTCCTGGATGCGCTTCAACTCCAGGCACATCTCCTTGCGCAGCTTGGCGTCGAGCGATGCAAGGGGCTCGTCGAGCAACAGGATGTCGCGCTCCAGCACCAGGGAACGGGCAAGCTGGACGCGCTGCTGCTGGCCACCGGAAAGCTCGTGCGGCATGCGCCTGTTGTAGCCCTCCAGCCCGACCATGGAGAGCATCCGGTCCACCCTGTCGCGGATGTCGCCCGGCGGAACCTTGATCAGCTTCAGCCCATAGGCGACATTGCGCTCCACCGTCATATGCGGGAAAAGCGCGTAGTTCTGGAATACCATCGAGGTCGGCCGCCGGTTGGGCGGCAGGTGGCTCACATCGCGACCGTGCAGATAGACATGCCCGGCGCTCGGCCGCAGGAAGCCTCCGATCAGGCGAAGCAACGTCGTCTTACCGCCGCCGCTCGGCCCCAGCAGCGCGTAGTATTGGCCGCTCTCGATGGAAAAGCTGACTGATTTCAGCGCCGTGACGGCGCCGTAATTCTTGCCAAGCTCGACAACTTCCACGGCTATGGCGGCGGATTCGGTCATGACTTCCGGTGTCGCTGGTTTCGTTTGCCGGTCAACTGGACATCACCGGCTCGGCCATGGCGCGCGCCCTGCGTTCCAGCCGCTCGGCGCGCACCAGGGTGTAGACGATCACCGTCCCGATCACCAGCATCGACACGATGCTCATTATACCGGCCATGGCGTAGGACTCGCCGGACATGCCGATATTGAGCATCTGCGCGACCAGCATGTTGGAGAACGTGTCGAACCCGCCCTTCAGCAGCGCGGTGCGCACGGCTTCATTGAAGGACAGGATCGTGACGAACGCGCAGGAGCTGAACACGCCGACGCGGATTTGCGGAAACTCGACATGCCAGAAGGCCTGCCAGGCAGTGGCGCCGCAAGCCCTGGCGGCCTCGGTCTGCTGCACGCGGTAGCGCGACATCGTTATCAGGATAACGATGAACGCATAGGGGTGGGTGTAAATGACCTGACCGATGACCGCGGTGAGGAAACCCAGGTCGAACCAGCCGTCGAACCAGCTGACGCCCAGCGCGTCGCCGAGCCAGGCGAACCCCCTGGCAAGGTTCTTGAAGAACACCAGCAGGCTCGAGCCCATGATGTCCGCCGGTACAAACAGCGGCGAGAGCATAAGCGCGACGAAGCCGACCTTGCGCCGGGTCCGCTTGTAAAATTTGGCCGACAAAAGCGCCATCGGAATGGTCGCCGCTATCGTCGCCAAAGCCAGATACAGCGTCCATTTGAGCGACACGACCAGCAGTGTGTCGCCGAGAACCACCCTGTACCAATCGAAGGTGAATTCGTAGATCCGGGCGCCGAAACCGTGCTGATTGAAGGAGATGCCGATCGTGTAGAAGACCGGCATCAGCAGTGCGAACACGACGGCCAGCAGATACGCCCATTTGAGCCGGATGTTCCAGGGACTGGCGAAATCGTCGTACATAGCCGGCTCAGCTGATCGGTTCGAGGATCTTGGTCAGGTCGAACAGCCGGTGGCCGATATAAAGCAGCAAGACGAGGGTAAAGATCATGATAGTGCTGATCGCCATGGCCAACGGAAAATCGAGGGCGACGATGGCCTGATTGGCGATCAGCCCCGCATTGACGGCGCCCGGCCCGCCGAGCAGCGTCGGCACCAAGGCCACGCCCATCGAGTTAACGAAGATGAACACGCTGCCGGCGAATATGCCGGGCGCGGCCAGAGGCAGGACGATATCGGTAAAGAGGCGCACCCGCCCGGTGCCCAGATCGTCGCAAACCTCGAAGACATAGTTCTGCACCGCTTCCAGCGCGAGGAAGCCCGCAAAGATCATGAACGGCAAGAACGACATGACGTCACCGATGATGACGCCGAGCGGCGAATACAGGATGGAGGTGATCGGCTCCGACAGGATACCCAGGTCCATGAGGACGGAGTTGACGACGCCATTGCGGCCCAATACCGGGCGCATGGCGAAAACCCGCACCAGCTCCGAAATCATGAACGGCAGGATGAACAGCAGAATGACCCGGTGCTGCGCCGCCCTGGTCACCCGCCGGCGTATGAACACGGCGATCGGGAAGCCGATTACGAATGAAATCAGGACTGAGGCTGCCGCATGCAGCATGGAGTACAGGTAGTTTTCAGCCCGCGCGGATGTGAAGAAATTGTCGTAGGCGAACAGGGTGAAACCCGGCTCCATCCAGAACTGCGTGCGTTCGAAAACGCTCCACACCACGGTGAGCGTCATCGGCGCCGCGAAGAACAGGACGAAAAAGACGACGGGAATATAGAACACCCATCTCTGGATGCCGTTTTCCCCGAAGAGTTGGCGCCATCGCGCGGGCGGGGCCGGAAGTTCCCGGCCCCTCCGCGCTGGCGACGGGCTCATGTCCGCCGCTGAAGTCACTACCCGTCAGGCGGCCTGGAGGCGCGCCCACCAGTCCTGATAGGCGCGAATATGGGTCGGGAAGACGTTCTGCCACGCATTGCCCGTGACGGCGAAGCGGGCGTTCTTGCGCGTGAGGATGTCGAGCACGGACTCCTGCACATCGGGCGCGAAGTCTTCCGGGTGCGCCTTGATGTACTCGTCCACGCCTACCATCTGCGGCGCAAATCCCAGTCCCGACAGGGTCCGCGCGCCGAACCAGGGCGAGAGATACACATTGGCGAGCTTGTAGTAGAGCTCGTCCGCGCCGCGCTCGCGCCCGCCCTTGGTCAACATGATCATGTTGTTCCAGGTCTGGTGGCCCTCTTTCATGGTGCCGTAGCGGATGTCGGCCTTGTCGCCGGTCTTGCGGTTCGCGATGATCTGGATCGGCTCCCAGCAGGACGACATCAGCACTTCGCCGCTGGCCAGAATGCCGACGCCGTTCTGGAACCCGTCCCAGAAAGTGCGGAACTGGCCCTTCTTCTTCCAGTCGATCAGGAACTCGCAGACCGCCTGCACCTCCTTGGGCTTCATGTCGGAGGGGTTCTCGATCTCGATCTTGCCGCTTTCCTTCAGGTAGATGGCCATATTGGTGAGCGTCGGCCCGAAATCGTTCTGCAGCGCGACGCGGCCCTTGAACTGGGCGTCAAACATGATGCCCCAGCTATCCGGATGGAAACCGAGTTCCTTGAAATCGTACGCCATGGAATCGGCATTCGAGATCATCGGCGTCGAATAGACTTGGCCCTCATAGCGGATCGTGTGAGCGGCGAGGCCGTCTTCGTTATAGACGGGCAGGATATTCTTCCAGTTGGGAATCCGGCTCGTGTCGAGCGGCACGATGGCGCCCTGCGAGGCCAGCGCGTCTTCCATGCCGCCTCCATTGTCGGTGACCGCATCGAAGAGCTTGTTGCCGTCGCCTACGACCATCTTCTGGATCGCCTCGTCGGCCCGCGCGCTCTTCGCGGTCGCGGCAATGGAAATGCCGCCCTGGGCCTCCATGGCGCTCCAGTCCTTGGCGCCGACCTTGTGCACGCCCGGATTGGCCCAGATCTTGAGCGCTTGGCCATCTGCGGCCGAGGCGCCCGGAATCCGCCCCAACATTGCAGCCGCGCCGATGCTCGACGTCGCATACATGAACGCGCGGCGCGTCCATTGCATCTGCTTCATGGCTGTTCCTCCCTTTGCGATTCGGTCACAGGCAACCACTGCGCGGGCCTGTTTGCGATGGGGAGTATATCTGTCGCGGGACGGTTGACATAGGCGGCGGCCGGCTTTTCATACTCATCGACCGTCACGCGCGAGCCGTCCGCCAGCGCAATCTCGATCCGCCCGGAGGCAGACGGTTCGGTATCCGTCGGCGCCGGCAGCAGCGTCGCCGGCTCCGCCCCTTCCGTCGAAGAGACGACCACCGGGACGAAGCCGCCCACCACAAGCGCCGGCTCCCGATACTGGCGCCGCCAACCG
>Ga0209543_1001886_pt1 | contig 16984 bp, 10 predicted proteins | sample MesohylFT_FD_187296 | JGI IMG/M metagenome (GOLD analysis project Ga0209543, IMG submission 187296) | Host-associated microbial community of the marine sponge Aplysina aerophoba from Gulf of Piran - sponge mesohyl, lysed by freeze-thaw... | ecosystem: Host-associated > Porifera > Sponge >...
GCACTTCGGGCGGCGAGTTGGCCTTGAATGCCGAGTTTCTGCGGTTCGCGGCTCACTGGGGTTTCGTGCCGCGGTCGTGCCGCCCCTACCGGGCGCAGACCAAGGGCAAGGTGGAGCGACCGATCCGGTACGTGCGGGAGAGCTTCTTCTACGGCCGGCCATTCATAAATGACGCCGACCTGAATGAGCAGGCCTCGCGCTGGCTGGAGGGCACCGCCAATGTGCGCCGGCATGGCACGACGGGTGAGCGCCCGGTGGACCGTTTCGAGCGCGACGAGCGCCAGGCGCTCCGTCCCCTGGCCGGCCGGCCTTACCGACCTCTGGGCGCTCGGCAGCCCGAAGCGGCGTCCCGGCGCCGCTTCGTGGCGCCGACGGTCCAGGTGCAGCGGCGTCCCTTGCGGGAGTACTCGGAGGCGGTCCGATGAAGGCTCCGGCTGGCGACCGGCGAGCCCGGCTGCGGGAGATGCTGGCGGATTTGAAGATGCCCGGAGCACTGGAAGCCGTGGACGGCATCCTGGCCCAGGCCGACAGCGGAGCGGTGACCGCTTCCGAAGCGATCGAGGAGTTGCTCTCCGCCCAGATCGTGCTGCGCAACAACCGCCGGCTGCAAGCGGCGATGCGCTCGTCGCGCCTGCCGGCGGTCAAGACGCTTGGGCAGTTCGACTTCAGCTTCCAGCCCAGCATCAAGCGGGAGCAGATCGAGAGCCTCCACGAGTTGGGCTTCCTGGGGCGGGCCGAGAATGTGATTCTCCTGGGGCCGCCGGGAGTGGGCAAGACCCACCTGGCGATCAGCCTGGCCATCGCAGCAGCCGAGTCGGGCCGCAAGGTCTACTACGGCACGCTGGCGGCGCTGATCGACTCGCTGACCGAGGCGAAGGCAGCGGGCAACCTGTCGCGCCGGCTCCGTGTGCTGACCCATCCCGCCTTGCTGGTCGTGGACGAGATCGGCTACCTGCCGATCAGCCAGGACGGCGCCGTGCTCTTCTTCCAGTTGATCAACGCCCGGCACGAGCGGGCCTCCACGGTGCTCACCTCCAACAAGGGCTTCGAGGAGTGGGGCGGCGTGCTCGGCGACGAGATCATGGCGGCTGCGCTGATCGACCGCCTCTTACATCACTGCCACATCGTCAACATCAGGGGTAACAGCTACCGGATGAGAGCGCACCAAGACTTGCTCCGCCCCGCCCGCGAAGAGCGTCACCAGGAAACCGGCTCGTGATCGGCCACCGGCAACCAGGCCTCGTCGCGCGTCCGGTGTCGGCCTCCGGTCGCTCCGCTCCCTACGGCCGACACCGGAGCCCCGTGGCTCTGCTCCAGAGGCATGCTCCCGCCTCTACCGACCCGGCACAAGTGTGCAGTTTTCAGTTGCCACAAGTGTGCAGTTTTCGGTTGCCATTGACAGTGTTGACCGCGACTCCCCGCGCCGTTTCGGAGGCGCGGACGCCAGGCCGTTTCTCGGGCGATCAGCTGCGCTTCCCGCGCGTCGTTCTTCATGTGGTCAAGGTGCCCTCAACGCTGTTTCGGGCACGCAGCAACAGTTCTGGTGATCGAATTTATGAAATAGACATGGAAAACACCCTATTGCACACACCCAGATCACGAATATTGTGACAGACTAGGAACAAGGTTCGTTTAGCAGGCGCGACACGTGCAAAGGGGTCTTGAGATGGTTGGTTACGGCTTGTGGCTGTTCCGGAAACTCAAATCTCCTGTCGCCGGCTGGGTAGTGGCGGCGTGCGTGGTTGTGTTTGGGGCGGGGCCGGTTCTTGGGCAGATCGTGATCAACGAGATCATGTACGACCCGAGCGTGAGCGGCGACGTCAACGGCGAGTGGTTCGAACTCCACAACGCGGGCTCCAACGCCGTCGACATCAATGGCTGGATCGTCAAGGACGACACGAGTGCGACCGAGAAGCACACGATAAGCAACGCCGGCGGCCTGAGCATCGGGGCCGGCGGCTACCTCGTTCTGGGCCGCAACTCGGACACGACGTTGAACGGCGGCGTGACCGTGGACTACGTCTATTCGACAGTGAGCCTCAGCAATTCCACGGACGGCTTGATCCTGGCGAACGCCAGCGACGCGGAGCAGGACAAGGTCATCTGGGGCAGGGCGAACAGTTTCCCGGATCCCTCGAACAGCGCCTCCATCGCGCTCAAAGGCACGAGTCTGGACAACCGCGTGGGCGCGAATTGGTGCATCTCGACGACGCCGATCAAGACGGGCGGGGACGCTGGCACGCCGGGCGCGGAGAACAGCGACTGCCTGATCCTTCCGGCCTTCACCGGCGAGATCCATGCCATCCAGGGTGACGGCGCCGTTTCGCCTCACGTCAGGGCGTCGTCCGTGACGACGAACGACAACGTCGTGACGGTCGTCGGCGCCGGCGGCTTCTTCATGCAGACGCCCGCCAGCCGCAGCGACAACGACCCGGACACATCGGACGGCATCTTCGTGGTGCATGCCGGTTCGCCGACGGTCGCCGTCGGCGACCAGGTCGACGTGAGCGGCTCGGTGGAGGAGTACTTCGGCTTTACCCGGTTCGCATCCGGGGCCACGGTCACGATCGACGCGAGCAACCAGCCGTTGCCGGCTTTCGTGGAGTTCAGTGAGAGTCGTCCGGCGCCGAGTCCCGCCCGGGCGAACTGCGCCATGGAGCCGGAGTGTTACGAGGGCATGCGGATCCAGATGGCCAGCGGCACGGTAACGAGCGGCAGCCAGTACTTCAGTTCCGACAATACCGCCGAGATGTGGGTCAGGCCGAGGGCCGGCCGGGCCTTTCGCGAGCGGGGCGTGCGGTACCCGGGCGTCATCGGCCGGCCGGGAATCCCCGTCTGGGACGGGAACCCGGAAGTCTTCGAGCTCGACCCGGACAAGCTGGGGCTGGACAACGTGTCGTGGTCGCCGGGCGCGACCTTCTCCGCCGCCGGCGTTCTGGCCTACGAGTTCGGAGACTACGAACTATGGGCGACGGAACTCCGTTTGCGAAGTGGAGGCATCGCGCTGCCACAGCCTGTGCGGTCCAAGGCCCAAGGCGAAGTGACGGTGGCGTCGCTCAACCTGCTGAACCTGAGGGTGAACGATGCGGCCCGGAAGTACCAGAAGGTGTCGCGCTACATTCGCGAGGTGCTTGGTGCGCCCGACGTGATCGGCGTACAGGAGGTCTACCAGCAGGCGGCGCTGGCCAAGCTGGCGACGCAGATCAGTACGGACGACTCAAACGTCGTCTACACCGCCCATGTCGTGCAGACCGCGAACCGCCAGGCCGTGGGCTTCCTGGTGCGCTCCGGCGTCACGGTCGGGATGGGGAGCCCGACGGAGCACGGCGCCGGGGAGACCTTCGTCGACCCGCGGGACAACACGAACGACCCCGTCCACGACCGCCTGCCGCTCATGCTCGAGGCGTCCGTGGGCGAGTTCGCGTTCACGGTCATCGATATTCACAACCGTTCCTTCATCGATAGCGACGATGCGGCCAGGGGGGTATGGGTGCGCGCCAAGCGACTCGCGCAGGCGCAGTCCGTGGCGAAGCTCGTGCAGCAGCAGAACGGCGCCGGCGCCAGGGTAATCGTTGTCGGCGACTTCAACGACTACCAGTTCACCGACGGCTATGTCGACGTCGTGGGGCAGATCAAGGGCAACCCGAGGCCGAGCCGGAACCTGCTTTCGGGGCCGGACCTGGTCGAGCCGAACCTGTGCAACCTGGTCGACGGCCTGCCTGCCGCGGACCGGTATTCCTTCGTCTTCGAGGGCAACGCGCAGGCGCTCGATCACGCTCTCGTGAACAGGGCGCTCTCACGGCATGTGGTCGAAATGCAGTTCGGCCGCGGCAACGCGGACGCCGCCGGGGCCAACCGGAACTCCGACAATGCTCTGGCGTCGTCGGACCACGACGGCTTCGTCGTCTTCCTCTCGACCACGGACCGGGGCCGCTCGGTCTGTCCGGTGGGCGAGGAAGACGGGCCCGACCGCGGTGGACCTCCTCCGCCGCCGCCAGGCGGAACGGCCGACCTGAGCCTGGAGGCCAGCAGCCGGATCGTTTCGCCGGGCCACCTCCGTTACAGAGTCAGCGTCGAGAACCGGGGCCCGGGCTTCGCACGCAACGTCGTTGTGACGAGCTCGTTCTCGGCGAGAGTGGTTTCGCTCGACACGTCGACCTCCGGCTGCGAGGACGATCCTGACGGCGTGCCGGAGTGCGTACTGGGCGATATCGCGGTCGGCAAGTCGGCCTCCTTCCTGATCGATGTCGAGGCGAGCACCGTGAGCGAGGCATTGCTGCGGTTCAGGGCTTCGGTCGGCAGCAACGCCACGGATCCGGTGGCCGACAACGACGAGGTCGAGTTCGACCAGGCCTTCGGCGCCCCGCCGGCGCCAACGGACCTCGTCGCCACCGCGCTGAACGAGACCGAGATCGAGCTACGCTGGCACGACAACTCGCGCACGGAGACGGAGTTCGCGATCTTCCTGCAGGGTCCGGGAGACTCCAGGCTGCGGTTGATCGGGAAGGCGCCGGCGAACAGCACGTCGACGATCGTGACCGACCTGGTGCCCAACATCACCTACCGCTTTGCGATCGAGGCCCGCAACGGCGCCCTCCACTCCGAGCGCACGCCGAAGGCCGCCGCCACCACCTGGACGTCGGAGTCGGCCCGGTGCGGCGAGGGCGATGTCCTGTGCCTCGGCAGGTTCCAGGTCGAGGTCGAGTGGGACAACGGCGCCGGCTCGACCGGCCGCGGCATGGCGGCGCGGCTGACGGGCCGGACCGGCGACTTCTGGTTCTTCCATCCGGCGAACATCGAACTCGTCGTGAAGGTCCTCGATGGCTGCTCGATCAACGGTCACTACTGGGTCTTCGCAGTCGGCCTGACCGATGTGGCGGTGACGATGACGGTGCGCGATCTCCGCTCCGGCAGTCCATACGCCGGCGTGCCGACCTCGATCGTCGAGAGGAGATGGGTCAGCTCCGGCGGCGCGGCCTTCGGCCCGATCGCCGACGTGGCTGCTTTCTCCACCTGCGAGGCCAGTGCCGACACGGCAGGCCAGCGCCTGAACGTCTTGAGCGGCGCGCCCCTCGGAAGGTTCGGGGAACCCCTTCAGGACGACCTGCAGAGCAGCCTGTCGGGGTCCGATGCGCCGGCCGCGGCGGCGACCTGCCGTTCAGACAACGCGTCGCTCTGCCTGCAGGACGGGCGCTACGAGGTGCGTGCGAACTGGCGCGCCGGCGAGGAGAGCGGCGCCGCCCGCGGCATCCCGCGCACTTCGGACACGGGGATGTTCTGGTTCTTCTCGCCGGACAACGTCGAACTCGTCGTGAAGGTCCTCGACGGCTGCGCCCTGAACGGCCACCGATGGGTCGTGATGGGCGGTCTGACCGATGTCGGCGTCGAGATCATGGTGCGGGACACGGCGTCGGATGCCGCCGCGAAAACGTACCTGAGCAGCGAGGGTGCGCCCTTCGCGACGAAGTTCGACGTAGCCGCTTTTCCGTGTGTCGCGGGGCAGTAGTGCCGGGCAGAGTCTCAGTTTGGCGGAGCGGCGGGGGTTTCTTTGAAGGAAGCTGTGCTGGTGGGGCTAACACCAATAACAGCAGCACCTCGTCGCTCCGCATCCCCTCGTAGGGAGAGCGGGCCGATCCCGGCCGCGACACCAACACGGAACTCCGCAACTGGGCCAGCAGCCGGCGAAAACCAGTCTTGTCGTTGCCGAACCGGGCTCTTCGCCCGTCCGGCGCCGAGTAGGCATCGAGGTAGACAAACGCCTACCCTTCCCAGGACTCTGTAGCCGTGAACGCCACCTGGGGTTGCCCCCTCAGACTGTTTATCGCCGTGGCGATTGTGGGCCGAATCTTCCTGCATGTCCGACGCACTGGAGACTCGGGCATCCGCTCCGACACCTGGAAGGCTGCGGGAGGCTACGAGTTGGCCGGCCCCCTGCTCGGCATTGGGTTGCTCGCGAACTTCGCCCTCTGCGGCCTCGAGAGCATCAACGTTCTGCGGCCCCAGATGGCCCCCTTCGCCTGGACCGGGGTGGCAGTTGGCCAATCCGGGACCTTCGTCCACGCCGACCCCGGCCGGGAGACCCAACGCGAACTCCGGAGCTGAGCCAACGCCCACCGGGAGCTCTGGTCCCATTTCCGCGAAACCGGCAGGACCGTGCACGTCGCTGTGGTGACGCTCACGGCCGCGGCTCAACGCGACTACTCTCGAAGCCTCGACACCTGGCTCACCCGACCGGCCGGCGATGCGCCCTTGACCACCAGGAAGTCGACACGCCTGGCAGAACCAGGTCGGCGACGACGGGGCCATCCGCTACAACGTCACCTTCGGACGGCTCTTCCGCTCCGACGAAGACGGCAAGCGGAAGACCACTCGGAGCTTCGGCCTCAACGACCTGCTCGCGCTCAGCAAGCTGGCCGACCCGCGAACCGTGCCGCGCCAGGTCCAGCGCCTCTAGCCCAGAGTTCCCGGGAGCACCCAACAGCCCGTCAGAGCAACTGTCGTCCTTCATGACAAGAAGTACCCCGTCAACTGGTAGGCGACGAGCAGAAAGCCGACCGTCATCAGTGCCGCGTTGGCCGCGAAACCGTGAGACTGGAAACGGCCGCCGGCTCGCCACAGGTTGAAGCTCAGCAGAATGATCGCGAGGGCGGCGAACTGCCCGAGCTCGACGCCCACGTTGAAGGAGACGATGTTGCCCACCAGGCCGCTGCCCGAGATCTCCACCGGCTGCAGCTTGGTCGCCAGACCGAAGCCGTGGAACAGGCCGAACACGAGCACGGCCGCCCGCGTGTCGATCCTGACCCCCAGAGCACGGAACCCGCCCAGGTTCTCGAACGCCTTGTACGCCACCGACAGGCCGACGATCGCGTCGATCAGGAACGGGTTCGCGTGGATGCCGCCGAGCACGCCGACCAGCAGGGTAACGCTGTGTCCGACCGCGAACAGGGTGACGTAGAGCGCGACGTCACGGAACCGATAGAGGAAGAAGATGACGCCCGCCAGAAAGGCGAGATGGTCGTACCCGGTGACCATGTGCTTGGCGCCCAGGTACATGTAGGGGCCGACCGCGAGGCCCTCGTTGTTCGTCAGGAAGAGCTCGTCCTGGTCGGCCACGCCGTGGGCCCACAGGCCCGAGGCGAGAAACAGCGCCGCCGCGGCTAATAGCACCGCGCGCAGTGGAAGTCCGGGACGCTCCATTCGAACCGCGGATGGTACCAGTCGGAGGCCGGTGGATCGCCCATGCTCCGCGCGATGTCGGAGCCTCAGAACCGCAGCCGCAGCGATGCCCGGAACGCCCGCGGCTCGCCGGGGCTCAGGAAGCGCGGATTCTCGTAATCCTCGCCGAGCACCTCGTCCGGTTCGCCGAGCGCCCCGAAGGTGGCGTACTCGCGGTCCGTCACGTTGGACACCTCGAGATCGAGGTCGAGCGAAGGGGTGAGTCCGATGCGGCTCCACAGGTCGCCACGCCACGCCGAGCCGACCGGCTCCAGCAGGTTCGCCTCGTCGCCGCGCAGGTAGCGGGCGGAATCGCCGAGCAGGCGCGCGCCGAGCACGACGCGGTCGCCCACCGTCCAGTCCGCGCCGGCCCGGAACTGGCGCCTCGGCACGCCCGGAATGAAGTCGCCGGGTTCGACCGCGATCTCGCCCTCCTCGGCAAAGGGATGCGGCGGGCTCGACAGGGTCAGCCGGTCTTGAAAGGTCGCATCGAGCAGCGTCCAGGACGCGTCCCAGTTCACCGGACCGCTCCGCCCGCGCACCCACAGCTCCAGCCCCTGCCGGCGAGTCGCGTCGACGTTCGTGAAGTACCCGGCGCTCGTCCCGGCACCGCTGGAGACGAAGATGATGTCGTCGGCGGTGTCGCTGTGGAAGAGGGCCGCGCTCCAGCGCACCGAACCACGGCTGCCGCGCAGGCCGACCTCCGCGCTCGTCGTCACCACCTGGTCGAGCGGCGGGTCGGCGACGAAGGCGTTCGGCAGCCGGCAGGGGTCGTCCGGGTCCGCGCAGGTCAGCTCGACCGGCGTCGGCACCCGGGCGGATCGGGACACGTTGCCGAACAGCAGCACGGACGACCGTTCCCGCGCGCTCGCCTCCCAGACGAAGCCGGCCGAGGGCAGGAGCCGCGAGAAACCGTGATCGCCGTCGAGCGCCGTGCCGAGCTGATCGTCGAGCTCGATCCGGCTGTCGTTGTAGCGGGCCTGGAGCGTCCAGGCCAGCCGGTCCCCGGATGTCGTCCAGTGCCGAAGCGCCCACAGGCCGTAGTGCCCCGTCTCGGCACGGAGCCCCACCTCGGAGCCGGGCAGCAGGTTGCCACTCCCGACGGTCGTCCTCGTGGCGGTCAGTCGGGCAAGTTCGGTCTCGAAGTCGAAGTCGGCCCGGCCGCCGTCCCACGAGGCGCCGGCAAGCCAGCGGCCCGGATCCGACAGCCCGGAGAGCTGGATCGAACCGCCCCAACCTTCCTGCTCGGTGCGGCTCCGGTTGTTCACCGCGTCGAAGTCGTCGAGATCGCCGTTGCCTCGCTCGTCATCATCGTCGTTGTGATTCACGTCATCGTCGTCGTCGATCCCGTCATGGCCCTCGTCGTCGTCGCCCTCGAACGCGTCGGCGTTGTAGGTGTCGACATCGTTGTCGCGGAGATAGACCTGCGCCTCGAGTTCGAGGCCCTGGCCGAGCAGCCGACCCACCCGCAGACGCGGAAAGAACAGGTCGTTGCCCGTGCGGTCGGGATGCGTGAAGACCTCCGTGCGATCGGTTTCGAGCAGTTCCACGGGCACGACGCCGTTGCCGATCAGCTCGTTGTCCGCGACGCCCAGGGTGAGCTCCATGTGCCCGCCCTCGCCGCGCTGCGAGAGCTTGAGAAGCGCCTGCCGCAGCGAGCTGGGCGAGAAGTCGCGCCAGCCGTCCTCCTCGAACGACCGCGCGCCGGCGAACCAGCCGAGGCTCTTCCCGGAGCCGAACGCGCCGCCGGCGCTCAGTTCACCGGCGCGGCGACCGAACGAACCTGCCTCGATCGTCAGGTCGACCCGCTCCGAATCGAACCCGCTCCGCGTGGTCAGAGCGATCGCTCCGCCGAGCGTATTCAGGCCGAACATCGGGTTCGCCCCCGGTACGAGCTCGACTCGGTCCGCCGCGAACGTCGGCACGAGGTCCCAGGCCACCACGTCGCCGAAGACCTCGTTGACGCGGACGCCGTCCTCGTAGACCGAGAGGCCCTGGTTTGCACCCAGGAGCGGCGAGGCGCCGAAGCCCCGGTAGAGCACGTCGGCCTGGAGCGCGCTTCCCTGGGCCAGCGCGACGTGAACTCCGGGCAACTCCGCTTCGAGCAGAGCGCCTACGCCGGAAACCGCCGACAGGTCCAGCGCCTCGGTTGAAACGCGATGGACCGTCCAGGGCACACGATCGGCTGACTCGCCCTCACGATCCAGGGGGGCGAGACCGAACACGTCGATCTCCTCGGTGAACGGCCCTTCGGCTTGCGTCTGCTCCTCTTCGCCGTTCCCGGTCGTCTGACCGGCAGACTTCGGGGAACCGATCCCGAAAGCGGAGGCCGGCTGCGCCAGCAACAGGGGGAGCAGCCAGACCAGGCAGGAGACCATGCGAGGATTGGGCCCCCACTTCATTCAGCCACTCTAACCCCGCTGGAGGGTCCCGCCCATGGTCCACCGACCCATCCGTCGTCCGGTCTGCCTCCCGCTCCTCTTCGTTCTCGCTCTGGGCGCCGACTCGTCCGTGTCCGCCCAGCCGCCACGCATCAACACCGACGACCTGCCGCGGCTGGAAGCCTTCTCCCACGCCACCCGGGTCGGCGATCTGATCTTCGTCGCCGGGACGCTCGGCACGGTCGGTCAGAGCTTCGACCTCGCTCCGGGCGGCATCGGGCCGCAGACCACGCAGGCGCTCCGGAACATCGAGACGATCCTCGAAGATGCCGGCTCGGATCTGGCCCACGTCGCGAAATGCACGGTCTACATCACGGACATGGGCAGCTTCAACGACATGAACGTGGCCTACGTCGCGGTCTTCGGCGACAGTCCGCCGGCCCGTGCAACGATCGAATCGCCGACGCTGGCTCTCGGCGCCTCGGTCGAGATCGAGTGCATCGCGCAGAGGCGTCGCTCGAATCAGCAGCAAGCACGCAGGGAGCAGATGGAACGCTCAAGAAGCAGCCGAAGCCGTGACCGAAACACAGTGCCAAGTCCCGTCGGCGGCAGGATCCAGGTGCCCGCGGGCGGCGGCGACGAGACTGCGCAAGAGACGATCTACTACGAAGTCACCGGCGACGGCGAACCCCTGGTCCTGAGCCACGGCGCAGGCGGGAACCATGCCATCTGGTTCGAGCAGGTCGCCTTCTTCTCCCGGAACTACAAGGTCATCACCTGGGATCAGCGTTCGTTCGGGAACTCGACGGACCACGCCGGACGGCACGACGCAGAGGCCTTCGCGGCGGACCTGCTGGCGCTGCTCCACCATCTGGAGATCGACAGGGCGCACCTCGCCGGCCAGTCGATGGGGGGCTGGACCACCGTGCGCTTCGCCCTCGACAACCCCGACAGAGTGCGATCGGTCATCCTCGCCGACACGACCGGCGGCATCGTCACCGACGAGGTCCGCCTCGACTACGAGCGTCTGCGCTCAGGCGAAGCGCGGGCCGAAGGCGAGACGGCACGCGCGGAAGGTCGTCTCGACGAGGATCCCATGCGGTCCCTCCTCTACGGCCAGATCAGCAGCCTCAACGGAGAGCGCCCGACGGACATCGGCGCGATGCTCTTCGGCGTCGACTACGCGCCGCGCGCCGCGGAACTGACCATGCCGGTACTCATGGTCGTCGGCTCGGAGGATCCCCTGTTCAGGCCGCGGTCGATTCGCACGATCGCCAATCTGCTGCCGAACGTCCGCGTCGTCGAGATTCCCGGCGCCGGCCACTCGCCGTACTTCTACCAGCCGCGCCAGTGGAACAGGGCGGTGCTGGAGTTCTTGCGCAGCGTGAACTAACTGCTACCGCCAGCGGCGATGCCCCCAGAGGTACTGGTCCGGATCGCGCCGGATCGCCTCTTCCAGGAGTCCGTTGAGCGCCAGCAGGATCGCCTCCACGTCGGCGTTGCGTTCGCCGCTCCGCTGCCGCTCGATCAGCGGTGACAGGGTCAGGTCGAACGTCATCGGCGCTGCCCGCCGGCACGTCGCGAAACATAGCGGCGCCCGGGTCACCAGGTGCAGCATCGCGGCGGTCGTGTGGGTCTTCGCCGGGTGTCCGAAGAAGGGCACGTCGAGCCCCTGGCGGGCGTGCTGGTCGACCAGCAACGCGAGGATCTCGCCGTCACCGAGAAGCTTGATGAACCGCCCGGGATCCGGGTCGTACTTCGGGATCATCCGGAAGCCGTGCCGCGGCCGGCGGCTGAGGGTCAACTCCTGCACCTGCGGGTTGTTCATCGGCCGCGAAATCCCCGCGACCGGTTTGTAGCGAGACAGCCACTGGCCGGCGAGTTCCCAGTTGCCGAAGTGCCCAGAGACCACGATCAACCCCTGATCCGGATCCTCGAGCACCGCCTGAACGTCGTCCGGTATCCGGACCCGAACGCGGTCCGGGTCGTCCAGCACCAGCGCGGACTTCAACGACTCCACCAGCACCGTCCCCATGTGGCGTGTAGCGGCCCGCCCGATCGACCGCGCTTCCGCCGGATCTCCGGCTATCCCCGCCCGCAGGATGTTCGAGATCGCCACGCGTCGCCGCGGCCGGTCGGCCGTCCACCACAGCGAACCCAGCCAACCGGCCCAGCGGGAGGCGGCGGCCGGCGGCAGCAAGTCGACGCCGAAGAGCGCCAGCCGCGCCGCCCAGTATTCGAGGAGGTGGAGCACCCGGACTGCCAGGACAGGACGCTGCGGTCAGGCTCCGTGCTGCTGCAGCAGGCCGACGATCTCGCCGACCGTCCGGGTCTTCACGACCTGCTTTGGCTCCAGGGCGATCCCGAACTCCTCCTCCACGTCGTAGAGCACGTCGAGAATGGTCAGCGAGTCGAAGCCCAGCGACTCGATCGTCGTCTCGGAAGCCACGGCATCCCAGTCCCGCTCCTCGACCGCGCTATCGCGCAGCACGTCTCGCAGCCGGCCGAGGATTTCGGAAGGGGCGTCAGCGTCCATCGGCGGGAAGGTTATCGCCGATCGGCCGGCCGCGGGTTTACTCTCCCGGACCCAGCACCAACACGCCGTTGCTGCCACCGAAGCCGAAGCTGTTCTTCATGACCAGAGGACGCGCGAGGCGCTCCGGCTCGCTACCCACAAGCCGCACGTTGCATTCGGGATCGGGGTTCTCGAGGTTCAGATTCGGCGGCAGCACCGCCTGTTCGATGCCGAGCAGCGCCGCGATCGCCTCGATCGCGCCGGAGGTACCCAGCGTGTGACCGAAGTAGGACTTGTTCGCCGAAACGGCGACCCGGTCCGCCGCGGCGCCCAGCACCGCCCGGATCGACTCGCTCTCGCAGAGATCGTTGGCGCGTGTGGCGGTGCCGTGTGCGTTCACCGCTCCGAGGTCGGCCGGTTCGATCCCGGCCGACTCGAGAGCAGCGCGCATCGCCACCGCCTGGCCCTCGGCGCTCGGACTCGTCAGGTGGCTGGCGTCGGACGACTCGCCGTAGCCGACGACCTCGCCCCGGATACGCGCGCCCCTGCGGCGAGCCCGGTCCCACGACTCGACCACCAGCATGCCGGCGCCTTCGCCGAACACCGTGCCGTCGCGGTCGGCGTCGAAGGGCCGGCAGGCGCGGGCCGGATCGGGATTTCGCGACATGACGCCCAGGTTGTTCCAGATTCCGAAGTAGAAGGGATCGAAGAAGCCGTCCGCGCCGCCGCTGAGCACGGTGTCGGCATACCCGTCGCGCACCATCCGGTAGGCCATGCCGATCGCGTTCGTCGCCGACGTGCACGCCGAGACGACGACGTAGTTGATGCCGGTCAGCTTGAAGTGAATCGAGATTCCCGCGGAGATCGAGTTGTACATGCAGCGCGGCACCGTCGACGGCCGCAGTCCCCGCACGCCGCGCTCATGGAACCGCTGGTGGCCCGTGGTGTGGCTCTCCGCCGAGCCGGCGCCGGTGCCCAGAATGACCGCCACTGGCTGTGGCTCGTGGGGCGGCGCGCCGTCGATCAGACCTGCCGCCTCAAGCGCGTCGGCCGCGGCGACGAGCCCCAGGTCGACGGCCCGGTCGGTGGGGCGGCGGCGCAGCCGCTTCAGCCCGGCGCGCACCGTGTCGGCGTCGACCTCCGCGCCGATGCCGACCTTGAGCGCCGACGTGTCGAGCGACTGGAGCTTGCCCACTCCGCCGCGACCGGCGACCAGGTTGTCCCAAAAGGTCTCGACATCCGTGCCGACGGCGCAGGCAACGCCGAGCCCGGTGACAGCGACGCGCCTAGCCATACATCGACAACCCGCCGTTGACGTGGATCACCTGACCCGTCACGTAGGACGATTCCGGCGACAGCAGGAACATGACGACGGCCGCGACTTCCGCCGGTGTTCCCAGGCGCCCAAGCGGCACGCGCAGCCTCTGCCGCTGATCATCGGTGAGTTCACCCGTCATGTCCGTCTCGATGAAGCCCGGCGACACCGCGTTGCAGCGGACCCCGAAGCGGGCGGCCTCGAGGGCAAGACTGCGGGTGAGACTGACCAGGCCGGCCTTGGACGCGGCGTAGTCGGCGCCCATCCATCCGCCCGGGCCGTGCGCCGCCAGAGACGCCATGTTGACGATGCTGCCGCCCTTCGCCTTGCGCATCACCCGGTAGGCCGCGCTGGAGGCGGCGAACGAAGCTTCGAGGTTCACGCGCTGGGTCGCCCGCCACGAGTCGAGATCGAGACCGCGGAACGCGACCGGGCGCCCGCCCCCGGCGTTGTTCACGAGACCATCGATACGGCCGCAGCGCTCGACCACCTCGTGGACCAGCGCGGCGGCGTTCTCGGGGTCGTCGAGGTCGGCGGCGAGCGGCAGCGCGCCGTCACTGCCGAGGTCCCGGCACACCGCCTCCACCTGAGCCTGATCCCGCCCATGAACCGCGACCGTGGCACCGAGCGCGGCCGCAGCCTCGACCGTCGCCCGGCCGATACCGCGGGTCGAGCCGGTGACGAGGATCACCTGACCGGAAAGGGAAGCAGTCATGAGCCGGCCGCAATCGTAGCGCCGCCGCGGCGCAGGCCGTGCGTACAGATTGCATTTTGAAAATGCAATCTGTACAGACACGTTCCGGCCACCAGCCTTGAGGGCCTCAGTACCATTCGAGCCGTGGTCCACCTTGAAGTAGAGGGAAGACCGGTCGAGGCCCAAGCGGGCGACAGCGTGCTGGTCGCAATGGTTCGCGCCCGTCTGCACCCGACCGGGGGCGGCTGCCTGTGTCTGGCCGGCGACTGTCCGAACTGCCTTGTGACCGTCGATGGCGTCGCCTACACCCGGAGTTGCCAGATGCCGGCGCGAGACGGCCTCGTCGTACGGCGGGATCATCTGGGAGGCGAGGAACCGCCACTGCTGCGCGACGAGCCGGCGCCGGCCGGAAACGCGGCCCCCGCGTACCACGCCCACTGCGACACGGTCGTCATCGGACAAGGCGACTCCGGGCGCCAGGCCGCCCAGAAGGCAAGGAAGGCGGGCCTCGACGTCGTCACCCTGGACGCCCGGAACGGCCAGCAGGTCACCGGCGTCTATCCCGGGCCGCTGGTCGTCGCCTCCGACGGGTCGGGGCGCGTGCTTCACGTCCATCCGCAACGCGAGATCGTCGTCGCCACCGGCACCGCGGAGCTCCAGCCCATCGTCCCCGGCAGCGGTCTTGAGGGGCTGGTCACCAGGCGGGCAGCCGTGGAGCTTGTGGCTGCGGGCATCGACCTGGGTCGTGTCGTCGCCGTCGGTGAGCCGCCGGCGAAGCTGCCGAGCGGCTCCCTCGACGCTCACCTCCCGCTCGGCGAGCGGGGCTGGGACCTCGTCCGCTTCGAAGGCAACGGCCGGGTCGAGGCGGTGGTCGTTCGCCGGTACGGCGACGGCGATGCGCCGGAGGAGCGGTTCGCATGCAACACGGCGGTTCTGGGCCTCGGCCGCAATCCACGGAACGCGCTGGCCCGGATGGCCTCGGACCTTCCTGTCCGCGTCGTCGGCAGCGCCGCGGCGGAACCCGAACTACCTCCCTGCCCGCCAGACGGAACGGTCTGCCCCTGCAGCAGCGTCACCGTCGCCGATCTCGACGGCGTGTGGAAGCGCGGCTTCCGCGAGATGGAGCTGCTCAAGCGTGCCACCCTCGCCGGTACCGGCGCCTGCCAGGGCGGCGTCTGCCTACCCTACTTGCGGAGCTTCCTGCTCGAACGGGGCGGCCGGCTCCAGCCGGCCTTTACGGCCCGACCGCTCAACCGGCAACTCACGGTACGCGAACTGGCCGCCGGAGCCCATACGGCGGTGACCGCCCGCTCACCCCTTCACGACGAGCACCTGCGCCTCGGCGCGCGAATGGACCGCGCCGGCGGCTGGTGGCGGCCCTGGACCTACGACCAGGCAGACGACGAGTACACAGCCGTGCGCAACGGCGTCTCGCTGGGCGACGTGAGTTCACTCGGCAAGATGGCGATCGCCGGGCCGGACGCCGAGGCGTTCCTGGAGCGGATCGTCCCCACCTGGGTCGCGACGATCAGGCCGGGCCGTTGCCGCTACGTCCTCATGCTGGACGAGCGTGGCTACGTGCTCGACGACGGCATGCTCTGCCGGGAAGAAGCTCCAGGAGCTTGCGCGGCAGAAACTGGGTGCGCCGGACCTTCTGCCGCGCCAGGCGACGGCGACCGGTTCTTCTTCACCTCGACCTCCGGTGGTTCGAGCTTCTTCGAGCTGTGGCTGCGCGACTGGGCCGAGGCCTTCGGCTTCGATGTCCGGATCCTGAACCAGACCGCATCGCTCGCCGCGATCAACGTCACCGGACCCTCGGCGGCCAGGCTGCTGGCGCGGGCCGGCGCCCGGGATCTTCCGGCGTTCAGCCGCCACCGGCGGTTGCGCGTCGCCGGCATCGACTGCCGGGTCGTGCGGTTGAGCTTCACGGGTGAGCTGTCGTACGAACTCCACCATGCCGGCGCTGACGCGAGCCGACTCTGGCGGCGGTTGCTTGCCCTTGGCGGCGATCTGAACGTCCGACCCCACGGTCTGGAGACTCTCCTCCACCTGAGGCTCGAGAAGGGCCACATCGTGGTCGGTCAGGACACGGACTACGACTCGACCCCCCGCCGGCTCGGCCACGAGTGGGCGGTCGATCTGACCAAGGGCAACTTCATCGGCCGGCAGGCAATCCTGCGGACGAACAAGCAACCGCCCGACCGGCGGCTGGTCGCTCTCCGGACTGTCGAAGCGCCTCCTGAGCAACCCGGCGCGTCCCTCGAAGGAGCGGCGATTCACCACGGAGGCCGCTACGCCGGCTACGTGACGTCCGACGCAAGCTGCGGACCAGGAGGTGGCCGCTCTGAAGCCGGCAGGGGCATCCCCATGCTCGGTTGGCTCTACATGGACGACGAGGGCAACCTGCCCCGGGAACCGACCGTCGATGGCCGGCCGGCACGCCGCATCGATGGTCCCCTCTACGACCCGGACGGCGAGCGGGCCCGCGTAGCCATCGACGTCGCGAGCGAACCGCCTGAGGAGGTCCGCGACTTCCCCACCGAGCGCCCCGAAGCAACCGACATGGCCGGCGAGACACCCTCCGGCCCGCCACGGCTGAGTCCGATCGAGGCGACTCGGGTCGTTGCCGCTCCAGCCGCTCTCGACGGCCTGACGGCAGACGCGCCGTGGCCGGGCGATGCGCTCGCCCTCCGCATCGCCCCCGACGAACTCCTCGTCACCGCCCTGCCCGACTTCGAGGTCGCCGGCGACCCGCACGCGATCGTCGAGCGCGAGACCGGCTTCTCCTGCGTCTGGCTCGATGCCGCCGACACCGCGGCCCTCCTCGACCGCGAATGCGACTGGGAACGACCGGCCGAGCGGCC
>Ga0209543_1001903_pt1 | contig 16905 bp, 18 predicted proteins | sample MesohylFT_FD_187296 | JGI IMG/M metagenome (GOLD analysis project Ga0209543, IMG submission 187296) | Host-associated microbial community of the marine sponge Aplysina aerophoba from Gulf of Piran - sponge mesohyl, lysed by freeze-thaw... | ecosystem: Host-associated > Porifera > Sponge >...
GACGAGCGCGGCGCCCAGCCGGTCCGACTCGACCGCGGCGGCCGAATCGACCATCGCCGACGCCGTGCCCTCGGTCTCCTGCACGTGCGCCATCATCGAATAGCGGCGCGAGAAGTAGTGACGTTGCGCGCCCCGGATCCGGCGCCTGGCCGCCTCGACCGTCCACGGCCGCCATTCGAGCGAGACGGTCAGCGTGGCATCGAGGCAGTAGAGATCCCGGAGCAGGTTCGCGTGGGCCTGGCCCGGCGGTGACAACAGCGAGTAGAGGATCAACGGCTCGCCGTCCAGCCGCAGGTGACTGCGCTCGGCCTCCAGCTCCGACAGTGCGAGCCGCCAGTTCATGCCGCTGCCCGTCGCGCCGTCCCACCCCATGCCCGGGCGGTTGATCAGCTCCGACAGCAGCCGGGACGCTTCCACGGCCCCCAGCATCTCGACCGGCGTGTGCTCGGCCACCAGCGAGCGACCCGCCTCGACCATCGCGCGGAACCGGTCTGCCGCCGCCTCGACCTCGGAGGCGAGGTAGGTCGGCGCGCCTTTCCTCCTGCGCTTCCGCAGCCGGGCGAGCCGGGCCAGCGGTCCGGACCGTTGGCGCCTGGCCACCGGACGGAGAGCGGACCCGAGCGACCAGACGACGTAGGCGTCCAGCCGCTGCACCCGCCGGGCTAGAAACGAACGGCGCTTACGCCCCGAGACGGACGCGATCTCGGCAACGTTCGCGGCCGCCGGATCGGCCATCGCCGCCGGGCGCCGGAGCAGATAGAAGTAGAGGCGCGCGCTCGGGTCGAGTCCCGACAGCAGCCGCTGCCAGAGGCCCAGCACCCGGTCGACCTGCTCCGGCGTGCGGCCGTCCACGGCTGCGGGCCGCAACCGGCCCGCAGCGATCAACTCGCCCGAGCGCGCCAGGCAGGTGCGGCCATCGTCGAGCCAGCCCCAGTAGGGCAGCTCCTCGGCCAGCGAGCCGGCCGCCTCGTGCGCCCGAAGCTCCTCGGCGACCCTCACTCGCTGCCTGCCCGGATCTTCAGGTGCCAGGGCTCGTCCGCCCACTTGCCCGGATCGAAACGCGCCGGGTGGCCCGACGCCGCGCGGAGCACCGCGAGCATCGCCGGGTCCTTCCGGCCCGCAAGCCAGCCCGCGCCGTAGCAGCCGGCGAAGATCACGCCGCCCGCCACCAGCGAGGCCGTCGCGTTCCAGACCGAGAGCGCGAGCGTGGCGCCCAGCAGGAACAGCCGCCGCTCGACGCCCAGAACGGTGAGCGGCCGGTTGAGCGCGGCGTAGCCCGCCCAGCGCCTCAGGCCCCGCATCAGAACAGCCAGGCCAGGAAGTTCACCGCGCCCACGGCCATCCCGATCCCGAAGATGATCCCGGCCAGCGTGCGCTTGCTGCCGCCCTCGCCGAACGCGAACATCAGCCCCCCGACCACGATCGCGATCAGCGAGAGTCCACGCGCGATCGGACCCGTGAACTGCGTCTGTAGCTCGTCCACCGCCTCGACCCAGGGGCTCGTCCCCTGCGCCCAGAGCACACCCGGCGTCAGCGCCAACAGCGCGGTCCAGGCCGCCGCTTGGAGTGTTCTCGACAACGTTCTCATGCTCTCCTCCTCCTTGGGAGTCAGTTGCGTATCGCCGAGGCGTCCCCGCCCCGGCTTTTCTCCAGCCGCTTGCGGACCCATTCGTCCACCTCGGCCTCGATCCAGCGCACCACGCGCTCGCTCAGCCAGATCGGCGCGGGGAAGCGACCCTCGGCCGCCCACCGGTAGATCGTGCTCCGCCCCAGGCTCGTCCGGGCCTGCACCTCCGACACCCGCAGTAAACGGGTCGCCCGCTTCGTTCTCTTATCGCTGGCGTTCTTGGTCATCGCTCCGCCTCGCCTCGCCTTCCTCGCCCGCGTCGCGGGCCTCGCCCTGCCTCGCTGCCGGGGCGGTGCCCTGGCGCCGCCCGAGTCCAGCTCGCAGGCGGAAATGAACTCGAGAACCCGGTCCGCCGTCCTGAGCGACGGCGAGCGTCCCCGCTCGATCTGGCGCAGCAGGTTCGGGTCGCCCACCGCCAGCATGCCGAGCGTCGTCGGACTCATGCCCGTGAGTGCCAGAAACGCGTTCAGCCGTATGTTGAATTGCTCCTCCAGCGTCGCCATGTGACTGCCGTTCCAGCCGCGTCATGCCCGTAACGTTGAAGCGGTATTTGCAAGGGAGTCAACTCTTAGGAAATCTCCTAAGTGTCTCTGGTGTCTATGGTTGTCCCACGTTGTCCCAGAGCCGTCGGACGCCGTCGCCAGTGCGGTGGCAGAGCGCCCCCGCGAGGAACGGAATCCGAGGCCGACGTGGTGGGGTGCGAGGCTCGACGGAGGGGGAGCCGAGCCCTGGGTGCGGCCTGTTCGGGGTTGGCGCCGGGTGCGACGGTACACAAACGTGCGCGGGAACCGGATGCCGTCCGGACGGTAGGGCCGGTTGCTTGGAAGGGGGCGGTGCTAGGTCCGCTGGTCGCTTTCCGGCGCCGAGGGGACGGTTGTTCCGTGTGCGGCCAGACCGCGCGCGTCATGGGATGCGCCGCGAGAGGGCGCCCCTACAGCGGCTGCGAGGTGTCGTCGGCGGGTGCCGGGATTGCGGGAGGGGAGGGTCAGGATTGGCTGTGACGCGGACTCCGGCGGCTAGCCCGGCACCATCCGGCCCGTCACGAGGGGGCTGCTCGGTGCAGACCTCAAGAGGTCGGCCCGGGCGACGCATACGCGCGCCCGGGCCGCTGTGGGCGTGGCCCCCCCGGTGCACTCGAACCTCGCGCGCACGTCGGGGGGACCATCTTTGGCGGGGGTGGTCAGTTCGTGAGCACCGCCCGGTACTCATCCGCGTCCCTAAGCCCGTAGTCCTCGCCGGTGACCTGTAGAACGTGGACCCGGTACAGGGACAACTGATTGCGGTCCGGCACCTCGAACTGCACCAGCGGACCCGACCGGAGGGAGCCTGCCACGACGATCTGATGCTGTTCCCGCTCTACGGATTCGTACAGTTCGAAACCGGAGGCGCGTACCGTCTCGATGCCGGGACCTTCCAACTCCAGCAGGACGCCGATGTCGCGGTTGGCGGCCGGTGCGTTGAGTTCCACGGTCAGGAACCCCGGGTCTGGCTCGGCGGCGGTCGGTCCCACCGCATCGTCGGTGCACGACCACGTCATGGTCGCGGCGAGCAGCATCATGACCCCGTATCCGACCGTGCCCCTCTTCCTTCGGCGCTCGCGGCGAACCGGCGACCGTGGTCTGCGGGGCCCGGGCGCGCGCCCTCCCGCGCGGCGGGAGGTTCCCCCTCCTCGCACGGCAGCGGGCAGGGCAGCCGCAGCCGCGGGCCCGGAATCCGTGGAGGTTCCTCCACAGCTCGCCTCACCCCGACCACAGCGGTCGATCCAGGAGAGCACATCCCCTAGGTCATAGCTGCCGTTCCGGTTGCCCAAGCGATCAAGGGCGGTCAGTTGGGCCTCGCTCAGCCTCCGCTCGCCGAACAGCGCCTGGGTGGCCTCGTCCGGGGTCAACCCATTCGCTATGGCCAGCGCGTCCTCCGCGAGGGCCAACGGGTCGTCAGCCGCGTCACCATTGGCCGCGTCGCCCGCGCTCGCCGAGGCCGCGTCGATGACCGTCGCCGACAGTGAGTGTGACAGCGGGCGGGCGTCCGCGGTACAGATCGCGCCGCTCGCGTTGCAGTCGGTCGTCTCAGGCAACGTGATTGTCACCGTGTCGTTTGCCGAAGCCGGCTTGACCGTGATGTTCCACGCCAAGTTGCTGCCCTGCTGTTGGCGCCCAGCGTTGGTCACCGTGCCACCGGTCACGTCGAACGCCTCGTCGCGCAGCTTCTTGAAGCCGAGCTTGACCTCTTCGCTGAACTCCAGCCCGAACGTGAACGCCTTGCCGCTGTGCGAGGCAGGCATGCTGCTGAAGCTCGCCGTCAACGCGGAATTGATTACTGGCGGCAACAGTACTGTCGCGGACGTTGAGTGCGACAGCGGACGGCTGTCTGCGGTACAGATCGCGCCGCTCGCGTTGCAGTCGGTCGTCTCAGGCAGCGTGATTGTCACCGTGTCGTTCGCCGAAGCCGGCTTGACCGTGATGTTCCACGCCAGGTTGCTGCCCTGCTGTTGGCGCCCAGCGCTGGTCACCGTGCCACCGGTCACGTCGAACGCCTCGTCGCGCAGCTTCTTGTAGCCGAGCTTGACCTCTTCGCTGAACTTCAGTCCGAACGTAAACGCCTCGCCGCTGTGCGAGGCCGGTACGTCGTGGAACGACGCCGTAAGGGGAGACTTCGGGGTCTGCGTGGTTGCGGCCAGCGTGGTTACAGACACGGGTTTCGAGGGAGATATTAGACTGGGCTGCCTGAGCGCGATATGGAAGGTGTAGGCCGTCCCGGCGCTCAGTCCGGTCACTGTGTGCGCCTCCGCGTCGGCGGCCAGCGAATCCAGGGTGCTCCAGGTCCCATCCGCCTCCTGCTGTCGCAGTACGCTCCACATGTTATCCGCCTCCTGCGTTACCCACGCGGCCTGTTCGGGCAGCGTCCACGCCAGGTCGACGGTAGTCTGCGTCGCGTTCGAAGCCGTCAAGCCGGTGGGGGATTTCAGACCGTCCTGCGTACTCGTCCACGACACGATCTCGGAATCCGCCTCGTAGTTGTCCGTGTACAGCGTGACGCTGAAGCAGTGAGTGAAACCCCCGTGGAATATCGGCATCGTTACCGAGGTCACATCCGCATCGCGTGATGCTCCTCCCAAAACCCTGCAATCACTCGTGCTACCGGGCGTGGTCATTCCCGAATTAACTCGCAGCTTGGTCACCACCACGCCCTCGGGCTGGGCGGGAAGCGTCCAGGACAGGTCGATGTTCCTCCCGACCGGTTCCGAAAGCGTGAGGTCCGTGGCGGGTCGCGGAATCAGGATGGTCACCGGCGCGCCGGAGAACGCCGGCACCAGGGTGAGGTCGGTGTAGCGCAGAGCCATGTTCCGCCCTTCTGGGAACCGCCAACTGGGGGGCTCGTAGGGGACCTTGTCCGGGTCGTAGCTCACCGTGACGGTCTGCCCCGGTTCAGCGCGCGTGTCGAGTTCGAACGTGGCCACCCGGCCGTCCAACCAAGTCATCGCAGTCGGATGCACGCTGGCGCTGTCCGAGATTCCGTCGACCGTGAACCCCTGAACTTGCCGCCAGGTGGGCCCACGCTGCACCCCCTTATCGAATCGGAGTGTCAGCGTCGTCCCGTTGATCCTCGCGTACTCCAGCTCCGGGGGCAGGGTGTCCTGTGCCGCAGCAGTCCCGGCACCCGCCAGCAGGGCGAGGGCCAGTGCCAGTGTCGCCTGCCCGGCACGCGCCAGGCGCGCCGATCCGTGTGGCTTAGTCCTTTGATCAGTCAGGTTCATCATCGTGTAGGGCTTCCTGTCTCAAGAGAAGTTTGCGCGCGATAACGGGATTTATCGCGCGCAAAACGGGCGGTCCTTGCGACCGAACCGGAGGCCACTCGATGCCAGATGCAGACACAAAACCACACATAGATGCCTTGACCGGTGCAGAATCAGACGCGGAGGTCGCGGAGCAGTTAGCTCGCTTCTTCGAGACGGTTAGCAGCGCCTTCAGCCGGAACACGGAGCGGGCGCTGAGGGCCGACCTGCGGGTATTCCTGGCTTGGTGCCAGCAGGACGGTATGGTGGCCGCGCCCGCGCGCGCCAACACCTTGATCGCCTTCATCGACGACATGGGCAGCAGCAGGGCTCCGGCCACCGTCCGCCGCTATGTGTCCAGCATCGCTACGCTCCACAAAACGCTACGCCTGCCGAACCCGGCGGACAGCACGGCCGTGAAGCTGGCCCTCCAGCGGATGTACCGGAAACGGGGGCGCAGGCAAACGCAGGTGACGGGGCTGACCTGGCCGCTCCGGAACCGACTGATCAAGGCGGCGGGAAAGCGGCTGATCGACGCGCGGAATCGCGCGCTGCTAGCCGTGGCCTACGACACGCTGTTGCGCCGATCCGAGCTGGTGTCGCTGGACGTGTCCGACCTCGTGGAGGAAGCCGATGGTTCCGCGACGCTGCTCGTGCGAACTAGCAAGACGGATCCTGAGGGGGCTGGCGCGATGCTCTTTCTCGCGCGAGACACGGTGAGGATCGTCAAGATATGGCTCGGCCGCAGCGGGACCGCCGAGGGGCGGTTGTTCCGTTCGGTGCGCAAGGACGGATCGGTGGGGGAGCGGCTCCCGCCGAGTCAAGTGCCCCGCATCTACAAGTCAATGGCCCTGCGTGCCGGGCTTCCCGCCGACACTGTGGACGCCTTGGCGGGGCACAGCACGCGCGTGGGGCCGGTTCAAGACATGATTGCCTGCGGAATCGAGTTGCCGGCGATCCTGCAGGCTGGGCGCTGGAAGAGTGCCCGGATGGTCCAACGCTACGGCGAGCGATTGCTGGCGCGACGTAGCGGCGCGGCACAATTGGCCGCCAGGCAGCAGCGCTGAAAATCGCCTCTTCGTAGAGGTCTTGGGACTTGCGGCCAACGGTCGGCGTGACCGCGGCTCCCGGCCCTCTCCGTCCGACTGGCGCGGGAGCCTCTGGTCACGTACCTTTTGACAGCATGATAGCGACGCGATCCGATAGCCGTCGCGCGCGATAAATCCCGTTATCGCGAGCAAAAACGACCGAAGAATCGCTGAGGACATCGCCCATTTCGGGCTCTTCTCCCATCTGAAAGCGTCTTTCGGACCAATGTCGAATCACTGTGCCCGTCAAAGTCGCTGTCTTTGTTGACACCCGGTAATGGTCAACCCGTTCCTTCGGGAACCTGCGCTCGACCGAGGGGTGAAATCGCCTCAGCCTGCCGGGCTGGCTCAACACTCCTGCAAGGAGCATGCCCGTCGCACTGGCAGCATTCGCATCGTGCCGAGGCGGGAGGCAGCGGGTGCGCCGAGGGTCTTCTATCTTCGTTGCTCCGGCATGGACCACGCAGCCATCCGCGACCACCATCACCGCGGAGCGGGACACCCGAACCCGGCCGACAACGAAGGAGTTTGCCGTGTCCTGGGCTTCACCCGCCCGGCTGCGAAAGGCCACACCACGAAACAGGCCGCCGCGCTGACCGCCGGGGCCCTGGGTGCGATGCGTGCTACCGCCCATCTGCCGTGCACCGGACACTGGACGGTCGGACAGAGGGCGCGCACGGCCCGCCGCCGCAGACGCGTGGGCATGGCGCTCATTTCAGTCCTGCGGGACGCCAGCTTCGACGCTCCGAGGCCGTCGCGGTCATCTGGGCCGATGTGGAGTGCGACAACTACGGGTCGGCGGGGGTCTTCATGCGCGGCTCGAAGAGCGACTAGGAGGCCAACTGGGCCAGGCCAAACTTGGGCAAGGCCGCGGTGACCGAACTACGGGGACCCACGGCCCGCGCATTCCTCCCCCACGCGCCTGTCTTCTTCAGCGTGCGCTGGTGGTGCCGCCTCCGGGGCATTCGCAGCGGATCGGTATGGCGGGGGACCTCGTGGACCACGCCCCGCTTCGCTAACGTTACTGGCATGGGCAAGCAACCGGTCAGAGTCGAGGAAAGCAGTGCGCTCAACCGCGCGAAGCGTATGGGAGCGTTGATCAAGGGTGTTGGCGCGGCGTGGCGGTGGATTACGACCGTCGGGATCCCGCCGGTAGCCCTGCGTGTGTACACGCAAGTAACCGACACCATGGGCAGTTGGGTGTGGATCGCGTCGGCCTCATGGGTCGCAGTCGGCATCGTCCTGTTCTTGGCGGTTCGGGGGCAACGAAAGAGGGTGACGGTCGCCGAAAAACGGGATCTGATGCTCGATCTGCTGAGTAATATGCACTGGTTGACGTCAAGATATCAGCACGACCGATACAGTCCGATACCGGTGCTGTTGAACCGAGCTAGGTGTGTCTTCTTCGAGGACTCGAGGGTCATGAAGTGGCTGAATCAGATGCTGGACAAGCCCGGTCATCTTACCGTCCATTTCCCCGAGTTGATGGAGGCCATGTCCGCAGTCACCGGCACACCGGTTCCCAATGATCTGGAATCATGCTTCGTTAGCCCCGAGCGCGTCGAGCCGCATGACACTGAAGAACACGGGGCCGCCAGCGGCTGAGGCCATCTAGGGTCTGGAGGCCGACGGGGAACATCCCCGAAAGAGGGATCCAGATCCACACCGATGCCACCAACGCCTGTGCAGCGTGCGGTCAGTCGGGCGGCCACGTGAGGACATGCCGTGACAGCTATGGGACGCCCGACGATGGGGCACGCATGGAGCGCGCCTCGCGGATTGGGGACTCACCGTGACGGTTGGTTGCCCAAGGCAGCCGGGATAGATTCGAGTATCACTCACACCTTTCCCGAGGAGGAGGCGCACGCACCGCTGGGTTGAGGCGTGCCGAAACGGCTTGGAGAGTCGTTAGCACTTGGAGGCGTCCATGGCTGGAGAAGATCGAGAACCGCCGGGCGAGGAATCCGTAGAAGGCATCGCTGGCGGAGACCAGGCGAAGACATGGGAGGACTTGAGGGGCGACACGCTCCTTGACGAGGCCAAGGCTCTCGCATTGTACGTCGGACGTCACGGGAACGGCCTGTTGGAAGTGAACGCGAGCAGCGGGGGAAACGATAATGCATGCGATGCGCTGCTGGTAGCGATAGCCAACGCCACGTCGTCACCATCGGCAGCAAGCTGGACGAAGCTGATGGAAGCGTACGCCAAGGCATCGAGTGTGACGTACGAGAAGCGTGGCGTGAACGGTCGTAGCGTCCTCGACACAGCCAATGTTGGGCTTGGAAGCGCCTCGCTCCGCCCGTTCTGGATCGGGGTCGTTCTGTTCGTGATCGCCCTCGTTGTACACGCCGTTCCGCATCTCTTTTCGGATGGTTGGGGGGTGACGCTCATGGGGGCACTAAACCCGTTGCTCGTCCCCGCACTCTGGGGAGGCATAGGCGCATGTACGTTTCTCGCCAAGCACCTGTCGAACAGGCTTTCCGAGCAGGCGTATGAGCGGGTGCGGCAGCAGGGAGATGTCGTACGCATCTTCCTCGGTTCGATGATCGGCGTGTTCGCAGTCGTGGTCTTTACGGACTTCGGTTCGCCGGTGGGGGAGCTGGCCGCACCGGGCGCGGGCGCCACGAGCGCGAGTGACACCAGCGGAGTTGCCACGAGCGCGGCCGACCCGGCCCCAATCGCGATGGGCCCCGTCGTGATCGCGTTCGCTTCCGGCCTCGCCGTGAAGCCGATCTACGCGGCCATCGAGACTCTGGCTAATGCTCTCGCGAGCCGACTCAGCCGCGACTAATCGGATCCCGGTGTGCACGCACCAACGACACACGAACAATGTCGCACGGTGGATCCTTACGGACGGCAGCCGAGGTCGGTGAGCAGCGTGGCTAGGCCTGTTTCTAGCCCATCTTGGTCTGCCGGTGTCAACTCAGGGAAGAAGTTCAATCGGGCCTTGCCCTCGATCGTGCGAACGCTGGTGACAAAGCGCTCCTCGCAGTAATCTGCCCTCCGTGGAGTGTCTTGATCGAACAGGAAGGCGGCGACCTCGATTTCTCCGTTCTCTTCCATGGCGATGATCTTCCAGTAGCCGCTGGGGACTCGATGAGGTTCATCCGCGCCAGGCATGGAGGGCATCTCCCGTTCGTACAACGGTCCCGTCATGACATAGACAGGACCGGCCTGTTCCTCAGCCAACGTCCGCACGGAGCTTTCCAGCCGTACCCATGCTCCTTGGTTCAGCGCGCTGCTCTGTGGCGTGATGTTGGAAAGATAGTTCGTTGCCTCCCAGTCGTCGGTGCCGGTGAAGCTGGCCAGCGGGGCCTGATGCCCGCGGTCGGTGTTCAAGGCGGCATTCGCACCGATGTAGTCGTCCGGCTCCAGCGTTTCGCTGGCGGCAAGCCACGGGTCCGCTCTCCAAGTCCGCCTGGCCGTCGGCCCGATAGTGTTCCGCGTGACTCTGTACGCCACCCAGTCAGCGAACTTGGTCGCATCGTTGGAGCTGAGAACGTAGATGTCCCGAATGATGAGGTCATTGGTTGCTGGAGAGCCGATTGGGCAGCCCTGCATACACAGATCGGCGTGGATTCCCTGCGCGGCGACCGGCATGGATGGAATCGTGACGACCATCGCGATGCCAATCGCGAGCCCCAGGGACGCGGGGGACCTCAGTACATGGCAGGAAAACGGTCGCCATGTGGAGCTTCGTTCTGATTCGAGCGAGCACGTGTCTTTCGAGATGGTGGGGGTCATGTCTGATCTCATTCTGTGGATTGGGCAGAGGTGATAGCTTCCCAAGGACTCTTGGAACTGTAGCATCTTCGTGGGCTGCAATTCAAATCGCTCCCCGAGTGTTTGCGGGTCCGTGGTAAACGCTCAAGCCAAGAGCGCCAGCTGACGCAAAACGCCGCTACGTTGAGGATACGCACGGACCAAGCAGGCCAGGACCGTGGTCATGGCCGGTCGCCGGCGGCAGAAGGGTTCGTCAGAGCGAGCGATTAGGATTCGTCGCGCGGCAAGGTGGTGGGCGCATGGGCCGCGGGGAGACCATCAGGCCGTGTGTGGCGGGCCGATTGGATCAGGCCAGCCCACCCACGTGCCGAGAAGGCGGAAGGTCGCGGCCTCGAAGTTTGTTTAGCGAGGACGGTCGGTCATCTTCTCGCTACGCTCCGCGCTGGGCTGCGCGCGATTCCTAGGTCAGCGTGCCGAAGGACCGCCAAGAGCGGGAGCCGGGGCGAAGGGGCGCTGATCGATCAATGATGGAGCCGTGGCATCTTCGGGTGGCACCGCGACCACCCAATCCGGAGGAACGCCCGATGACGATCGTTGACAGCTCCGCGCCCTAGCCCGCGAACTGGCCGGCGAAGCCTGGGACTCCGGCCGCCGCCGCCTGCCGGCGCAGGCGTATATCCGACGCGAAGCCGCAAGAGCGGTAATGAAACAGGCGAACAGCATCCAACGTGAAGATGCCATCGTCGATGATTCACCAACGGAGCCGGACTGACGCGATCACGTAGGTGCCCCACCGGAGGTGGTCCCTCGGATCACTTGGGTCGTGTTCCCCACTCGTCGCCGTAGAGCGGGTCCATGCGCGACTCCGGCGTGCACGGGTGGCGGCGTACGAGGTCGGCGAAGCCCGGTACAGCCTGTGCAGCGTGCGCACACGGGCGCGGCCGTGTAGGGCGTCCGCTAACGTCGGTTTAGCGGACGCGACTGGCGGAGCCTGACCACATGAGTGGAAAAGGCGGGAAGAGCAACTAAGCCGCCGTGGCGAACAGGAAAACGGCTGCCGCAGCGCTCCGAGAGCGGCACGTCCCGGGGCTGTGGACGCTGACCATGGTGCTTGGGCGCAGAGCAGATCGTGCCATCTTGATACTGTTACTAGAGGCGCAAGCGACGCGGGTCATGCCGAGACGCTTGGAGGATCAATATCAGGAGGCCGGACCATGGCTGGACAAGATCTAGAACCGGTGGACGACGAAGCCCGTGATGATTGCGCCAGTGGCGATCATGCCAAAACGTGGGAGCAACTGAAAGGAGATTCGCTGCTTGAGGAGGCGAACGCCCTCGCCCTGTACGTCGGTCGTCACGGGAATGGGTTGTTGGTAGATGACGCGGGCAGGAGCAGCGATGATCCATGCGATGCGCTTCTCGGAGCGATAGCGGAGGCCACGTCATCGCCCTCGCCGTCAAGCTGGAAGACGCTGATGCTCGCGTACGCAAGGGTCTCAGCGGTGACCTACGAGAAGCACGGCGTCAACGGTCGTAGCGTCCTCGACACTGCCAATGTTCGGCGGTCGCGCTTCTGGAGCGTTGCCGGGTTGCGTGAATGGTGGACAGGCACCCAAAGGTATCGTCCGTTGGCGATAGGACTCACGCTCTTCGTCGTCGCCTCGGTCGTCCACGCCGCACCGCACCTCACCGGGCAACAATCGGCTGGCTTCTGGATGAGCCTCATACGCGTGCTAAACCCCTTGCTGATCCCCGCACTCTGGGGCGGTATCGGTGCCTGTGCGTTCCTCGCCAAGCACCTCTCGAACAAGCTCTCCCAGCAGGCTTACGAGCGGGCACGTCAGCAGGGGGATATCGTACGCATCTTCCTCGGAGCGATGATCGGCGTGTTCGCCGTCGTGGTCTTGACAGACTTCGGTTCGTCGGTTGGAGCAGCGAACGGAACGAACGAAGGCGGCCCGGCCACGCTCGCGATGGGACCAGTCGTGATCGCATTCGCTACCGGCCTCGCTGTGAAGCCGATCTATGCCGCCATCGAGAGTCTGGCCAATACTCTGGCCACCCGACTCAGCGGCAACTAATGGCCAACCCCACGTGTCCCCTGGTCGAGAGTTTGCCTCCACATTCCGCCTCCGCGTCCCCTTCCAGGCAGTCCCGCCCCACCGCTCCGACACCGGCGGCGCGAGCCTCCCGGCTCAGCTCGCCGGTGTCCTCGTGCCGCAGTAGCCGCAACACCAGCTCGGCCGTCCGTGGGCTCCTCGCCGAATCCGCGGCAAGCTGCCGGGGCATGGGCTGCGGGGACGACAGCATGGTACTGATTCCCAACGATGTGAACGACGTTGGAAAGGAGAAAACTTGGATAACAGTAAGAACTGGCTAAGCGTGATGAAGTTGAGCACCGAATACGATCGTAAGGCGCGACTTGCACCTGCTCTTGCGTCGTTACTCCCGCTCCTTCCACTGACTCTTGCACTGGGAGGCGACCTCCAAGAATGGGGATTCTTGCTCGGAGGCGCGACGGGCGCGTACGCCTTGGGTGCGTTCGTGCTAGCCAATTTGGCTTCGGCTATGGGCAATCGCATTCAAGAGCAACTCTGGCCAGACTGGCCTTTCGATGCACCGACGCATGTCCGGTTGATGCCCGACAACCCCAACACTTCCCCGCAGCAGCGGATCCTGTGGTACAAGAAGATCGAGCAGGTTACCGGGCTTGATGTTCAGGCCGAGGTGGACCGCGGTGACCAGGCCGCAATCCGGGCAACCATCAACGATGCTGTGGAACGTCTGCGAAACCGCTTTCGCCACGGGGACAGCCGGGCACGTCACGACCAAGAGAGTATCCGATACGGAAGCGCCCGAAACTTGGCAGGGATGCGCCCGCTGTGGCTCTCGCTGACCGTGTTGAGTTGTGCAGGTACATGGGTTGCGTATCGTTGGGCTGAGTCGAATCTGGCGTGGCCGATCGTCGCCTCGGTTCTTCCCGTTCCCCTTTTCATAATCGCTTATCGCGTACTCCCCAGGTTCGTGCGTATTCGAGCTCGGTACTACTGCGAGGTATTCTTTACGTTGTTAGAGGAGGAGTGAACATAGCGATGCCGATCCTGCATTTCCTCGAGCATCCGGCGTATGGCGCATGGAATCGGCGCGACTACAGGATGTGACGAACAATCAAGCGAGTTGTATGATCGTGGACGTAGGAACCGTGCCAATGGACCTCTATGTCACGCACCAAACCTATGCTCAAAAAGTAAATGAGGTGCAGTTGTGTTACAACATCCTGAACAGCACAGTGCGACAACAGAGGACGCCGATGAAGCCGGAGGTCCCGCGAGGAACAAGCTCACTTTGGTGTCGTCCTACACGGAGCTACATGTCCGGCAGATAGTACGCAACTAGAAATCTTGTCAGCAGCTCGCCACGGAGAGCCAATCGATCAAGATCTGCTTGCTTCATGGGTGCGAAATCTGTCGGATAATCTCGGACCTCCTCGCGCGACGGCATCCCTGGTGGCACTAGGGGAAGCTCCCGGTCAACTTGTCCGAGGTAGGAGAGTGCGAATCCGGAGATTTCTCCCCACTCTGCAAGCCGGTGCAGCCGATTCCTGGTGGCGTCTTGGACCTTGCGAAAAACGGTCAGGAACGACCGGTGCATCCGGGTGACCAAGCTCATGGGATGGCTATCGTCGTCGAACAAACCGGTGCCCGCATCGCAACAGATGATGTAGTCCGGGTCAAAGACGTTGGTGCTGATCGAAGGTTCCCGCCCAGGCTCCAACGGCGAGACTCCTAGGTTTTCGAAGATCCCGCCATCGGAAAGGAGTACTCGGCTGGTGTCTACGGAGACGCCACTCTGTGTGGTCTCTCCGAATCGATACCTCCGGTCCAGGGCCGGGAGAAAAAGCGGGTAGGCTGCGGATGCGGCGACGGCGTCCGCGACGAACGCCGATTCGGGAGCAATGCTCCCGAATCGCCAGCAGCCGCTTTCCCTGCTTCCAAACCGAAACGCGGACCCCGTTCTCAGTTCGGTGGCGTTGATTACAGTTTCCAACGACCCTCGGGCCACATCTTTCATCAGCGTTTCCCCGAACAGGGATCCTCCTAGTGCGTCTCGGAACGCTTCGCTTCGACTGAAGCTCCGAGGAGGGAGCGGCCTCGGGCGACCAGCCTCGAGTGAGAACGCGGAACGCACCAGCCGGCGGAGCACCCGGGTGACGAAGGCAGCACCGATCATCAGTTGGGCCTGCGCGGTCTTCCGGATCGAATCCGGTCGCACCGACTCCCGTAGGATCTCGCGCTGAAGTCCTCGACGTAGGAGTTCGACCACCCGTTCGTCGAAGTCGGAAAACGACTCGCTCGAATAGGCGTACATCGCCGAGATGACGGATCCGCCCGAGACGCTCGATATGACCTGAAGCCGAGCCAGCAGCCCGAGGTCATGAAGAGCACGAAAGCACCCGAGGTGGAAGGCGATCGCTCGCGAACCTCCGCCGGAGAGGGCAAGTCCGACATCTCGTGGACTCACTGCGGCTGGTTCAACAGAGATCGTCTCGGAAACATCTTCTTGGATGTGGTAAACGCACCGTGGGCGGAGGGTAGTCCGAAACACATGGGCTCCGAGAAGGGGGTCGCCGTCTGGATCTCCTGAGAGGATTAGCAATACCAGCGTTCGGCGTGCCGACTCCGTTCCGTCGAGTAGCCTGGTAACGGTGCTGAGGTCAATCGAGCTTGGTCCAGGTCCGGCGCTAGGGTGTGTGTGCCAGCTACCAAGACACTCCGCGGACCCACGGAAACGCCGGTGCCTTAGTTCGGCGGATTCGCGTGTCCCGAGGGTACCGCAAGTGAAATGACGGTCGGACGCGTCGCTGTCCGGTGGAGGCCCATCCACCTCGGAAATCCAGATAACCGACGCCGCTTCGTTCATTTCGCCAAAGACTAACCCCCCGGTCTCGACCGATGGGCCAACCGTCCGAGCTGAACCCTTTGCCCACGCTCGCATCTCTCTGACGGCCTCGTGCGACACTCTGACGGTGTAGCGCCCGCTCTGATCTTCGGCACTGTAGTCCGGGCGCCACGCGAAGTCGTGTATCGGTCCCGCTTCTTCGACGAACCATCCGATACCCGTGTGTTGCCCATCCAATTCTGACAACGTCCGGGCGATGGCATTCAGCATTCGCGCCGAGAGGCTCGCGAGATCAGCGTTTGACCCTACGAAAGTGGGCTCCGAGCATCCAGGTTCCGGCTGAAAGGGCTTCTCCGTCAGCGACTCTGGCCAAAAGCCCTCAAGAGGCCGCGCGAGTCGAGAGTTTCGACAGGCTTCGAGCTTGAGTCGCCTGACGACATCCAGTGTTCCTCCGCTGTGGCCCTGCTTCGAGAGGGTCGCGATCCCGGTGGCCGCGTGGCTGTCGATGGACATGGAGGCAATGGGCGGACGCGAGTCGATCCTGCGGAGTCTCTGTTCGAGGCTCATCCTGACAGCCGGTGACGCCGAGCAGTCGATCACCAAGTCGACATCCGGTATCGGAGTACCCCCGCCCACCTGCTGGATCAGGTCAGCGACCGAAGTCTCGACGGTGACGTCAGGGTCGATCCGTTTGAGGCGGTCGGAGAGTGCGTCGACTTTGGGCTTCCCGATATCCGCGTCCTCGAAGCCCTGCCGTACTAGGATTCCGGGGTTGACCCATCCCTTGTCCACAAGCTCAATATGTGTGGCGCCAGCTCGGACGACCGATTCCGCGACGTGGGTCCCGACGGCACCACATCCCCAGATAGCCACCCGCCTGCCGCGGAACCATGCCATGGGGGAGGAATGGTCGCGCCGCCGCGTGACCTCCGGACGCATCTCGTGGACACGGCACCACCCTACCTTGGCTAAGACCGACCACTCGACGACGGCCTTTATCGCCGCGTTTCGTGAAGCTGGGTCGTCGCCGGCCCAAACGGCATCCAATTCGCGGAGCTTGTCCGCGTCGGCAGCCGATATCTCCCAGACCGCAAGGTGCTGAAGGACAGGTCCGCCGGGTTCGATGCGACGCATGGGACTGCCCAGGACCACCAGTACCGGTGTACCCGACTTGCTCCTGTTCGCCAACGCAGCGAACGTTCGCACGAACGGCACGTAGTCCACGCCGTGGCGCTCCAGCTCCTTCAAGAGGCTGTTGACGAACTCCGGGTATTCGAATGGCAGCGGCTTGTGGAGGAGGATCGCCGGAGCCTGATTGTTGAGGCTGGCTTGGGAGTGCTGCGACCAGCCGGTGATCTCCGTCCGATGATTCCGCTGGCGAAGCTCGGCGAATCCGAACCAAGCCGATTCCCTCACGCGAGGGGTGTCCGCTTTCGGAACCACCAAGCGATCTACCGTGCGATATGCGACGGGAGGATGGAGGGGCGCATCGTCGGGGTCGAGCTGATTGAGCGCAGCGTCGCGAATCCACGCGTCGAGTCGTTCGATCAGACCGTACATGCCGTCCTGCGGCTGCCAATCGGGTGAACTCGCGTAGAGACAGAGGCTGCATCCCCACTGGACATGCGGGAACCCGGCGAAGCGACGGTGGGGCGTGTATACCCGAGGGTGCTGATTCCGGCGCATGCCGATCAGTGATTCCATTTCATGCCGATCACCGATTCCAGAGCATGCCGATCGGTGATTCCACCATGCCGATCACCGATTCCAGAGCATGCCGATCACCCTGGAGTGAG
>Ga0209543_1001907_pt1 | contig 16881 bp, 15 predicted proteins | sample MesohylFT_FD_187296 | JGI IMG/M metagenome (GOLD analysis project Ga0209543, IMG submission 187296) | Host-associated microbial community of the marine sponge Aplysina aerophoba from Gulf of Piran - sponge mesohyl, lysed by freeze-thaw... | ecosystem: Host-associated > Porifera > Sponge >...
GCGATGACGGCAACTATCCCGAGATCTGGCGCGACTGCGCGGTCAAGGGCGCGGAGCTGATCGTCCGCTGCCAGGGCTACATGTACCCGGCGAAGGACCAGCAGATCCTGATGGCGAAGGCGATGGCTTGGTCCAACTGCTGCTACGTGGCGGTGGCCAACGCCGCCGGCAACGACGGGGTCTACACCTACTTCGGCCACTCGGGGATCATCGGCTTCGACGGCCGCACCCTCGGCGAGTGCGGCGAGGAGGAGTACGGCATCCAGTACGCGCAGCTCTCGGTCTCGCAGATCCGCGATTCCCGCGCCAACGATCAGGCGCAGAACCACCTCTTCAAGCTGATGCACCGGGGCTACACCGGCGTCTATGCCTCGGGCGAGGGCGACAAGGGCGTGGCCGAGTGCCCCTTCGACTTCTACCGCACCTGGGTCGAGGATCCGCGTCGGGCGCAGCAGATGGTCGAGGCCATCACCCGCGACTCCATCGGCGTCACGGGCTGCCCCATCGACGGTATTCCCCAGCCGCAGAAGATGGCGGCGGAGTAGGGGGCCGGCCCCGCTTCAGGCTCTCTGAAGCAAGTCCAGACCCCGGCGCCCAGGACTGCGGGCGCCGGGGTTTTCTTTGTCGCTCACGGCAGCCGGCCGTCCTGCGATCTCGCGCGCCTACCGGCGCGACGGGCCGGCGCCTGCGCGGGCGCGCCGCGGGCGGCGGGCCGCAGTCGCGGCCTGTCGCGAGTTCGTCACAGACAAACTCGCTCAGTGCACCAGCGTGCTGGCGGGCTGCACGGCGACTTGCATGCGCTGCAGGGTCGTCCGCACCGCGCTGACCACCTCGGGCGCGTTGGGGCCGTCGCCGTGGAGCAGGATCGCCTGCGCCTCGAACTCGAGGTCGGTGTCGTCGACGGTGCGCAGCTTGTTCTCCTCGACGAAGCGCTGCACCCGGTCGGCGATGTAGCCGGGGTCTCTGGCCTGCTTCACTCGCTCCACGATCAGCGAGCCGTCGGCGCGGTAGTCCAGGTCGATGCAGATCTCGTGGATGATCGGAATCCCTTCGCGCCCGGCGATCTCGTAAAAGCGGTGCCGCTCCAGCGGGGTCGGCCAGTAGAGCACCCAGGGCTCGCCGACGCTGTTGATCGCATCGACCATGGCGCCGCCGATCTTCTCGTCCCGCGCCAGCATCGGGTAGAGCGCGCCGTGAGGAACCAGGTGGTCGATGGTGGCCCCCACCGATGACGCGATCTGACGCAGCGCCCCGATCTGGTAGAGCGTGAGGCAGCGCGCCTCGTCCGTGGAGATCTTCATCTCGCGCCGGCCGAAGCCGTTGACGTCCGGCAGACCCCAGTGCACGCCGACGGCGACGTCGTTCTCCTTGGCGAGCGTCACCGTGCGTTCCATGTGCACGGGATCACCCGCGTGAAAACCGCAGGCCACGTTGACCGAAGAGAGATGCGGGATGATCTCGGCGTCGGCACCGAAGGAGTAGTTGCCGAAGCTCTCGCCCACGTCGCTGTTGATGTCCATCGCTCGTTGCATGTCCTGCGCCTCCCGCGTTGCTGGCGTTCAGATGATGATGTCCGGGTCCGCGATCAACGCTTCCTGCGCGGCGAGAGCCGCCACCGCGTCCTCGTGAGAGATGCGGAGGAAACGGGTCTCCTCGAAGGGGCGGACCTGCCCGATGCGCGCCATGTCGGTGGAGATCACGACGGCGATCCGCGCGTAGCCGCCGATGCTGGGCGAATCCACGCAGAGCACGATCGGCTCGACCCCGGAGGGCACCTGCACGGTGCCCACCGGCGCACCGGGGTCGATGACGATGTTGGAGGGGTCCTTGCCCGCGTCCTCGATCAGGTAGTGCGGGCGCCCCGGCCTGAAGGAGAGTTGGGGCCCGATGAGGCGCATGCCCGTGCGGTCCGCCTTGGGGTTGAGCTTCCAGTGGGTGGCGTAGAAGGCCTCGACACTGCCGGCGGTGAAGTGATGCTCCTCGGGCCCGGCGACCGTGCGCACCTGCATGGGCGGCGCGTAGCTTGGCATCAGGTCGGGCCGCAGCCGGCGCCCGGCGAGGTCCGCCGCCGTGGCCGTCGCCGCGCCCACCGGCAGGCGGTCGTCCTTCGCGAGCGGGCGCCCCTCCAGCCCGCCGAAGCCGCCGCTGACATGGGTCGCGCGGCTGCCCCGGTAGAGCGGCACGTCGATGCCGCCGTGGACCGCGAGATAGGCCCGCGCGCCGCTCAGCGCGAGGCCGCAGGCGAGCGTCTGGCCCTCGCGCAGCACGAAGCTCGTCCAGCAGGGCACCGCTTCGCCGTCCACGGTCGCGCCCGTGTCGGCGCCGGTGAGCGCCACCACGTGGTCCTGTAGCGCCTTGAGTTTCAGCCGGCCGAGGGTCATCTCCAGCCCGGCCGCGCCGGGGTCGTCGCGTATCAGCAGCGGCCCTCCCGGCGGGTTGCCGACGAGCAGATTGCCGATCCTGAGGGCGAAGCCGTCCTGCGCGCCGGAAGGTGGAATCCCGAGCGCTTGACCGCCGCGGCGCCCCATGTCCTGAACCGTGGTGCGCAGGCCGCCGTCGATGACCTCCAGCATCAGGCCGGCTCCCACGTGCTCTCGGGGTCCAGCCTCTCCGCCGGCTCACCGATCTCAGCGAGCCAGGCCACGTAGCCCGCGCAGTCGAAGGTGCCGTCCTCGACCCGGTACGCGTAGGTGCCGGCCTCCACCTCGGCGCGGATCGCGTCGTATTCCTCGCGGCCGATCGATTCGTAGCGGTGCCGGTCGCCGGCGCGGGCGAGCACCGGGCCGTCGGCGAAGGCCGGGCTGATCTCCCTCGGATCGAAGATTTCGATGGGGGTACGGCCGAAGAGCTGCCCGCCGCCCGGTATCCGGATTGGATAGATGGTGGAGGTCAGCCCTCCGAAGTTGAGCAGCCTGGCGTGGGTCCAGGTGCGGGGGGTGCGGTAGAGCGGCGCGCCGAAGCGCTTGCCCGGATCCATGGCGTAGGACATGAAGGCGCCGGGGACGAAGCCCACGCCGGTGACCCAGTAGTCGCAGCCGGTGTGGGTCTCGATCACCTGCGCCACCGTCATGTCGTTGAACTCGGCGATGTACTCGATGTTGTTGCGCACGCCGAAGGCCTCGGCGCACTCGCGCGACCAGGGGTCGTCGTAGAGCGCCGGGATGATCACGCGCCGGCTCGGCAGCGTCTCAACCGTGTCCTGGGCGGCGATGAGCGCCTTCACGTGGTCGACGATGCGGTCGCGGGCGGTCGCCAGCGGGTCGAAGACGAGGCCGAGGGTGCGTACCTGCGAGTTGGTCTCGACCAGCCCCTTCGGCGGATGCTCGCGTAGCGCGTAGTCCAGCGACAGGATGCGGAAGTTGAGGGGGATGCTCGATTCATCGCCGAACTCGACGTTGATCGCGGTATCGCCCAGCGTCCTGAAGATCGGCTCGTCGTAGATCATGCCGCCCCCAAACGTTCCCGCCCCGCCATCATGGCCCCCCTGCGGGCTGCGTCAAACTGCCTGCGCCGGCGGAGGTTCGCCCGAACTCCTACTGAATGATGACCGGCAGTGTTGTATAGATCAGCAATACTTGGCGGATGCCAAACCGTCGCTGGCGCAGGCAAGAGAATCGGACCGTGTCGACCAAGACGTTCAAGGTCATCGAGGCCGGACAGCGGGAAGCTGCACCGCTCAAGCACCTCAAGCTGACCGATGACCTCTTCGACCGCGAGGTCCGGGAGCAGGCCATGATCGACGCCGGCAGCTACAGCGATACCCTCGGCATCTGGCGCGGCCCTCCGAAGGCGTCGTGACGCTGCTTCTCGATACCTGCGCCTGACTCCGGTAGCGCCGGGTCACGCGAGGTCAGGATCGGCCGTTGCAGGCAAAGTCTCACCGTCGATCCAGGCGAGGTAGGCGGGATTGCCGCCTGTGATCGGGAGCGCGATCACGCAGGGGCAAGCGTAGCTGTGCAGTGCCTTTACCTTGGCTGTGAGAGGCTCGACGAGGTCGGCGCGGGTCTTTGCCCAGAGCATGGCTTCGTCGCCTTCGCGTAGCGCGCCCTCCCACCAGTAGAAGGATGACACGCCCGGCACGATGTTGACCGACGCCGCGAGGCGGGCTTCGACCAGGGCGCGGCCGATGGCCTCGGCCTCGGCCAGGCTCGGGGCGGTCACGCAGACCGCGACGTGCGCCATCCCTCGGCCCTCCTTCGGGTTCCCTACGCTCGCCCGACGATAGAGCATGTCGCGCGTGGCGGATGAGAAGCGGTCTGGATGACGATCATGGTGCCGACAGGAGATCGCTTGCCCGTTCGGCTATCGCGACGATGGCCGCGTTGACCGGGCCCGTGGTGAGGTTTGGGAAGATCGATGTGTCGACAATGTGGAGCCCCGGCACGCCGGCGACGGAAAGGTCGGGACGGACCACGGCGTCGCGGTCCCTTCCCATCCTGCAGGTGCCGACGGGGTGGTGGTGCGTGAAGGCGGCGTGCTCGATGAACGCCAAGCGTGTGTCCTCGCTCGCGAGATCGCCGGGCCCCGGCAACAGCTCTTCGCTGCGCCAGGGTGCGTAGGCATCCGCTCCGCCGAGGCGCCGCGCCCAGTCGAGCGCTTCGAGAAGGAGCGAGCGGTCCTGTGGGTCGCTGAGATAGGCGGGATCGATGATCGGCTTCGCGTGCGGGTCTGCCGAAGCAATGGTCAGATGACCGCGGCTGCGCGGGTGCGTGATTCCAAACATCAAGGTGTAGCCCGCGCCGGTTTCGGGAACAGGAATTCTGCGCGAGAGAGTCTCCGAGATCACGGGAAGCGTGACGCACGCCACCACGAGATCGGGTGCGTCCTCAGGCGTCTGCCCGCGCCCGTGGATGTAGGTGAGCGCCTCCGAGTGCTGCGTCGCGGTCGGCGGAAGCGCCTTGCGGGCGCGATACAGATTGCCGGCGGAAAGCAGATGGTCCTGCAGGTTCCGTCCCACGCCCGGCACGTCGCGACGGACCGTGATGCCGAGTGCCTTCAGCGCAGCGCCTGGACCCAGACCGGAGCGCATCAGTATGGCAGGCGTTCCGATCACTCCTGCGGCCAGCACGACGGCGCGGGAAGCGTCAAACCGGTGGGCGTTGCCGCCTGCCAGAGCATGTACCCCGGTCGCGCGGCCGGCATCGTCGAAAGCGAGGCGGTCGACGAGCAACCCTGTCCGCAGAGCAAGGTTCGGCCGGGCACGGACGGCGTCGGTCAGGTAGGCATCGGCGACGCTCTGGCGCCGCCCGTCGACGATCGTCAGCGTATTGAGGGTCGACCCCACCAGCGCCGGCCCGTTGTGGTCACGGATCGGTCGGAGCCCGCTTTCGGCTCCGGCCCTGCAGTGCGCCACGCTGAGCGGGTGCGGCCTCGCAGGCTGGCAGAGCCGCACCGGGCCCTTGCCGCCGTAGCCGTCCTCAGGCGCAAAGGGCGAGGTTTCCGAGCGAATGAAGTAGGGCCGCAGGGCCGCCCAGTCCCACCCGGTCGCGCCTGCCTCGGCCCAGAGGTCGAAGTCTTTGGGATGGCCGCGGACGTGACCCATGGCGTGCATTGCGCTGGACCCGCCCACCGTGCGCCCTCGCGGCCAGGGGTGTGCGCGCCCTTGCGTGCAGGGCTGCGGCACGGTCGAGTACTGCCAATCGATCTCGGAACCTTGCAGGAGAGGCCACGCGGCGGGATCGGCGATGTTGGGGTTCGCGGGCTCTTCGCCCGCTTCCAGCAGGAGGACGCGGAGACCGGGCCGCTCGGTAAGCCTCGCCGCAAGCACGCAGCCTGCCGAGCCGGCCCCGACGATGATGATGTCCGCCTCGGTCATGCCCGCACCAGGGAAGTCAATCCGGTCACGTCTTGTCTCGCGATCCACGTTGACTCGAAAGAGTAGGTTTATCCCACACGGGCTGCACGATAAGAGAGGCCGTCAATCGCCACGCCAAGACCCGAGGGGGAGAATGTCATGACCGATGCTGCCGCCTACGAACCGCCGCCTGTCTGGAAATGGGAACGCGAAAACGGCGGCGAGTTCGCCTCCATCAACCGGCCCGTTTCCGGTGCGACGCATGAAGCGGAGCTGCCGCGCGGCGAGCATCCTCTCCAGCTCTATTCGCTCGCGACACCCAATGGCGTGAAGGTCACCGTCATGCTCGAGGAGCTGCTGGCGGCCGGGCACAGCGGGGCGGAGTACGACGCCTACGTCGTCGACATCCGCGACGGCGCCCAGTTCGGGTCGGGCTTCGTCGCGATCAATCCGAATTCGAAGATCCCGACCCTGGTGGACTACTCGCTGCCCGAGCCGACGCGCGTGTTCGAATCGGGCGCGATCCTGCTCTACCTGGCGGAGAAGCACGGCGCCTTCATTCCGGAAGACCCGTCGGAGCGCGCCGAGTGCCTGTCATGGCTGTTCTGGCAGATGGGCTCCGCGCCCTATCTGGGCGGCGGCTTCGGTCATTTCTACGCCTATGCCCCCTACAAGATGGAGTATCCGATCGACCGCTTCACCATGGAGGTGAAGCGTCAGCTCGATGTCCTCGACAAGCAACTGGCCGAGACCCGCTACGTGGCGGGCGACGCCTACACCGTCGCCGACATGGCGATCTGGCCGTGGTACGGCGTGCTGACCACCGGCAAGCTCTACGACGCGGCCGACTTCCTCGCGGCGCAGGAATACGGCAACGTCGTGCGCTGGTACGACGAGATCGCGGCGCGCGACGCGGTGATCCGCGGGCGCAAGGTCAACCGCATCAACGGCCCGCTGGAGGATCAGCTCCACGAGCGCCACGACGCGTCCGACTTCGAGCTTCTGACACAGGACAAGATCGAAGCGGCGAGTTAGCCCGCACTTCTAGTCGGGGTCACGTATCGCCGGGCACCGTGCCCCTGGGCAGGCTCTCGATGTGGGCGCAGATGTCGCGCGGGCGCGTGAGCCAGATGCGATCGCGTTGGGGCGCGATGTGCTCGAAGAAGCGGCGCAGATGGCGCACGCGGTAGGGCCGCCCCATCACGAAGGGATGGAGCGAGATCGGGAACACCAGGGGCTGCCCCTCGCTCTGCGCCAGCATCTCGTCGAAGCCGTCGATCAGCATGTCCACGAACTCGCGCGCGGTGTGGCCGTACCAGACGATGCTGCGCGTGTCGTTGCACTCGACTGGGTAGGGCATCGCCAGGATGCGGCCCGCGCGGGTCGTCATCCAGATCGGCTGGTCGTCGCAGGTCCAGTCCATGAAGTAGCGATAGCCCGCCTCCTGCAGCAGGTCGGGAGTGAGCGCGCTGTTGGAGAGCCAGGGGCTCATCCAGCCGGCCGGGCGGCCGCCCTCGTGGCGCTCGATGGTCTCGGTGACCTCGGCGATCAGCGCGGCCTCCGCCGCCTCGTCGAGGTGCTCCTGCATGTCCGAGTTGGTGATGCCGTGGCCCAGGATCTCGTGGCCCCGCTGCCTGAGCGCCTCGGGAATGTCGGGGCAGAGTTCGTAGACGGCGAGATTCATCTGGGCTTCGATCGGCACGTCGAAGGCGTCGAACAGCTCCAGCAGGCGCCAGATGCCGACCCGATTGCCGTAGTCGCGCCACGAGAAGACGCTGTGGCTCTTCGCCTGGTCCGGCGGCGCGATGGCCGCGCCCTTGCCCTCGCCGAAACTGAACTGCTCGATGTTGACCGCGACGTAGACGGCAAGGCGCGTGCCGTTCGGCCAGTCGTAGACCGGGCGCGTGGTGATGTTGGAGTAGGGATAGCGACCGTGGGTGCGAATCATGCCGACCTGGGTCCCGTGTGCCGCTCCGAATGATTCAGGCTGCCCTAGTCCTGCGCCGTGGCCTTGCCGACGGGATTGAAGTCGTGCTCGCCCACGCCCTGAACCAAGGTCACGCGGCAGGCTCGGCCCTCCTTGCCGGAGACCCGGTGCGCGGTCATGGGCAGCACGACGCAATGGTCGCCGGGCTCAAGCTCATGGCGCGCGCGCGGCGCCCGGGTCTCGATCACCACGGTTCCTTCGACGCCGACGAATACATCGGTAATGACCGTGTGGTAATGCCAGGGAACCTCCTCGCCCGCGCCGAGGGTCATTACTTGTACGCGCATGCCGTCGGCTTCGGCGACGATGTCGTGGTCGGTGATTGTGTAGGGCAGGTCTTCGAGCGCCGTCATGACGTGTTCCGATCGTCTGCAGTCCGGCTCGGATGGATCAACATAGCGGCTTCGCCCCCGCTTGTGGGTGAATTCGACAAGTGAGCTTAATGGCGTTCCTCAAGCCGAGGATCGCCGCACATGGACCGATGGAAAACGGGGAGGTGAACGATGGCCATTCGTCAGATCGCAAGGATGGGGCACCCCGTCCTGCGCAAGAAGGCCGCGCCAGTCGACGACCCGACGGACCCTGACATCGCCTGCCTCGCGGCGGACATGCGCGACACGCTGGAATGGATCGGCGCCACGGGGATTGCGGCGCCACAGGTCTACGACGGCCGGCGCGTCGTGGTTTATCGCATTCTGGCCGAGCGCATTCCTCCCGGTGTCGCGCTTGAGCCCTTGCCGTGGACGGTGATGGTCAACCCCGTCGTCACGCCGCTGAGCGACGACGTGGGCCTGATCTGGGAACGCTGTCTCTCGCTGCCGGGCCTCCACGGCAAGGTGCCGCGCTACAAGCAGGTCGAAATCGTCTACCAGACGCTGGAAGGAGAGAGTCAGCGGCGGGTGGTCGAGGATTGGCACGCGATGATCCTGCAGCACGAGTGCGACCACCTGGACGGCATCCTCTATCCCATGCGGATGACCGATCTCTCCTACCTGGCGTTCAACGCCGAGCCCGGCGAGCTCGCGAGAGAAGCCGAGACGATGCCCGATCTGGACCCGGCGCTCCGCGCCATGGTGGACGCGTGGCCGGCGCGGGAGAAGTGGCTCGCGTCCTGATGCCGCTCGCTCTCGCTGCCCGCGCGCTGCACTGATCCATGGACAATCCGGTCCGGGTAGGGCGAAGTTCCGCCGGACCGCACGACAGCAGAGGCCGCCTCATGCCCGGACCACGCATTCGCCCCCGCCGCTCGTTCATCTTCACGCCGGGCCTGCGGCCCGAGATGTTTCCGAAGGCGCTCGCGTGCGGCACGGATATCGTCTGCGTGGAGCTCGAGGACGGGATCGCGCCCAAGGACAAGGCGGCCGCACGCGCCAATGCGATCAAGCTCTTCGAGAGCCCGCAGGCCGATGACGGGGTCGAGCGGATCGTCCGGATCAACTCGCTGCGCGAGGGCTTCGGCATGGCCGACGTGCAGGCGGTGCTCGCCACCGACACGCCGCCGCCCGCGCTGATGATGCCGAAGGTGCGCACGCCGGACGAAGTGGTGCTGCTCGACAACCTGTTGACCGAGCGCGGCCACGACACCCGCCTGCATGTCATCATCGAGACCAATGCCGCGCTCGAAGCCGCCTACGACATCGCCCACTGCAGCTCGCGCATCGACGCGATGTTCTTCGGCGGCGTGGACATGGCGGCCGAGCTGCGCTGCCAGAATGCGTGGGAGCCGCTGCTCTACGCCCGCTCGCGCGTGGTCCATGCCGCCGCCATCGCAGGGCTGGACGTCATCGACGTGCCCTATCTCGATCTCCAGGATCCCGACGGCATGACGCGCGCAGCAATCCAGGCGAGAGACCTGGGCTTCTGCGGCAAGGGCGCGGTGCACCCCAAGCAGATCGCCCCGCTCAACGAGGTGTTCACGCCCTCGCCGGAGCGGATCGCCCGCGCGCGGCGCATCATCGCCGAGTTCGAGGCGGCCGATACCGGACTGGTGGTGATCGACGGCAAGCTGATCGAGAAGCCGGTGCTTCGTGAGATGCACCGGATCGTGGCCATCGCCGATCGCATCGGTAGTGGTTAGGAGCGGCAAGGGCCGGGAGCATGGATTGAGCAACAGAATAGCCATCGACGTTCTTGAGCGGAGGGCCTTCGCCGATGGTCACGCATTCGACGAAGCCGGCGCTTACGAGCGGCTGACCGGGCGGGCGCGCTTCGCCGTCGATCCCGATGCGCCTGCGCAGGCAGGCATCGTCGATCTGGACAAGGCGCCGCGCAATCGGGAAGGCTTGGTCGAGTTCGCCGCCGACCTCTGCATCCTGCAACCGGCCGATCCGGCCCGCGGCAACAGGCGGCTCTTCTTCGACTACGGCAACCGCGGCAACAAGCGGGCGGTGCAGTACTTTTGCGACGCGCCGGCCTGCAACGATCCGGTGACGCTGGAGCACGCCGGCAACGGCTATCTCTTCCGCCGCGGCTACACGGTGGTATGGGGCGCCTGGCAGGGAGACCTGCTGCCGGGCGACGGCCGCATGACAATGGACCTGCCGGTCGCGACCGGCGGCGCCGTGCCGCTCACCGGCCCGGTGCGGACCGAGTTCATCGTCGCGCAGGAAGGCCAGACCACGCTGCCGCTCAGCGGCTGGGTCTCCACCCGCAGCCACCCGACGGTCTCGCGCGACCCGTCGAAGGCACGGCTGACGCGGCGCCGCTACCCCGATGACGAGCGCGTCGAGATAGTGCCGGAGGCTTGGCAGTTCGCGCGTGTCGAGACCGGCGCGGGCCTCGACTTTCAGGGCGCCGAGCACGCGATCATCGAGTCCGACACACACATCTACATGCCGGCCGGCTTCGAGCCCGGCTGGATCTACGAGCTGGTTTACGAGGGCCGCGATCCGCTGGTCCTGGGCTTGGGCCACGTGGCGGTGCGCGACCTCGTGAGCTTCCTGAAGTACGAGGAGGCCGACAGCGAAGGGCGCGCCAACCCGGTGGCCGTCGCCGGTCCGATGGAGAGGGCCTATGCCTTCGGCCGCTCGCAGACGGGGCGCTGCATCCGCGACGCGATCTGGCGCGGCTTCAACGCCGATGCCGCCGGGCGCAAGGTGTTCGATGGCGTGCTGGCGCACGTCGCCGGTTGCGGGCGCATGTGGATGAACCACCGCTTCGCCAACGTCGTCGTGCCGGCGGGGCAGCAGTACGAGGACCACGACAACGCCGCCGACAGCTTCCCCTTCTCCTACGCGGCGTGCCGGGATCACCTGACCGGCGAGTCGGACGCGATCTGCAAGCGACCCGAAGCCGACCCGCTGATCTTCCATACTCAGACGGCCACGGAATACTGGCAGCGGCGCGGCTCGCTCGTGCATACCGATACCGAGGGCAACGATCTGGAGCAGCCCGGGAACGTGCGGGTCTACTTCTGGTCGAGCGCGCCGCACGTCGCCGATCCCAACCAGGGCGCACCGGCGCGCGGCCTCTGCCAGAACCTGAGCAACGTGGTCCAGACCTCGATGCTCTTCCGTGCGCTGCTCGACGCGATGGACCGCTGGGTAAGCGATGGCATCGCACCGCCGGCGAGCCGGATCCCCAGGCGCGGCGACGGCAGCCTCGTCGGCATGGACGAGTGGCGCGCGCAGTTCCCCGCCATTCCCGGCATCGCCATCCCGCGCGAGCCCAACGCGCTGCCGCTCCTCGACTTCGGGCCGGATGCGGAGGGTGGCATTCAGAGCACGCTGCCGCCTGGCGTCGTCGATCCCGAGGGCTACACCGTGCTGGTGCCGGCGGTCGACGCCGACGGCAATGACGCCGCCGGGGTGCGGGTGCCGATGGTCGCCGCGCCGCTCGCCACTTACTCCGGCTGGAACCTGCGGGACAGGGGCCACGGCGAGGGCGCCATGCACGAGTTCACCGGCAGCACGATCCCCTTGCCCGAGACGGAGTCGGTACGCGCGGCGACCGGCGACCCGCGGCCCTCGATCGAAGAGCGCTATGGCGATGCCGAGGGCTATGTCGCCGCGATGGCCGAGGCGGCGAGGCGCCTGGTCGCCGACGGCCTGATGCTGGAGGAGGACGTTGCCCGTGTCGCACAACGCGCCCGAGACTGGAGCCGGCCGCTGCACGACGTGCGACTGTAGGCAGCATCGTTCACCACGGGCGCGTCATGACGATCTGCGAACTGAGCGATCTGAAGGGCCTGCTGGCGGCGGACGCGCGCCTGATGGGACTCGATCTCGGCACCAAGACCATCGGCGTCGCGGTCTCCGACCTGAGCCGCACGATCGCGACCGCACGGACGACGCTCAGGCGGACCAAGCTCTCGCGCGACATCGAGGCCCTGCGTGCGCTGATCGCTGCCGAGGGAATCGGCGGCATTGTCGTGGGGCTTCCGGTCAACATGGACGGCAGCGAAGGCCCGCGCGCGCAGTCCGCCCGCGACACGGCGGCGAACCTGGCCAGGGCGCTGGCGCTGCCGGTGGCCCTCTGGGACGAGCGCTGGTCCACGGTCGCTGCCGAGCGCGCGATGCTCGACGCCGACCTCTCGCGCCGGAAGCGGGCGCGCAAGGTCGATCAGGTAGCGGCGGCCTACATCCTGCAGGGCGCGCTCGACCGGCTGCGTGCGCCGTAGCCGCTAGCCCGGAATTCCTCCCCGCACGATGGTCCGGCACACATCGCGCAGCGGGTGCGTCAGTATCGCGTCATGCACCGCAGCCGCCCCCACTTCGGACTTGCACTTGTCCCGCTTACCGCACTCATCCCGCTTAATCCCGGAGAATGCCGCATTAAATTTTGTCGTGTCCGTCCCACGCGGTGCGTGCCTGCGCACGTGGCCGAGCGGCGCGAAGGGAGGGACTCAAGAGTGACCATGGCGAGAGGCCGGGCTAGCGGAACTCGCGGATCGCGCCGCGCTGCACCACCAGGCTTGCCGCGAGGACGATGGCGAGGCCGGGCACCGTCATCAGCGGCGGCGCGGGCTTGCCCAGGGCGAGGTCGAGCAGGAGCACGATGGCCGGCAGTGCGTAGCCGTAGGCCTGCACCCGGGTCGGGCCGAGGCGGAGCGTGGTGTACTGGGTCAGGAAGAATGTGACGAAGGTCGGCAGGACCGCGAGGTAGACGATGCCACCCAGCACCACGACCTCGACTCCCGACCAGTCGGTGCGCCAGAGCTTGACGTTGCTCGCCGCCAGCAGCCAGAGCCCCGCCGCCACCAGGGTCCAGAAGGTCTGCACCAGGATCGGCTCGCCCCGATGCAGGCGCTTGATCAGCGAGCCGTAGACGGCGTAGCCGAAACAGCCGGCGAGGAAGATCCCGTCGCCGATGTTGACCTCGAGATTGACGAGGCGGGCCGGATCGCCCCGGAAGATCACCCAGATCGCGCCGATCATGCCGAGGAAAAGCGCGGCCAGGCGATGAAGGCCGAGCCGCTCGCCCACCAGCACCGCGCCGAAGAGCGCAGAGAGCCCCGGCACGATGGTGAAGATCGCGCTGGTGTTGAGGCCGCTGGTGTAGCGCAACGCCTCGAACATGCACCAGAAGAAGAAGGCGAGCGGCGCGCCGAGCGCGAGATAGCGCAGGCACGATCGCGGCGTCGGCAGGGCCAGCCCTTCGCGCCAGGCCACGACCGGCGCCATCAGCAGCGCCGCGAGGACGAAGCGGATGCACATCATCACCGCCGGGTCGAGGCCGTGGGTGATGTGCTCGCCGAGGGGAAACGACGTGGAGATAATGACGATGATCAGGAAGGCAAGGGTGTGCGCATGCAGCTGGCCCGTGCGCGTGGGCTCGCCGGACTGCGGATTCGCCTGAGGCGTGTCCTGTCCCATGCCTCACACTACCGCCTGCACGATAGCGGGAAACAGCCCCGCTCCGGCGGAACGGGTCGTCAGGCGGATGAGCGCTCTCGGAGTGCGACGATGGCGCCGAGGACGACGAGGCCGTAGATGATGTTGCGCACGGCCTCGGGCAGCACGGTGCCGGAGAGCATGATGCCGAGGCCGGTGAAGAGGATCGCGCCGCCCAGGATGCCGAGATAGTGGCCGCGGCCGCCGGTGATGAGTGTGCCGCCGAGCACCACCACGGCGATGGAGGAGAGCAGGTAGGGATCGCCCATGCCGTAGAACGCCTGGGCGCTGAAGCCCGCGAGGAAGACCCCGACCAGCGCCGAGCAGAAGCCGCTCAGCATGTAGGCGCCGACGATGGGGAAGCCGATGCGCACACCCGAGAGGCGGCTGACGCGCTGGCTGTTGCCGACCGCGAAGATGCGCCGGCCCGGCGCGCTCCTGTTCAGGTAAAGCGTCGCGACGACGACGAAAGCGATCAGGAACCAGCCGATCGGGGCGATGCCGCCGATGCGTCCGGTCACGAACCAGGCCAGCGAGGGCGGCGCCTTGCCGATGGGCGCGCCCGAGCTGAAGAGCAGCGACACGCCCTCCAGGATGCCGTTCATGGCGAGCGTCACGATGATCGGCGAGAGCCCGAAGAGGACGATGGTCATGCCGTTGAGGAAGCCGATGGCGATCCCGATCCCGAGCGCCGCCGGGATCACCCATGCCGCCGGCGCATCCACGCCGTTGCAGAGGGTGGTGACCACGATCGCCGGGAAGGTCATGGTCCAGGGCACCGAGAGGTCGAGCCCGCCGGTGATGATGACCGTGCCCTGGCCGAGGCCGAGGATCGCAAGGAAGGCGGTCAGGATCAGCATGGCGTTGAGGTAGGCCAGCGGCGAGAAGTCGCCGCCGAAGATGCCGATCGTGATTCCCAGGATGACGATGTAGATGAGGTAGGCCGGCACGGCGAAGCGCAGCACCGCGCGGTGCCTGTCGAGCCAGGGGATGGCTGCCGCGCCGGCGCCGCCCGCCGGCGGATCGAGCCCACTCAGACGGATCGGCTCGCCCACGACCCGCAGCCTGGAGGGGAGCGATGACTCCTTGAGCGCGCGCAGCGTCGCCCGCCAGAAGCGCGTGATCTCGACCACCGGCGAGTCGCGCCCGAGCGAGAAGCCGAGCACGGCGATGAGCAGGATCACGCCCTCGACGATCGGCGTGTAATAGGTGCGCACGCCGAGCACGAGGAAGATGTTGACCACGACGGTGAGCGTCAGCGCGCCGAAGATGGTGCCGACGGCGCCGCCCCGGCCGCCCCCGATGAGCGTGCCGCCCAGCACCACGGCGGCGAAGATCTGCAGCAGCATCTTGGCGCCGATCAGCGGGTCGCCGCCGCCCATGTTGGCGGTGATGAAGAGGCCGGCGGCGCCGTAGCACATGCCGGCGAAGGTGAAGGTGAGGAAGCGCGTGCGGCGGACGTCGACGCCGTTGGCCTCGGCCGATCCCGCATCGCTGCCGATGGCGTAGATGCCGGTGCCGATCCGCGTGTTCTTGAGCAGCAGCCAGAAGAGGATGGCGACCGCGAGGACGACGACCGGGGCGGGCAGCCCCTCGGTGATGACGTCGCCGGTGAAGACCAGGCTGAAGTCCCACGGCATCTCGCCGCCCGGGAACTTGAGCACGAGCAGGGCCGCACCCTGGGCGATGAACATGGTGGCGAGCGTCACCACGATCGACTGCAGGCGCACGTAGGCGACGAGGAAGCCGTTGACCGCCCCGATGGCGGCACCCAGGCCAAGCGCGATAACCAGCGCCACGAGGGTGAAGAGGCCGGTTCCCATGTCGGCGACGGGGGCGAGCTGGGTGACCAGCACCACGTTGACCAGCGAGATCACCGCACCCGCCGAGAGGTCGAGCCCGCCGGCGAGGATGACGATGGTCTCGCCGAGCGCGGCGAGCGCGAGGGTCGCGGCGCTGGCGCTGATGCTGCTGATGTCGAAGTAGGCGATGCCCTGGCCGGTGATGAGCTGGAGCGCGATCATGGTGGCGGCGAACACCGCGATGGCGATGATCGTGCCGCGCTGGCGCGACCAGCTGAAGGGCGGCAGGTAGGGTGCGCGCAGCGCGCCGAGCGGCGTCATCGGGAGCCCTCGCCGAGCGCCGCGCGCATGATGCTGGCCTCGGTGATCCCGGCGCCGCTGAGCGAGGCCGCCTTCTGGCCGCGGTAGATCACCATCACGGAGTCGCAGAGGTTCACCAGTTCCGGCACGTCGGTGGAGTAGTAGAGCACCGCCCCGCCGGCGTCCGCGTATGCCCGCACGAGGGCGTAGATCTCGGCCTTGGTGCCGACATCGACCCCGCGTGTCGGGTCGTACATGAGCAGCACGCGGCTCTCGGCGAGCAGCCACTTGGCGATGGCGATCTTCTGCTGGTTGCCGCCGCTGAAGACGTTGCAGGCGCTATGGAGCGCGCGCCGGTCGACCTGCACCATGTCGAGCGCGCGGCCCACCGCCTGCGCTTCCTGCTCCAGGTTCACGAGGCCGAAGCGCACGCAGCGCTCGATGATCGGAAGCGAGATGTTCTCCCGCCCCGTCAGCGCGAGGAAGAGCGCCTCGGTCTTGCGGTCCTCCGGCACGAAGCTGATGCCGATGCGGCTGTTCACGGCGTCCTTCGGCGTCCGCAGGGTCACCCGCTGGTCGCCGATCCGGATGTCGCCGGCGCTGAGCCCGACCATGCCGAAGAGCGCGAGGAAGAGGTCGCGCTGGCCCATGCCTTCCAGCCCGCCGACACCCAGTATCTCGCCGGGCCAGAGGTCGAAGGAGAAGTCCTGCACACCGCCTTCGATGGCCAGTCCGTCACCGGCCAGGATCGGCGCCTCGCCGCGCTTTGCCAGCTGCGCCGGCTTGGGCGGGAAGGTGGCTGCGAGGGAGCGCCCGATCACCAGCTCGATCATGCGGTCGTCGGAGATTTCGTCGGCCCTGAAGCTCCCCACCATGCGGCCGTTGCGCAGGATCGTCAGGCTGTCGCAAAAGTCCCGCACCTCCGGCATCCGGTGCGAGATGAAGACGATGGTGGTCCCCTCCGCGCGCAGCCGGTCGAAGAGCGCGCCGAGCCATTGCACGTCGTTGCCGGAGAGGGACGAGGTGGGCTCGTCCAGCAGCAGCAACTGCGGCTTGCGAGAGACGGCGCGTGCGATCTCGATCTTCTGCTGCGTCGGCAGCGCCAGGGTCCGCACCTCGGCGTGGAGGTCGATATCGTCGAGGCCGAGGTCGGCGAGGGCGCGCCGC
>Ga0209543_1001911_pt1 | contig 16859 bp, 15 predicted proteins | sample MesohylFT_FD_187296 | JGI IMG/M metagenome (GOLD analysis project Ga0209543, IMG submission 187296) | Host-associated microbial community of the marine sponge Aplysina aerophoba from Gulf of Piran - sponge mesohyl, lysed by freeze-thaw... | ecosystem: Host-associated > Porifera > Sponge >...
GGCCAGTTCCACCGCCGTCAGCACGGCCTCCCGGAATTCCTCGCCCCGGTCGACTTCCAGATAGGTCTCCCGAAGATGGGCGTTCCGAAGTTCCATACCGGTGTCCAGCGAATCGAGTCTCACCCGAACCTTCCCGACCAACCCGGCAGCGCCGGCGTTCTCCAGCCGGAGGGCCCCCGAGATCTGCGAGGTGACCGCGTCGAAGCTACCTCCGACGGTGAGCCGGCACCGGACCCGCACCTCGCCCGACGCGATCGTCCAGGACTCCCCGGCCGTGGCGGTGACCGCCAGGGCGAGCGACGCGAGCGCGAGCGCGGCGACGCGACGGGTAGTGCTCATCGCGACGGTCTGCGGCCGATCCCGTCAGGACCGCCCTTCCACCTCCACCGTCACGATGTCCACGTCGTGGTACTTCTGGTGCCGCACCGAACTCGCGTAGTGCTTCAGCAGGCGCAGCGAGATCTCGCTTTCGTCGGGGACTTCGGGCCGATCGCCCATCATCGTCATTCGGTCCTCGATGTTGAGATCGCCGGCGGCCGCGACGAACTCCAGCTCGGCGGACCGCCGTCCGGTACGCGCCGTGAGGCGCAGTTGGCGCGCCTCCGCCTCGCCAGGGGCTCCCCCCTCGAGCAAGGTGAGGAGCGCCTCCTCCCCCGCGGAAATGAGGCGGGATGTGGACCCCTCGTCCCACCCGCGGCGGCCGGCCTGAGCTCGCAGGAAGTCCTCGATCTTCGCTCCGGCCGACATGTCGAGAGTGCCGCGGAGCCGCTTTGGCCGGGCCCCGGTGAGATTCAGGAAGACCATCAGCAGAATCGCCACCAGGCCGCCCGCCGTCATTCCATTGTCGAGCAACACCCCCCAAAAGCCCTCGAGAGCGTCGGGGAAAATGGCCCGGGCCTGAAATCCGGTGCCGATCCAGAACGAGAGGCCCACGATGACGGCCTTTTGCAGGCTCATCCCGTCCTTCGCGACCATGTGCATGCCGAGGCTGAAGAGGATCCCGATCAAGGCGAGCCCGAAAGCGCCCACCACCGGGCCCGGAATCGCGAGGAAGAGAGCCGCCACCTTGGGGAACATGGCGAGGCCGAGGAAGCTGACGCCGATCCAGGTTCCAACCCGGCGCGAAGCCACCCCGGTCAGTTCGGTCATCGAGATGCTGTTCGAGTAGGTCGTGTTCGGTACCGTCCCCAGGATCCCGGAGAGCAGGTTGCCCACCCCGTCGGCGGCGACCGCGCCCGCCACCACCCGGTAGTCGGGCGCCTGGGGCCTCCTCCAGGAAACGCGCTGGATGGCGATGGAATCTCCGATCGTCTCGATGGCGCCGATGAGGGTCACGAAGACAAAAGCCGGCAGGAGCGCCCAGAAGGAGGCCCCGAACGAGAAGTCGAGCCCTGGCCATCCGGTGGGAATGCCGATCCAGCCGGCGTTCCTGACCGGCTCGAAATCGAAGATCCCGGTCAACGTTCCGATCGTGGAACCGACGACGACCCCGATGATCGGCGCCCAGAGCCGCAGAACCCCCCTTCCCCGGAGCGCGAGCCCGGCGAAGACCGCGAGCGCCACCCCGGCGCTCAACGGCGCCGCCAGCGGCGAAGCCCCGTCGGGGACGTCGCCGAGGAGCGGGAACAGGATCGGCATCACGGTGGCCGCGATCAGCATGATCACGATGCCGGCGACGGTCGGCGTGATCACGCGGCGCAGCCAGGTGAGCCGGAAAGCGAGGCCGAACTGAAACAGCGAGGACACGAGGACCAGAACCGCGAGGAGCGGCGGACCTCCCTCCCGGAGCGCCGCGACCGAAATCGCGATGAAGGCGCCCGAAGTACCCATGAGGAGCACGTGTCCAGCCCCGAACCGGCCAACCCGGTTCGCCTGCAGGATCGTGGAGAAGCCACACACGGTGAGCCCGGCGAAGACGGCCCAGGAGAGGTAAGGCTCGCCGAGCCCGGCGGCCCGGATCACGATGGCGGGGGTGAGGACGATGCCCGCGATCTGCAGGATCGCCATCTGGAGTCCGAGGCCGAAGGCAAGCGCCTCCGGAGGTCGTTCGTCCGGCTGGTAGCGGATCGAGGACGGTGGGACGCCGCTCCCCGTCGATTGTGCTGCTGTCACCTGGGACCTCCTCCTTGTGAAGACCCTTGAACCGTCCTGATTCGAAAGCCCGTCATCCGTCGTCCGACTCCGTCGTCCTGCCCTGCGGGCCGGTCACTTCCAGCCCGGTACGCAGATACAGGTTCCGGATCGGATACGGAATCTCGATGCCCGCTTCGTCGTAGCGGCGATGGAGCCGCTTGATGAAGGCGCTGGCGACGTCGAAGCGGTCGAGCGGCTTGTTCGCCTGCAGGATCGCGTCGAAGGTGATCGCCGAATCTCCGAACGCCGTCCAGCGGATGTCGCCCTCGAAGTGGGAGACACCCGCCTCGGTTTCGTCCTGGACCTCGTGGATCACCTCGCGGGCGATCCGTTCCGCCTCCTCGAGGTCGGTGTCGTAGTGGACGCCCACCGCGATGCTCAACCGGACCCGCGGGTCGGGGGTGTGGAGGTTCGTCAGCACCGAGTCGGCAAGCTGCGAGTTCGGGATGATCACGTAGTTGTCGAGGAGGGTCCTGAGGGTGGTGGTCCGCCAGCCGATGTCGGTGACGTAGCCCTCGACGTCGGCGTCGTTCACCCGCAGGAAATCACCCACCTTGAACTGCGAGGCGGCGACCATCTGGATCCCGGCGAAGATGTTTCCGAGCGTGGGCTGGAGCGCGAGGGCGAGGGCGAGCGCGCCCACGCCGAGGGTCGCGAGCAGCGGCGCCACCGAGATCCCGAGCTGATCCAGGACCACAAGGAGGCCGGCGGTCAAGGCCACCCCGACCAGGGTGTTGCGGAGAATGGAGACGCCCTGATGGCCGAGCCGCTGCTGCCGCATGCGGAGGCTCGCGAGGCCCAGGTCCACTCCGACCCGGATCGCGGCCAGCACCAGCACCACCTGCAGGCCGGTCGTCACCAGCGGTTCCACGCTGTCGGACGGCGGCCGCACCGTCATCAGGATCCGGGTGGCGACGACCGCAAGGAGCAGGGACGGCACCAGGTGGAAGCCTTCCGACGCCACCCAGTCATCCCAATCGGTCTGCGTCTTCTCGGCTTTTTTGCGGACGAAGGCGCGCACGCCCCGCTCGATCACGAGCCCGAATCCGAAGGCGGCGACCAGCACCGCCGCGTAGAGGCTCAGCGCCACGAACAGTGCGGACATCAGGCTGGCGGGCGGACCTCGTTCGAGGCGGCGGTCCACATGATTTCGAAAAGAAGGTCCTTCCGGTCGGTGAGGCGGTGGTCGCCCCCTTCGATCTCGACGAGGTCCGCCGCGGAACAGGAACCCGCGAATTCCCGCGAGAGCTGCGGTGGGACCACCGCGTCCGCGTCGCCGTGGATCAGGAGGGACGGAGTCCTGAGGTCCGCCGCCAGGCGTTCCATGGGATAGGCGTCCTCGTCCGTGACCATCCCCCAGCCGATTTCAAGGTCCCGATCTCCGATCGCTACGGACAGGAATCCCCGATCGCCCCAGTCCCGGCGGGCGGCAGAAGAAAGGCTGGCGGTGAAACGGGCCGCCATCAGGAACGCGGGAGCGATGGCGAACACCCGGTGGATCGCGCCGGGATTGAGCGCCGCGTACCAGAGCGCGGCAATTCCCCCCATGGAGGATCCCACGAGGATCGGGGTCGCCGCGGGCGCCTCCTCCCGAACGAAGGAAACGGCCCGACCGATGTCATCCAGATTGCGGGCGAGCGAAAGGCCGTGACAGTCGCCTCCGGAGTCCCCGTGGCCGGTGAAATCGAGGGCCACAAAGCCCGGCCCGCGGCCGAAAAGGTGGTCCCGGATCCTCAGCGCCTTCGCTCCCTTTCGGTCGGATCCCAGCCCGTGCAGGAAGATCCAGACCGGCGCCCGAGGGTCGGTTCCCGGGGTCCAACTGAGTGCGAGACGCGTGCGCGCCGGGTCGTCGGACTCGAGAAAGCGCTCCGTGGTCGGGAGGGCGGCTGAGGATGGTTGATGGGACACGCTCGGGATTCCAGGTGCGGATTGTGATGGATCGCGGTTTCCGGAGATCCGGCCCGGCCCCGGGAACACCCCGGACCGGGCCACCGTCCCGTCAGCCGGACGCACGCTCTCTGCCCGGCAGACCCGACCCTTCCCCGGGGACCCGCCCGGCCGAACGGCCGTCCTACGGACCGGCAAGCCGGCGTGCGGCGGCGAAAACCCCGTAGAACATCGGGCGGGTGAGCCGACCCGTGAAGGTGTTCTGTTGACTCGGGTGGTAACTCGCCAGGAGATGCACTCCCGACGCGATCTCGGCGGTTGCCGCGTGCCCGAACGCCGGGGCCGGCTTCGGGACTTCGCGCCCGAGTGCCTTCCAGGTGCGCAGGAAGGCGCGGAAGGCGATGGCGCCGAGAGCCACAACGACCCGAAGGCGCGTCGCCTGGCGGATTTCCTCTTCCAGGAACGGCTGGCACGCGGACAGTTCCGCGGCAGTGGGCCGGTTGTGCGGCGGGGCGCAGTGGATCGCGGCGGTGATCCGGGCGCCGATCAACCGCAGGCCGTCCTGTGGATCCGGCGAGTGCGGGGCGGAGGAGAAACCGAAGCGGTGGAGCGCCTCGTAAAGCCACTCTCCCGAGCGGTCCCCGGTGAACATGCGGCCGGTGCGGTTCGCGCCGTGGGCCGCCGGAGCGAGGCCCACGATCAGCACCCGGAAACCCTCCTCGCCAAGCGAGGGGACCGGTCGCGCCCAGTATTCGTGTCCGCGGAAGCGGCGCGGCGGGTCCGCCGCCACGGCTTCGCGATGGGCCACGAGGCGTGGACACGCCCGGCACGAGGTTACCCGCGCGTGGAAGTCGGTCGCTGCGGTCACCACGGGCCGGATTGTCGCAGGGCAGGATCCTGCCGCGGGCGCGCCGCGCGCCGGCGTGGTGCAATTCCGGGCGTGGAGGAAACAGGTGGACCGCCGGCCAGGATCCGGATCGCGGTCTCGGGGTGTCTGCTCGGGGAGGAAGTGCGTTACGACGGTGGACACCGGCAGAGCAGCTACGTCACCGGCAACCTCGGTGGCCCCTTCGAGTTGGTCTCGGAATGCCCGGAGGTCGGGATCGGCCTGGGGGTGCCGCGGCCCAGGATCCGGCTGGAAGAACGAGGTGGAGCGACGCGGCTGCTGGGCTCCCTGAACGAGGACCTGACCGCCGCGTTGGACGGCTACACGCGGCGGGCAGCGGATCGCTTTCGCGACGCCGGAGTTGCCGGAATCGTGCTCAAGTCGCGCTCGCCGAGCTGCGGGATGGGCGACGTGAAAGTCCACCGGGATGGCGCGGTGGTCTCCGAAGACGGAACCGGCGTCTTCGCGGGCGGCCTGGCCGAGGCCCTTCCCCGCGTGCCCCGCATTCGTGAGGGGGACCTCGAACAGCCGGCGCTTCGGGACCACTGGCTTACCCGGGTGTTCGCGCTGGCGGAGATTCGGGAACTCGCCGCTGGTTCCCTGGAGATCTCGGCGCTCTACGACTTCCACGCGAGGTGGAAGATGGTCCTGATGGCGCATTCCGAAAGCACCGCCAGGCGCCTGGGACGGTCGCTCGCCGGAATGCGGGACGCTGGAGCGGCCCTGCCCGGGTACCGGGACTCCTTCCTCGCCGGGCTGGCCGAACCGGCATCGGTGGGGACGCACAAGAACGTCCTGCACCACCTCGCCGGCCATCTCAAAAAACACCTCCAACCAGCCGCCCGGAACCGCCTGGGGCGCGAGATCGACGCGTTCTTCGCCCGCGAAGCCCCGCTGGCCGTTCCGGTGCGTTCCCTCGCCAAATGGGCCGCAAGACTCGGAGTGGGCAGCCTCGTGGATCAGGCCTACCTCGCCGAGCGGCCCGACGCCCTCGGCTACCGGGAGGACATCTATCCGGAATGATGCCGCTGTTTGAGACGGATCAGCGGACCGGAAGCGGCCGCGTCCCCGCCGCCACCCGCCGGTAGAGGTCTTCATAACGCGGCAGCACGACTTCCCGCGCGAAGAGCGTGATCGCGCGATCGCGGCCCGCCTGGCCCATCGCCCGGCGCGCCGGCTCGTCGGTCAGCAGGCGGACCGCTTCCGCGGCCATTCCGCGCACTTCCCCGACTGGGAACAGGCGTCCGCATTCGCCATCCGCGACCACCTCGGGAAGGCCGCCGATGGTGGTCGCGATCACCGGCACCCCGGTCACCATCGCCTCCAGCGCCGTCAGGCCGAAGCTTTCCTGCTCGCTCGGCAGGAGCAGCAGGTCGGCGCAGGCAAGCGGTCCGCGGATGTCGTCCTGCTGACCCAGGAAAACCACGTCGGCGGTCAACTCGAGTTCCCGCACGAGCTGCTGAGCGAAGAGCCGCTCCGGCCCCTCGCCGACCAGGACCAGCTTGGCGGGAAGCTGCCGGCGAACCTCCGCGAAGACGCGTACCACGTCGCTGATGCGCTTCACCGGGCGGAAGTTCGAGATGTGCATGAGGATGCGCTCACCACCCGGGGCCCAGGCGTCCCGCGCATGGCGTTCCGGCCCGGGCGCCGGCAGCGCGGTATCCACGAAGTTCGGAATCACCTCGACCGGAACGTGCGGAGCGAAGTCGCGCTGGGTCCGGTCGGCGAGGTAGGCCGAAACCGCGGTGACCGCATCGGAGCGTTCGAGCGTGAACCGGATGACCCGGTCGAAGGACTTGTCCGCGCCGACAAGCGTGATGTCGGTTCCGTGGAGGGTGGTCACGACCCGGGTTCGACCGTCCCCGATGATCTCCCGCGCGAGAAAGGCGCTCACCGCGTTCGGCACCGCGTAGTGCGCGTGGATGATGTCGAAGCCGCCCTCGCTCGCCACTTCCGCCAATTTCGTCGCGAGCCCCAGGGTGTACGGCGGGTAGCGGAAGAGCGGATAGGACGCGATCTCGACTTCATGGAGCCGCACTCCCGGATGGAACCGCCGCAGGCGGAAGGGCACGGCGTAGCTCACCACGTGGACCTCATGCCCGGCGTCCGCCATCCCGATCGCCAGGTCGGAGGCGACCGCACCGCTCCCGCCGTGGGTTGGGTAGCAGACGATGGCGAGGCGCATGCCGGATGCGGTTCTATGACGGGGAGGCGAGCAATTCTGTTCCCTCTCCCGATCGCGGCGAGCGGAAATTGCCATCATGCCCGCCTTTTTGGGAAACTTGCCGTTCTCAAACCGCAATCATCAAGGACGAACGCATGGATCCGCTGCTCAAGATCAGCCACCGGCCGGCCACCCGGGTTTCCCCGGAAGAGACCATTTGCGCGACGGTTCAGGCCATGGTGCGCAACCGCACCGGGGCGGCCGCGGTCACGAATCCCGACGGGACGCTCGCCGGCATCTTCACCGAACGGGACCTCATGACCCGGGTAGTGGCCCAGCATCGGGATCCGGAGACCACGGCTGTCGGAGACGCCATGACCACGGAGCCGGTCACCATCACCCCGGACACCTCGCTCGAGCAGGCGCTCGAGATCATGGTGTCCAATCATTTCCGGCACCTCCCGATCATGGATGGGGACGAGGTAGTCGGCATCGCCACCGTGAGGCGCGTCCTGAAGCACAAACTCGACGAGGAGAAGGAAGCACTCGAGTCGGTGGTGAGCTTCTTCACCGCCGACGGCATCGGCGGGTAAGGAGCGCCACCCGATCTCGCGGTAGCGGCCTCCAGACCGGCATCGACCCCCGTGGGGGTGCGAAAGCGGAGATCCTCGCCGAAAGCTGAAGGCGCCGCCGGCAATCAGCGCGCCTCCGGAGGGCGCTTTTTGGAGAGCAGCCATCCGGTGACGAACAGCGCGGCGCCCACCCCGGTGAAAACCAGCATCCGGCGCTCGGCGTCCGCCCCGAAGAAGAGCGCGGCCGCCGCGGTCACCACCAGCATCCCCACCATCATCAGCGTGCGTCCCGCGAAATAGCGCATCCACGCAAAGGTCACCGCGGTAGGGAGGCGCTCCTTCCGGGCCTTCATTTTCTTTGCCACCGCGTTCCTCGCCACGTTTCCTAGCTCCGTCCAAAGCGTCGCTCGATGAACGGCAGGTCGAGACGCAACACCGTGGGTCGTCCGTGCGGACAGGTGGAGGGATTCGCCGTCCCCCAGAGCGAAACGAGCACTTCGTTCATTCGCTCGGTCGTCAGCGTGACCCCAGCGGTCACCGCGGCATGGCAGGCGACCCGCGCCATGATGCGGGCGCGGGCGTCGTGGGCGGCGGTGGCCGTGCATTCGCTCTCCTCGGAAGCGAGCGAGCGCATCAGGACGTCAAGCCCGCGGCCGACCCCGAGCACCTCCGGGACTCCCCGCAGGATCCAGGAGTCACCGCCGAAGGGTTCGACGTCAAAACCGGCCGCGCCCAGGCGCTCGTGTTCGTCCGCGAGCGCCGTGCGCTCCACCGGCGAGAGCTCGAGCGGAACCGGTTGCAGAAGTTCCCGGGTTCGCGGCTCGCTCGAGGCTTCCATGAGTCGGTTGAAGATCACCCGTTCGTCCGCCGCGTGCTGGTCGATGACCAGCAACTCGGAGCGCTCTTCCGCCACGATGTAGGTCCGCCGGAACTGGCCGAGCACCTTGGGCGGCGTGGCGCCGAAGTCCAGATACCCGGCCCGCGACCGCTCCTCCACTCCTCCAGCCCCGTACAGGAGTTCGCCAACGCTCTTTCCATCCCACCCTGGAGCTGGCCGCAGCCGATCTCCGGATGGCGCGGCGCCCTCCCCCGTCCCGCTGGCGTCGGCGGGCGATTCCCCGGTCCCCGCCGGGCGCCTGGCGGCCCGAACGCTGGCGGCCGCCCCAAGGTCCACCCGCTTCGGGGATCCTTCGAGCGCCGCACGAACGCCGCGGAATACGGCGCCCCAGGCCGCATCGGGATCCGCGAAACGCACCTCCGCCTTCGCCGGATGAACGTTCACGTCGACGACATCCGGCGGCGCCTCGAGAAACACATAGGCCTTCGGCGTACCGCTCAGGCTGGAAAGCCGCCGGTAGGCATCCGTGACCGCGTGAAAGAGGCGCCGGTCCTTGATGGGCCGGCCGTTCACGAACAGCAGCAGCCGGGCGGAGGCGCCACGCGCCGCCATCGGTGGGGACAAGAACGCCCGGACGCCGAGCGACCCGGCGCGCGCCTCGATCGGAATGGCATCCCGGGCCCAGCGGGGTTCGAGCTGCCCGAGTCGCTCCTCGGCATTGCCGCTCGGCTCGAGGGCGAACACCCGCCGGTCTCCGCTCCGCAGGTCGAAGCGGATCTGCGGCCAGCAGAGCGCCAGATTCGAAACCGCCTGGACGATGTAGGAGGTCTCGGTCCTTGCCGCTCGAAGGAACTTGCGCCGCGCCGGGGTGTTGAAGAACAGGTCCCGCACCTCCACCACGGTCCCGGGCGGCATCCCCGTGGGCTTGTCGGCGACCGGCGCACCCCCTTCCACCCCGATTTCCCACCCGGCGTCGGCATCCTGCTCCCGAGTGCGCAGGCGGAACCGGGAGACCGAAGCGATCGAGGGCAGTGCCTCTCCCCGAAACCCGAGCGAACCGATGGCGGTCAGGTCATCCACCGACTCGATCTTGCTGGTGGCATGCCGTTCCAGTGCGAGGCGGGCGTCCTCCCGGCTCATCCCGACCCCGTCGTCGCTCACGCGGATCTCGGTCCTGCCCGCATCCTTGATCCGCACCGAGATCGCCGCGGCGCCGGCATCGATCGAGTTCTCGACGAGTTCGCGGACGACCGCGGCCGGCCGCTCAACGACCTCACCGGCGGCGATCTGGTTGGCCACCGCCGCCGGCAGCCGCCGAATTCTCCCCACCGGCGAGCCTCAGGACGCCGCCGATTCGATCTGGCTCAAGTCTCCCACCTGGCTGAAGAGCGCATCCAGCCGGGCGAGCAGTGCCAGGCGGTTTGCGCGCACGGCCGGGTCCTCGGCCATGACCAGCACATCGTCGAAGAAGGTGGCGATGGCGGGAGAGAGCGTGGCCAACGCCTGAAACGCCGGGAAATACCGCGTCTCGCCGAAGCAGCGCGAGACCTCGGCCTCGACCCGCTCGAGCATGCCGTAAAGCTCGCACTCGGCCGGCTCGGTGAGAAGGGCCGGGTCGAGGCCGACTCCCCTCGCCTCCCGAATCCCGGCTGGGAGAATGCGCCGGACTCTCCGCGACGCCTCCGCGAGGGTGGCGTAGTCCCCGCTACCTACGGCCTTCGCGAGATCCACGATCCGCTGCCAGGTGTCGGCCACCGGGTGCGAGGCGTTCCGGATCGCGAGAACGGCGCCCACCACCCCGCGCGGCGTTTGGGCGCCGACAAGAGCGTGTGGAAGCCGGTCTTGCACGAAGGCCGCGAGCTTTTGTGCGGTTGCCCTGCGCGCCTGGTCATCTGGCGCGTACTCCGCGAGGGCGCGATGCAGCAGGGCTGCGGGTGACGGCCAACCACTCCGGTGTTCCGGGTATTCCCGGGGACCGTCCCGCAGCACGCGAATCATCGAGAGCGCCGCCCGGCGCAGTGCGAAGGGATCCCCCGAGCCCGAAGGTTCCTCCCCGGCAAGGAAGAGGCCGGCCAGGGTGTCCGCACGGTCGGCCAGCGCAACGACCGCTCCCTCGGGGCCGCGCGGGAGGTCGCCCTCGAGCCCCGCCGGCCGGTAGTGGTCATAGACCGCCTGCCACACCGCCTCCGAGGCTCTCTCCTCGCGAAGGAGCAATCCCCCCGCGACACCCTGGAGCGAAGCGAACTCCCCCACCAGATTCCCCGTCAGGTCGCACTTCGAAAGCCCGGCGGCGTGGGACGCCGCCGCGGCATCCGCGTTGATCTCACCGGCGATCCAGGCAGCCAATCCCTCCATCCGGTCGGCCTTTTCCCGAAAGCTGCCGAGCTGCTGATGGAAGACCACCCCCGCGAGGCGCGGGCGCGTCTCGGGGAGTGGGATCTTCCGATCCTCATCCCAGAAGAAACGCGCATCCCGCAGGCGGGCCACAACGACCCGCTCGGCGCCGCGCCGGACCCGCCCCTGCGGATCGTCCGGCAGGTTGGTGACGGCGATGAAGAACGGTCTCGTCGGAAACGGGAAGTACTTCTGGTGGTGAATGAGGACGGTGTCCCGAATCTCCTTCGGCAGCGACAGGAACTCGTCGGGGAACCGGCCCGCAATGGCCCCGGGATACTCCACCAGGTTCTTGTGAACGTCCGCCTGATTCCCCACCTCGGCAGACTCCCCCGCTTCCTCCTCGCAGCGTCCCAGCGCTTCGGCCAGCCGGCGCTTCCTTTCCTCGTCGTCGAGCACCACATAGCGGCTCCGAAGGCCGTCCCTGAGACTTCCCAGCGAATCCACCGAAAACGAGGCGCCGGGCTTCTCTCCATCCACCGCCGTCCGCGCGCGATGGCCGTGGCTGCGGTTCCCGGCCACCACTGGCGCGCCCCCGGTCACCGCAATGCGGAAGGGAATGACCTCATCCCCGAAGAGCGCCACAACCCAGCGGATGGGACGAGCAAAAGCGAAGGGTTTACCGCCGATCGAGGCGTCCCAATTCATGGCCTTCGGAAGAGGCAAAGCCCGCAACGCGTCCTCCAGGATCCCGGGCAGGATCCGGCCGGCCGGCTCTCCGGACACGACCTGGCGGATACCCAGGTATTCGCCGCGCGAAGTCTCCACCGCCTGAAGGCGCTCGTCGAACTCCGCTTCCTCGATTCCCTGCCGGCGGGCAAAGCCGGCGGCGGCCCGGCTCCAGCCGCCGTCGGCATCCTTGGCCACCCGCCACGGGGGGCCCGGGATTTCACGAACCTCGTCCGGTTGGGACTCAGGAATCCCGGCGCCGTGAACGACCAGCCGGCGCGCGGTGCCGTAAGGGACGATCTTCTCCGCCGTCAGCCGCTCCCGGGCGAGACCTCCGGAAACCGCCGCCGCGAAATCCGCTGCGAGACCCTCCACCCAGTCGGCGGGGATCTCTTCGCACCCGATCTCGATCAGGAGTTCGCGTCCGCTCATGGGTCGGCCAGGTAGCGGTGCGCGGCAGCCGTCGCCAGTCCGCGCACCGCCAGAATGCGGCGCGGCCGGTCGCTGACGGAGACAGCCCCCCGGGAATCGAGCAGATTGAAGAGATGGGAGGCGCGGAGGCACTGCTCGTAACCGGGCAGGACCAACCCGCTCTCGATCAGGCGAGCCCCTTCGGTGATCGCCTCCTCGAAGCCGCGGCTGAGCACTGTCGTGTCGGCCTCTTCGAACGCGTAGCGCGACGACTGCTGCTCGTCCGCGAGGCGCACGGTCCGGTAGTCCACACCGTCGGTCCACTTCAGGTCGTACACGTCATCCACGTCCTGCAGGTACATGCCGAGACGCTCCAGGCCGTAGGTGATCTCCACCGAGATTGGAGCCAGTTCGATCCCTCCGGCCTGCTGGAAGTAGGTGAACTGGCTGATCTCGAGTCCGTCGAGCACCACCTGCCAGCCGACTCCCCAGGCCCCGAGGGTGGGCGCGGCCCAGTTGTCCTCTTCAAAACGGAGGTCGTGTTGCGCGGCGTCCACACCGCACGCCGCGAGACTCTCGAGGTAGAGGTCCTGGATGCTCTGGGGAGCCGGTTTCAGGATGAGTTGGAGCTGGTGGTGCTTGTAAAGGCGGTTCGGGTTCTCGCCGTAGCGCCCGTCGGCGGGCCGGCGCGAGGGCTGCACGTAGACAACCTTCCAGGGCGTCTTGCCGAGCACCCGGAAGAAGGTCTCCGGATGCATGGTCCCCGCGCCCATCTCCATGTCGAACGGCTGGGCGACGACGGCGCCCTGGTCCGCCCAGTAGCGCGTCAGCCTCGCGATCAGGTCCTGAAAGGTCATCGCGCGGATTCTCCGGCCGGATGGACCACCGGGTGGAGCAGTCCCTCGAGCGCGTGGCGGGCCGGGAGCGCCCGCTCCGCGTAGCCCGCGGTGAGACGCCCGTGGAACCGGAAGAGTTCCCGGGCGGCCGAAGCCTCCGGCGCCGGTGCGGACGGTGGTTCCGCCCAGAACCTCTCCAGCAGACCAAGCGCCCGCGCGGAGAGGCGATCCGTCGGCTCCCCGTGTCCGGGAGCGCAGCGATGGCAGGCATAGACCGGACCGGCGGCGAAGAACACCGCCCCCTCCTCCTCGAAACCGGCCCCACAGGAACAGCGGCCGGGCCGCGGATAGAGGCCCGACAAGCGGAGCAGCCACGCCTCGAAATAGGCCACCACGAGTTCCGCCGGCCGCTCGTCGAGCAGCGCGTCCCGGCAGGCGGAGATCAACCGGTAGAGCCTGGGGTCGGCTTCCCGGTCGGGCGCGAAGGTATCCACGAGGCGGGAAAGGTAGCCCAGTGCGGCTGCCCGCACCGGATCGCGGGCGAGCGGCAGCGCGGAAGTCACGAGTTCGCAGCGGTCGAGATGTACGAGCTCCCGGCCTTCCCGTTCGTACCACCCCGCCTCCACCTCGTTGCCGATGTCGAGCGCGCCCCCGTAGCGCGACCTGGGCCGGCGCGCCCCGCGCGCCCAGGCGCGGACCTTCCCCTCATCGCCGCTGAACAGGACGCACACCCGGTCCGCTTCGGCGACCGGGTGGGTGCGGAGGACGAAGCAGCGCGATTGCTTGAGGGGCATCGTGGGGGAAAGGTCAGAGGCTAATCGCTGTTCCTCGACTTGTGACGCCGAGGCGCGTCGCGCCATCAGGAGTTGCCGACAAGGCGTCGCTCGCGGGCCTGAGGGCCGGCGGCCCCCGACCACCCCTCAGAGGTGGGTCAGCGCCGTGACTCCGATGCTGAGGAACAACAGGAACCCGGAGACGTCGGTGGCGGTGGTGACGAATACCGAGGACGCAAGCGCCGGGTCCACCTTCAGCCAGCGCAGGGTGAGCGGCATGAGCGTGCCGACGATGGCGGCCACCACCATGGTGCCCACCATGGCCAACGCGAGGGCCAGACCGATCCGGGCATCGCCCTTCCATACCCACGCGAACGCGGCGATGAGCAGGCCGATCACCAGACCGTTCGCCGAACCCACCGCGAGTTCCTTGAGGAGCGCGGGCCGGCTGTTCTTCCAGCTCAACTCCCCGAGCGCGATTCCGCGGACCATCACGGTGAGCGTCTGGTTGCCGGCGTTGCCGCCGAGCAGCGGCACCATCGGCATGAACACCGCAAGAATCGCGAAGCGGGCGATGGACTCTTCGAACAGGCTGACCACCCACGCGGCGAGGAACGCGGTCGCGAGGTTCACGGCGAGCCACGGGATCCGCATCCGGATGGAACGGGAAGCCTTGGTGAAGACGCTTTCCGAAACTCCGAGTCCGGCCATCCGGTACATGTCCTCGGTGGCCTCTTCCTTGATGACGTCGATGACGTCGTCCACCGTGATGACCCCGACCAGCTTCCCCTGCTGGTTCACCACCGGCACCGCGAGGATGTTGTAGCTGGCCACCAGTTGCGCGACCTCCTCCTGGTCCATCTCGGTGCGCACGCGGAGGACGTCGGTCACCATGACCTCCGAGAGCAGGGCCCCGGGGCGCCGCTGGAGGAGTTGGCGCAGGGACAAGACCCCCACCAGGGTGCCGTGGCCGTCCACCACGTAGATGTAGAAGACCATCTCCACATCGGGAGACTCCTGAAGCCGCTCGATCGTTGCCCCGATGGTGGCGTCCTCGGGCACCGAGAACACCTTCGGACTCATGATCCGCCCGGCGGTCTCTTCCGGATACTGGAGCAGGTCCTCGACGTCCGAGGCCTCGCGGGTTCGCATCCCCCGGAGCACCTGCTCCCGGAGTTCCTCGGGGAGTTCGCTCAGGAACTCCGCGGCGTCGTCGGGGTCGAGTTCCTGGAGAAGCTGTGAAATCTCGGCGGGCTCGAGCCGCGGCATCAGGTCGGCGGCCCGCTCGACCCCGAACTCTCCGAGTGCCGCCGCGGCGAGGTTCAGATCCCGCTGGAAGACGACGCGGAACGTCTTCAGCCGATAGGCCCCGGGCAGGTCGGCAAGGACCTGCGCCACATCCGCCGGATGTAGCTTCTCGAGGATGCGGTGTGCGTTAGCGAACGCCCCCCGGGACACCAGTTTGCGCACCGTCTCCGCGAGCAGCGGGGTCTTGGTGAGAACCATGGCGAGTACCGGAAGGGCGCACCTCGACGGGGGCGGTTCTCCGGATGGGTTCCGGAGGTTGGGCGGATTCGTCGAGCTGCATCACGGCGCGGAGGGTACCACGGAGCGGAGCCTTTCCGGAGGCTTCCAAAGCCCTGGCGGCATCGAAGCCGGAGGGCGTGAGGGGCGGCGCCACGGGCTACTTCTCCGCCCAGGGAAGCCGGTCGGAGAGCGGGCAGACGGCCTCGACCCTGGCAGCGACGGCCCGTCCGAGTTCTTTGAGCCGGGATGCGTCGAGTCGTTCCTGGATGTCCTGGAAGAGTTGGCGCTCCTCGGTGCGGATGTGACCGTGGAGCACCTCTCCGAACCGCTTCAGCAGCGGAATCCGGTCCTCGTCCGTCGCGTGGGCGATCCGCCGCACGAGATCCTCCATCACCCGGTGTTCGGCGATGAGCCGGTCGAGCAACTCACCCGACGCCAGGTAGCGCCGGACCGCGGGGAAGAGGATCTCCTCCTCGACGCGAAAGTGCCCGAGGAGTTCGACCTCGGCGGCGCGGGCCACCTTCGCCGCAAGCTCCAACCCCTTCTCGCGGGTCGGTTCCGCCTTCAGCCCCCGGTCGATGAAGACAGTGAGCGCGAGCCCGTGCTGGTGTTGATGGGAAAGCGGGATGAGGCTCGGATCCCGGTGCAGGGGCTCGGGGGTCATGCCCCCACTCCAGTCTTTACCAAAGCCTGTGAACCGTGAGCCCCATCGCCCGAGCCGCGTCGTCAACGTTCCGGCCGAGTTCTTCCCGGCGGGCCTCATCCAGGTTCTTGCCGATTTGCCGGAAGAGTTCCACTTCCTCCATGCGGATGTGGCGGCGAAGCGATGCCCCGAATTGCCTCAGCAGCGAGGCCCGCTCGTCGTCGGACGACTCCGCGACCCGCCGGACCAGGTCTTCCATCTTCCGGTGGTGGCCAATCAGCTCGTCGAGCAGTTCATCGGCGTCGAGCACCGGGCGCAGCACCGGGAAGAGCGCCGTCTCCTCCACCTGAAAGTGGGGGAACAGTTCCTTGTCGGCAAAACCCGCCACTTTGCCGGCCAGGTCCGCCAGTCTCTCGGGCGTCGGATCCACCTTGAGATAGCGGTCGATGAGTACGGCCAAGGCCAGCGCGTGGAGATGGTGAGCCGAGAGCCGGTCGATGCCGGGCTCCCGTGGTAGAAGGGAGGTCACGCCACGAATTCTATGGGTGCGCCGCGGGTTTTCGGCCCCGTTCGCTCGAACGCCTCAGGTTGCGCGCCGCCGCGCGCCCGATGACACCCGGCCGAGGAGCAGCGCCAGGGAGGAGAGCGCGGCGCGATCCGGGACCCGGGTGGTCTTCATCCTGAGGTCCATTTCGGCGAGCTGCCTGAGCATGGCCCTGAGCTCGGCGGGACTGAAGCGCCGGGCGGCGCGCTCGAGGTCGTCTGCGACCCGGCGAGGCACCCGCAGCACTTCGGTGAGCGGCTCTTCCCCGCGGTGCGCCTGCGCCAACTGGATCTGAGTAACGAGCCGGTACAGCAGGGCCATGAGCGCCTGCGGTGACTCCCCGTCCCGAAGCAGCGCCTCGAGCGAAGCAAGCGCCGCCGCCGTCCGGCCTGCCTGCAGGGCATCGGTGAAACGGAACCGGTCCTGCACGCTGCCGCCCCCGAGCACGCGCTCCATGTCCTGGAGGGTGACGTCTCCGTCCTGATCGCCGGCGGCGTAGACCGCGAGCTTTTCGATTTCGTTCACCTGCTGGCGCAACTCGCGCCCGAAGCGCTCGAAGAGCAGTTCCGCACCCTGTTCGGG
>Ga0209543_1001912_pt1 | contig 16839 bp, 13 predicted proteins | sample MesohylFT_FD_187296 | JGI IMG/M metagenome (GOLD analysis project Ga0209543, IMG submission 187296) | Host-associated microbial community of the marine sponge Aplysina aerophoba from Gulf of Piran - sponge mesohyl, lysed by freeze-thaw... | ecosystem: Host-associated > Porifera > Sponge >...
TCAGTATATCTGGAGCGGGTAAAAGACCGTAGTGATATACTCCTGCATATTAATGGTTTTGTTACAACACACGGCGCATTATCAAATTTTCTGCCAGTTGTGGTTGATCGTGTGTGGTCATCTAGTCATCACAATAACCTAGCGACTCCGGTAGCGAGAATGTTTGAGCAATCTTGTAATCAAGCATTGTGTTGCTTGGAAGAAAAGTTTGAAAATCTGCATTGGTTACTCGTTAACAGATATCCGCAATATGGGGATGTTCACGAAGAAAAAACGAGTGATCCTCAAGAGTATAGCAACGTTGCTCCTGATGATGAGCGAGTCTTCAATTTTACGGCATACTTCCAAGGATTTGATGACTTGCGGAAACAGCCGGAGCAACACATCGAGCGTTTGATTGAACTTTGGGGCAAAAGAGGGGATAATGTCTCTTCTGATTGCATTCAAATGTGTATAAGCTATCTTGAATGTTGCAATGAGATGCGGCATTCTTTCCAAAAGTGTTCGGAAGATCTGGTTTTGGCGAAAAAAGAGAGTGATCGTATGGCTTTCCAAAAGTGTTTGGCAGATCTGGCGTTGACGAAAGAAGAGAGTGATCGTATGGCTGTGGTTTGGCAGGATTTTCTCAAAACGCACAAAGACTGCAAAGATTTTGGATGGAGAGTGATTCGTTGTTTGGATCCTGAGCATATCCGCACCTCACAAGAGGTTTATGATTGGCTAAAATCATTGAAAGAAAGCTTGCAGGACTTAGAATCAACAGCTTTAGCTTTACAAGTGCAAAGTTTTGGGAAAAATCTGACAGTTTACAAAGAAGAAAAGGGAGAGTTTCAAGAGCATAAAGTCATTCCTCACGACGATAGGTGTGTTTTAGAGGTATGCGTGAGCAAATATCAGAACGTGGGAAAATGCCAAAATATAAACCTCGAAAAGTTATTAGAGCTTATGCAATCACCGTTAGTTGATGCATGTGAGTTAGGTAGGCAGTGGTGTGATTTGATCGTCGGGTATCAAGTCTGTTTAGCAGATACACAATGGTCTCTGTCAGAGCTTGTGCGAAAATTAGCGAGATAGCTCTCTGCAGATTGGTAGAAAATATAATTAATGTTGGCGGTTAAAGATAAAAATAATGAAACATATCATGATACTATGCGCTCTAATTGCGTCACAAGCACAAAGTGCAGTGAAAATCGAAAATTCCGTGATGGACACCCATCTTAATGGTTTTGTGCAAACACATGCCGCACTATCAGAGTGTGTGTCAGTTGTGTTTGAGAGTGTATCTTCCTCTGAAAATCACCTGGCGATGCAGGCTGTGCAAAGATCTAGGAAGTCTTGTGATTGTGAATTATCTGCATTAGGGGCAATAGTTAAAAACTTGCCGTCACTCATTCAGGAATGTGCGGCTGTTCACGAAGAAGAAAAAAGCGCTCCTCAAGATATCTGCGTTGTGCCTGATGTTGGGCAAGAATTCAATGTTGCTCCATATATCCAAAAGTTGAAGGGTTTGCAAGTACAGCAGAAAGAACACATCACTGCTTTCACCACAACTTTTGAGGGTGATTGCTTACGCTGTTTGAACCTTGGAAGATATCTTGAATCTCTGTTTATGTTAGGCTTTTATCTCGAACAGTTGTCTGAAAATCTGGCTGTGGCGAAAAAAGAGAGTGAGCATATGGTTGTGGTTTTGCATGATTTTGCGCAAACACACAGAAAAATCAAAGATTGGGGAGCGAGAGTGTTTGAGTATATGGATGGTGTGCCTAGGGGCGCAGAAAAAACAGAGTACCTCTTTCGTGTCTTCATAGATTGTATTCGAAGGGATCAAGCACCATTGCAAGAAAGGTTGTTAGAATTAGATTCAATAGCTTTCAAAATACAGATGTTGGAGAAAAGTCTGCCAGTTCACAAAGAAGAAAAGGGAGAGGTTCAAGAGCATAAAGTCATGGCTTACGACGATAGGTGTGATTGGAAGACATGCGAGATAGAATATCAGAAGTTGCAATCACATCAGAATCAAACAAGCGATGCTTTACTAGGCTGTCTGAACTCATTCTTGGTTGGTGATGATTTGTTTGATGAGCAGATGCAAAATATTCTCCTATATAAAAGTAATCTAAACAGTCTAGTATTTGATCTATCTTACTCGTGCGGAGACTCAATCAGGACGTGTTTTTAAGAAAATCTCAAAGCAAAACATCGTGGATCAATAAAGGGTTTTGTGCAAACACACGCCACATTATCAGGATTTGTATCAGCGATAGTTGAAAGTGTGCGTTTATCTAAAATAAACAAGCGATTGGGTTAGCGGAGATGTGCCAGGCTTCAGTAGTTATGGATGTGCGCACTCATCAAAAAGTTTTTCTGTCTTTTTAAATTGCTTAACTAATTGTTTTTGATTGATTTTATGTTTTTTGATTGATAAAATATAATAATGATTGATGGTGCAAGATGAAAATAATACAACATATAATGATAATATGTGCTCTCATTGCGTCACAAGCACAAAGTGCAGTGAAAATCGAAAATTCCGTGATAGACACCCATCTTAATGGTTTTGTGAGCACATACGCCGTACTCTCAGATTTTGTGAAAGTTGTGGTTAAAAGTGTTCGTTTATCTGAAAGTCAACCAGCGATTCAGGCTGTGGAAACGTTTAAGAATCGTTTTGATTTTGGACTGTCTATATTCACAAGCACAGTTAGAGACGTGCAGTCATTTGTTAAGGAAAATTGGAATGTTCACGAAGAAGACAAGGGTGAGTGTAGATACGTTGCACCTGATGGTGCGCAAGGGTTAAATTTTGAGCTACACCGCAAAGAGTGGGAGAGATTGCAGAGCAAGCAGAAAGAACACATCACTGGTTTAATGGAAAATTTTGCGACACTGTCGTGGCCTTATGGGCCTCAGTTGGTGCATACTGGAAAGCTTCAATGCTATCTTTCATGTTTAGATAGGTTAGGCGATAGTTTCCAAAAGTTGTCTGCAGATCTGGCTGTGGCGAAAAAAGAGAATGATCTTAAGGTTGGGATTTGGCAGGATTTTAAGTGTGTTTTGCAAACACAATCTGCACTCTCAGATTTTATGCCAATTGTGGTTAAGAGTGTTTATTTATCTGCAAGTAAAAAAGTGATGCAGGATACGGAAATATTTCAGAAGACTTGTGATCGTGAATTCTCTGAATTAAATCGTACAGTTGAAGAAGTGCAGTCATTCGTTAAGAAGAATTTTACTGTTCACGAAGCAGAAAAAAGCGCTTCTCAAGAGTATAGATACGTTGCACCTGATGGTGCGCAAGGCTTCAATGTTGAGCTACACCGCAAAGAGTGGGAGAGATTGACGAGAAATCAGAAAGAATACATCACTGGTTTAGTGGAAAAAGTGGCAAAATTTGAGACACTGTCGCGGATTTGTAGATCGAGTGTTTATACTGTAAACCTTAAATGCTATCTTGCACGTTTAGATAGGTTAGGAAATCATCTCAACAAGTTGCTGGACGATCTGGTTTTGGCGAAGAAAAATAGTGATCTTATGCTCCTACCTCTTAAGGGTTTTGTGAGCACACACGCCGTGCTCTCAGAGTGTGTATCAGTTGTGGTTGACAGTAAACAAGCGACTCAGGCGGCGGAAATGTTTAAGAATACTTGTGAACGTGAATTGTCTGAATGCAACAGTATAGTTGAAGCAGTGGAGTCATTTGTTAGGGTACATTGTACTGTGCACGAAGAAGAAAAAAGCGCTTCTCAAGAGTATAGATACGTTGCACCTGATGGTGAGCAAGGCTTCAATGTTGATCCACACTTCCAAGAGTGGAAGAGAGTGGCGGGAAATCAGCGCGAACACGTCACTGCTTTAATGAATGTCTTTTCAACAGAGCTTGTTGGAGGTACGTTGTGTGCCGAATGGCTTGAAAGATACCTTGCAGGTGTTGATAGGTTAGGAGATAGTTTCCAACAGTTGTCGGACGATCTGGCGTTGGCGAAACAAAAGAGTGAGATTATGGTTGGGTTTTTGCAGGATTCTAAGTATTTTCTGCAAACACACGCCGAACTCTCAGAGTTTATGTCAGTTGTGGATAAGAGAGTACCTTTATCTGCAGATGACAAATTACAAAGATGTGTAATAACATTTAGGGATTCTTGTGAGAGTCAATTGTCTAGATTAAGAGCAACAGTTAAAGGCATGCAGTTATTAGTTGAGAGGCATTGTACTGTTCCCGCAGAAGAAAAGGGCGATTCTCAAGCGCATAGATACGTTGTACCTGATGGTGTGCAAGGCTTCAATATTGATCCCCACTTTCAAGAGTGGAAGAGACTGAGGGGCCAGCAGAACAAATACGCCATTGCTTTAATGAATGTTTTTGCCACAAGACATTTTGGTGCAGGAGGGTGGTATGTCAGAAATTTGCAAGGCTACCTTGACGGTGTTGATAGGTTAGGAGAAAGTTTACAAAAGTTGTCGGACGATCTGGCGTTGGCGAAACAAGAGAGTGAGAGTATGGTTGGTTTTTTGCAGGATTCTAAGTGTTTTCTGCAAACACACGTCGAACTCTCAGAGTTTATGTCAGTTGTGACTACGAGAGTACCTTTATCTGAAGATGACAAATTACAAAGATGTGTAATAACATTTAGGGATTCTTGTGAGAGTCAATTGTCTTGCTTAAGAGCAACAGTTAAAGGTGTACAGTTCTTAGTTGATAGGCATTGCGTTGTGCCCGAAGAAGAAAAGGGCGATTCTCCAGAGTATAGATATGTTGTGCCTGATGGTGTGCAAGGCTTCAATATTGAGCCACACTTCCAAGAGTGGAAGAGATTGCAGCGCAAGCAGAGCGAACACGTCGATGCTTTAAGGACTGTTTGTGCAACAAGAGATCTTTATAGAGGAATGTTGTGTGACAGCAGTTTGAAAGGCTACCTTGAAGGTGTTGATAGGTTAGGAGATAGTTTACAACAGTTGTCGGGCGATCTGGCGTTGGCGAAACAAAAGAGTGATCAAAAGAGTGATCTTGAGTTTGGGATTTTGCGGGATTCTCAGTTTGTTCTTCAAACACACGCCGAACTCTCAAAGTTTATGTCAGTTGTGGGTAAGAGTGTATCTTTATCTAAATCTAAAAATAAACGAGTGGTTTGCGTTGCGGAAACGTTTGAGACGTCTTGTGATTGTGCATTATCTGCATTAAGCAAAAAAATTCAATACGTGCAGTCATTAGTTAAGAAGAGCTGTACTGTTCACGAAGCAAAAAAGGGCGACTCTCAAGAGTATAGATGCGTTGCGTTTGATGGTGCTCAAGGATTCAATGTTGAGCCACACTTCCAAGAGTTGAAGAGATTGCAGCGCAAGCAGAGCGAACACGTCGCTGCTTTAATTGAAAAAATGAAAGTAGATAGTCATTGGAGTTATGCGCTAGATCTTGAAGACTATATTTCAGATTTAGCTAAATTAGGCAATAGTCTCCAAAAGTTGTCGGACAATCTGGCGTTGGCGCAACAAGAGAGTGATCGTATGGTTTTGGTTTTGCAGAATTTTATGCAAACGCAAAAAAAATTCTCATATTTATTTTTGAGAGTGAGTCAGCGTGTGAGTGTTGTGCTTAGTGACACAGAAAAAACAAAAAGCCCCTTTATGGATGGTCGGATAAAAGCTTCGTTGCAATCATTTGAAGAAAAATTGTTGACCTTAGAGACAATAGCTTTGGAAATACAGGAAGCTCAAAATCTGCCTGCTACCGAAGAAGAAAAGGGAGATATTCAAGAGCATAGAGTTATTTCTCACGATGATAATTGTGATTTTGAGACATACTTTCAAGAATATCAGGGTTTGCAAGAACAGCAGGAGACACACAGCGATGAGCTATCACCATTGCTGTGGTCATCGCTGTACTCACCGTTAGTTGTTGAAGATTTCTGTGATAAGCAGAGTCGCAATTTGATCAACTATAGGGATAAGCTAAGAGATCCAGGAGAGAGTCTAAGATTTCTCGTGTATCAATTGCAGACATTTGATCGACAATATAATGGAAAAAGAAAACCCTAGGTATGTTAGAGCTAGTTGGTTTGTATTGCAAGAAAAAGCAATAATCATTGCCTTCACTGATACCTTTGCGCACGGTGTTGATGATTTTGTTATCTGTAAGAAATAGCGAATATTTGATGAACTAATGCTGGTATGCATTTGTAGATAGATTTGTAACCGAACCTGCTTTTACAAGTTGGTTTTGACAAATAGATAAGACACAAGGTGCAGGATATGGCCTTTCTCCACTCAAACAAATTTTCTCAACACTGCTATGATTTGTATCACGCAGGAGAGGAAGCCTTTAAAGAGTTTGATAACAAGAATTTCTTTAAAGGCACACTCAAATCTTGAAAGAGTATAATAGTTTGTACAAAAATCAGAAGAAACACTTGCGAGTTTTGTATAAAAAAAATGTTATGGTGAAAATGGATATTTAAGAAAATGACAATAATAAAAAATATACTAATCTGCATGATGATTTTTTTGCAAGCGCAAGGTGCAGCTAATAGATTCCCAATATTAGACCATATAGAATTAGATAGCGCGGCATTTTCTGCTCTAAAATTAGATATGCAAACCAGCACAGACATTCAGAAATATCTTACGAGTGTTTTGCAGGTAGGTGCAGAGATAGCTACTTTGCTAGAGGCGCAAAATGTCTATCTAAATTTTTTAGCTAAAGAGTGCCCAGAAGTGGATAGAGCTCTTCCTTTGCAATGTAACGAAGAAGCTGGTCTTGCAAAGCTCCAAGAATCAGAAAATCCTGTAGTTTTGCATCTCAATACTTTAGCTCACTCTTATAAAAAGGACGCTTATGACATAAATTTCATATTTGGCATCCTAACAACCTTCGTGGGTGCACATTGGACTGATTCTTGGAGTGATGATAGCCATGCCGTTTGTTTACAACCTTCTTTTTCTTGTGACTGTGTGAGCGATGTTTTTACCCACTTAGAGCAAAGATTCAAAACCTATCAGAGTTTGGAAGAAAAGCAGAAGGAAAGCTTTGCTGCATTACACACATTGATGACTAAAACTTTTGGTACAACAGTGCCCCTTGTTTTTAAGAACACTATGGTAAGGCTTCGCATGTATTGTGAAGGTGTAGATGAGAGAAAAAGATTGATGCAAGAAGTCTTAAAGGCATTGCAAAAATTGTGCCAAGTTCGTACGGTCAGCGTGCTTTCTCCGTTTATGCAACGAGAGAATGACTTATACATTTGTGAGATGGAGATTCTTGGCATCTTAGAGTGTTTGGCTGAAACAACCAAAAAAACAAAACAGATTCCTCCAAGACTTTTGGGACTGAAGTCTGTGAAACAATACACAGCTATGCTGAACGATATAACAGAACAAACCGATTATCGTGCCGTTCAGTGCCGTGATGTAGTGGACAGGTGTGCAAAACTTTGTGTTCAGCCAGAAGAGCTCCGGCGTGCTAATGATGAGGTTTTTTCTTCTAATAAGTTAGAAAGTGTTTTGCAGAGGTTGCAAAAACAAACCGAGGAGTATGCAATATTGCAAAAAAATCAGAAGGAGGTGATAAACACTGAAGGCGCAGACTATGATGCTGTTTTAGGTGAAGGTGATAAAGTCCGTAACTATTTGAGAATAGACTTTTTGCACGCATTAAAATTTAATTTTCCAAAGTTTTTGAAACAAGCGAAGGATTTCAAGTTAATGAGAAGGCTTTCAATTTAATGTTTCAAAGTTTTTGAAACAAGCGAAGGATTTCAAGCAATCTGATTTAGGCCAACCCTTGCTTAGTCGTCCTGATAGATTTGCCATACTGTGTTGTGCGCTTATACCTTTTTTGTTGTGTGGTAAAGGAAGGAAAATCTTCAGATTGATATAAGGATTAACAAGCATTTTGCAACTTGGAAAGTCAGATTCAATCCTTAATGCTTTCATTTTTTAATATTGTAACAAAAGTGTGCTAGACCTTATGCATAATAATGAAAAGCATAATGGCCATATGTGAGATGGTTGCGTTGCGGGATCAAAGACAGTATCACTAAATGAAATCGTCAATATGTGACAATCATGAAGTAAAAGTGAGGATACTGTTTTGATTTTTCTACATTTTTAGTGTTTTTTTTTAAATGAGTCAATCAATGTGCTAAGATTCGTATATTAACCGTTGATATAGTGAGGATGGGCAATGAAAATAATCAACAACACCATACTTGTATGTTCACTGCTTGCGTTACCAGCGCAAGCAGGTGAGATGCCATTAAAGGTATTAAAGGTAGATGAGCAGGTTGGCCCGCTTCAATCTTTGCATACTTTTGTGCAGCGAGATTATGACTTATATTCTTGCGAGATTGCCATTATGTACCACTTGGCTTACTTAAAGGATCAAAAATTACAAACCAGCCATCTTTCTTCAGCATTAGTAGAACGCGATGATGTGCAAAAGTATATAAATATGAGAGAGGCTCTGCATGAGCAAGATCAACTTTTTCACTCTCGATGTAAGGCATTGTGTCAATCCGGAGGGCGTTTTGCAGATAAATTTGCCAACCTGTATCGCGATGTGTGGAGACAGCGTGGTACTTTCCAAGAACTAGAGCCTAAAGCTTTTATGTATCAGGATCCTGATTCTGTAGCAGAGGCTTTGAAGGCGTTGGTAGACAAAGTGAAAGAGCATAAAAATCTGCAAGCATATCAAAATTTTGATTATGGATCTGTGTGCACAAACTGTATTCATGACCAAGATATTGCTAGAGCGATTGCTGATAGAGTTGATTATTATTCTAATGCTATTACGGTAATGTATCTGACACATATGGAAAACAGAGTCCTTTTGATGCAAGAATTAGAAAATACATTTTCATATTTTTTGCAGCAAGAGCAGGATTTTGAACAATCTGGTATGATCAAATCTCTGCAAAAAGATCAGGGTCAGGTTGAGGACGAGGAGCCTCTAGAGCGCTCTTGGCTTTGCAATTTAAAGGTATTGTGCGGTTTTTCTTAATAGTGTTCTTCAGTGTACAACCATATTTGATTGTCCTGCGCCAAAAGTCTCAGCGTGTGCTCGTGTGGAGTCGGTGTATGTGCGTTATATAAGATTATTCGTTGAATGAATTGATAAAATGTTTGAAAACAAAGAGGTGTGTTGTGCCAGAAAGTCAACGCTGATCCTGTTGTGTGGTCATATCATGCGCAGTCAGTTCATTGAATTAAGAGCCAAAAAGTGTTATCCATTGATAAGATATCTCAAAAAGTAACCATGATGATGCAAAAGCATATAGCTCTCATATCTACACTGATCGCGTTCCAGGTGCGCGGAGCAAAAGTTTGCGACAGCGATTTGAGGGAGTTTATGCAAGCCCATGAAGCATTAAACAATTTAGGAGAGAGCTTGATTGCTCACCGAAGGAGCAAAAGAAGTTCAAGCTACTCGCCTATTGCGCCAACTTGATCGAAAGTTGAATAGTGTTGAGGGTGCGGCCATGTATGCAGAGCCTATCTGTTTTGATCTTTCTGATCCACAAAAGTTTGGTGCAACCGATCCCCTTGCTTTGCAGAAAATCATGGAAAGTCTTGACTAGTATTGTGTAGGTTTAGATGCGCAAAAACACCTGCTACAAGAAAAATTGAAAGGTTTTTCCCGCGATGGTTTGTCAGAAAAAAAGTAGCAAGAAGACTCTATCTATGGTAATAAATCATAGATTTTTAATGGAATCTCTATCGCGGCATTTCTTGGGCAGTCTGTGACACCGCTTTACAAAAAATATCAAAGCAGCAGTGTGTTCTGTGCATAATCTTGCTACGATCTTGATCGCAATAAGAGTTTGTGTCGCAGATACAGTCCATGCTGACCCTTGTTTGATAATGCTTATCTACAATGATTTATCTAAAAACACTCAATTTTTAGTTTAATATTGCGCAAATATGCAAATGTTGCTAAAGTGGATAAAACATGGAAAAAACAATGAGAATTATCAAAAATACACTTCTAATATGTGCGATGACTATCTTACAGGTACGAAGTGCCGAAGGTCCGCAATCAAGTGCTGCATTCAGTGAAACGGAAGCAAACATTTTTAAATGTATTACTAATTTTTTGTCTGGGCGTGATGCACTCGTCAATTTTGAATCGCAAGTAAGAAAAGGCATGAGTTATGTAATGTGCTCAAAATCAAATCGTGTGTGGCTACAGTTGACAGCAGATTTTTATTTGGACTATTTAGGCAGAGAATTGAGTAGCGTAAGCACGAAATTTGACTTAGTATTCGAGTGTTTGAAGCACCTGCCATGCTGCAATGGTCAAACTCCTATTCATCAGCACCCGCCTGTTTGTCAGGAGGAGATAGAAGATTGGCAAGATTTTTTTGAGCGTCTGGATAAGACTAAGGAGCAGGATATAGTGAATGATTGGTGCCACGTAAAGAGGCAAGGGCTATCCATTATTGAGAGAATCTTCCAAGGGTATCAGGATTTTGAAAAACATCAGAAAGTATGCATTACTACTTTAATATCATTGAGGACTCACAACGCAGTTATATCTCCAAAGGTCATTTCCCATCTTGATCAGTACCTTGTGGCGGTAGCGCGTGTAAAACGGCCTCTAGCAAGCTTATTGGACTTCCTAAGGAGCTCATAAATACCTTTGGAGCGCCCGGTTGACATGGTGCTGTGATAATGAAAAACATAATTCTAATATATGCGATGACTATGTTACAGGTACGAAGTGCCGAAGGTCCGCACTTGAGCGCTGCATTATTCAATGAAAGGGAAGAAAGCATTTTTAGATGCATGAGAGATGTAGTGGACATACATGAACAATTATGTACTTACGAGGACAGGTTGTATTACTCCATGTCGCTTGTAGAAGCATTTTCAGAAAAAAGTGATGAAGGCCTGAATTTGGATAAAAATGATCCAGCATTGAGATCTATGTTGTTTCTAAAAAAGAGTGAGTTTGAGTTAAAGAATTTTTTGCGTCAACATCGTTGTGAGTTTGTAGGTTTATACTCAAAAGTAAGGAAGGACGACAAGCAGGTTTTTGGGGAATTTATGCGTATGATGGCCTCAGGTATTACTCAAGGTCCACAAGGTTTGAAGACAGAGTTCCAAACATTGACTGAAGTCGGCAATCTATCTGTTTTTGTTTTTCGTTGTGCAATGTCCCTCCGTGATGAAATGTGCGCGGACGCTCACGAATCAAAGGACAGGTCGCAGGTGTGTATCGGCGTTGATAGTGATCCAGATGTTTTGCAAAATTTGCAGAAAGGATTCATGCCGTATAGCCCTTTAAAAGAAAAGCAGATCCGATGCTTAGAAAATTTATCCACACTTATTTCTGATGGATCTGTTTTTGATATGTTTAGTGCTTCCGTGTGCTCTGCCCTTCCGCTTAGTATTAGCTTTTGTCACGCATATGCAATATATAGAGAATTTATTATGAACAAATATGCTCTGCTTGTATTTCTGAACAGTGTGCAGAGTTCGACATTAGGTTTGAAAGATGTCCAAGATCGTGAGATTTATCAACGTATGAATGTTTTGTGCTCTAGTGCTGGTGCACTCGTTGCTTTTGAAATGAGTGCACAAACAGGCATGGATTATGTGCAGGCAGATAAAGACGAGGATGGGGTGGGTGCAGGCGTAATACCCAACAGGCTGAGCGATTTTTTCAGAGAATTGCGTATCGCAAGCAGTGCATTGAGCCAAGTATTGGCGTTTTCTCAGCACCTACCATGCTTCAATGGTCAAAATCTTATCCCTCAGAGCCGGGGTTTTTGTCTGGAGGCAATAAACGCTTGGCCAAATCTTGTTGATCAGCTTAAGACAGAGGGTGTGGAAAATATTCATATCGCCTTAAAGAGAGAGGGACGATTAATTCTTGAGAGACTCTTCAAAGAGTATCAAAGTTTTGCACAACTTCAGAAAACATGTATTAAGAATTTAAAGTTATTGATGATTAACCAAGTGATTCGTCAAGATGTCGTTAATAGTCTTGACCAGTATCTTGCAGCGGTAGGGCGTATAGAAGCGCAGCTAACAAACGTATTGGCCTTCGCAGGCGTGAGAACGCCTTAAGAGGGGAGTCTGGGTGAAGATGGTGCGGTGTCATCATGCAAAAGATATGTTCCGGGGTGATGGGGCCAGAGGTTTGCTAGAAGTATTTAGAGAAAAATTGTTATTCGTAGACTCAATAGCTTTAAAAATACAAGGGTTGAGGAAAATTTTTATTGTTCACGAAGAAGAAAAGGGAGAGGTTCAAGAGCATAAAGTCATTCCTCACGACGATAGGTCTTATTTAGAGGCATGTGTGAAAAACATCAGCAAGAGGTAGAACTCCAGAAGAGAAACCTCGGAAATTTATCAGAATTTGTGCCATCATCGTTAGTTGGTAGAGGTGTGCTTGCTGATCAGAAGGGTAATGTTGCAAAGTATGAACGGGAGCTAGAAGATACACAATCGTCTCTATGTAGTCTTGTGCGCCAATTGGATGCTTTTGTCTATGTTGAGGCATTTTTTTGTTTTGCGCTTAATTTTACCATACCATATATTTATTCCTGAGAGGAATAAAGCGCCTCACATCACAAATTGCTCTCAAAAAAGGAATGCAATTAACATAACAATCTAGTATAGACTTATGCTTTTTGTTGCGCATCCAAGGTGCATAGATGAATATAGAGGAAAAAGCGTAAAAAGTATGCTGGCAGATGAAAACAATGAAGAATATAATGATCTTATGGAGGCAAAATACTTTAAAATATACCGGAAGATGAAAATAATGAAGAATATAATGATCTTATGTGCGATGCTTGTGTCAAAAGCGCAAAGCGCAATCGCGCACAATTTGCAATTTGAGCGAGAGAGCCACCCCTCATGCCAGAGCGTGGATTTTGGCACCTCTTTTATGATTTTTGTGCAAGAGCATGAAGAATTACAGAGTTTGGGGCGTAGATTTATTCAATATGTGAATTTTTTAGACAAAAAAAAACTTGAATTTTCGGAGCTTTTTGCAAAATGCAAGGTTCAGGATGCTAGATGTGAGCAGTATATGCAGCTCATTGACAATCTTGGTGAAACTATAAAATCTTTCAGAATTTGTTTAGAAGATAGCATTACAGCAGGGGCCATACATTTTGCTGCATTGGGCAATCTGTCTCAATACGTTGAGCAATGGCCTGGTGTGCAAGAGGCCACCTCTAGGCAGAGAGCTTACATTGAGGGCGATCATTTGAAAGATTTGCAATGGACCAGTTTGAGAGATGTTCTGCAAAATTTGAGTAACTGGTTTATTAGGATGCGAAAGGTGCGCCAATGTCAGATAGAAACCATTACTAATTTCAGACCAATTGATATGCCGAAGACTCTGCACGGACGCGCCTTCACCACTGCCTTTACTCAGGTTTGTGACTATTTATCATATGCACAAGAAAGCGAAAATTTGATAGAAAAATTCCAGATACAACTTGCACCATTTTCTTTAACCAAGGATTTTTTTGCTGATGTAGACGCAAAGATTGTCGATCTGAAAAAGCAAACATTTTGCCACCATACTGTAGTGCCGAAAAAAGGTTGGTGTAGGAGGGTATACCGTCTATTTATGGTTTTTTGCTGTATTCCAAATGTGCAAGAGAGCTGTTGTTATGGATAATCACTGAACTGACAAAAAAGTTGTCATTTTTTACATTTCTTGACACTATCATTTTGTCAGGTATTTCTTTAAAAGAAATGTGCTATAATACATCAATAAATTTTGAATTCAGTAAGGACTAACGATGAAAAATATAATGATCATATGTGCGATGATTATGCTTCAGGCTCGAAGCGCAGAGCCAGAAGATATGATGTGCAAAGCTTTGACGCGTTTTGTGAGCACACACGCAGGACTCTCAGAGTTTGCGTCAGTCGTAATGCGCCGTTTGAATTTATATTCAGACGACAAAGTGACTGCTCAAGTAACAAATTTTAGCGATTCTTTTTTTCAAAAATTGTGGCCATTAGGAAAAATAGTTTCCGAAGTGAGTTTTTTCGTCAAGACGCGTCGTAAGGTTTCCCAAAAACGCGGTGCTTCTCAAAATTATAGTTACGATCCACCTTATGGTTTGGGCTTAAATTTTGAGCCACACTTCAAAGAGTGGGAGGACTTGAAGGCAACGCAGAGGAAAAACGCTATTAATTTACAAGATTTGATTGCTAAAGAATTAAATACATTAAACGCTCAGGTTTTTTATCATCATCAGATTCAAAATCTTCAAATGTATTGTAAATATTTAGACACTTTAGAAGGTTGTGTCAAATCGTTATCGGATAATCTGGCTGACATACAAAGAGAGAAGAGAGAGCGGTCGGCAAGAGAAGGCAAGTGCATGTGTGAAATGCCAACAGTCTTGGAGGGTTTTGTGAAAACGCAAGAAGAATTGAGATATTTTGGGTTGAGAGTGTCTGAATCTGTGGATGTTGTGCTTATGCATACACAAAAAGAAGAAAGAGTCTTGATGAGACCTGATGGATCAACTTGGCGAGCATTGTTTCAAGAAACATTGCGTGACTTAAGCGCAGAAGCTTTAAAAATAACTGAATTAGCCCAGAGTGTTGTTCATGAAGCAAAAAAGGGAGATTCTCAAGGGTGTGGAAGTGTTGCAGTCCCTGTTAAGTGCGATTTTGATCAATACGTGACAGACTTTGAGAGTTTAAAAACCAATCAGAGGAAAAACATCAATGATTTTATACAATGTCTTTCCGAACCATTCGTTGATGCGGATTTGTTTTGTAAACAGTATGAAAATATACGCAAGTATCGCAAGCATCTACTCTATCTAGGAACTCCGCTACAATTCATAGTGACAGAATTACGATCATTGATGGAAAAACCGCAACCTTTGTGCAAAGATAGCGATTTTGCTTATGAAGCTTGAGTATTACAGGTGTTTGTGGATGCATCGCTCTGGCATTAAGCATCCGTTGATATGCCAAAAAAGCAGAGCAAACCTCTCTATGATTTGAGAAAATTTTTTCTAAAAAATCTTTGCGTGTAGAGATATCTTAAGCTGAAGAGGAGTTCTTTATAGATAAAAAAGTTGGAGAATGAAGAGGCATGAAAAAATAGAATAAGCGAAGAGGAAGAAAAGATGTTGGTGTATTATACTTAGTGTCAAGAACAGGAGAGCATACTGTCTATTTATAGTTTTTTGTTGTATTCCAAATGTGTAAGAGAGCTGTTGTTATGGATAACCACTGAACTGACAAAAAAGCTGTCATTTTTTAAATTTCTTGACACTATCATTTGATCAGGTATTTTTTTCTAAAAGAAATGTGAGAGAATGCATCAAAGACTGTTGAATTCAGTAAGGACTAACGATGAAAAATATAATGATCATATGTGTGATGATGGCATTACAGGCTCAAGGTGCAGAAACAAATCATTTGCCATTAGAAGATGAAGTGAGCAAAAATATTTCTTCAACGATTAGGATTTTTCTAACAATGCACAAAAACATAAGTGATATGGAGGATGAACTGGTGGAATTCATGACTTCTTTGACAAACGATCTTCTCCCTCCAGAGGCTGTTGAAACATTAGACCCGAATCACTCTAGGCGCCGTCAGTATATGGCTGCTAAACAAGAAATGCGCAAGAAATCTGATGATATCAGGGAGTCCTACCAGTTATTGTGTAACTCAAGAGAAGAGCTTGTGACCGCGTTTTACACCTTTGATAAACCGTTTATTGGCGCTCACGCAAAAGAGCCTGAGTCTTGTGTGTGTCGAGAGGATTTTCCGAGTGATTTCGAATATCACAAAGCTTGTTTAAAAAGATTCCAAAATGATAGATATTTGCGAGATCAGCAGGGGAAACAACTCAATCATTTTAAAGAAACTCTCAAGGGTATTAGGAGCGCCTCTTTGAGTGTACTCAGTTCTAGTGTTGAGGATTATTTGGGCTATGCACAAAAGAGAGGTGCTCTGATGACACGCTGCCTGCTTCAAGTGCACGCAGCTTTGAAAAAAGCTAGATCTTTTAATGATATAGAAGCACTGGTGGAGGCAAACGCTGCTCATAACCTCTAGAACACTTTGTGTACATCGATAGCATGATATCCAACTGGGTATGTAGTATTCGGTTAATAATCTTGTAACACTTTTTGTTATGGATGTGTGCGAACCTTTCTTGCGCTTTTTAAGTTTGTATTTGTAAATTAAGTGTTAAGTTTATGTAAGAGGTGGTGATAATTTGTCATGACTGCTTTGCATATGGAGAAAATAAACGATGAAAATAATTACATTTATAATGATAGTATGTGCGATGATTGTGTGCCACGATCAAAGAGCAAGCGAGAGGGAATTACACAACAAGGAGTGTCTCGCAGATCAAAGAGCAAGCGAGAGGGAATTACACAACAAGGAGTGTCTCGCATGTGTTCACAAAAATTTTCAATGTTTTGTGCGCAGGAATAATAAAATCCCTTTCTTACAATCTGGATTATTTGAAAGTATAGATTTTTTGAGAAAGGATATGATCGCAAAAAAGCATTGGAAAGCAGAAGAGATCAGTGTGTTGGTAGATAACTTTCAAAGTCAGTGGTCCGAATGCTGCCAGAGAGTGCAAGCGCAGCACTTGCGTCTAACGACCTTGTTTGCGAAAGAGTGGGAACCGGTAAGTGTCAAAAAAAATGATGATGCTCAACACACTGAACCTGCTACTTTATCGGATGCTCTGGAAAATTTGGATTTCTGCGTCTATCGTTATTATTCTTTTGACGCAGAGCAACAGACCCCTCTCACTGAGGTGAAAAAAAAATTGACACAATTGAGAGATGAGAATCCTGATAAGTGGCAGAATCTCTTTGCAGAAATTAC
>Ga0209543_1001918_pt1 | contig 16801 bp, 18 predicted proteins | sample MesohylFT_FD_187296 | JGI IMG/M metagenome (GOLD analysis project Ga0209543, IMG submission 187296) | Host-associated microbial community of the marine sponge Aplysina aerophoba from Gulf of Piran - sponge mesohyl, lysed by freeze-thaw... | ecosystem: Host-associated > Porifera > Sponge >...
AAATCGGGCACGTCCGCGCCCGTCAGCACCGCCCGGACCCCCGGCACCCGCCGCGCCCGGGAGGCGTCCACGCGCGTCAGCCGGGCGTGCGGCATGGTGCTGCGCAGGCACTTGCCCCACAGCGCTTCGGGCACCGGCACGTCGGCCGTATACGCCATCTTGCCCGAAACCTTGTCCGGACCCTCCACGCGCCCAATCGGTTGCCCTACGACCTTGAGATCCATGGTTGCTCCTGTTGGCTGGTTCGATGGTTCGACGCCCGGGAGTTTGGCCCATTGATGAAAAAAGAGCAACGAGACCACCCCGGCCACGACGGAGGGAATGAGCGAGGGGCGTTGGACCGGCCCGGCGTTACGCGCGTGACAAACGTGTTGCACAACCGCCCCCGATTCAATATGCTGCTTGGCGCCAGTGGCGGGTGCCGGGAGAGCCGGGTCCGCCCGGTTTTTCCAGGCGTTCCGACGAAGGAGGACTTGTCCATGGAATATGATCTGCTGATACGTGGGGGCCGCGTAGCCGACGGTTCCGGACTGCCGTCCCATATGGCTGATGTCGGGGTGAAGGACGGCAAGATCGCCGAGGTGGGCCGTCTCAAGGGCTCGGCGAGCCGCACCATCGACGCCGCCGGCCTGGTGGTGTCGCCGGGCTTCATCGACCACCACACGCACATGGACGCGCAGATCCTCTGGGACCCCTACGGCACCTCCGAGCCGCAGCACGGCATCACTTCCGTGGTCATGGGAAACTGCGGCCTGGCCCTGGCGCCCGTGAGCGACGGCGGCGAGGACGCCCTGGTCAAGAGCTTCGTGCGGGTGGAGGCGATTCCGCGCTTCGCCCTGGAGAAGGGAGTGAACTGGCGCTGGCACAGCTACGGCGAGTACCTCGACGCCCTGGAGGGCAAGCTCGGCATCAACGCCGGCGGCCTGGTGGGCCACATCGCGGTGCGGCAGAACGTCATGGGCGAGGAGTCGGTGGAGCGCACCGCCACCGCCGGCGAGATTCAGAAGATGAAGGGCCTGGTGCGGGACGCCATGGATGCCGGCGCCCTGGGCTTTTCCACCAACCGCAACGAGCGGCACATGCGGGAGGACGGCAAGCCCGTGGCCAGCCGGCTGGCGGACGACAACGAGCTCTACGCCCTGTGCGACGTGCTCGGCGAGCTCAACAGCGGCATCATCGAGACCATCCTGGGCCGCAACAAGATGGAGCACTTCGACGCCTACTACGACCTGGCCAGCCGGACGCAGCGGCCGATCATCTGGCAGAGCGTGCACCATCGTTGGGCGGAGCCGACCCTTTGGCAGGAGCAGCTCGACGCGGTGTCGCGCATCTTCCGTGACGGCTACCGCGCCTACGGTCTCACCCAGACGGTCCCCCTGGTCCGTCACTTCAACCTGCAGAACGCCCAGCTCTTCGACGAATTCCCCAACTGGAAGAACATCATGTTCCTGCCCGTCGAAGTGCGCCAGCAGGCTTTTGCCGACCCGGACACGCGCGCGAAGCTGCGCGAGGATCTGGAGACGGAGCGCATGACCAATTTCCACCGGCGTTGGGACATCGTGCAGGTGGAAAAGGTCGTCAAGGACGAGAACAAGCGCTACGAGGGCAAGAGCGTGGCGGAAATGGCGGCCATGCGGAACCAGCATCCGGTGGACGCCCTCCTCGACCTGTCGCTGGACGAGGGCCTGTTGACCACCTTCCAGAACGCCAACACCGGCGGCGACGCCCAGGCCATGGGCGAGATCCTGCGCAGCCCCTATGTCCTGGTGGGCACTTCGGACGCCGGCGCCCACGTGTTGTACGGAGCCGACTTCGGTTACGGCACGACGTTGCTGGGACTGTGGGTGCGGGAGCGGGGTCTCATGACGCTGGAAGAGGCGGTTCACAAGCTCACCTTCCATGTCGCCTCGGTCTACGGCCTCGAGGGCAGGGGACTGATCCGGCCCGGGTACGCGGCGGATCTGACACTGTTCGACCCCGCGACCGTGCGGGCGTACGAACCCGAGTGGGCGGCGGACTACCCGGCCGGCACCAAGCGGCTGATCCAGCGTTCCGACGGCATTCACTACACCATCGTGAACGGCGGCGTGATCTACGAGGACGGCCGCTTGAGCGGAGAGCTGCCGGGCCAGGTGTTGCGCGGCTCCGCCTACGCCTCCACCCGCGCCGCCGCCTAGCGCCGGCCGGTTGCAAGCTGCAGGGGCGGGTTTTCACACCCGCCCCTGTCCCGTTTCGCTCTGTATCTGTTCAGGAGGCCGTGTGGGAGTGACGTACATTCCGGTGGCCAACACCGGTGATCTGGAACCCGGACAAAGGAAGGCCGTCGACCTGAACGGCCGCTCCATCGTTCTGACGCGCGGGGACAGCGGCTACTTCGCGTTCTCGCGTTACTGTCCGCACGAGAGCGCCGATCTGATGAACGGCCCCATCGTGGCGGGCAAGGTCCGCTGCGACAATCACGGCTATTGCTTCGATCTCGACACCGGCGAGTGCGTGCTGCCCAGAGGCGGCGACCCGCTGACGGTGCTGCCGGTGGAGGAGCGAGGGGAAGAGGTCTGTATCCGGATCGAGTGGTAGACCCGCCGAGCCTGCGTCAACAGGACTCGTGACAACCGTCGCCGTTCCGGGCGATGTCCTCCAGCATCTTCCTGGCATTCCGTTTGTGGATGCCGTCGTCGGAGAACCGGGCCGGCAGCCGGTCCACGGTGAGCAGGTGTTCCCGCGCCAGGTCCGTCCTGCCAAGGGACCGATAGGTCTTCGCCAGTTCCAGGTGATGGGTAATAATGTCCGGGTGGTACTGAAGCGCCTTCTTCAGCAGGCGGGCGGATTCGTCCAGGCGCCCGCCCGGAACCGATCGCTGCAGGAACACCAGCGCCAGCAGCCGTTCGGCCGCGTTGATCTCGGCCAGGCGCCGGTGCAACACCCCCAGAACGTGATAGGCGAAGCCGTTGTCGGGATCGCGGGCGAGGGCCTTGTCGACCGCGTTGCGGACCCCCCGCGCCAGGGCGATCTGCTTCTTGGTACCGGAGAACTCGGCCAGCTTTCCCAAGGCTACGGCCAGAAAGAAATGGGGCCAGGTCGAATCGGGTTGGATCCTCGCCGCTTCGCGTGCGTATCGCTCGGCGGCACGGTACTGCTCGACACGTTTCTTGCGCCAGCCGGTAACCGTTTCGGGGATGAAGTCCCCCACGTCGACGTGCGCCCGGGCGGCCCAGATGAGGGCTTCCGGATGGCCGGGGGCCAGTGCCAGTGCCTTCTTGAACTCGGTCAAGGCTTCCCGGGACCGGAACTCCCGGTAAAGGACGACGGCCCGCGCGATGGTTTCGGCTGCCTCGTCGCCGGCCTTCACTGCCGTTTCGTTGTTTCCCGGTCGGGCCAGGTGGCCGGCCGATGCCTGAAGGACGGGCGCGCCGTCGCCGATGAGCAGCAGGAAGAGCAGGAAGAGCACTCCGAGCCGGTGATGCGACGGGCGTATCGGAAGTGGGGTGCCGGACGTTCCGCGGCTTCCGAATGGTCGACGGGTGGGTCGACGGACCGGAGCGTGGATGATATGCACGACTTTAGTTTACCAGTTCCATGACTCGCGATCCATTGCGGAAGGAAAGTCCCGGGTCCGTTGCGCCGCCGTATGATGCGGTCCTGTTGATTGCGTTCGGCGGTCCCGAAAACCCGGACGAGATCCGGCCGTTTCTCCAGCGCGTGACCGCTGGCCGGCGCATCCCGCCCGCCCGTCTTGAAGCGGTGGCGCACCACTACGAGCTCATCGGCGGCCGCTCGCCCCTGAACGAGCTGACGCGCATACAGGCGGTTGCCTTGCAACGCAGACTGGCTGGGGACGGTGTCGCCATACCGGTTTACGTGGGCATGCGAAACTGGCGGCCGTTTCTGAGCGAGACCCTGGCGGAGCTGGCATCCGACGGTTGCCGGCGCGTGCTGGGGATCATTCTGTCCGCGTTCCAGACCGAGGCGTCCTGGAGCCGCTACATCGACGACGTGGAAGCGGCCCGCACGGCCCTGGTGGACCGCGCCCCGGCGGTGGACTACGCCGGCTCCTGGTGCGGCAGCCCACTGTTCATCGAGGCCGTGGCCGATCGTGTCGCCGCCACCGTCGAAGGGATGCCGCCGACCTTTCAGCGCGCTCCGCTGGTCTTCACCGCCCACAGCATCCCCCGGCCGATGGCGGACGATTCGCCGTACGCGGATCAGTTTCGGGCCGCGTCCCAAGGAGTGGCCGAACGGCTGGGGCGGAGCAACTGGTCGCTGGCCTACCAGAGCCGCAGTGGTAACCCTCGCGACCCCTGGCTCGAACCCGACGTGAGCGAAAGGATCGAGCAGTTGGCGGAAGCCGGCGAGAAGGCGGTGATCGTGGCGCCCATCGGTTTCGTTTCCGACCACGTCGAAGTCCTCTACGACCTCGACGTCGAGGCCCGGCAGCGGGCTCTCGGGTTGGGGATGCAGTTCCACCGGGTGCCCGCCGTGAACGACCATCCCCTGTTCATCCGGATGCTCGCCGGCCTCGTTTCAGGGGCCTGATTCCCAGGTCAAGTTCGATACCCGGACCGTATTGACCCGGGGGTGTCCTGCCTATAGGATTGCGATGCGGGCAGGGGGTGTCCCACTTATGTCCATTGCTCAGGGAGGGCGGATCATGTTCTCCAGATTCCCGAGTTCGCTGGCGGCAGCGGTCTTTGCGGTGTTCGCGTTCGTCTCCGTCTCTCCGGGATCCGAAGTCAAGGCACCGGTCCGGGTCGCCTTCGCCGGCTTCGGCGTGGGCACCGTCGTTACCTGGATCGCACGGGACACGGATCTGTTCGCCAAGTACGGTCTCGACGTCGAGGCGGTCTACCTCGACGGCGCCGCCGGCGGCGGAGTGCAATCCCTCCTGGGGACGGACATCTTCGTGAACTCGCGGGACGTGCTGCCTCCGCTGGAAGCCGTCAGCAACGGCGCCGACCTGGTGTTTTTCGGAGGTCATGTGAGCACCGAGAACTATCGTTTCGGTGTCGCTTCCTACGTCGATCATCTCGCGCAGCTCAAGGGCAAGAAGGTGGGGGTATCGAACCTCGGCAGGAAGTCCGACCTGATCGCGCGGGTGGTCCTGCGGCGCGCGGGGCTGGATCCGGTCGAGGACGTGGAGATGGTTCCCATCGGCTTCTCGCCCCAAAGGGCGGCCGCCATCTACCGCAACATCGTCCAGGGCGCGCCGCTGGTGGCCCAGGTGGCCGCGGAAGCGCAACGGGTGGGCATCAAGGTGCTTGACGTGGGCGAGGTCAACCTGGTCACGGACCTGCTGGTCACGACGCGGGCCTTTGCCGACCGCAACCCGAACGTGCTGCGACGTTTCCTGATGGCCTATCTCAACGGCATCCAGTACTTTCTCACCGAGCGCGCCGACACCATGCGGCTCATGAAGAAGTACGTGACCCTGGTCCAGGGGACCTCTCTGGGACAGGCCTACGGCAGTCTGGCGCACCAGCTGAATCCCCTGCCTCTGCCTCAGGCCGAGGCGGTCCAGGCCCTGATCGACGCGGCTTCGGTCACGGACTCGCGGGCGCGGCGTCTTGACCCGCACCGGCTCCTGGAGCTGGATCTCCTCAAGCGGCTGGACCGCGCCGGCTTCGTCAAGGGGCTGTACACCGAAAAGATCAAGCTGTAGCCGCTCTCGTCCGCGGGCTTGCGCTCCCGCCAAAATTGCATTCGCCGCCCATATCCCCTAAAATGAGGCAAACCCGGGTCTAACGGCGCCGATGCGCCCCGGGCAGACACGCCTTCAATAGCATGTACACGCTAAAGCTGGCCCTGATCGTCCTTGGGAGCATTATCCAGAGCCTCCCCATGATCGCCCTCGGACTCCTGGACCCCTACGGCAAGCGCGTTTATCCCATGTTCCGCTTCTGGTCCTGGTGCGTTCTCAAGATCGGCGGAGTGGGGCTGCGCGTACGTCCGGTGGGCCGTCCGGATCCGCATCAAGCCTATATCTTCATGGCCAATCACCAGAGCAACATCGACATTCCGGTGCTCGTGAGGGCGCTTGGCGGCTTTCAGCTACGCTGGATGGCCAAGCGGGAACTGCTGCGGGTGCCGTTCTTCGGCTGGGCGCTGTGGGCTTCCAAGCACATCATCGTCAAACGCTCGCGCTCCAAGGCCGTGGTGGCGGCCATGGACGCCGCCGGCGAAAAGCTGACGCAGGGAATTTCGGTGGTGGTATTTCCCGAGGGCACCCGCAGCACGGACGGACAGCTTTTGCCGTTCAAGCGCGGCGGATTCCGTCTGGCCGAGAAGGCCGGGGTTGCCATCGTGCCGGTGACCATCAACGGTTCGGGCGCGCTGATGAAGCGGGGGGACTGGCGTCTGAAGCCCGGGGAGGTGGAGGTCGTCATCGGTGACGCGGTCCCCCCGGACGGCGCGCAGGATCGTTCCCGGGGGCAGATGGATCGCGTGCGGGAGGCCATCGGGTCGCACCTGGCGCGGCGCGACACCGACCCCGACGAGGGTCGAGACAACTGGCAGGCACAGGGGTTGGGGCACTAGATGGATTCCTTGAGGATCGTACCCCTCGGGGGTCTGGGAGAGTTCGGCGGCAACATGCTGGCGGTGGAGTGGGGGGATTCGGTGATCGCCGTGGACTGCGGCGTCATGTTTCCCGGCCCCGAGCTCCTGGGCATCGATCTGGTGATTCCCGACATCAGCTATCTGGAGGAACCGGGCAAGACTCCCCAGGCCATCATCCTGACTCACGCCCACGAGGACCACATCGGCGCCTTGCCCTACGTACTGAAGCGTTTCCAGGTGCCGGTGTACGGCACCCGCCTGACCCTGGGCTTCCTCCGCCACAAGTTGAGCGAGCACAGGCTCGAGCAGTCCACGGAGCTGGTGGAAATCGTCCCCGGGGAGCGTTTCGCTGTGGGTCCGTTCACGCTCGAGGGCATCCCCGTGACCCACAGCCTGGTGGACTGCATCGCCCTGGCCATCGAGACGCCCATCGGCACCATCGTTCACACCGGCGACTTCAAGATCGACAATACCCCCATGGCCGGTCAGAGCTTCGACTTCCACCGCTTCGCGGCCTACGGCGACAAGGGCGTCCTGCTGCTGCTTTCGGACTCCACCAACGTCGAGCGCCGGGGCAGCACGCCCTCGGAGCGGGTTGTTGGAGAGGGGCTCCGGGGGATCTTCAGCTCCAGTCCGGGACGTATCTTCATCGCGACGTTCGCCTCCCACATCCCGCGTATCCAGCAGGTGTCGGAGCTGGCCGCCGACTTCGGGCGCAAGCTGGTGCTCAGCGGCCGCAGCATCATCAAAAACACGGGCATCGCGGAGGACCTGGGCTATCTCCGCCTGCCCGATGACGTCATGACCGACAACCAGGGCTGGCGGGACGTGGCCGACGACCAGCTCTGTTTCCTTACCACCGGCAGCCAGGGCGAGCCCCTTTCCGTGTTGCACCGGGTGGCCTTCGACGAGCACCGATCCATCAGGATTCAACCCGGGGACACGGTGGTGCTGTCGGCGAGGTTCATCCCGGGAAACGAGAAGACCATCAGCAACCTGATCAATCACCTCTACCGGCGAGGCGCTCGTGTCCACTACGAGCGCACGTCGGAGATACACGTCTCGGGGCACGCCAGCCAGGAAGAGCTGAAGACGATGATCCAGCTCACCCGTCCGCGCTACTTCGTGCCCCTGCACGGAGAGTTCCGCCAGCTATGCAAGCACATCGAGCTGGCGCAGGCCGTGGGCATACCCTGGGACCACTGTTTCCTCATGGAGAGCGGTGACGTGCTGGAGATCAACGGGGCGGACGCCGTGCGGGTGGACCCGGTGGCGGCCGGCAAGGTCTTCGTCGACGGCAAGGGGATCGGCGACGTGGAGGACATCGTCATAAGGGACCGCCGGCATCTGAGCGAGGACGGGCTGGTGGTCGTGGCCATGGCGGTGCACCAGCGCACCGGCGAGGTGACCGCCGGCCCGGATTTGCTCGCCCGTGGGTTCATGCGGCTGGAGGAAGAGGACGATGTTCTGGGCACCGCCAGGGATTCATTGCGGGAGTACATCGACGGCTGCGGCGTGGAGATGCGTACCGACTCCGCCGAGCTCAAGGAAGGCATACGGCGGTCGCTGCGGAAGTTCTTCGAAAAGAGGCTGCACCGCCGGCCGGTGATCGTGCCTTATATCATGGAGATGTAGGCGCGCGCCCATGCAAAAAGGCTCTCGACTCAATCGTGAACTCTGGGGCTCGGTGGTTCTGGTCACCGCCTGTTTCGCCGTTCTCAGCCTGGTTTCCCATAGCGCCCTGGACCGCTCCTTCAACGTCCCCTCGGGCTCCCGGGACCCCATCAACCTGGGCGGACTGGTGGGGGCCTATCTCGCGGACGCGCTGCTGCAGGGAATGGGCCTGATCGCCTACCTCCTTCCCGCCATTCTGCTGCTGCTTTCCATTCGCCTGTTCCGTCGCGACCCCGGCAGGCTCGGGTTCCTGAAGGTCGTGGGCTACGGCGTGTTGCTGTGGGGTCTGGCCATCCTGGTCAGTCTGGTCCACGAGACCGAGCTGGCGCGGGATAGTGGCGGCATCCTCGGCGGGTTCTCCAATGATTTGCTCACCGAAATGTTCGGCTATGCGGGAACCTGCGTCATCACGGCCTTCCTGTTGCTGATGGCGGCCATGCTGATGTCCCAGACCTCCATGCTGAGCTGGTGGGGCCAGCTCACGGGGGCGCACCGGCAGCTTCGCTCGACGGTGACCGAGGGCGTGACCTCCGTGTGGCGGACCCAGGTGGAGCGGAAGCCGCCGGCCAATCCCAAGAAGGAGCGGGAGTTCAAGGCGCCGCCCATTGTCCTGGAAGAGGAGGTTCCGAAGGAAGCGCCCAAGGGCCGGCGGAAGAAGGCCAGGGCCAAGGCCAAGCCCGAAGCCGAGCAGTTCGTCTTTCCCGAGATCACGGACGGCTACACGCTGCCGTTGCTGGCCTTTCTCGATACCCCGCCGAAGGAGAAGGTCGCCATTGACAAGGCCACCCTGGAAGCCAATTCCCTGATGCTGCAGCGGAAGCTCCAGGATTTCGGCATCCAGGGCGAAGTGCTGGCGGTGCGGCCCGGGCCGGTCATCACGGTGTACGAGTTCCGGCCGGCTCCGGGGGTCATGGTGCGGCGGATCGTGGGCGTGGCCGACGATCTCGCCATGGCCTTGAGCGCCGTCAGCATCCGTATCCTGGCGCCGATCCCCGGGGAGTCCGTGGTCGGCATCGAGGTGCCCAATACCCGGCGTGAGACCGTCTATCTGAGGGAAATCCTCGAAGCCCCGGTCTACGCCGACTCCGATTCGAGCCTGTCCCTGGCCTTGGGCAAGGATATCTCCGGGGCGCCCTTCGCCACGGATCTGGCCCGCATGCCGCATCTGCTGGTAGCCGGCGCCACCGGCACGGGCAAGTCGGTGTCCCTCAACTCGATGATTCTGAGCATCTTGTACAAGGCGACTCCGGATGACGTCCGCTTCATCATGATCGATCCCAAGATGCTCGAGTTGACTCCCTACGAAGGGTTGCCGCATCTGTTGACGCCGGTGGTCACCGATCCCAAGGAGGCCCGGGCGGCGTTGTTCTGGGCGGTGGAGGAAATGGACCGCCGCTACCGGCTCATGCGCGACAAGGGCGCCCGCAACATCGACAACTACAACCGGATCCTGGAACGGGAACCCCCGCCGGACAAGAACCGGGCCGGTGAGGACGAGGAGGAGATGGAGGCGGGTGGAAGGCTCGACGGCCGCGAGGAATTGACGCACGAACGGTTGCCCCGGGTGGTGATCCTCATCGACGAGTTGGCGGATCTGATGATGTCCGTGGGCCGGGACATCGAGGAGCACATCACGCGCCTGGCCCAGAAGGCGCGGGCCGCCGGAATTCACATGGTCCTGGCGACGCAGCGGCCGTCGGTGGACGTCATCACCGGGTTGATCAAGGCCAACTTTCCGGCGCGGATCTCTTTTCAGGTGACTTCCCGGGTGGATTCACGCACCATTCTGGACGGCATGGGGGCGGAGCAGCTCCTCGGTAACGGCGATCTGCTCTTCCTGCCTCCCGGCACGGCCCGGATCATACGGCTCCACGGTCCCTTTGTCTCGGACAAGGAGGTCCGCAAGGTGACCGATTTCATCAAGCAGCAGGGCCGGCCTCAATACCGCCCGGAGATTCTCGAGGCCGCGGGAGGAGGAAACGGGGACTTGGGCGGCCCGGACGACGACTACGACGAGATGTACGACCAGGCGGTGGCGGTGGTCACCGAGACCCGGCAGGCGTCCATCTCCATGGTACAGCGGCGCTTGAGGGTCGGTTACAACCGGGCGGCGCGAATGATCGAGAAGATGGAGCGGGATGGCGTGGTGGGGCCCGCGGACGGGGCCAAGCCGCGCGAGGTCCTGGCCCAGAAGGTCGAGGACTAGGCCGGCTATGGCGAAGATGACGTTGAAGGCTCTCCGTGGCGGTCAGGGCCGGGTCCGACTGAGGCGCGCTTGCGCCGTTTTCCTGGGGGTGGCCTGTTGCGCGGCGGCTCTCGCGTTGCCGGTGCGGGATGCGGGTGCGCAAAACGCCCGAGACATCGTCAGGGAAGTCCAGCGGCGCTACGACGATACCAGGGAGTACAGCGCCGATTTTCGCCAGATCACCGAGTACCGTACGCTGAAACGGCGGGTTGACGGTGCGGGTCGCGTCTTTTTAAGCAAGCCGGCGAAGATGCTGTGGCGCTATCAGGAGCCCGCGGGCCAGTTCGTGCTGTCCGACGGCAAGCATCTCTATTTCTACCAACCGGCCGAACGGCAGGTCATCAAGACCGCCCTCGGGTCGGTGTTTCGCTCGGACCTCCCCCTTTCCTTCCTTTTGGGCATCGGCGATCTGGCACGCGATTTCCGGGCCGAGTTGATGGATCCCACCGACGACGGACACCGGTTGAAGCTGCTACCCAGGAAGGCCAATTCCGGTATCCGCGAGATCCAGTTGACCGTCTACCGCGACAGCTACGATTTCCGTCAGGTGCTGATCGAGGACGGCGGTGGCAACCGCTGGACATTCCGCTTCGAAAACATCCAGCATGGGGTAAACATCGATCCGGCGCTGTTCCAGTTGGATGTGCCTCAAGGGGTTGATATCGTTGAGTTTGGGTCCTAGTCCTCCGCTTGGTCGGCGAACCGGCAGGTACCGTGAGGGCATGCCTGCAACGTATGGTTGACTCCGCTCCGAATTAGTGGTGAATTGAGTCTCTTCCAGGAGAGAGCAACATGAGAAAAGACGTTTTGAAGAAGTTTCGGGAGACCCTCCTCGGAATGAAGGGGCAACTTCTGGAGGATCTCCCGGATCGCCTCAAGCATGAGGTGGAGAGTTCCAAGGACGAGGGGCGCGACACGTACGATCTGGCCAGCGACGAGCGGGATCGCGAGATCAACATGATACTCAATGACCGCGAGAGAACGAAGCTGATGGCCATCGAAGACGCGCTGGCTCGGCTGGGCGAGGGTTCCTACGGCATCTGCGATGAATGCGGCGAGGAGATCGGCGTCGGGCGCCTCAAGGTGATGCCGTTTACGCGCCTGTGCGTGCGCTGCCAGGAGGAACTCGAGAAAGAGACCCGCATGATGAAGAGCTTCGACGATGACCGGACGATTCGCCGGCTTTCGACGACGGACACGGAAGAGGAAAGCTACTAGGTCCCGGTTCCATCCCTCCACCCGTCGGAAGGGAGACGCCGCCGGCCGGAACCCGAGGAGGATGCCATGAAGTACTTCTTTTCCAGGGAGGAAGCCGAAGTCGTGCGCATCGAGGGGGAGGCGCCGCGCACTCTCTACCCGTGCGTCGAGCCGTCCACGACCGGAACCCGGCAGTTCTCCATGGGTCTGCAGGAAGTGGATCCTCACAGCGAGATTCCCTTGCACTCCCACGACGAAGCCGAAGAGATCCTGTTCGTCATCGGCGGCAGGGCCGTTGCCACGGTGGGGGACGAGACCACCGAGATCACGCCCGGCTCGGTGGTGTTCATACCGCCCCGGACCAACCACGGGTTCGTCAATAACGGAGATGAGCCACTGTGGCTGACGTGGACCTTCTCACCCCAGGGTTTCGAAGGCTACATACGCGGTGTCGCCGAAGGTACCGTGCAGCTCAAGACCGTTTAGCAACGGACACCCGCGGTTCCCGCCGGCCGGCGGGGCTCATGCGACGGCCGCCGGCACTCTTCCCGAATGCGTTCACAAGGCATCGGTTCGTAAGCATCCCACTGTCACGGCCGCAAGGAGGCCCCATGCTTGACGACAGGATTGGTTTCATCGGCGCCGGCAAGATGGGCAGCGCCATCATCAAGGGGATCCTCGGGGCGGGCCTGGTGGAGCGGAACCAGTTGGCCGCCAGCGATCCCGTCGAGGCGTTGGGAAAGGCGCTGGTGGAGGAGACCGGCGTCCGCTTCATGCAGGACAACGCCGGTCTCGTCGAAGCGTCCGACATCGTGATTCTGGCGGTCAAGCCCCAGGTCATGGACGGCATGTTGCGGGATCTCGCGGGCGCGCCGCTGGGGGACAGGCTCTGGGTCTCCATCGCCGCCGGGGTGCCGCTGGACCGGATCGAGGGCCTGCTTCCGGAGGGCACGCGGGCCGTCCGGGTCATGCCCAACACCCCGTGCCTGGTGGGCCAGGCGGCCTCCGCCTATGCCGGCGGCCGGTGCGCAGGGCCGGAGGACCTCGACAAGGTGGGCGAGATCTTCTCCAGCGTCGGACTCGCGGTATCCGTCGACGAACATCACCTGGACGCCGTGACGGCCTTGAGCGGCAGCGGCCCGGCCTATGTGTTCCTCTTCATCGAGTCCCTCACGGCGGGCGGCGTTCAGATGGGGCTCAGCCGTGACGTCGCGCTGAAGCTGGCGCTGCAAACCGTCTACGGGTCCGCCGTCATGGCTCGCGAGGCAAAGGAGCATCTGGCGGAGCTGAGAGATGCCGTCACGTCGCCGGCCGGGACCACGGCCGCGGGTCTTTTCGCCCTGGAGCAGGGCGCCTTTCGCGCCACCGTGATGGAAGCCGTGGTGCAGGCGAAGGAGCGTTCGGAGGCCCTGGGGCGGGGCGAGGACTAGTGGCCTGTAACAGCCATATGTGCACCAAGATGCGCAGGACTTTTCGTTGTCGGCAAGGCGCGACGACTTGTAGGGGCGACCTGCGGTCGCCCCCCAGTGGCGGGCACCACGCAAGGAAGAGCGACGCAGCCGACGGCAAAAAGGACCAGCAGATTGGTGCACATATGGCTGTTACAGGCCACTAGGGTCGTGATATGACCCTCCGCTATTCGTTCCCCGGGCGTCGGGCGTGGTGTTTCATTTTCTTGCTGGTGTGGCTCATGGGCGAGCCGGCTGTCGCCAGACAGCACACTCCGTCCGTCTCCGACGCCAGGGAGCAGGCACTCGAGAAGATCGTGGAGGCCCGAGGCCGCGCGCGGGCCAGGCACTACGCCGAGGCCTTGAGCCAACTCGATGCCGCCGTCTCGCTCGCCGAGCAGGTCGAGGACCGGCTGCCGTTGGCGTTGGCCCTCCACAACATCGCGGAAGTGCAGCTCCTCAAGGGTGGGCTCCTGGATGCGCTGAAGGCCTATCACCGGGTCCTGGGGATCTATACCGAGTTGGGGCAAGAGGCGGGCATCGGCCGGGTGCAAAGGCGCATCAGGACGCTGTCGCGCCTCCTCCGCAAAGCCACGGAGCCGCCGGCTTTGACGGCGGAACCGGCGGCGCCGGTCGAGACCAAAGAACCGCTCTCCCTCGTGGACCAGGCCGTGGAGCGAGTCCGGCAGCGGCAACAGGCACGCGCTCGGGGCGAGCCCGCGGCCGAGCCGTCAGGACCCGTCCGGGTCACGCGATCCGAGCCTCCACCCACGGTGGACAGTCCCGGCCAGGTTGCCTACGTCGAGTCTGTGACAAGGAAGATAGGCGGTAATTCCCGGTATCCCGAATACGCCCGCCGAACGGGTCAGGAGGGAACCGTCGACCTGGTCTTCGCCGTCCGGGAGAACGGCGACATCGAAGACCTCAAGTTGCTGAAGTCGTCCGGCTTCATCGTGCTCGACGTGGAAGCGCTCCGGAACGTCAGGGAGTCGGCACCGTTCGGCCCCGTCCCCGCCAAGGCCGACCCGGAACCCTTGACCGTTCGTCTGACCCTCAGCTACAAGCTCCCGGCCGCCTCTGACGGCACGCCGTAACAGCGCCGGGCAGGCGACCCACGCCAACCGTGCGCCCGCGGTCCTCACCGGTCCGGACGGGCGCCGGCGAGGGGCTCGATGGTGGTGAGTCGTGCTAGCGCGAATTCGTGATCGGGATCGAGGGTGAGCGCCCGGACATAGGCCTTGTCGGCTCGTCCGTGAAATCCGCTGGCGGTGGCGTTCCGCCCTCGCAAGACGTGGACCTCCGCGAGCCAACGGGCATCGGCCCCGAGCTTCAGCTCCGACACTTCGAGGAAGCTCAGGGATTCACGGTAGTTGCCCAACAGGTAGTGGGTCCGGGCGATGAAGTAGTGGCTGTAGGGATTGGTCGCGTCGATGCCGACGGCCTGCTCGAACGTGCCCAGTGCAGCCTTGTACCGTTCATTCCTCAGAAGCACCCGGCCCTGCTGCACCAGCTTCATGGACGCCCTTCGCCTCGGCAACCCCGCACCGGCAAGCGGGGAAAGCGGCGGGAGTTCGTACGAGCCGTCGGGTTTGTCGGGAGCCGCGCGGTCGACGAGGACCCGCGGGCCGGTGGGTGAAGGCGTTGCGTTGGCGGGAGGCTCGGGCGGCGGCGCGGGCGCCGGGTTCGCAACAGGCGCCGTTTCCCGGACCGCCGCCGCGGGCGCCCGCCCCGGTGCCGACAGCTCCTCTTCAACGATCGTCCCCTGGCGCAGCAAGGGTGACACCTGGGCGTCCTCGGCCGTGGACGGCTCCTGCGCAAAGCCGGTTCCGCACACCAGCAATGCTGTGAGAAACACCGCCGTCGCGGCCGGCCACGCCTTCGGTTCCCGGGCCTCGCCGCGCATGCCAGCCGGCGTGACCGGGTCCGGGTCCGGATCGTTCCGCGGCAAGGGGATCATGGTAGGCAAGGGGATCAAAGCAGTATCACCGCCAGCACCGTACCCAGGGCAAAGGGAACCAGCGCCGCCGGAGGCATGTTCCCGCTCACCGTATCGAGAACCACCAACAGCGACAGTCCGATAAAGACGAGACCCGGATAGGTCACCAGCATTTCGATCATGGCTCAAGGTTCAAGGTTCGATCGCCCGGCTCGACCGAGACGGCTCGGGTCGCAGCCGGGTGGGGTCACGGTGCATTCATTGTGGGCCCCGGCTCCCGGGCTGTCAAGGAGAGCGTCGGTCGTGGAGCCGTGAAGCTCGCCACGGGCCGGACCAAGGCCGCTGGACCTCCCGGGTTGGTCCGCTTCCTTAGTCAACACGTGCGCTCGGGGGTAAGGCCGTGCCGAGGACCTCCACGAAATCTGCAACTACGGCCACCGCACCCTCGTTCTCCTCCATCAGTTAGTCAAAGGCCGAGTTCCGAATGCGATCCTAGGCGAACGAGGCGCAAAGTGTCGGAGTCGGGCTTCACATGGCAATCGCGGTAGTCCTTCCATTCACCGGTTAGTGCATGGTCGCGGTGTCGAGGTTCCAGCAGATGGTCATTGGCGAGAGCGACCAGGACTGGCACCAGATCGGCGTCGAGTGTGGCCCGGTAGCGGCCCCTCGCCGTGCGTTTGTAGTCGCGTTTGAACTGGCCGGTCCGCTCAATCGTCCTCATGCAGATCGTCCATGAGGGCCTTTACGCTGTCGAACCGAGGCAGACCGCCCTTGCGGGCCTCCTTCATGGCCTGGATCGTGACGGGGTTGGGAATCAGCGGCTCGAACGGCAATGCTTTCTCCTGCGCAATCTTGGTCAGGAGAAGCCGGACGGCGTCGGACACCGTGAGCCCCATAGCAGCTAGCACTGCGGCTGCCTCTTCTTTCACCGCACCGTCGATACGGGCTTGGACAAGTCGGTTGGTAGGCATAGTCGGCTCTCCTTTTTCGTGCATGACAATGTAATGCACGTTACACCGGAACGCAAGGGAAGAACCGACATCACCGACAACCAGAAGGCCAGGATCCTGGGTGAGAACGCCGAGCAGTTGTTGAATCTGTAGGTCCCGCGTGTTACGAGCGGTTCCAGGGGCAGGGCAATCGCCTTGGGACGACGTTCGCAGATCGGAGGAGCCGCCGTGAAGGATCGGATTCGAGAGATCGACAAGGAATACGGGTTCAATTTGAGCGAGGACGAGATCGAGTCCATCGCCAAGCAGGCGGAGGAAACGCACCGGCTGCTCCAGGACCTCTACAAGGTCGACGTCGCCGGCGTCATGCCGATCATGAAGATCGACAAGCAGCGGAAGAGCTGAACCACACACCATGGACGACAGCACCAAGCAACAGATTCTCCAGCACATCGACGGCCAGGAGCTGGCCGAGCTCACCCGGGACCTGGTGGACATCCTGAGCCCCACCGGGTCCGAGAGGGAGATCGGCGAGTTCATCCTCGACTGGTACGGGCGGAACGGGCTCAAGCCCATCCGCCAGGAGATCGACCCCAACCGCGTGAACGCCGTGGGCGTGCTCCAAGGCACCGGCGGAGGGGTGTCGTTGATGATCAACGGCCACATGGACACGAGCTTCACCGGGCAGGAGGACGACCTCATGCTGTGCCGGGAGCTCGAGCCCCAGAGCGAACTTCAGGGTGCCATCCGCGACGGCAAGGTGTTCGGCCTGGCGGCGTCCAACATGAAGTCGGGGCTG
>Ga0209543_1001926_pt1 | contig 16693 bp, 7 predicted proteins | sample MesohylFT_FD_187296 | JGI IMG/M metagenome (GOLD analysis project Ga0209543, IMG submission 187296) | Host-associated microbial community of the marine sponge Aplysina aerophoba from Gulf of Piran - sponge mesohyl, lysed by freeze-thaw... | ecosystem: Host-associated > Porifera > Sponge >...
TCGGTGGTTCGCTCGGCGTGCGGACTAGCGCGCGGCCTGCGGGCTGTCCGTCCGGTCCGCGGACGCGCAGCGCGACCGAAGGCGCGGGATCGAGCCGGAAAGCGGCCCGGTCGCCGGCTACCGTGGCCACGCGGTGCGCGAACCCGGCCGCGGCAACGGCAACGCGTGCCTTGCTGGCGGGCATGAGGAACCGTGCCAGACCCTCGGCGTCGGTGGGCATGGCAGCGCGGTCGAACTCCGGGTGGAGCCGTTCCGGTTGCTCATGCGCTTCCCGGTAGGGCTGATCTACCGGTTGTTCCGATATGGCCTCGACGACCACGAAGGCTCCCGCGATCGGCTGGCCGTTCGGGTCCAGCGCCCTCACAGTCAGTGGATGCCGGTCAGGTAGCTCGATAGGTTCCAGGTGCAGCGGCACCCTGAGCGGCAGGATGTCGCGGTAGACGAGCGGGACGGTGACCGGGGCTTTGTCCGTCGGCGGGCTCGGCCGGATCTCCAGGCGATACGGGCCAATCGCGGGCGCCGACAGAGAGAAGGCGCCGTCCGGTCTGGTCAGGGCCCGGTCTGCCGGCTCCGGCAGGGCATCCGCTTTGCCCAGCAGGTCGAGGTCGATGGCGTAGGCGCTCGGATAGGGCCGGAGCGTGACCTCGACGTCGGCGGCGGGAGTGCCGTGCTCGTCGAGGAGGGTGCCGGTGACGATGAGCGGCGGATCCGCGGGCTGGGACCACAACGAGGCGGCCGAGAGCACCGCGAGGGTGAGAAAGGCCTGCACGCGGAGCATTCCGAGGCAGGGCCCACGCACCATTCGGGGCGTTTCGGTCCGCACGTCAGGGGTTCGGATCTTCGGACGGGGCCGGTTGGAGTTCGATCACGAGGCCTTGGTGGTGCTGGCCCGGTGGGACGCTGAGGGGGAGGAGCGCGTCCTGGTAGCCGTCGCGGGTGACCCACAACTGTTCGGCGCCGGGTCCGAAGCGGATCTCGAACCGGCCGCCGCCCCTGCTGTCTGTCTGTCCTGCGAGTCCGAGCCAGCGTGCGTCCTCGCTCCGGAGGGCGGTGATCTGCGCCGCGTCGCCGGCTCTCAGAGAAGCGCCGGCCAGGGGCCTTCCGGTGGCCGCATCGAGGATGACGCCTGTGACTGTGCCTGGCGGCTCGAGATCGATGCGAAGGCCCTCCAGATCGGCTTGCAGGTCGATCGATCGGTTCTCGGTGCCGTCTGGTCCTTCGATCCTCAGTGTGTAGGAGCCGGGTTCAAGCCCGTCCATCTCGAAGGCGCCTCGGTGGTCGGTTCGAGTCGACTGGTACTCGTCCTCGTCTTGAGGGGCGAGACTCAGGAACCCGCCGATCATCGGTTCGCCCGCCATCAGCACCTGTCCACTCAAGCGGAGGCCGCGCTCAAACGGAAGCTCCACGAAAGCCGAGGAGCTTCCGGGGCCGAGCGCGACGGTCCGCTCCACGGTTCGCCCGGTGAAGTCGTCGCCCCTGCTGGCGACGATGTTCCAGGTACCAGGGGCAAGGTTCTCGAGTGTGAAATTACCCTCCGCGTCGGGCTTCGCGGTGTCCCATAGGGCGTTCTGAGTGGCCGTGATTCCCACCTGGCTCAGTTCCGCGGTGCGGAGGCCGACCACGGCCCCGGCGATCGAGCCGCCTGGTGTGAGCACGATGTCCACTCCGCTCACGGTGTTTCCGTCGATCTCGATCGCCTGTGCCGGACCGTTCTCCGCGAAGCCGGTCGCGCCCGCGCTGACGAAGTACGCGCCGGGCTCCAGACCCGTGAGGCGGAACTGGCCGTTGCGATCGGAGGTGGCTTGGGCGTCCGGCCCGAGGTAGCGGCGAAGAAAGGCCGGTCTGTCGAGGGCGTCTTGCGCGAGAGCCACAACCCTGGCCCGGCCCAGCGGACTGCCGTCCGGTGACCGAACGACGCCGGCGATCGCACCGCCTGACGTCAACTGGATCGCCAGTTCGTTGTTCCCGGGGTCGAGAACAACGTCCCTCGACTCGTTCTGTAGCTCCGGGTGTTCGATTGACACGGTCGCGGCGCCGGGAGTGACGCCGATCTGTGCGCGTCCGCCGCCGTCCGTGGTGCCGTAGGCGCGGGAGAAGGGGTCCGCTTCGGGCTCGACGCGAATCCTCGCCTCCGACACGGGTTCGCCGAGGTGGGTCGTGACGATGACCGTCAACTGGTCCTGGTCGCGCAACCGCAGTTCGACTTCCCGCTCCGACCCCTGAGCCAGCTCGACATGGTCGAGTGTGGCCTTCGCCGTCCCCTCCGTTGCCTCAAGCGACCAGGTCCCCGCGTTCAAGTGCTCGAAGCGGAAGCGGCCATCGCCGTCGGTTCGCTTGGAGTAGTCCGCGAACACGAATCCGGCTCGCGCTCCCGTCTCCAGGTCGGGCTCCACTCGAACGCGGGTCCCGGGCACCGGTCTACCGGCCTCGTCCACGACGCGGCCGGCCAGCGATGCACCGGCCTCCAGTTCGATCAGGATCGGTTCTCCGGTGTCCGGCCGCGCCTGGGGCAACCTCGTCGGAGCGTAGCCATCGGCGCGGACATCGAGATCTACTGGTTCGTGTGGAAGCCCTCCGAGGCGGAACGCCCCGTCGATGTCCGTTGTGGCCGTGCGTCCCTGATCCCGATCCGGGCCGGATCTGTTGATCTCAAGGGTGGCGCCGACGACACCGTCACCATTCGGGTCCGTCACCAGGCCGTGGATCTCCGCGCCGGGGATCAGCGTGAAGGAACCAAGGTCGAAGTCGCCCTCGCCCTCCGGCACTTCGGTTCTCGCGTTGCCGGGTGCCAGGAACTCGCTGTGCACCGCTCGGACTTCGTACTCGCCCGCTCGGACAGCCGGGAAACGGAACTCCCCCCGTTCGCCCGTCGTGGTGGGCTTGGTGGCGTTGAGCCGATCGAAGAACCGGACCCTCTCGCCTACCGTCGGCCATCGCAGCCTGACTTCGGCCCCCGGGACCGGATTGTCGTCGGTGTCAACGACCCTGCCGTGGGTCTGACGGCCCCGGCTCAGCACGATCCAGACGGGTTCGGCGGCTACATCCGGTGTGAGGGGCGGCACGTCAACGGCGGCACTCGCGAATCCTTGGGCGCGAACCGTGATCCGGTAAGGGCTGCCGTACAGGGCGTCCGGGAAGCGGAAGGAACCGTCGTAGGCCGAGGTCGCTTGCAGCGTACGGTACGAACGTCGGGCAATCGCTAGCTGGTCATCCGCCAGTTGGGCCGAAAGGCCCGCTCCGGCGACGGGCTGGCCGGAGGCATCCCTGACCAGCCCGAACAGGGGAGCAGCCGGTTTGAGGCCGATGGTGACGTCGGTTGGGCTGACCTGCCCGGTGGGCCCCGCGTTTACCTGGGCCGAGGCGTAGCCGTAGGCGGTGGCCCAGAGGCGGACTTCGGTTCGGATCGGCGAGGTGTTCAGTTCGAAGGCGCCGGCTTGGTCACTCGAGGTCGCGTGACCGGGAGTTCCGGAGATCAGGACGGTCGCGCCGGCCACCGGGACGCTCGAGTCGGCATCGACCACACGCCCGTAGACGCGGAGTGGCGGTTCGAGCCGAACGTCTACCACCTGCTCGCCCGTGGACGGGTCCCGTGTAGTCGGCGCTGGCCGTGAAACCCGAGCGAAGGCCCGGTCGGCACGCTCGAGTTCGAAGGTCACGCCGGGATCGACGAAGGGGCTGACCAGTGCCTCGCCATCCTCGTCGGTTTCCGCCAGAGGGACAAACACTTCGCCTCGGGTCCGGATCACGACTCCGGGCGCCGGTCTGCCTTCCGGTCCGCGGACGCGAAACCTCAGCCCTGGATCGCGTTCCAGGCGGAACGCCGCGCGCCCCGCCTCCGTCTTCGTCGTGGCGGCGACGAACCCTGGCCGCGAGACGACGGCGTTGACCTCCGCTGTCGGCATCAGAAAGCGGGCGATGCCTTCGGCGTCCGTCTTCGCGGCGGCGCGCAGGAACCTGGGGTAGAGGCGTTGCGGCGGCGGCTCGTTCGAGGCGGAGCGCTCGTACCGGGCGGAACGTTGGCTGGTGGGAGTCGCGACGACGAGGGCTGCCTCGATTGGTTGGTTGTCGGCGTCGAGAACCCGGACGGCGACGGGATGGCGGTTGGGTAGTTCGTTGGGCTGGAGAAAGAGGGGTGCGCTGAACGCCGACAGGTAGCCGTACACCATGGGCATCGCGACGCCGGGCGCGTCGGCTGGCGCTGCCGGCCGGATCTCGAGGCGGTACGGCCCCGGCGCCGGCGTGGAGAGCGAGAAGGTGCCGCCGGCGTCCGAGCGGATCCGGTCGACGGCCTCGGGTAGCGCGGCTGCCTGACCAAGCAGCTCGCGGTCGAGTTCGTAGGCGCTTGGTTGCGGCCGCAGGACGACCTCGACACCGGCGGCGGAAGCACCGCGCTCGTCGACCAGGGCGCCGGTGACGGTGAGCGTCGGGTCGGCACTTGGCTGGGCCCAAAGACTGGTGACGGAAAGCCCAAGCAGGCCAGAACACAGCAGCAGTCGTGACAGGCGTAGCCGCGGTGCGTGGGCGTGGCGATGCACTGCGTTCCTTCCGTTGGGTGGCTACTGGTCCGGAGCTTCGGGCGACGGCTGCAGTTCGATGACCAAACCCTCGCGGTGCTCGCCCGGCGCGACGTTGAGCCGAATCTGAGTGCTCTCGTAGCCCTGGGAGGACACGTACACCAGTTCGGAGGTCGGACCGAGTTCGAGCCTAAACGTGCCGTCGTTGCCGCTGAATGAGGACCTGGCGTCGGGGGAGAACGGTCCACCGCCACTCTCCGCAAGAGCCGCGATCGTGGCCGCGTCGGCGGCGGTCAGGTGAGCGAGGGAGAGCGGTTGGCCCGTTTGCGCGTTGACGACGACTCCCGAGAGAGTGGCGGTGGCCGGGTCAAGTTCGATGCGGAGGCGTTCCAAGTCTGCCTGCAGGTCAATCGAGCGGTACTGCGAGCCGCCGAGGTTCGGCCGGCTGATCCTCAACTGAAGCCGACCCGGCTTGAGTCCATCCAATACGAAACGGCCTTCGTGGTCGGTGTGGGTGGACTGACCGGCAACTCCGAGCCGTGCGCCGGACAGGGGCTCGCCCGTGTCGAAGACTTGTCCTGACAGGCGGAAGCCCGGCTCGAAACGCAACTCGACGAAGACCTCCGAGGAGCCCCGATCGACCGCGACTTCGCGTGAGACCCTTCGCTCCGACCCCGGGACTCCCTTGGTCAGGGTGACACGCCACGTACCCGGGCCGATTCCCTTGAGGACGAAGTTCCCTTCGGTGTCCGGCGTTGCCTCCCGCGAGCGGGAGTCTTTCCACGCCCTGATCTCCACCTGTGTCAGGTCGGAGGGGGTCAGTCCCGACACGACGCCGACAATCCTCGCCTCCGGTTGGAGCACGATCTCGATGCCCTCGATGGAGTCGCCGTCGACGCGGACAGGCGACTCGGGACCGCCGTCGGCATGGCCGGGCGATCGCGCGGTGACGATGTAGCTACCGGGCTCGACGCCTGTGACGCGGAACGCGCCGTCCTGGTCCGAAACGGTGTTCCTCTGGTGGCGCCGGTTGTTTCGGGAGTACTCCGTCACGGCCTCGATGGTGGCCAACGCCAGTGGAGCACCGTCATGCGAGCTCACCGTGCCTGCGATCTCCGCGGCGGCATGGAGTTCGATCCGGAGCTCGTTGGCCCCCATCGACAGTTCCACCTGCCGCCGCTCGTCCCTTAGTCGCTCGTGTTCCACGTTGACCACCGCGGGGCCGGGGGAGATGTCGACCTGCGCTTCGCCGTTGCCGCCGGTTCGGCCGTAGCCGCTCGGCCGGGTCTCTCCTTCGGACCGGACCAGGACGGTTGCACCGGCCACGGGTTCGCCGAGAGACTTTGTGACGATCACGGTCAACCGGTCGGGAGTCCCCAGGACGAGTTCGATCTCGCGCTCGGCTCCCGCCGTCAGCTCGAAAGCCTCGACCTTGGCTGCTTCCGCCCCCTTCCTCGCCTCGGCCGACCAGGTGCCGGACGGAACTTCATCGAACCGGAAACGGCCTTCGGCATCTGTGACTCGCCGAGGGAACATGTCTCTCGGCCCCCACAGGACCGCACTGCCGCTGGAACGGCGGTCGAATCTCAGCCTGAGCCTTACCGGGACGCCGGCGGCACTGTTCCCGCCTGCGTCGACGACGCGGCCCGTAACGACCCCTCCGTGCAGGAGTTCGATCAGGACGGGGTCCTCGCTGTCGACGCGCACGCCCGGCTGAACGAGCAGCGGATAGCCGGCTCCCCGCACGCCGAGATCGACCAGATCGGTGGAGAGGCCGTCGAGCCTGAAACGGCCGTCCGCATCGGCCGTGGCCGTCCGCGGAGTGCCGCCGTATCGGTGTCGGGCCTGGCCCCTTATCCAGGCGCCCGCGACGGCATCTCCGTCGGCGCCGATTACGACCCCGTGGACCGTTCCACCGGAGACGAAAGTCAGGACGCCGAGATCGAGGTCCGTATCTCCGGCAGGAACGTCGATCTCCGAGGGCGGACGGTCAACGTACTCGGGATGCCGAAGGCGCAGTTCGTAGGCACCCGGAGCCACGGCTGAGAACACGAACGCGCCCTGTGCGTTCGTCGTGGTAGCTACGGCCGGAGCCTCGAAGGTGGATCTGAAGTCGGATTGGTCCAGGGGCCACAGCAAGGACACCTTCGCCTCGGCCACTGGATTTCCGTCGGTGTCGACCGCGGCGCCGTGGACCTGCCGACCTCTCCCGAGCACCAGGTGGACAGGGTCGATCTTCGCACCGGGTTCCAGCGGCGGCAGGTCGAAGAACGCAGTCGCGTAGCCGGTCGCCTTGGCGGTGAGACGGTAGGTGTGGTCGTAGACGACTTCTTCTATGCGGAAGGAACCGTCGGACGCCGAGGTTGTGGAACCCAGCCGGAGCGAGTTGAAGGGCGAGACCAGACCGCCTCCGGGCTGGGCCCGAATCCTGGCGCCCTCTATCGGTGCACCGGAGGCATCGGTCACCAGCCCACGGATTGGAGCCTCGGTGGCGGCTGAGTTGCCGCTCGACTGGGCGTTGAGGGAGCCGGCCGCAGCTACGGCGACGCCGACGAACCCAAGACACGGCAGTAGTCGGGGCATTTTCAGTGGCAACATCTGATTGAGGAGGGGCATTCCCGGGCAGCTCAGGCAGTGGTCGCGGTTTCAAACGCCGCCCCAAGAGCAAGCGTTCTGCGGTCACTGCCCCTTTGGGTGACGATCTGCAGGCCCACCGGCAGGCCCGAGGGCCCGACGCCGCAGGGGACCGAGATCGCCGGACAACCGGTCACGGTGATCGAGTAGCAGGAGGCCATCCAGTCCGTGTAGGACGATAGCCGCTCGCCTTCAATCTCGGTCGGGTAGGGCTGCTCGACGTCGAACGGAAGGACCTGAACGGTGGGCAGGACCAGCGCGTCATAGCGTTCGAAGAACTCGACAGCCCGGCAGTAGAGGCGGGTGCGTTCGGCCTGAGCGGTCGCGATGTCCGGTCCGGTGAGGGCGAGACCGCGTTCGATCTCCTCGATCACGGTGTCCTTCATCTGGTGTCGGTGGTCGGCGAGCAGGGGGCCGAGCTTGTCGGCGAACAGGTTCGCGCGCAGGGTGCGAAAGATGGAGTCGGCGTCGGAGAGGTCGGGAGCGGCTTCTTCGACTTTCGCGCCGAGGTCCCGGAAGGCGGTCAGGGCGGTTTCGCAGACCTGGACGACTTCCCGTTCGATCGGGTAACGGCCGAGATTCGGCGTCCAGGCGAGGCGGAGACCGCGAAGGTCGGCGGGCTCGACCGGGTGGAAGAGTGCGGCCGGCGGGCCAAGGGAGATCGGGTCCCTGGGGTCCGGTCCTGCGATGACGGAGAACAGCAGCGCCGCGTCGGCGACGGTCCGGCCCATCGGCCCGAGCACGGCGAGGTCGTCCCAGCCCTGCTCCGGAGGGACCCGGGGGACGCGCCCGGGGGTCGGCCGGAAGCCGACGACGCCGCAGAAGCTCGCGGGGTTGCGGAGCGAGCCTCCGAGGTCGCTGCCGTCGGCGATGGGCAGCATGCCGCTCGCGAGCGCGGCAGCCGCGCCGCCGCTCGAACCGCCGCAGGTGCGGCTGGGGTCCCAGGGGTTGCGGGTCTTGCCGAAGACCGGGTTGAAGGTCTGCGAGCCGGCGCCGAACTCAGGCGTGTTCGTCTTGCCGATGACGATCGCGCCGGCGTCGCGGATGCGCTCGACGATCAGGGCGTCGACGTCCGGGATGTTGTTCGCGAAGATCGGCGAGCCGAAGGTGGTGCGGATGCCCTTCGTCGAGACGAGGTCCTTGACCGCGGTGGGCAAGCCGAGGAGGGGTTTCGCGGCGGCGTCGTCGGGGTCGCGGCGGCGCAGGTCGTCGGCGGCTTGCGCGTCGGCGCGGGCCCGGTCGCGGTCGAGGGTGCAGATCGCGTTGAGTGCCGGGTTGCGCTGGTCGATCCACTCGAGGTGTGCGTCGAGGACCTCGACGGCGGAAACCTCGCCACGGGCGAGGAGCGAGGCGAGGTCGACCGCGGTGCGGGTGCAGAGGTCGGGAGCGCTGGATGCGGGGTTGGAGGTCACGTGTGGTTCTCACCGGATGCCGGCGCACCCATGCCGGATGCCGGCGCACCCGGTGCCGGATGCCGGCCAGAGGGCCGGCGGGCCCGGTGGCGACGTCACTCGGCGCCGGTGCTTGCGCCGCCTCCGCCAGTCACGTGCTCGTCCAGGAAGGCGCGAATGACCCGGAAGATCTCCTGCGATTCTTCGGCCGAGAAGTTGCCGTGGCCCTTGCCGGGCACGGTGTGGATCTTGTTCACAACTCCCGCCTCGTCGAGGGCGGCGTGCAGGTCGAGGGCGTGCTGGTAGGGGACGATGTTGTCGACATCGCCGTGGATCGTCAGGATCGGCGGCAGGCCGGGCCGGACGTAGGTCATCGGCGACACGTGCTTGGCGAGTTCCATCCGGTCGGGCCGGGAGCCCATCCAGGCGACGGCGTAGCTCTTGGCGTTCACGCCCTGCAACAGGTCGCCAACATCCGTGATGCCGAACCAGTTGACGATCGCGGCGACCGGCATCTCGTACTCGTCGGACGCGGCCCAGCCCGGGCGACTGGCGTCACGGCCGGGGCAGAGCCGGTCCAGGCCGGCGGAGGCCGGCAGCATGCCCGTGGTCAACGACAGGTGACCGCCGGCCGAGGCGCCGGTGACAACGAGGCGGCTGGTGTCGATGTTGTAGTCCTCGGCGTTCTCGTAGATCCAGCGCAGGGCGCAGCGGCAGTCTTCGACCGCTCCGGGCGCAAGTTCGTTGCGGGCCATGCGGTACTCGACGTTGACGACCGCCCATCCCATCTCGAGGTAGGGGAGCGCGCGCAGCACGCTCGCTTCCTTCGTGCCGCCGACCCAGCCGCCGCCGTGGATGTAGATCAGGGTCGGCGCCGGATCCTGGCCACGGGGCGTCATCACGTCGAGCTTGGACTCGTAGCCGGAGGCCGTGAGGTAGGTGATGTTCGGCGCCACGCGGTACTTGCTCATGATGTCGACGGTGACGGAGTCGCCCCCTTGGGCGAGGGCGGGGGCGGCGACGAGCAGTGCGGCGGCGATGCAGGCGGCGGCGATCGCGGCCGTGCGCGGAGTTCGGCGGAGTCGAGTCACGGGGACCTCCCTTGGCGAATGGGGATTCTGGATAGTGGAGGGCGAGTGTAGCGCCGAGGGCGGCGCACCCAGTCAGCCGATGACGCCGCGGCGGCGGTAGTCGGCCAGTTCTTCCGCCGACAGGCCGAGCAGGCGTTCAAGGATGGCGTCGGTGTGCTCGCCGAGCAGCGGCGCGCGGCGGGGGCTCAGGTCGCGCCCTGCTATGCGGAACGGCGGCCCGACGAGTTCCAGGTCGCCCCACTCGGGGTGCTCGACGGTAGCGAAGGAGCCGCGTGCGCGCAGATGCGAGTCGGCGTACAGGTCGCGGGCGTCGCGGGACGGCGCGGCGGCGACGCCGGCGCCCAGGAGTTCCCTCGCCAGCCAGTCGCGGTCCCGTTCCCGGGTCCAGTCGCCGATGATCCGGTCGAGTTCGGCTTCGTTCTGCTTGCGGGTGGCCGCGGTGGCGAAGAGCGGATCCTCGGCCAACTCGGACCGACCCATCGTCGCCGCCAGGCGGCCGAACTCCTCGTCGCTGTGGACCTCGATCGCGAGCCAGCGGTCGATTCCCCAGCAGCGGTAGACGCTGTGGGGTGCCGACGAGCGGTGCGCGTTGCCAGCGCGTTCGGGGATCTTCCCCGTCATCTCGTACTCGAGCAGCACTTCGCCGAGGATTGAGCTGACGCCCTCGCACTGCGAGTAGTCGATGAACTGGCCTTCGCCGCTTCGTTCGCGGTGGTGGAGCGCCGCGACGATGGAGAAGGCGAGGGTGATCGCGTTCATCAGGTCGACGTCGCCGCCGCTGTGCGTCGGATGGTCGTCCGGGTAGCCGGAAATGTAGGCGCCGCCGGCTACGCCCTGGTGGACCATCGCGTAGCCGAGGTACTCGGTTTCCGGACCGCCGTGGCCGCGGCCCGACGAGGACGCGACGATCAGTTCCGGGTTCGCTTCGCGCAGGTTCTCGTAGTCGAGGCCGAGCTTGACCATGGCGCCGGGGCGCATGTTGTCGTAGATCACGTCGCACTCGGAGGCGAGGCGAAGGGCGAGTTCGCGGCCCTCGGGCTGCGACAGGTCGAGTGCCAGCGACCGCTTGTTCAGGTTCATCGTGTTGAAGGCCATGCCGGCGTCGGGACCGATCTTCAGCGGCGCCTCCTCGGCGCGCGGCCAGACGACGGAGCGACGGGTCAGGTCGAGGCGCTTGGGCCCCTCGACCTTGATCACTTCGGCGCCCAGGGTCGAGAGAAGAACTCCCGCGTAGGGCCCGGCCCAGACCCAGGCGAACTCGGCGACGCGGATGCCCTCCAGCGGCAGGGCGGGTCCGGTCGCGGCGGCGGCGGTCTCGTCGCCCGATGAGGTAATCGACGTTCGCGCACCGGCGGCGTTGCCGTTCAGTTCGCTCCGGATCTCCGCCGCGTGCTCGTCCAGCAGCGGCGCCGGGCAGGACACACGCGGCTTCGACGCGCCCATCCGGTACGGCCAGCCGGCGTAGCGCTTCGGCCCGGTGCTCGGGTGGTCGACCAGGGTGAAGTAGTCGCGTGCCGCGTACTGCTCGTAGGCCATCACGTCGGCGGCGTCGTGGATCGGGCCGACGGGAATGCCGAGGCGGGCGGCGCGGTGGTAGAGGTCGTCCCGCCTCTGCTCGAGTGCCCAGGCGTCGACCTGGGGTGCGATCTCCATCAGGTGGTGGCTGCGGTAGGCCATGTCCTTCCACTCGTCGCCCGCGCACCAGGAGGGGTTGCCCATCAGTTCGCGGAAGAGCACGAAGTGGTGGTCGTCGAAGGCGTTCAGGATCACGTAGCCGTCGCTGGTCCGCAGGCGACCCATGGCGGGCGGTCGGTCCGGCACCCGCGACCAGGTCGTCTCGTGGTAGCGGGCGCTGGCGAGGAGCGGCGCCACCATGCTGACCATCACGTCCTGGATCGAGACATCGACCCTGGCGCCGTCGCCGCCGCGGCGGCGCCCATACAGCATGGACGCGACGGCGAGCGCAGCGACCAGGCCGGCGTGGTAGCCGGCCTGGTGACCGCCCAGGGTGACCGGTGCGCGGTCGACGTCGCGGGACCGCACCGGCATCTGGTTGACGAGGCCGCCGCCATGGGTGAGCGTCAGCTCTCCGGCCGGTGCGGCTGCCCTCGGGCCGGCAAGGCCGTAGGGAGTCACCGCGGCGACGATCAGGTCGTCTGGCGCCTCGACGGACGGTTGTCGGTCGGTGATCAGGACGGCCGCGTCGCCGAGCAGCGCGGCGAACGTCTCGCGGTCGCCGTCGTCGCCCAGGTCGAGGACCATCCCGCGTTTGCTCGTGTTGCAGTAGAGGAACAGCGGCGAGCCTTCCGGGTCGAGCGTTTTCGCCGGGTCGCCGCCGGTCGCCCGGCGGGACCGGTCACCGACCGGCGGCTCGACCTTGATCACGTCGGCCCCGAGGTCGGCCAGCAGCTTGCCGCAGTACGGGCCGGCGACGCCCTCGGCCAGTTCGATGACGCGGAACCCCGCGAACGGTCCGCCGGCTGTCTCTGTTTCGGGAGCTTCCTTCTCCGAATTCGTCATTTCAGCTTGTACGCCTCCCGCGCCGAGCGCAGCCACTCGTGGTCGTCGTCGTCCCCGAAGTAGTAGAAGATCGCTCCGTTCGGCAGCATCAAGACGCCGATGCCGCCGTAGCCCAGCATCTGGCGCACCCAGATTTGTTCGGTGCCGGTGGCGCCGGAGGTCACCTCGATCTGGCGGGACCAGACGGAGTTGTTGTACTTGTTCGGTTTGGTCTGGTGAACGGCGTCGAGACCGCGGTCGTCGGGGTTCTCCTGCATGGTCGCGGCCAGGATGTCCGGATGGAGGACCTGCCGGTCGCCTATCTTGCCGCGCTGGGCGTTCATCAGATTCGCGATCTTGAGGATGTCGTCCGGGGCCCAGAGCATGCCGAAGCCGCCGAAGGGCCGGCCGTCGGCACGGTTGTCGGTTCGTACCGCCTGGAGAGCGCCGGCCGACAGACCCAGGGGCTTGTAGACCTCGTCGGCGACGAATCCCAGCAGGTCGGCCGGCTTCTTCTTCGTCGCGCCAGTCAGGCGGCCCACGTATTCGGTCATCGCGTAGGTCAGCAGGTACGTGTCCGTCGTGTGGTACACCCAGCGCTGGCCTGGCGGCTCCCTGGTGGTGAAGGCCATCGCGCCGCGCAGCTTGCGGTTCTGGTTCTCGACGACGAAGAAGTTCAGCTCGGTCGTCGTGTCCTTCTCGTCCTCCTGGTCGCCGGGATCCCAGTAGTGGCCGGTCGCCATGTCCAGGAGGTGCTCGAAGGTCACGCCCTGCCAGGCGTCCCTGGGCGGCTTCGGCAGATAGTCCCTGAGGTGCAGGCTGGCGAACTCCTCGCCGTGGATCTGGGCCAGCCGCATCAGCGCGACCGCGGCGAAGGCGGTCTTCGCGGTGGAGTAGGACGGCAGGCGGATCTGGTTCGGGTAGGGATAGTCGCCGTGCCGGGTGCGGACCGGGCCGGCGTAGTGGACGCCGTCGAAAGCGACGCCGTAGGCGGTGATGTGTTCGCGGTCCATGCCGCCGGCGAACGACTGCGCGTAGACCTGGGACCGCGGGTAGTCGTCCCGGATCCGGTCGATAGGGCGCACCGGTATTCGGGCTGCCGCCTCCGCGGCGTAGGCGGCCGCGACCGCTCCGGCGTCCGGCGCCTCGCTGGCGACGAACCGGGTGGGGCCGGCGTCCCAGAGGTCGAACTTGAAGTACTTGCAGGTTTCCTGGGTCACCTGAAAGGCGGCCGGCGACGTGCTGCTGCCATCGAAGAGGAAGGACACGACGCCGTGGTAGGCGCAGTTCTGATTGCGCTCGACCAGGGTGATCGGCAGCGAGGCCCGGCTCTTACCGCCGTCTCCGCGTTCGCTCCAGATGCGCCCCGCGCCGACGAACGCGTTCCAATACGCGTCGCCGGTGAAGCGGAGACCCCGGTTGGCCGGGATGAGGTGGGAGCCGCTCTGGGTGAGAACGACGTTGAGCCTCGGGATGCGGCGCAGCGCGGAGGTGATCGGCGGTTCGAGCGCCCGGGAGTAGAAGTCGTGGTGAACGGTCCACGAAGAGGCTCCGCCGCCGAAGAGTTGCAGCGTTCCATCCATCTCGTGGCGTGGCGGCGCGGCGTTCTCCGGCAGCGCGAAGGCCGAGTTGTCGATCGGCGACGGCAACTCTCCGGCTTGCAGTTGAGCCGCCGGCAGCAGGCTCCGCTCGACCTCGCCCGATCCGGTCAGGGGATCGCCGGGAAGGTTGGCGGCGGTCGCGGGCAGTGCGGCGCCCACCGCGAAGGCGAGCAGCAACACGGAGCGGAAAGAGAGCATGGCGGCTGATGGTAGCTTGCCCGCGATGTCCCCAGTCACGAGTCAGGCATGTACGTCCATCTGATCGACGGCACCTACGAGCTCTTCCGGCACCACTTCGGCGCTCCGAGCTACCAGAACGATGACGGGATGGAGGTCGGCGCGGTGCGCGGCGTCGTCTTCTCGCTGCTCGGGATGTTTCGCGACGGCGCGACCCATATGGCCGTGGCGACCGACCACGTGATCGAGTCGTTCCGCAACGATCTCTGGCCCGGCTACAAGACCGGCGAGGGCATCGACCAGGAACTGCTGGACCAGTTCCCGCTGCTTGAGGAGGCTCTGGCCGCGGCCGGCATCGCCGTGTGGCCGATGGTGGAGCACGAAGCGGACGACGGGCTGGCCAGCGGCGCGGCGATGGCGGCCGCCGACGAGCGCGTCGTCGAGGTTCGAATCTGCACGCCGGACAAGGACCTGGCCCAGTGCGTGGATTCCGGTCGGGGCGGCCGGATCGTCCAGGTCGACCGGCGGCGCGGCGTGCGCTGGGACGCCGACGGCATCCGGGAGAAGTTCGGCGTCGAGCCTGAGTCGATTCCCGACTACCTCGCCCTGGTCGGCGACAGCGCCGACGGCTTCCCGGGTCTGCGGGGCTGGGGCGCCAAGTCGGCGGCGGCCGTGCTGGCTCACTACGTCCACCTGGAGGAGATACCGGACGAACCCTGGAAGTGGAAGGTCAAGGTGCGGAGCCGGGACCGGCTGGCGGCGACGCTGAGGGAGGAGCGGGAGGCCGCGGAGTTGTTCCGCGAACTTGCCACTCTGGTGCGGGACGCACCGGTCAGCTCTTCGGTCGACGAGCTGCGGTGGTGGGGACCCGCCCCGGAACTGGCGGCCATCGCGGAGAGGCTGAAGGCGCCGGGACTCGTTCAGCAGGTTGAGCGGCTCGCCACCGGGCGGGCGGAGATAGAGGACGCAGTCCCCTTCTGACTGGGTGCGACAGCGGCGGTCAGCGTAGGATCCGGCCCGCCGTGAAACTGATCGACAAACTGCGCTCCGCGGCGTCCGAGGGACGGCCGTTCTACTCGTTCGAGTACTTCCCGCCGAAGACGAAGACCGGGATCGAGAACCTCTATGCGCGGATCGAGCGCATGGGGCGGCTGGAGCCCGCGTTCGTCGACGTGACCTGGGGCGCCGGCGGCAGCACCGCCGAGCTCACCTTCGAACTGGCGAGCACGATCGAGAACGTGCTCGGCATCGAGACGATGATGCACCTGACCTGCACCAACATGCCGCGCCGGAAGATCGCGGCGGTACTCGAGAACTGTCGCGAGCGCGGCATCGGCAACATCCTGGCCCTGCGCGGCGATCCGCCCCGCGGCCGCGGTTCCTGGTCGCCCATCGCCGACGGCTTTTCGTACGCGTCGGACCTCGTGCGGTTCATCCACGAGGAACATGGAGACCACTTCGGAATCTGTGTCGGCGGCTACCCGGAAGGCCATCCGGAGGCTCCGAGCCGGGAGCGCGATCTCGACCATCTGGCCGAAAAGGTGGCGACGGGCGCGGACTTCGTCATTACGCAGATGTTCTACGAGCCGGAGTTGTACTTCCGCTTCGTGGAGGGTTGCCGCGAGCGCGGCATCGACTGTCCGATCGTTCCGGGTCTGGCGCCGATCAATGGCTACCAGTCGTTCCAGCGAATCACCGGTTTCGGCGCCAGCGCGCCGCCGGAGATTGCGCGGGAGATCGAGGCGCGCCGTTTCCACGACGCTTCGGTCCGCGAGTACGGGCAGAATGTTCTGACGGATATCTGCCGCCGCCTGCTCGACGGCGGGGCTCCCGGCCTGCACTTCTACACCCTGAATCTCGAGCGTTCCGTGCAGGTCATCCTCGACCGGCTCGGAGTTGTGCCACAGCACAGCGAGCGGGTGCTGCCGTGGCGCAGCGCCGCCGCGGTCCGCCGTCCCAAGGAGGACGTGCGGCCGATCTTCTGGGCGAACCGGCCGAAGAGCTATCTCGCCCGCACCCAGGACTGGGACGAGTTCCCGAACGGCCGTTGGGGCGATTCAGGTTCGCCCGCGTTCGGCGACCTCGCCGACCATCACCTGGCGTTCCGTCCCGTGAAGCCGGAGGTGGCCCGTGACCGATGGGGCCGCGAACTGCGCTCGATCGATCAGGTGCGTGAGGTGTTTGCGGGGTTCTGCCGCGGCGATGTCGACGGCATTCCCTGGTACGACTGGCCGCTCGACCTGGAGAGCGAACCGCTGAAGGACGCGCTGGTGAAGTTGAACCGGGCCGGACTCCTGACGATCAACTCCCAGCCGCGGGTCGACGGCGCACCGTCCGACGATCCCGCCGTGGGCTGGGGCGGCTCGGGCGGCCGCGTCTACCAGAAGGCGTACCTGGAGTTCTTCGTGGCGCCGGAGCAGGTGCCGCCGCTGCTGGCGGCCATGGACGCCAGCGAGAGCCTGACCTACCACGCGATCGACCGCTCCGGCAACGCGATCAGCAACAGCGACACGGTCAACGCGGTGACCTGGGGTGTCTTCCCGGGTGGCGAGGTCCGGCAGCCGACGATCGTCGATCCGGGGTCCTTCGTGGTCTGGAAGGACGAGGCCTTCGACGTGTGGCTGACGTCGTGGGCGGCGGTCTACGAAGAGGACAGCGAGTCGCGGCGCCTGCTTCAGCGCATCCACGACACGTACTTCCTGGTCAACGTCGTCGACAACGACTACGTCGACGGCGACCTGCTGGGCTATCTGCTGGAGGCGGTTCAGGCCGAAGAGCCGCCGTCC
>Ga0209543_1001929_pt1 | contig 16674 bp, 8 predicted proteins | sample MesohylFT_FD_187296 | JGI IMG/M metagenome (GOLD analysis project Ga0209543, IMG submission 187296) | Host-associated microbial community of the marine sponge Aplysina aerophoba from Gulf of Piran - sponge mesohyl, lysed by freeze-thaw... | ecosystem: Host-associated > Porifera > Sponge >...
CTTCCAAGCTGCCTATTCGGCAGATTACTTAGTGGGGGGCACGGAGGTATGGTATCAAGACTTCCAAGCTGCCTATTCGGCAGATTACGATGTGGATGCTGGATTATATTCCTCGAGCTGCTTCCAAGCTGCCTATTCGGCAGATTACTCGTACGTTATTATGCTGCCCAGGGCAATTATCTTCCAAGCTGCCTATTCGGCAGATTACTTGAGAATTCAAGTAGTGGAGGGTCAGGTTCGCTTCCAAGCTGCCTATTCGGCAGATTACATTAGGTTCTCTAACGCATATTCTTGCTCCAACTTCCAAGCTGCCTATTCGGCAGATTACTAGCGCTATCCTCAATGTTGTGAATTACTTGCCTTCCAAGCTGCCTATTCGGCAGATTACTTACAGCGCTGCTTTTGCTGGCTTTTGCTGTACTTCCAAGCTGCCTATTCGGCAGATTACGTTAAGGACACGATCAACGAGCACGTTACGGCCTTCCAAGCTGCCTATTCGGCAGATTACAATAGTCCACACTGATTCGGCAAATCGGTTTACTTCCAAGCTGCCTATTCGGCAGATTACAATGGCTTATCCAAGACCTGCTTGCGGGTCTTCTTCCAAGCTGCCTATTCGGCAGATTACAGTATCAATGGCACCGAATCGACTTGGCTAGCCTTCCAAGCTGCCTATTCGGCAGATTACATCGGTCTCCCAGTACTTAATTCCGTCAATCACTTCCAAGCTGCCTATTCGGCAGATTACGTGATTTATCCAAGCGCTGCCCAGCGGCGCTTCTTCCAAGCTGCCTATTCGGCAGATTACCAAATCTCAGGCCAGCCAGATTCAGCGATTTACTTCCAAGCTGCCTATTCGGCAGATTACGATGACGCTGGATAAAGAATTGCTTTGGGTTGCTTCCAAGCTGCCTATTCGGCAGATTACACGTTTGATTGGCTGGGCAATAGTGACCCCGTCTTCCAAGCTGCCTATTCGGCAGATTACTACAGTTAATCGATGGGCTGTTCAGAGTTATTCTTCCAAGCTGCCTATTCGGCAGATTACTTCGTCAAACCTAATCCCAATAAATGCCATATCTTCCAAGCTGCCTATTCGGCAGATTACAAACAAGTGACTGACGAGATTGACCGCATTGACTTCCAAGCTGCCTATTCGGCAGATTACGCGGGTGAGGTCAACTTTTCGGTCAAGGATTTCTTCCAAGCTGCCTATTCGGCAGATTACAAAAAATAAGGAATTATGGGACTAATATTAAGCTTCCAAGCTGCCTATTCGGCAGATTACGAATTGCGGGTAAGCACTAGCCATGATAGTTACTTCCAAGCTGCCTATTCGGCAGATTACAATCTTCACAAGAAGAAGCAATATATAAGTTACTTCCAAGCTGCCTATTCGGCAGATTACTTGAAAAGAAGTGTAAGAACCGCAAGGTTGAACTTCCAAGCTGCCTATTCGGCAGATTACTAGAAGCAGAACGAGAATTTAAACATGAATCTCTTCCAAGCTGCCTATTCGGCAGATTACCGTCCCAAGGAGCAGTGGCTGACGGCGCAAAACTTCCAAGCTGCCTATTCGGCAGATTACTTTTCCCTTACAAGTCGCTAGGAATTCCAATACTTCCAAGCTGCCTATTCGGCAGATTACGGGCGATTGATTGACCAGGATGAGGCGATTATCTTCCAAGCTGCCTATTCGGCAGATTACTACGGCACTCACCACGCCCCCTGAAGGTTTGTCTTCCAAGCTGCCTATTCGGCAGATTACTGATGCGGAACTTCTTTCGCAATTGGATCTTCCTTCCAAGCTGCCTATTCGGCAGATTACGGGTATCGTCTCACGCTGAGCCCGCACATACTCTTCCAAGCTGCCTATTCGGCAGATTACGATGAGTATTATGAGATTGATAAGAAGGTTAACTTCCAAGCTGCCTATTCGGCAGATTACACTGAGGTGGACCATATCGTGCCCCTATCCCTCTTCCAAGCTGCCTATTCGGCAGATTACCGCAAGGTCAGTTAATATCTGCAACAAGCATACTTCCAAGCTGCCTATTCGGCAGATTACGGATTTGCTTGAAATATACGACAATTTATTAACTTCCAAGCTGCCTATTCGGCAGATTACTGGCTTACGGCATCGGTATCTATCGCAAGATTCTTCCAAGCTGCCTATTCGGCAGATTACAGCCCTTGGCTCACGCTATTCCACCACGGGCACTTCCAAGCTGCCTATTCGGCAGATTACTTTGGGAATAGATAAAAGGACTTATTCCTTGTCTTCCAAGCTGCCTATTCGGCAGATTACATTGCGTGTAATCCCTTTGACAAGCAATGGCACTTCCAAGCTGCCTATTCGGCAGATTACTCAAGGTAACAATAGTAGGTGAACCAGGGGTTCTTCCAAGCTGCCTATTCGGCAGATTACAAAGAAAAAGCCAAATTACCGACAAAGGAAAGCTTCCAAGCTGCCTATTCGGCAGATTACAGCCAGTTAGAGAAGAGCTTTGCAGAGATATCCTTCCAAGCTGCCTATTCGGCAGATTACCGCCCCAGATAAGCAAAGAATGAGCGAAACGGCTTCCAAGCTGCCTATTCGGCAGATTACTGGCGATGATGATATAATCAATACTAACGACTCTTCCAAGCTGCCTATTCGGCAGATTACTCGACGAGATACTTGGCTCCACGGGGATAACTCTTCCAAGCTGCCTATTCGGCAGATTACTTGCGGACGATATCGAAGACGGGAACGACTATCTTCCAAGCTGCCTATTCGGCAGATTACAACTAGACGGCGAATGTATTTACCAAGGCACGCTTCCAAGCTGCCTATTCGGCAGATTACGTTTTCACCGTGCACGACAATACTTTGTCTGTCTTCCAAGCTGCCTATTCGGCAGATTACCGCCAATGGGCGGGATGCCTATGAACAATGAACTTCCAAGCTGCCTATTCGGCAGATTACGGGTAGCGAGTGATGGTAAGGGGCGTCATAGTCTTCCAAGCTGCCTATTCGGCAGATTACTGTTTTCTCGGTTTGTTCTGCAGGGTGCCACTCTTCCAAGCTGCCTATTCGGCAGATTACGAGGGGCAGCGATTGTAGTTATGGGAGGCAAACTTCCAAGCTGCCTATTCGGCAGATTACTTATTGAATGTGCCGAGTAGGTCAAGGTAATTCTTCCAAGCTGCCTATTCGGCAGATTACGAGACAGTTGTTCCATTTGTTCAGCTTGAATTCTTCCAAGCTGCCTATTCGGCAGATTACAGGTTGAAGTGTTTACAGGCAGCATAGTCGATCTTCCAAGCTGCCTATTCGGCAGATTACTGCTCTTGGAGTTGATTGGAAGAGAAGTCGACCTTCCAAGCTGCCTATTCGGCAGATTACTATATCAATCAATGAAGGAACATTCTTCTCTTCTTCCAAGCTGCCTATTCGGCAGATTACGTGGTGTAATTTACCCACCCCAGTGGGTCAACCTTCCAAGCTGCCTATTCGGCAGATTACAATAGGAGATTGCCCCAGTTTGACGGGCGGTTCTTCCAAGCTGCCTATTCGGCAGATTACAGGATGGCAGTAGAGATACTGCCATTTTTTTTCTTCCAAGCTGCCTATTCGGCAGATTACAAGAACAAATCAAGCTGGAATATGGAGTAACTGGAACTTAAGTGAAAATAGTTATTATAAACCATTCTAAAATAGCATCTCTGTAACTGTCGGAATTTTATATATTTTTCAGAGACAAAAAAATAATGGTTAAAACCATGGTATAGTTGCTTGCTTTGATAAACCAAAAGTATCAAACTTACCCAAAATTGGTTCATCAGTAAGTTCACCCATCTTTATGTACCGTCTGTACCACTGGCCATTTGATACACTTTGCACCACTAAATAGGGTAAGTTTGTTAGCTGTGCATGCATCATTTTTTTTTGATAATTTTTCGTGTCAGACTCTGAAATTCTTTTTCGCTTGATGAGTCGTCTTAATTTGCTTTTCCCCATATTGCTTTGCCATCGAAATACAGTACGGTGCTTTACCCCTATATCGGGTGTTTTCTCTATTTTTGTTACTTTGCAAAAACCAGCCAACCCATTTAACCACTTACTATTCTGAAGTTTAGTTAGGTCATTCTCATTACCATGCAAACGAATAGTATCACCTAAAGTAAGATTGTATTTGGGAAAACTAACTCCGACATTTAGAGCCGTAATATCTTTCAGAGCCATATGTAGTTTAAGGTAAATTTTGCTAACCAAAGCATTTTGACCAACTGCCTCATTGGGCAGAACTGTAATATCCTGATAAAATTCCATAACAGCAATTACCTTATATCAATATCTGTTACATAGGCTATCCCTTTTTTTCCCAAGTAAAATGCGGATACGCCTGCATTTTCAATAATTTTCTTCAATTGGACAGCTTTATCAATATCAAGGTTTAACTTAATTGTTAACTTGCCCGATGCTTTCTCTAGATCATGCCTGACCTGCCCCTCTCCTTTAATAAACTCAAGACAAATATAAGGATTCCCAAAAATTGGCTTTTTGATGCCAGTCGTGTAATTGTCCATAAAATCTTTTTCTGTCATTCCATTCTTGGAAATTCCACTGATTTTTCCTGTTTTGGACTTGGCTTCGCTCATATCAAATTGTGATTCAAGCCGTTTAAGCTGTAAATATAAGGCTGAGCAATATAAACTTTGAACCTTAATTTTTGTTGATCTAGCCAAATCAAAGTCATCAAACTCTTCATTGAGTAGATTTGCCGCCTCCAACGCTTGCCCGACCTTTTCAAGAGGTCGCTCCTTCCCTAGCTTCCTAAACTGGCCACGGATTTTAATGGGGTCCACATTCTTTTCTTCATAAGCGGATGGGCTTTTACTCAAAATAAACGAAAATAATTCTTCTAATTCTAGCCATAACACCCCCCAAAACTGTGATGAGTAATCAGATTGAAAAACAGGGTGATCACAAACCATACCCGTAAACGAGTTTTGGTCTACACTTCCGTTTTTGTTACGAATGTATATTATTTCTTTATTAATTACCTCGCAATTATCCTCAAATTCAATCTCATTTTCTAAATCTGCAAAGTAATTTGGCATACCATCAAACTCATTCCGAATTTGATATAGTTTTCTCTGGTCACCAATTAATCTATTTAGAACCCCTAAAACAGTATCGCGTGTAATCTGTTTTCGAAAATAATTATTCTTATTTTTCAATTTTGAGGATGATGCTACGAATTTCCGACCTTTATTAGGTAAAGGTTCGTTATTACTGCCTTCAAGAAATGAATTCCGCCATGATGATTCATATTCAATAACAATTTTCATCTCTCTACCTTATTTTGCTTCAAAGTAGATGGCATAGTTTTCTTCTGGGCTAACCGAAATTTCACTAGGCTCACGTTTGATACGCATCATTTTATTGCTGTTGTTATAATCCACCTCAATCGCATCAACGTACATATAAGATTTAGATTGGCGTATTGATAGATTCCGGATCAAATCCAAAGTGGTGTTAATCATGATAGTGATTGCATCTTCGTTAAGTAAAATTCCTACTTCACCTTGTTGAAAGATTGTTCCTTTGCGTACATAATTTTGATGAAAGATAGCTTTTGGATTGGAATCAGGAGCTAAACTTTGGATAAAATCCTGAACAGTTTGTGCAACACTTTCCCCTTGATTTTCCTTTATCACCATTGCGGCTCTATCAAACTTATTATCAAGCGAAATGAACTGTAATTGTTCAATGCTTATTGAGCCGTAAGATACATAATGCGTATCCCCAAAAGTCGTTTTAGAAAAAAATGATGAGCTGTCTCTTTCTCCGGCTTGACCAAATTGCTCAAAATTTCCATTACCCAACTGGTCAACAAAATCTTCAATTAATAGTGGACTCGTTCGCTTACATTGACTTGAGGGCACAACATAACCTCGGATTAAGCCAGTAATTGATGCTAAAACTTTTTCCAACTTATTCTCTTTGGCAAAATGCATGTCGTAGGCTTGGGACCGAAATAAATGATGCCGTATACAATTCTGGCTAATATAAAGTGGGGTCTTCTTAAAATCTAAATCTGTCGCTTCTTTCTTATACTTGAATCCTGTTTCATCCTTTACCTTCCCAGTTAAATTTGTGTACCCTCTAAGCTTCGGCAATGTATGATTGTCCACATTTTTGCCTTCATTACTAAGTGCTGTAGGACCGTTCCAATTCACAACACCATGTCCGAATGAAATAATTTTAAAATCAACACTTTTTACACCTGATATTTTTTCCATATCTTACCTCTTATTTAATATAATTTGATTGCTGTTTATTTTGGTTGAATCTGGCTTTCCAACTTGGCTATTCTCATTGCCCCTACAGGTTGCTTATCACTCCTTATGTAATATATGGATTGTTCATGAGGATTACAATTTACTCGCTCCAAATCGGAGGGAGTATAGCTGAGGTAAATCGGAGACTCTGGTGATCGAGCTTCTTTGATTAAATCCCATTCGTTACGGGCTTTTTTTACATCCAGTTGTCGTTTAATGTTATGATGTTTACTACGCATAAACTGAACTAGATTATTGTCGTCCTCTCCAAATCCACGCATTAAATCCACCGATTCAGTTAAATAATGGGGATGTGAGATATCGAATTCCTCTGGATAAGCATAATTTTCAGTAAAGTATAATTGTTGATTTTGATTTACCTTGCATTCAGCCATCTGTACGTACCGGTTATCTCCCCTCAGTGAATTAGTTGATATCTTGACCAAACCTTTAGATTGTTTGGCTTTTGGTGGAACTGAAATCGGGTCAATAATTTTATTATTGATCAATACAACGCTTTTCTTTAGAGCTGAAATAAAATCCTGTCCTATCAAGCGCTTAACTTCTTCATCAGAATAAAATTTCTCATAAATACTATAGAGTCCGTTAATTGTTACTGTTTTGTCGTTTTGGATTCGGTCTTTTAGAAAATTCAACCAAGCTTTAGTACTTTGCAGTATTGACAATTTGTTTAGGAACCTTGCCCAATTACTTGTTTGTTTACTATCTATTTCAAAACTTCCGGGAATTACTGTGGTATAAACATTAACTTTATCACAGTTTTTACCAAACCTATCTAACCTTCCTAATCGCTGGAGCCAATTTTCTGCACAAGTCAATTCCGTCAGCATGCGGTCACAACTTATATTGAGTGAAGCTTGGACAATTGGCCCACTTCGAAGGACTTCATATTTTCCTGTACCACCTTGTTTGAAGCACTCAAATACCTGATCAAACCAGTAGATTTTATCTTGCCTAGTATATTTTGAATGTAAAAGAACGCTATTTTCGCTTGAGTAGTGACGTAGATAACCTACCTGAGCATCGTGTGCGGTATTGGAAATAACGAACGTACGTCCCTCTTGAGGATTATCAATCAGAGGGTTGACTTCGGTTCTATCATCATAGCTCACCATCTCAATTTTATAATTTGAATTGTTGAAACTATTGAGTTTGATGATGTTTTCGTTTGCGATTTGAAGAAACTCCTGGAGATAAAAATAGTGTGGTGTAGCTGATACAAGAAGCGTATTTGCATCTTCAGCTTGTTTCTTTTTCGCTTCTATCAGCTCAGCAAATAAAAGATTAAATGCTGGCATATTAATTAACTCATGAAATTCATCAAATACGACATGTGAATTTAACAAATTGACAAATGTAGTGACGCGATTGTGTGTAATGATTGAGTTGACTATCTGGTCAATGGTGGTAATAACAATATCGCCACTGAAGTAGTCAGATTCTTCGGTATCTTGACTCACCCCTTGGCAAATAATCTTTTTGTATTCACCAGTAAAAATCTCAATATTACAATTGGGCAGGTATTCCTCTGCCTTAAGGTCATGAAAGAGCCCTTGGCATACCTGAACCCTAGGACAAACCCAAATTATTTTTTTGGCATCAGAATTTAAAGCCCACTCAAGAGCAATTTTGGTTTTCCCACAACCTGCAGGTCCTTGTAACACTCCAATATTGTAAGATTCATTGTGAATTGAAATTTCTTTCAAATCAGCCAAATTTTTTGCTGATATTTGCTGGTCTATGTTTCTTTTACTCCCTGGAAATGATTTTTCAAATCCTTGTAAGCAGCGTTTAATTTCAGCTTTCAAGTTGAATTGGTCTTGGGGATCATCAAGCAATTCATTCAGCGAACCTTCGGATAAGTATTCATCTAAATCATTTAATGATAATCCTGAAACTAATCTGTCTGCACTAATAACAGAAGTTCTTACTAAGTTATTCTGAGCATTTTGAGATACGTTCTTTCTAAATTCGCTTAATTCATCGGCCCATTGATCATATTTCTTATATTCAGGGCATGGACAGTGTTGTATGGTAAAAGCGGTGCTAAAGTTTGGAAAATGTCTATCCACTTCAAACTTTGTTGCGAAAGATCTCACATCTTGAATTACCGCTAAAGCTTCCCTGTAGACAGATTCAAAATCTTTTCTATGAAGTGATTTCTTTAAAATTTCATAGATGTCCTCAGAACTTTTAAATTTATCTTTCTTTCTAAAAGGTTTAGTATGGTGCCAGTAAATTCCATGATAAATTTGTTGTTTCTGTAATTGATTGAGTACTGTTCCTTCTAGCAAGGATTGTGAAATCACCCAAGAAATTTCATGATGTCTCGGATGATTATCGAATGAGAATTTCTTAGGTGTGTCAATATGAATTCCGTCTTCATATAAAAATTCATCGGGGTCTATTTTTGGACACTTTTTTATCCATTTCTGAAATTCTGGATCAATCTTTCCAATATCATGTAAAATCCCTGCTATGAATGCAGCTTGCAATATTTTGGGGGATTTAATATGAACGGAGTTTAGCAACTCCATGGCGATGTAACCAACAGCAAACAAATGTTTACTTAATGGCTGGGAGTGGGTATTAGCAAGAAATTGACTTGTTTTGACAGGTAATGGGTCCATAATTATTTCCTTTGATGTATAGTTTACTGGAACGTGGCCACGATTATTGAATGCTTTTTGCCGCCCAACTACCCAAACCAATTCACTTCTTGATCTAGATCTAATCCAATGGCAACTCACTGCTGTATTCTTACTAGCAGTTTTTCTTAACAGTTTTTTAACAGCGTTAAGTCCTTCTTGAGTAATTACTGTTTGCCAAGCATTATCACCAATTCTATCAGCAAAAGCATCAAGAACCCTCCTTGTACGGTTAAGAGCTTTCTTCTCACATTGAGAAACAAAGGTTACCATCATAAGTTTTAGATATCCCAATCGTTTTTCAGTGCCACTGTTTTTACTTGATTAAACATAAAATCTAGGGCTTTATGATCAGTAAAAATCTGGATTACTTGTTGGCGAAATTCTTGTTCAGTTGCACCTTCCTTGGCACAAATAAATGCCCATGGAAGAATTAGGGTGTCCTTAACTAAGTCAGCCACATCAAAAACAAGAGCACCCCGCCTAGTTTTACCATGCATTACAGCAAATCCATGGGGGATGCCTAACACCCAAAGGGTAGTTGCTCCTAGACCATAGGCAAGATAGTTTCCATGATTTAAAAATCCATTAGCAGTATCCCCTCCTTTATGTGACCGTTTGAATTGGCTTTGGGTTGTTGTAATGGCAGCAAAATGGTAAAGTTGCTTTGTTAACCGCGCTTCAGATTGAAGCAAATCGGAAACTGTAGTTGCCCCCCTGCAACGTTGGCAATACGCCTCAAGTGAATCTTCTATTTTTTCGATAGTAAATCCTTCTGCAGCTAGGTTACGATCTTTTTGCCAAATCTTAATTAAGAAATTTATTCGCGCAATTTGAAATATTTTTGCAGCCTCCAGCCGTTTTTTTTCATCAAACCAAAAAGACATCCATCCCTGAAGATATTTTGTAGGCCGGTATTCTGACTGGGGAGTTAACCATTCAATCTCCGTTCCCATTAGAAGCGGAGTCCCACCTCCTCCACAAAACCCAATCAAAACCCCTGCTTTTGCTAACATTCGTGCGGCTGCTTGAGTAATTGATGTGCCTGTACCTAGTAATAGACAGGTGGTATTAGCGATTGGAATGTTCCAATATTGGTTGACTGCTTCGGCTTCGGCGAGATATAATACCCTCCCATCCTTCTGCATCACTCGACATTTCTCCAAATAGTAAATATTTGACCTTTGAGAATGCAAAATAGCTTTTAAATCTGTTAATTGTTTCATTTACTGAAGGATGTGCTTAGAATGAATATTTGGGAACAGTAATTTATTTTGTTTTGGTCGGAAATCAAATCATATTTTAATCGGCCGACACAATCGGCTCTTTCCAGCAGTTCGCTATCATGTATGGACCCAATAATTCTTCAAGCAACTATTCATTCACCACTGAATCATCACACTTGATCATCAAATTTGTCTATGGGTCAACCGCAATGGAATTCATGCAATCATAAAATTGATACTTTTCTTCCTAAATCAGTGGCATCTGTGTCCTTTTGACGCAACCAGTGTGGTTCATCGTCACCATCAAGCTGATTGGCACCACTTCTCATGGTGGCATTTTCCTCTTGGTTATTGCAGAAAGAGGGATCCTGACCTACCAGAGAATCAACCAGTGTTTTAGTCCAAAACCCAGATCATTCCTTACCCTTAACATCGGAGGCCAATAATCTTCCTTACCGGAATGCTTGACGTTAATACGTCTGTAGAATGAACAATTGCCGTTTACTGAATGATTTCGTACTGATTTTGCCGGCAAGTGTGACGTTGGTTGCAGTAAAGATGAGCAGGTTTGATATGTCACGATTGTGTAACTGACTAACGGTTTAAAGGGGAACATGATGAAGTGAATGCTAGTCATTGGGACAGTGTTGGTGCCTGCCGTGTGCAACTGTTGGTGACCTATTTTCCCTCTCCAGATGAACTGTGTCATACTGACCAAAATGCAATCAATTTTCCGGTGAATGATATGAGGGTGGAAGCGAATGAGAGAGGGTGAGGATTTCATGTAGTCCCAAGGATTGGTCAAGAATGATTGGACCGGAGGGAAATTGCCTTCGTTCAAGTTTGGTTCAAGCTTTTGTTAGCATAATCTCCTTTGCCTCAGCCTGAACTTGACGGCCTATGTCCGTCCTCGGATGAAGTATAGTACATCCTGATTGCAAGGGCAGGTCAAATCATTTCAGTCCTCCTTCATCTTTTGAATTGCTCATATGTGATGCATGCCAACCAGTGTACTCTGAAATTGACGGCGACCAAGAATTGGGATTTGGAGAAGAGTTGGAGCAAGCTGCTCGGGCTTCGGGTTTGATGTTGATTGGGCAATCAACGGCAATGCGAGGAGGGCAACCGTCAATGGCATGGAGCATACGTCTAACACAGGCCTTTTAGGTAGGATTTGTTGCAAGGAAAAGAATTGAGAGACTTGGAACAGCATTCCTTGAACATTAAACTACCATGACTGTGATTGAATGTCTCTAGTTAAGTGGTAACAATGGGCCACAATCCAAACTAATACGGGTTTTAAAAATTCTTGGAATATCAGAAAAAACCAGTATTGTTGGTTTCTTTGCAATTTGATTGTCAATACGCATTAAAAAAGTTTTTAGTTTCTGCTATTAACAGTTAAAGTTGGGAGAAATTGATTTTAAATTATCACCCATTTTAGAATGCAAGTTGCACCTAAGCTTAACTACCATACACCATAAAGTTTTTTAGAGGGATTAAACTCTCATCGTTAAATTAAGAGGTTAAACTTCCATGACACATGAATTGGACAATCTTCTAGAAGCATATCGCACTCATGCTCTCAGCCAACGTGACCAAGGTACAGCATTTGAAAAATTGGTTTGTGCATGGCTAGTGGTAGATCCTGTGCAATCAATTCGTATCAGTAAGGCCGAGATTTGGTCCGATTGGGCACTCCGAACAGGTAAGAGCCGAAGTGATACTGGGATAGACGTGGTCGCCACACGGCATGATGGTGGTTTGATTGCTGTACAATGCAAGAATTACGTCGCTGACAGGCGAATAAATAAGTCAGATATTGACTCATTTATTTCTGCTTCCGGCAAGAAAGAATTTGCTGAGCGTCTGATTATAGTTACTTCCGAAGCACCTTGGAGCCAGAATGCTATTACAATGCTCGAACGGCAGGCCATTCCCACAACTCGAATTACCTTACACGATTTAAGAAATAGTTCTGTCAATTGGTTGGACTTCACAGCGTCGGATAAAATCACCCGTGTCAAACCCAAAGAACTCCGGATTGACCAAATGGAAGCCTTAGAAGCTGTCAAATCCGGACTTACCAAAAATGATCGTGGAAAACTTATCATGGCTTGTGGCACCGGCAAAACCTTAACAAGCCTTCGTATTGCTGAGGAAATGGTTGGTGTTAATGGGCGGGTTCTTTTCTTGGTACCCTCGCTTGCCTTGATGTCACAATCTGTACATGAATGGTGTAGTGATGCTAAAATTCCACTTTCTACTTTTGCAGTTTGCTCAGACTTAAGAGTAGGCCGGCGGCAGCGGAGCAATGAGGATGTCGCCGAACTTGAAATCACGGACTTAAGCTTCCCTGCAACCACCGACCCTGAATCTCTAACAAAAGCGTTTGTCGGAGTGAAGCATCAAGCCACTATGAAGGTGGTCTTCGCAACTTACCACTCAATTGAAGTGATTGCTAAAGCTCAGGCACAATATGAACTACCTGAATTTGATCTTATTATCTGCGATGAGGCTCATCGAACCACTGGGGTGACTTTTAACAACCAAAATGAATCTAATTTCGTAAAAGTCCACAACAATGAATTAATCCGCGGGAAAAAACGCCTCTATATGACTGCAACACCACGAATTTATGGTGAGGAAGCAAAATCAAAGGCTCATTACGAATCGGCAACACTTGCCTCCATGGACGATACTAAGACCTATGGGGAATTGCTTTTCTTTCATGGGTTTGCTCGGGCAGTAGAAAGCGGTATCCTTTCTGACTACCGGGTAATTGTTCTAGTCATGGACGAGAAAAATGTCAGTAATGCTGTACTAAATCGTCTTTCTGACGAGCAAAGCGAATTAAGGCTTGATGACGTCACAAGGATAATCGGATGCTGGAAAGCACTTTCAAAAACCGGATTAAAGGAGATCAGAAACGAAGATTCTGCCCCAATGCGTCGTGCGCTTGCATTCTGTAATCGCATTTCCACCTCAAAACTTATTACTACCGAGTTTGAGAATGTAGTAAAAGAGTACCAAGAAAACATGAACCAAGATGGGTCCAACTGTGAAGTTCAGCACGTGGATGGAACTTACAATGCTTCCAAACGGAGACAGTGTCTTAGTTGGCTTAAGGAGGATACTGACAACAAAATTTGTCGAATATTGAGCAATGCCCGCTGCTTAACAGAAGGTGTTGATGTTCCGGCCCTAGATGCTATCCTATTCCTTCACCCTCGCAACAGCCAGATTGATGTCGTTCAGGCTGTAGGACGAGTAATGCGCAAATCTGAGGGTAAAAAAATGGGCTATGTTATACTCCCTGTTGCCATTCCTCCTGGGGTGAGTGCTGAAGATGCTCTAAACAACAACGACCGTTATAAAGTAGTATGGCAGGTATTGAATGCATTACGTGCCCATGACGAGAGGTTAGACACGACAATTAACCAGGGGGGTCTTGGACAGGATATAAGCGACAGAATTACCATCATAAATGGTAACCATACTGAGTTGAAAAAAGTTACAGCAATTATCAAAGATCTACCAACTCAATCAAGGGGGGCCAACATTGGTATTAATGGCGGAAACGGAGGAAACGGCGAAATTCAAATTCAACCACTTCCTCTTGTGATTGACAATTTATACCGAGCTGTTATGGCAAAGATAGTGGATAAGTGTGGCACCAGGGAATATTGGGAGGATTGGGCCAAGGATGTGGCACGTATTGCCGAACGCCATGTCACTCGAATCTCTGGATTAGTTAATCAACCGAATAGCAATGCCCAACTCTTTTTCCAAGATTTCCTCAGCGAATTACGTGACGATCTAAACGAGTCCATCAGTGAGCAGGATGCCATCGAGATGTTAGCACAGCATCTAGTTACAAGACCGGTTTTTGACGCCCTGTTTGAGGGACAAGAATTTGTAAAGCAAAATAAAGTATCTAAAGACATGACCGATATTTTATCGGTAATTGATGAAACTCAAATCGAACGTGAAACTAATGAGTTAAAGGGATTTTATGCCTCAGTTCAGCGTCGAGCATTGGGAATTACTGATCCCGCAGCTCGCCAAAATCTTATTACTGAACTCTACGAAAAATTTTTTAAGAGTGCATTTCCACGCACAGCAAAAATGCTTGGCATTGTCTATACACCAGTTGAAGTAGTAGATTTTATAATTCATTCAGTGAATGATGTGTTAAGGGATGAATTTGATTTGACATTAGGCTCAAAAGATGTTCACATTCTTGATCCTTTTACCGGCACGGGAACCTTCGTTACACGACTACTGCAGTCTGAATTGATTCCAATTGAGGATCTTGAACGAAAATACTGCAATGAGATTCATGCCAATGAGATTATACTCCTAGCTTACTATATTGCTACAATTAATATTGAGTCAGCCTTTCAAGGAATCTTCAATGACAAATATCGACCCTATGAAAAAATCTGCTTAACCGACACTTTTGCTCTAGGTGAAAGTGAAGACATTCAATCTTCCTACCTGAAAGACAATTCAGACCGACTGGAAATTCAAAAATCCGAAGATATTCAAGTGATTATTGGCAATCCCCCTTGGCAGGTGGGAAAGAAAGACCATAAATACATTGAACTTCGAAAAAGAGTTTCAGAAACATATGCTTCACGCTCATCGGCAACATATAAAAACAGTCTCTATGACAGTTACAAGATGGCCCTCCGATGGGCCTCCGACCGTATTCAAGAACGTGGAGTTATTGGTTTTGTGACCAATGGTTCATGGATTGATGGAATTGCAGATTCCGGTATCCGAGCATGTCTTACCGATGAGTTCACCTCAATTTATATCCTCAATTTACGTGGTAATGCCAGAACCTCAGGTGAACTTCACCGTTCAGAGGGTGGCAAAATTTTTAATCAAGGATCCCGAGCAACAGTATCAATAACAATTTTAGTTCGGAATCCAGAGAGAAAAAATCAAAGTTGCCGAATCCGTTACCGCGATATCGGTGACTATTTAAAGCGTAAACAAAAGCTAGAGTTTTTAAAAAAATCTGTATCGATTTGCGGAATTAAGGATTGGGTGAATATAATACCTAATCAATATCATGATTGGATTAACCAGCGTGACCAGAGCTTCAATGACCTTATATCTCTGGGTTCCAAGGCAGGAAAGAAAGGAAAGCCGGATTGCACTATTTTTAGGCAATATAGCGCAGGGATTAAGACTAACCGAGATGCTTACATTTACAATTTCTCCAAGAATACATGCGCTGATAATGCTAAATTAATGATTCAAAACTACCAGTCAGCACTTTCAGAATTGGGGGATTATCCAACTGAGGAAGAGGTTTCGGCTGCATCCCATAGAAACTCTTCAAACATCCATTGGGAAAATACGCTCAAAGAGAACCTCAAACAAAAAATTTCAATCAAATTTTTATCCTCAAAAATAAGAAATGCTCATTACCGTCCCTTTGTCAAACAACACTGTTACTTGGAGTATTCATTGATTAACAGTAAATATCAGCAGGATCGCTTTTTCCCCACTGAGGAATCTGATAATAGGGCCATTTGTGTGCCGGGTGTGGGGTCTAACAAACCATTCTCAGTCTTGATGACAAATAGTATTCCAGATATTCATCTTTTGTCCATGGATCAGTGCTTCCCCCGCTATAGGTATGAGGAAGTACCTGAAAATAACAATATCCAACAGTTGGAAGGCATTACGAAATCCCGTGGGGGGGGGGCGATTGGACAATATCACCAAGTGGTCCATTAACTATTTCCGTTCGCACTACAAGGACTCTACAATAAGCGGTGATCAGATTTTTAACTATATTTACGGAATTTTGCATTCACCCACTTGGCGTGAACGGTATGCTAAAAATCTAGTTCGCGAACTTCCACGCATCCCGTTAGCTAAAGATTTTGGAATCTTCGCAAAAGCTGGGGCAAAACTTTCAGAGTTACATCTTGGATATGAAAGTTGTTCTGAATACCCGCTGGAATTAGTGTTTAGAGGTGAGGGTGAACCACAGAAGGAACATTTCAAAATCGGCACTAAAAAAATGACATTCACGGACAAAGAGAAAAGTATTCTTTGGATTAACGAACATTTTAAACTCGAAAGAATTCCAATAATGGCACATAATTACGTGGTTAATGGACGCTCTCCTCTTGAATGGTTTATAGACCGATACAAAATGTCAATTGACAAAAAAAATGGAATCTGCAACAATCCAAATGACTGGTTTGAGGACCCGGGTGATCTGGTCAAATCCTTGAGAAGGATCGTTCAAGTTAGCGTAAAGACCGTACAGATTGTTGATGATCTGCCCGACCCACTAGATTAGAGAATTTTAAAAAACTACATAAAACCTTTTAAATTAATGGATTTTGTTTCACCATCGATAGAATTAACAGCCTTCAACTGCCCTCATTGTAAGGCATTTTCCCACCAAATATGGAATT
>Ga0209543_1001933_pt1 | contig 16664 bp, 12 predicted proteins | sample MesohylFT_FD_187296 | JGI IMG/M metagenome (GOLD analysis project Ga0209543, IMG submission 187296) | Host-associated microbial community of the marine sponge Aplysina aerophoba from Gulf of Piran - sponge mesohyl, lysed by freeze-thaw... | ecosystem: Host-associated > Porifera > Sponge >...
CTTCCGCCGGCCGTAGTTCACGGTCGCCTTGGACAGGCCCAGCTCCCGGGCGACCGCGGCCCCGCTCATCCCCGAGGCCAGCAGGCGGTTCGCCGTCTCCGCCGTCTCGCCGACCATCACGCTGGCGCCGCGGCCCCGCCGCGGCTCGTGGAAGCTCGCCTCGCCCTCGCCGCGGAGCTTGTTCACGGCCCGCTTGAGCGTCGAGCGGCTGATGCCCAGCGCCTCCTGCAGGTCCTTGCGGCGCACCCCGCTCTCGGCGAACTTGGCCGCCCGCAGCAGCATCGCCCCGCGGTCGCCCTCGTCGTGGAGGTCGCACACCTCGAGGTTCGAGAAGTAGTAGATCTTGCCGTCGAGCGCGGCGACTGAAAAGCAGGAGGAGCCGATTTGCACGGCTTCGGCGGGGTGAAGCGGGAGTGTGATCATGGGGTCGCGGGGTCCAAATTCGGGTTCATTAGAATTTATCCGTCGGCGATGCTCCCGTCAAGCCCCTTTTTGAAAAAAAGTCCTTCTATGGCTGGAAAAATCGACCCTGGTTCAGTTCGAAGGAATTTACGAGGTCAGGACATCTGAACTTAGGAATTTGAAGAGGTGGTCGCAGCGGACGGATTTGCATTTGTCGTCGCCGAACGATGGACATTTAGCCCCTGATCTTTTTCCAGCCAGTTTCCATAGACTTCCATAAGCTCGTGAACGCCGGGCCTCGACAATGCTGCTTCCCGCATTTCCGCGTGTTCCTTAGCGCGGTCGGCATGTGCATGAAGTGCAAGTGAATCACAGTGCGTCATTGGCTGGTCTCCTTTTGAGTTTGCATTGGTTAAGGCATGATCTCAACAGCCGGGGCAATCGGAATAAGAAAATGGCGGAGTGAAATAGGCAAACCAACGAACTGCGCCGAGCGGGAAGTAGCACTATGGCTCTGATATGGCTAAGGTCCGCCTGTCCGCAATAGCAAACAACAATTACCTGTACAGACTGTCACAGGAATCAATTTGATCACACTGTATCAGTTCGGAGCGCATGCATTTTGGTCAATTTTACTAATACGGTTTCTCTTCTGAGCAATGTACCGTTAGCAATGGGTAACACCAAATTTGCTAACTTGCATCGGTCCAAGTTGAGAGAATCAGCCCGATTTCACCTGAATATCCGTGATATTTGGCCGGCGAAATTGGTCGGTCCGGTGACATTAATCTGAACTTCATACTCCATATTTACAGATTGTTACCCCTATCATACTGAACAGCATGCATTTTTCAGCCGAAACCACCCCGATCAGCCTGCCGCTGCACTGGGAACAGTCCGCTCCGGTCTGATCCCAAGAAGCGCCATGGCCCTCTCCTGAATATCTGTCGGTTCCGACAACATCGGAACGACCGCTTCGGGATGACCCGGCAATGACACCGAATTAAGCGTCAGGGTGGCAAGATCATCCATCAGCGTTTCAAAGCTGTGGGCCGGGAGCCCCTCTGAAGAGGTTTTCGATTCCGCCTTCCGTTTTGCCCGACTGGAGACCCGGGCAGGAGCCACCGGCGAAACCCGGACCTCCGCGCGATCATCATCCTCGAATAGGAGTGGAGCCAGTGCCTGGCGCATGTGCCACTCTGCATGTCCGGCCAGCATGCACAGGAAGACATGGGCCCGGACATGGTCGGCCGAATAGACATGGATCGGCCGGACCCGCAGATGCGATTTTGCCGTTCTGAATGCTCGTTCGACCCTGGAGAGGCTCTTGTAGGCAGCAACGGCTGCCTGTGGTCCGATGGATCCAGAACCCAGGCTGGTTCGGATGACATAGACGCCATCACGACGGGCCTCGTTTGCAATCTTCTCTGTCCGTCGCCGCCAGCTCATCTCGTCATCGGTGATCTTGAAGTGTTTCTCCACCTTCCGCCGGTAGACCCCAATCAGGCCAAGAGAAGTGTCTCGTAATGAACTGGAAACATATATACAGGTGTCTGAAGGAACAAAAGCGTGATATTGTTCAAGATATTCAGCCCCTTACAGGGCCTTATCCAGAATATGTGGTCGTGAAGTTCAGGTTAATCAGGACCGAGGTGTCCGTGACGATGATAGCCGGCCGATCAAGTTCTGGGGAATCACTCACCTGCCTCGAGCCATTTCGGCAAGACTGAGCAGAGTGTCGCCGTCGATCCTCAGCGTCTTGCTCATCTCAAGGACGCGGCCACGCGAGATTTCCTCGCGACGGTAGGCCTCGATGGCGAGATGGGCAATTTCACTTCGGAGTTCGCGATCCCAGTATTTCCGCCTTTCCGGCTCGCCGACCTCGCTGAACATATTGAGAGCCTTAAGGTATTTGCGGCCGAAGTCTTCTTGATCCAGTAGGCTCCGACATTCCCTGTTGGAGATGTACCGGAGGCTCTTGAGGCGGTAGGTCGCGGCCTGATAGCTCACTCCGAAGTGGTGGGCGAGCATGGCGTTGTCTTTGTAGGTAATGCGTTGCGAGCGTGCCGGAGGGCGCTGCGCCGCTTCGATGTGGCCGCCGCTTGCGGCGTCGAAGATGGCGTGATCGAGGCGGCTTGGCAGACCCTTGTCGAGGGTTCGCAAGAAATCACGAAAGCCGCCCCTGGGCATCAGAAAGACAGCGGCAAAGGCGTTCGCGCGCTTTTCGACCAGTTGGGAAGAGTTGTCGGTGCTGGAGATCGTGACGTCGCGATCTCGGTCGAGCAGAGCGTGCGCGTATTCATGCGCGTAGGAGAAGCGCATTCGACCCCTGGGATGGGTCGAGCTGACAAGAATCGCAAGGCCGATACTGGTGTTACGGAGAAACAAACCGGACATTCCATCCGGCAGTGCGACCCCGGATGCCCAAATGCCTTGGGATGCGATGAGTTTGGAGACATCGGCTATGGGTGCGTTCCCGAGGCCGAGACGCCGCCGCTCCTGTTCCGCTGCCTGTTCGCCGTGGGAGATGGCCTCCCCAGGAGAACGTGGCATGCGCGACGCATATCTTGGCGGCCCTGAGCGGGATTCGGCGCCCATCAGAAGCTCGAGCGTCACGCCCTCCCGGCAAAGATGAACGCAGCGCGACACCTGCTCTTGGGTGGCCGGATCCTGCTCAAGGCCGGGGGCCGCGCGATGCAAGGCAACGAGAACGTCGTCGTCATCGTCTTCGGCCGGGTTCTGCAGGAAATCGGCGACGGGGCGCATGTAGAGCTCCGATAATGCGGTCAGTTCCAGAGTCGAGACCGACCTGTTGCCCGCTTCCAGTCGGGTGATGGCCGTTCGAGCAAGGCCCAATGCCTGGGCGACTTCCTGCTGACTGAGGCCGCGCGCCGCGCGGGCCGTGCGCAATCTGCGTCCCAACGTCTCCGTATCCAAGATTCGTTCCTCCCTCGGCAGAAACCGCTACAGGCGGCGTGAGGATGTCACTCTCCTATATCGAACGCTAAATGTCAAAATCAAACATTGGCAAATCTATAATCGTACATATTAATTCGCGCGGTGTTGCCTAGGCGTGCATATGGCACGGCTCGGGTGTGGATGTCTCAAGCGGGATGTAGACAGCGACAATGAGCGAAGTCCCTGTATCTCCTCTCAGGGCTCTGAGCTTGGACGGCGGCGGTATGCGCGGTTATCTACACGGTGGTCTTCCTTGACCGTCTGCTGTCGCAGCACGCCTAGCGCAGCGGTCAGGGGCGATTGGATCTGGGCGGCGGTATCGACCTGATTTGCGGGACAAGCACGGGCGCGATCGTTGCTTGCGCCGTGGCGATCGGTTGTCCGCTCGACCGCGTCGTGGATCTCTATCCGCCGCGTTGTCTACAAGCAACCGAATGTCGCGAGAGTTGGGCAAGTGATCGGCCGCATACGAATCGAGAGGAATTTGGATTTCGTCAAGATCGATGCCAGGGAGTTCGAACTTCGCCCAGTTTATGGTAGGCCGCGGTGATGTCATCAGTTGGCTTATTGTTGCGCTTCGCCCTAGTCAGCACCAAGACCTGCGGGCCAATGATTGCGATCGCTAGTCGGCCGATGCCTTTCTCGACAAGTATGGGTCTCTCGCTTTGCCTGGCGTCCCGAGGCGGAAGCACAATGCCTCCCTTTTCGCCGAGCTTGCTGCCCGTCCCAATTGTTAGCCACCGCTCTTCGAATTCTTCATGAGTCATTCCCAAACCGTCGTCCCGGTATCAGTCAACTTCGACATTTCGCGCGTAGGCGTCATGGGAGTTCTTGAACAGTTCACTAATGGCAGTCGGAATTCCCGCGATCTGCTGACGTCCCAGCAGGTCAACCGTTCTTGCCCTAACGTGAAATTTTGCCATTCAATTGGATCCGCCGAAGTAAGGGGGATCCTTTGAAGGTGATGGCTGGCAGCTTTGCGATTTCTGAATCCATGTCGGCACTCCGAAGCGGTCAAATGCAATCATGCCGATGCGGGACAGCATGTTATACGAATTTTTTCAAAATTTCGGAAACAGCCAATAATTGTTGCTGGACCGAGAAATCGGGCGGCTGAAACGGTTTAAAAATCCTAGGATCAACCGCTGCGGATAACCGAAGGTCATTGAGGTGCGAAGGGTCTCGACGACCTCCTCGAGTGTCCCATTTTCGACCGGAAACGGGATGCCCGTGCTGCGTCTCGGGGCAGAGATTTCGCCGGACCCTACGCAAAATCGATCTGGAGAACGAAGAAAAATGCCGCGCAACGATCAGAAAAGTCTCGGAACCTGCAGCTAACGTGACCGGAAGCAGGGCAATCGGCGCCGGCCGCACTCCATCCGCTTTTCAGATTCCGAGTGGTCACTCATCGAACGAGCCGCCGGCCCGCACGCCATTCCCGTCGGCGAACTCGTGCGATCGTGCGCGGTCGCCGCCGCCGAGGGCCGGCTCGGTGAGCCTCCTCCGGTCACCTTATCCAAGGGGCACGCCGAACTCATCGAGGAGATCTACCGTTTGGTCTGCATAATGGCCACGCTCGATCGGGAGCAATTGCTCGACGACCTCGTTGCCACAGCCTGAAGGACCATGGCACAGACGATGCAATAGGGTCCGACGTAAGCGAATACCTTGCAGGTAAACGTACGCCGTTGGCCGGGAATCGGCTCCCACGGCACCGAGCTCGCTTGGGCAACGGCCTCAGCATCCTCTCCGGCGAGGCCGTTTCCGCCTTCTGAGACGCGCTCGACGAGCTATTCTCTACACCTATAGAGCAGCCGAAATCGTCGTCGGGCACATCCGCTCGCAGACCCAGCGCCACGAGATCGGCTCTTCTGACGTCGGCGAGCACTGAATTTGTCGTTCCATCAGTCATCCAGCGTGCCTTCAGACACAATTTCACCGCCCCCTGTCCTGATCGCGTTGACAACGATATGCCGAACTTCCGCGAGGAACCGCTTCGACGGCGGCGGCATAATGGCATCCGGCAAAGGAGCCGCATCGTCATAGATTTCGCGAATGGCGCGAGCCCGCACAAACGTCGAGCCTCTACCACGAAAGTCGTTAGCTGCGCGCCATTCAGCGAGGTGACTCTCGACGATACGCCGAAGCGCCAGTTTGTGCACTTCAGACGATACAACCCTCTGTATGCCTGCGATCGCAGCCTGACGCTCCTGTTCATCCGCCGGTTCCCGCGTCCAACTGACGGGTACGTCCAGGAAGCGGAAAACGGCCTCGTTCAGTCGAGCGACCAGGTCGGCTACTGGCTTGAGCGTGTCGTACTCGTCGTCTAGTTCACCGGCAATTCGATGGTTGAGCGCCTTCACCCGTGTCCAATGTTCCTTCCTAACTCCTTCGTGAGAGGCCAGTCCCAAGCGGGCAAGCCAGGGCGCCTGAAAATTCGAGACCGCATCCTGAACGGCAAACGGGATGCCGGAAGGATCGTAGGAGGGGCTCGCCTCCGGCGGCTTCGGCGGCAAAATGGCATCCGTGCAGAACCGGACGAGCACCTGGAGCTCTTTACGCATGTATTCTCCTGCCCGACCCTGCAAGCGGCCAAGGTTCCGGTCGACTCCGCCGAGCATGAAGCACCGAGCGTCGATTCCGTGCTCAATGTTCCTGACGAAAGACATTCCGAGATCATCGCGCAGATTCGACAACGCATTCAGAACCGATGCCATCACATGACCGCGCTTGTCGGACAACGTCCGCAGATTCGGTCCCTTGATCTGGTCGAAGTGCGTAAACGCGACGGCCAGCTTCTCGCTATGGCCACTATGGGCGACCGTACGTAGAACGGAAAGCGGAGCTGCTTGCATCGGCTGTTGCGCATTGTCCACCAACAGGATCACATTCACTTGGTCAAACCGTCTGGTGATGTGCGTCGTTACGCTGGACGAGGAATCCGGTGTATGACCCAGCCCCTGGCCGTCGATTAGGACGAGCTGCGGCCCCATCTCGACGAAAGACGGGAAAAGAGGCCCCCTCACACGGATGCCGTCAACAAGCGGCGTCAGGAGTCGGCCGAACTGGCGCCAGTCGTTACTCGAAAACCAGCGAATTTGAGCAATGAACTGGCCACGCTCCGCGGTTTCGAACGTCCAGCGTTTCGGCCAGCCGGAGCGGTACCGCTCCAGACTGCCCTCGTTGATAAAATTGAAACGCTCGCGCACACAGTCGAGCACGTCCTGGACCAGCTCCTGGAATAGTTCCTCCCCGACAACGTATTCCTCGAAGTTCTCCTCCATGAGTTCCTTGGCCGCTTCGCGATCGCCGCCGCTCGTATCGCCGGGCTCAATCCCGAGGTCGTTAGACAATCGCTGCTTCGCCGACTCGGCTAGTCCTTTGATTCGCTCAAGAAATCCTTGGAGCGCCCCGCGATTCGCGGATTGCTCGGATACCGTTACAGCATCGTCATCCTGCCCGCCGCCAGTTGCCTCTGTTTCTGTGTCGAAGGAAAACTCGTCTTCATCGTTTTTCCCCGACGGGTGATCTTGATTCCATCCGCCGAGTACGTAGCTGAGCCTGAACTTCTGATCCCGGTGGTTCAGGAATCGTTCGGCTACCTTGTCAATGGGCTGCCGATCAAGAGTGGCTAGGCACGAATCGACGATGCACTCTTCGATACTCGACTGGACCTGAAACTCTGTGAAGAACGTGACAGCAGCCCGATAGTCGCCCTCGTTCTGCACGACCTCGATGTCAGCTATCGTCGTCTTTGCCGGAGCCGTCGAGGGAAACCTGTCCCTGTCCGGGTCAGAGTCGATCAGCTGCCTTAGCAGCGAGGTCTTGCCGGCCCCCGTCGTTCCGACGAACAGAACCCGGGAAAAGCCTTGCTCGTGACCGGGAAGCGGTATCGACTCCTCGCGGAGAGACTCCGAATCTTCCCGACCAGCCTGGATCTCGTCGTAGAAGGCATCGACGACGATCCGCGAAAACCGCCTCTTGGCTTCGCTGCGCCTGTTCGCGTTCCACCATGAACGGTCAGCAAGAAGATCGTTCATTTCCTCGACAAGCCGATCCGCCTCGTCCTCATCGGTCGTACCCAATCCCCTGCGCATTTTCAGGCCCGGTCTGCCTCTCGTGTCACTGCGCAGCGGATGACGAAAGCTAACCGACCAGCCCGGACGGTTCGATCGTGATTTGGATGCGCTGTATGTAGTTGTTGTCATGGTCTCGATCCTAAGTCAGATGGCATGTGTCAGCAATCCCGCTGGCCCGGATCTGCAAGGATCGCTCGGTCCGGACGAGCTTCTCATCCAATATCTGGACGATGACGTGGTGGTCCGCGCGGCGCATGGCGAAAGCCATCCGTCCAGATTGGCCTCCGTGCCGCGGCGTGCGAAGCGGCGTAACTCGACTCGATCACTGCGTTGTTCCTTGTTGTTCCAGGGTAGCCTTACAGGATCGAAATGGCGGCGTCAACCTTGCAAGGAACAACGGGGAACAACGCATGTGCGCCGGCTTGCTGAGTGACGCGGAACCACCCATTAATGGGGCAGCGCCTATAACAAGCGATCCTCGGCTGCCCCGGTGTTGCCGCCGTCGGCCAGAACAGACACGTTGCGGCCACGGAGCGTTCTTAGATCCCCATGTCCATTTCGACGACCTTGCCGCGGGCCGCCCATTGGTCATTATAGCTCTGAACACGATTGATTTTGTCGGCAATGCTGGCTCCATGACAGCCAACACGTCGATTCGTCGCGCGCTGCTTTCCGACCAAGGTCGGGCGATTCTTGCGGCCATGCCGCCGCCCGAGAGCTTTCCGGGCTGGGCGGCATTTGCGTGCGAGGTGTGCGCACGGTTCGGCTTTGTCGATGCCCTTGGCAATCCGCGGGAATCAAGCTGCAGGGCGGCTCTGCGCGATCTGGATTCGGTGGGCCTCGTGAGGCCAATGGCATTTCGCTCCCTCGCGAACGCCGCCTTGGCGAGTCCGGTCAATCGTCCTCCAACATGCTCTCCACGACCTTCATCGCTCGCTTCCATTCGCGTTCGATCATGGGCTTCATCTTCTCGTTGAGTTCCCCGTTCTTTAAGAACCATGACTTGTTCATCGTTGAGATGTCGTTCACGTAGCCAGTGCCGCCGCCCCAACGCCGCACGCCCTTCCCCCAGAACTCATCATCCTCTTCCAAGCTTTCGTGGAACCACGTCTCTCCGAGAAGCTGCGCGCGTTCGGTTGCGGTTTGAGAGGCTTTCTCCAGAGCTCGCTGCGCCTGACTAAGCAGCGGCTCCGCGGGACGGTGCTCGTCGGCTCCAAGGAACGTGTCGCAGTGTTCCGCGAAGGACTGCACACGAAACCGCAGAATCGAGGACACCACCAATCTCGCTCCGTATGCCAGATGATGGGGATAGTCCAAGTTGTACCAGCCTCCCTTTCGACGCATCGTGGCGTGAATGGAAGCTGGGTGGACGCTCTTGACCTCGCTTAGCAGACTCTGCTCCGCCGCCCATCTTACGGATCCCAGGTCCTTGTTCTTCTTAATCCAACTCCTGATGAGCACGGCGGCCTGTCTGACAATCTCTTGAGCCTGCTCGTCCTTGTAATTCGCAATTAATCCCCCGGCCGACTCCACGAGCTCATCCACGGTGTTCCTGTAGGCGTCGAATACCTTGCCGATACGGTCACTCAGCTCTTGCCGGACTTCGGCGGCGTTGTCCTCATGCGAGTTGAAGAAGCGGACAGAGAAATTCCTGTAGCCCAACGATTGATGCACGGTCTCTTCGACCACGATGGTCTTCAAGTCGTACCCGTCTTCGATCGATCCGACCGCCTCGCCTGCGTCGTCCAGCGTCTGCAAAGCCTCGTCGAATTTGGGTAGCCCGAGTACAAAGCCGTGAAGCTCGTCGCGTCTGATCCCGGCCTCACATGCGCGACTGAGTAAATTGGTCGCCTCGGTGCCGGGCGCGTCGTTGAAGCCGCTGCAAAGGACCAGAACCGTATGTGCGGCTCCGACGTGCCTCTCCAGGTCGGCGCGTGCCACCGTCTCGTCGATCCCCTTCGTGTCTACGATGCGTATCTCGACATCCCCATCGAGGGAAAGCAGAGGCAGGTCTACGAATACCCGAATCCGCTTCGGAATCGTGAAGTCCGGATTGTTGCCGGTGTTTATCCGGTGGAATTCAGACTTGAGCCACTCTCGGTGGTCTACACCCGCACCTTGGTCCCAGCGCAAATCCTGCCGCTCGCGACGATCCGTGCGCATGCGAGACAGGATTTCGAATTGTAGCCGCCATGCTGCATCCTGTTCCCCCTTGCCTCGCTTGATCTCCTCATCGAAGATCTGTCTCGCCAGTTCTCTCGCAGGGTCGGGGGTTCTCGGTCCTTCTGTCCGACGTGCGCTAGGTCGCCTAAGGTTTGCCATGTTGCGAATTGCGCGCTCCACCTCGCGCGACATGATCTGGTCGTCTTGGGAGGGGCCCCTTTCGCTGCTATCCTTGATCGCGCGCAGGATCTTCTCCGCGAAGTCGGCCACGTGGGCTCGAACCTCGGCGTCGGTGCAAGGTTCGACGACGATACTCGTCGGACCCGTCCGGATTTCGACTTCGCACAGTGTGGTCCTCCCGGACCCTACATCCAGCACGGGGCTTGGACGCCGCGATTCGGAGCCGGAAACGGTCAGGCCCGCGATCTGGCAAATCGCTGATGTCTTTCCCACACCGATCTTGCCGATGAAGACCAGGTTGCATTCGCGTTTCAAGAGCTCTGCTGCCGCGCTTTCGATCTCGCTGCACAGCGCTTCTATGCGCCGGGCGAAAGCCTGAGTGATGTCGGGTTGACTGAGAAGGGTCTTGAGTTCGCGAAGCTTGAGCTCGGCCGACCAGAGTAGGTCGTGGTTCGGGTGACCGAGCGGCGGTCTCTTCAGTTTGGACCAATCGCGAGACCGGCGAGCTTCCAGTCCTCTCGCCTCATCCGTCCCGATCGCTTCCACGAAATCTCGGATCTTGTCGTCCTTAAGTTGCCGTTCGCCGCTTTCGGTCCGCGACACTACGGTCTGGCTGACACCCAGGCGTCCCGCTAACTCGGCCTGCGTCAGACAAGCCGCTTCTCGAACCCGGGCCAACTCCCGGCCCAATTCTCTGTCCTTCGCAAGATCGGTCTCCATCAGGGAATCTCCTTATCTCCTTAAGTCCAGCCGAAAGATGCATGCTGCATTTAATCTTTCATACATGTAGCATACATTCTTCATCTATGCAACATGTAATTAACGATTTATCTAGGTCGCGACCATCCAGCGAGAACCGCGGCCTGTTAATCGTGAACGGGTGATCAAAGCCGAAGCTCTCGCCAGACCTGGGTACCGGCCTCCCGCACCCTACACATTGGTCATTATAGCTCTAAACACGATTGATTTTGTCGGCTATGCTGGCTCCATGACAGAAAACACATCGATTCGCCGTGCGCTGCTTTCCGACCAAGGTCGGGCGGTTCTTGCGGCCATGCCGCCGCCATCGGCAATCCGCGGGAATCAAGCTGCAGGGCGGCTTTGCGCGATTTGGATGCGGCGGGCCTCGTGAGGCTGCAGCCGGCGAGGCGGAGCCCGTCCGTCGCGCCGCGCCCCTGCATTTCGTCGGGAGCGCAGGTCCGCCCTGGAGCGCGCGGTCCGGGTCAGCGAGGCCAGCGCCATCCACATCTCATGAGGCATGACTTACCCCTTACGGCGAAGCGAGTTAACTGCGTCGGGATGAAAGACCAGGTGCTGCTCTTTGCCGATAAATGTCAGACCGGTTTCGACCAGCCTTTGCTACACACCATGTATGTCGACAAGCACCTGTTCGGCATAAAAGCGGTCCAAACGCTGTCTCGCCTCAACCGGCGGACGGCGGGCAAAGAAGACGCCTTCGTGCTGGATTTCGTGAACGAACGCGATGAGATTTTCCAATCGTTCAAAGATTATTACGAGACCACCAATGCCGGTAACTCGCCGGACCCGCACCAGCTGCACGAATTGCAGCACTCGATTGAAGAATGGCGGGTATTTGGCAGCGATGAAGTCGATCAGGTTTGTGAAATCTGGTTCAAGAATCGCAAAGAACCGACGGCTTCCGATCATCGCAACATGAACGCGTTGATTAACTTGGCCGTTGAACGCTTTGCAGCTCTGGAAGATGCCGACCGCGAGTTACTGCGCGGCAAACTCACCAATTTCCGAAACCTTTATGCCTTCTTATCTCAGGTCGTACCCCACCAGGATTCAGAGCAAGAAAAGCTCTACTCTTATCTTCGGCTCCTTATCCCGAAACTCCCGAAACGCGCGGAGGATGATCCATTCCAACTCGGTAACGAGGTGGAACTGCAGTATTACCGCCTGCAGAAAATCAGCGAAGGCGGCCTCGACCTGCCGCAAGGTGAAGCTGCACCGTTGAAAGGGCCCACGGAAGTAGGGTCAGGGGTTTCTAAGGATGAAGCAGTCCATCTCAGTTTGCTGGTCGACACATTGAACGAGCGCTTTGGGACCGAATTCGACAAGGCTGACGAGTTGTTCTTCGATCAGGTAGTCGAGGTGGCGACAGGGAAAGAAAAGTTGCGTGAGGCCGCGCGGGCGAACACGTTGGACAACTTTTTCTTGGTCTTAAACTTCATGCTTGAAGGCATGTTCATCGAACGAATGGAAGACAACGAAGAGATTATTGCCAAACTAATGAACGATGATCGGTTTCGAGAAGCGTCCGCCAATGGCCTGGTCAAGCGTGTCTATGATTCAATTATGGGACAACAATCCAGTTCGGATTGAGACTCCACTTCAAATGAAATTATTTCTGACGGAAAAAAATGAATAACCAGCCAAAGCCAGACTCTAAAACCTATGATGACCTTATCTCGGACGTCAAAAAGGGCATCATCAAAGTTCCCAAGTTCCAACGGGATTTTGTCTGGGACTTGAAGGCAACCGCTAAGCTTCTGGATTCCATCCTCAAAGGTTATCCCATCGGAACATTCATCCTTTGGGAAACGGATCAGCGCATCAACGATATAAAAAATATCGGCAGTTTCGACCTGCCTGCGACGCCTGTAGGGCGCAATGTTCAATATGTCCTTGATGGGCAGCAACGCATAACCTCCCTCTTCGCTGCCTATCTCGGCGCGGAAATCAGAAAACACAGTGAAAAGAAGGTTACGGATTACAAAGATATTGTTGTGAATCTGGAAGAGAACCTTGAGGAAAAGGAAAAGGACATAGTCACCGTGAAAGACGAGGCAGAGGTGTTCATACCCCTGCATGATGTCTTGAATTTTGACTACCAGATGGGCAATGAGCTGGAACAACGTGGGTTTGAAAAATCGCAAATCAATCAGATCAGCGCCTATTCCAGCGCCTTCAAGACCTATGCATTCTCCACGGTCACCCTTCGGCAGAACGATATCGAGTCCGCCATCGAGGTTTTCACCCGAATAAATACAGGAGGAAAGGTTCTTACGCTCTTCGAAATTATGTCAGCCAAGACCTACGACGAAGCTGCCAAATTCGACATGCAGTTCCGTTGGGAGAAGTTCCAGAGAAAGCTTAATGACAGCAAGTACGAGAACATCTCTCCCTCCGTTCTTTTGCAAATCCTGAGCCTCGTCATAAGCGAGTCCAGGGAGTGCAAGCGAAAGACGATCCTAGGCCTGGATAAGGCCGATATTCTAGAAAAGTGGGATGATGTCATCTCTGCCATCGAGAAGACTATCGACCACTTTCGGACGGTTTTGCGGATACCAGTCTCACAGATTCTGCCCTATGACACTCTCATCGTGCCTTTTGCCTACGTCTTCTTGAAAACAGGAAAATCACCAAACGGACAGCAGCGGAAGTATCTCGAAGAGCTTTTCTGGCGGTCCTCTTTGTCGCTGCGCTATTCGTCGGCCACGGAGTCGAAGCTGGCCGCTGATATAAAAAAGGTTGATCTAATCATCGCAGGGCAACGGCCGTCTTACCCTGATTTCAAGCTTTTCATCAACTCGGCTCAAGATCTCCGAGAAACCGATTTCTCGACCGGAAACGCTATTTGCAAGTCGATCCTCTGCATGCTTGCATATCATGAACCAAAGGATTTCGACACAAACGGCAAGGTGCTTCTGGATAACTCCTATCTTAAGATAGCCAGCAGTAAGAACTATCATCATTTCTTCCCCAGAGCTTTCATTAACAAGCATGGCAGCGATGCGGAGACCCCTTATGCCAACTCGATCGTCAACATCACCTTGGTTAGCGCCCAACTGAACAAGAAGCGGATCGGTGCTAAGGCCCCTTCGGTCTACTTGGCGGATTTCGCGGATGAGAATTCAGAATTGAAACACGCGCTAAGCAGCCATCTCATCGAGATGGATGATGCATCGGTTGTCCAAGACGATTTCACCGCATTCCTGAAGCATCGCTCAGAAGTTCTATATACCGAGATCTTGAAGCGCGTCGAACCATCCGAAGCACCTGCTCAGATCGATCCCGTTCATGAGATGATCCTCGAAGGAGAAGGGCAGCTGGTCGAGTTCAAATCGACGCTGCGATACGACATGCACAGAAGCGCAGTGAACAAGAAACTTGAACACGTGGTCGCCAAGACAGTTGCCGCCTTCATGAATTCTGACGGTGGAAGCCTCTTTATCGGAGTGGATGACCATCGCAATGCCATTGGTCTCGAACTCGACTACGGCACTCTGTCAAAAACAGATCGGGACGGTTTTCAACTCCACTTGGCCAATATCTTGGATAAGTACCTTGGCCAGGATGTGATGAAGCTCTGGAAGCTCGACTGGCCTAGCTATGACGACAAACAGATCTGTCATGTTCAGGTCACACGGGCGAACAAACCCGTTTATGTGACTTCGGAAGGTAAGGAAGAATTCTTCGTCCGCAAAGAAGGATCATCACAGCCCCTTTCTCGTGCAGGAGAGTTTGAGTGGAATAGGGGACGGTTCTGAGATCAGATCAAGTAGACAGTACTCAGCCTCTGAACAGCTTGATGGCAGAGCGGGAAACCCGCCTTGGCACTGCGGTCATTTGGTGACCGGATCGTCATCGCGGCGCCGGAAGGCGACCATTTCGACATCGGGGAACATGCTGTGTTTGACGTTGATCGACGTGATGTTGCCCGTGTCATCTGTGTTGACGAAGAGCACGCCGCAGAGGTCCCAGAAGTTCTTGCCGTCTTTTTCGCCGGATTCGACGTTCAGTTTCAGAGTTTGAGCCGCCATTTTTGATCATCACTTTGAGTGTTTCGATGAGCATGACCAAAGCGCGCAACAAGGGGCTGTCAGCGGGAAAATTGCCTCGCGAGGAATGCGCTGGCGCAGGGGAATTTTCTTGTTGAAGCGGGGCTCGAACCGTGTATGGCAAGGCAGCCCGCCTATGTGCAGCAATCAGAAACACGGCGTTGAGGATATGAGTTTGGCTATCTGTCTACGGGTTGGCCCATCAAAGCCGGCATGGAACAATGCAACTACTGTACCGGGTCTGCAGATTGCTCGAAGTTATTATGATCTACCGATCATATAGCAGAAACATGATCTGCGGATCATAAGGCATGAAAGGCAGACGCCCGACATCGCACGCCAACAGCAATGGCTTCCGCCAATGGCTGCGGGAACCCCTCGGGCAATTCTGCTAGCGTCTTGTCCAAGGCGGGTTCAAGCTCGGACGCGATTTCCGACAAGACCTCACTCGCCAACGCCACGCCAAAGCCTACCGCCTTCGCAGCCTGCACAAAATGGCGCGGCACCACCTCGTTGATCCGATAGTGTCTGTCCACCGCCATCGCAAGGCGCATCCGGTTCTGGCGAATTTGACCGTCATTCACGGCTTTCTGAGCGCTCAGCACATCGTTGAGCGGGGTCAAGCGGAAACCACCGGGACGCAGTGCAATACTGAAATTCTTGGAGTGGCCGTCTGTTGCCCCTAAGAGCCAAAACAGTACCTGAGCGCGGAAAAAGGCACGCTGTTCTGCCTCGGGGTCATCACTTCCCGCCAGCAGGCCGATGCCCTCGTTGATCCCCGGCCCGCCATCCATTTGGTATTTCTGGCTGGGCCGGACTGCGAGCGCCTGGCAAAAGTCTTCCTGCGGGAGGCGGATCAACCGGCCATCCCTGGTCCTGTGCCGATCGAACCTCGTTACAACAAGGCTCCGCACGTCCTCGAAGTCAGCAATCTTGACCTCGGCTACCTCCATCGCCATGGCGCGGCAGAAACTCATGCAGAAAAACTCGTTCTCGACACTGTCGGACAAATCGATCCCTGCGGGCAGAACACCAATCTGGGTCTTGAGGATATGAGTTGTCGGCGTAAGGCCTGACGGCCGGCCCCACGCGCCCTCGTGGCGAAGCAGCGCTGTTTTTTCCTGCGCTCCGGCAATCGAAATACGGAAGTGGTCTTCCTCCTCCAAGCCAAGGGGGGCACTTGCTAGGTTACGCAGCATATGGGCAATCCGTGCCTCAGAAATGGTTTCTCCCGCGAGTGCGCCAACCTTGGGCACCTCAGCCGAAACGAATTGCAACGCCCCCACGCAATCACGCCCGATCTTTTCCAGCATGTGCCACGCGTCCGTGCCGCCCGCACGCACCCGAGCAGCAACGCGCTCACGTATCGCCTGATTGTCCGGCAGCAGATTTTCCAGATAGGCAATGACCGGCCCCCCTTGGTGCGCCTCTTCGCGCAAAGGCAGTGACAGCGAGATGGGCATGGCGTGCTCCCACGACAGCCATTCCGGATCGTAGGCAAAGCTGATCGCGCCCGATCCAGCGAGGCGCAGATCCCCCACCAGCCGTCCATTCAGAAGCACTTTCATCGTGCCGCTACGCCCGCGTTTGGCCATCAGAAGATATCCTCGATCTCAATCGAGCCACCGCGCTCCGCCAATCGAAACTCAAGCCCAAGCGCAGCCATGACAGCGAGCACCGTGGCGAGCTTGGTTCCGGAATCACCATTTTCGAGCGACGAAATCGTCGCGACGCGCAAATTCGTGCGCGCGCTGATATGGCTTTGGGTCCAACCGTGCGCCTTACGCGTCCGGCGGAGTGCCTCGCCGATCTGTTCGGCCGTTCGTGCTGTGAAGTTCATGATACGGTTCCTTTTACGGCGCAGCGTAATTCAAAACCTTCATGATTTTCTGCGTTTACTTACCCCGGAGCATGAAACTCGCGTGTGACTGACGGTTTCCGCGACGATGTCGTGGGGTGGCGCTGTTGCCAGAGCCGGAGTATCCTGTGGCCTATGGATCGGGTGGCGGCAGAACAGGACGTTTATTTTTTGTGGCCCTGGAGCCCGTTTCAAAACTGTCCATTCGTCGTGGGG
>Ga0209543_1001938_pt1 | contig 16601 bp, 20 predicted proteins | sample MesohylFT_FD_187296 | JGI IMG/M metagenome (GOLD analysis project Ga0209543, IMG submission 187296) | Host-associated microbial community of the marine sponge Aplysina aerophoba from Gulf of Piran - sponge mesohyl, lysed by freeze-thaw... | ecosystem: Host-associated > Porifera > Sponge >...
CGGTCCTCGCGCGCCTTGGCGATCTCCGCCTGCGAGAGTCTCCCGTCCCGGTCGGCATCGACGGCGCACGTTCTCGTGGTCGATGACCACCGGGACATCCGTGAGCCGCGGGCGCGGTATCTCGAAGAGCACGCCGTGCGCGTCACCGCCGCGGGCTCTAGCGCCGCCGCGCGGCGTGCGCTCCAGGCGGCGGCCGTGGATCTGGTGGTGCTCGACATTATGATGCCGGGCGAGGACGGCCTCGAGCTCTGCCGGCGCCTGCGGGCAACGACCCGGATTCCGGTCATCCTGCTGACCGCGATGGCGGAGGACACGGACAGGATCGTGAGCCTGGAGGTCGGGGCCGACGATTACGTCACCAAGCCGTTCAATCTCCGGGAGCTGCTGGCCCGCATCAAGGCGGTGCTCCGGCGCACGCAAAGCCTGCCGCCGGGCCGCGAGCCACGTTCGGCGGAGACATACAGGTTCGACCGCTGGTCGCTGGACCCGGGCGGGCGGGAGCTAGTGGACGAGGCGGGCGTGGTGACGCCGCTGTCGACGGGCGAGTTCCGGCTGCTGACGGCGTTGCTGGAGCGTCCGGGGATGGTGCTTTCCCGGGATCAGCTTCTCGACCTGACGCGGGGCCGGGGCGCGGCGCCGTTCGACCGCGCGGTTGACAACAAGGTGAGCCGCCTGCGCCGGAAGCTGGAGCGGGACCCGGCGAATCCGAAGCTCATCGCCACGGTCTGGGGCAGCGGCTACCGGTTCGCGGGCAAGGTGGAGCGGGAATGAGGTTGATCCCGGGAAGCCTCGCCGGCCAACTCGCGCTGTTGCTGCTGCTCGCTCTCGGCATCGCGCAGGGCATCGCGATGGCTCTTTTCGCCGTCGAGCGCAGCGAAGCCGTGCGCCACGCCCACCGGGACAACGTCATTGCGCGCGCCGGCACCGTGGCGCGGCTCCTCCGGGACACGCCGCCCGCGCTTCACAACGCCATCCTGGACGCGGCGAGCACCGACCAGGCGCGGTTCACACTCACCCGGGAACCCCTGGTGGGCGGGACGGGAACCGGAGAACGGGCCGCCTTCATCGCCCGCGGTCTTTCCGTGGCGCTCGATGTCGGACAGGAGCGGGTCAGGGTGGCGCCGCCGCACGACGACACGCCGGGCGGGTTTTGGATCCGGGACGGCGACGACCACGATCACGGTCACGAGGACTGGCGGGAGCACTGGTTCGCGGCGTCCGTGACCATGGGGACGGGCGCTGGCTGAACGTCGCCGTGGGACCGTTGCCGGGCGCGCCGCCCTGGGGCCGGACGTTCCTGCTCTCGTTCCTGTTGTCGGTCCTCGGCGTGGCGGGCGTGGCGGTCCTCACGGGAAGCCGCATCTCGAAACCCATGCGGAGCCTCGCGGCGGCCGCCGGTCGGCTCGGCAGGGGCGAGGAGGTGGGTGACCTGCCGGAGTCCGGCCCCCTGGAAATCCGCGGCACCGTGAGGGCCTTCAACCTCATGCGCGGGCGGCTCGACCGCTACGTGCGTGACCGCACGGCCATGCTGGCGGCGATATCGCACGATCTGCGGACACCGATCACGAGCCTGCGCATCCAGGCCGAGTTCGTCGAGGACGAGGACACGAGGACGAAGATCCTCGCGGTGCTGGACGAGATGCAGCGCATGGCGGAGGACACCCTGGCGTTCATCCGCGAGGACATGCGGCGGGAAGGGACACGCACGGTCGATCTCCATGCGCTGGTCGACAGCGTCGCTGCCGACCTTGCGGATCTCGGCCACGAACTCGCGGCCCCCGACTCCGGCCGGGTGCTGGTGGCGTGCCGGCCGGTGGCGTTGCGCCGCGCCTTCCGCAACCTGCTGGAGAACGCGGGCGCCCACGGCGTCCGCGCAACGGCGCGTCTCGCGGACGACGGTGGACGCGCGTACGCGTGGTCATCGAGGACGAAGGGCCCGGCATCCCGGAGCCGATCTGGAGCGGGTGTTCGAGCCCTTCGTGCGGCTCGACGAGTCGCGGAGCCGCGACACCGGCGGCGCGGGCCTGGGCCTTGCCATCGCCCGGACCATCATCCGCGGCCACGGCGGGGATATCCGGCTGGAGAACCGCGCCGGAGGCGGATTGAGGGCCACGGTCGTGCTGCCCGGAGGAGGCGGCTGATAGCGCGGCCCCGCGGTGTCCGTGATCGCCCTCGCTTCCATCGGCCCGCGTGTCACCGGCACCCGCGTCGTTTCCGGCAGCGCCCTGCGCCTCAACCCTGACGGGACCGGCCGGCTCGTGCCGGGCATGCTGTCGGACATTGCCGTCACCGCGCCGCGCACGGACGGCTTCGGTCCTGTCCGGCATCTCTGCGCCAACCGCGTCAGTGGCGCGGGAACAAGTGCCGCGGGCCCTGCCGCCGACCGATGCGCCACGGCCGGCAGTGCCGGCCGCACGAGTGTTGCTCCCGCGTGTCGCTCCGCCAGCACTGATTCGACCGTGACGGTTACGCCAGCCAAACTGTTGAACGCGCTGTCCGAATCGATGGCGCTCAAGCGCATGGCGGAGTAGGTCGGAGGCAGCGGAACCGCCGCACGGTCAACTTGGTGACGGCAGAGATGCACGGCATTGTTGCGGCGGCGACCATCGGGCCCGCCGGGCAGGGCTCCGTCTGCTGACCAAGTGTCGAGGTGTTTCATGCCGACGCCCCGGCTCGCACACGGTCAGAGATCCTCGTCACGACGCCGACGCATACCGCCGCCGTCACCGCGCTCCGCACGGGCATCGACCCGAATAGCCAGGCCGCCGACGACCATGGCCCGGTCCGAGCTGCCGTAAGTGGATTGTAAGCCTGCTGTATGCGGATTGTAGTGCGTCTATGCTCTCGGCACACGGCGGGATTCAAGAGAACCGCCCCGGTTCCCCAGGGAATCGCCGGGTTCTCCCGGGAATCTTCGCCGCCAGACCCGCGCTCGCGCCGCCCCGGCTGCTTCCTTGAATGGACGCCCTGAAACCGCCCGCGATCCACGGCGTCGGTCCTGTATGCTCCGACCTGTTCATCCCGCTCAAGCGCCGCTCGGGCTAAGCCTTTGATATTGCGCGCCTTTTGTCCCCTATCGCCGATGTCTCGCAATGCGCCTCCGTCTCTACGGCGGAGCCGGTATTCTCTCACACCCGACGCAGTTGACTGCCTGTCGCGCCATGTCTGCGTCCAAGTGCGCAGTTCGAGCCCCTGCAACACCCTCATGCCATGGGAAAGGCGTGTTCTTTCCGTAATACGGGCGTGTAGCACACCACACCACGAGTCTAAGCACACTTCACTTGGCAACCGGTGCAATCTCCTGGACCATCCTTGAAAAAAACTCCTCAAATTTCTCCTCCCAAGTTGGCGGGAGTTTTTGATCCCGAGTCTGTTCATACCTAACGGCACCCCCGAAATTAGGTCCGCGCAAGTTCTTCGGAGGGTCTGCGGTTGCAAGAATCAATCCCTCCATGTGATCTAGAACGGTTTGAGGATTTGATCCAATTTCGTCCCGTAGGGGTGATAAGGAATTATCATCTTGGACGCCTCTGGTTCCAAACCAACTGAATATTGTCCAGCGTTCCGCCAAGTTATCGGAACGATGATCCTTCAATCGATCGAAGAGCATTTTTGGTTTCGGTGTCTCACGGGTGGCCTTTCCAGCCTGTCCTACGTAGACTAAATTGTATCGATCGTCGTATAAGGCGTAAATTCCTCTTTGATCGCGAAAATCAACGTCAGCCTTTCTCTTTTGGGCTTTCCCGAGAAGACGACCAGGGTTCTTTTGTTTGCCCCAGAACACATCATCTCTCTTCCAGTGCAAACCGTACGCTCTTATCAACATCTTCTTCCTCCCGCTTTCTCACCGAAACCACATTCCAGCGTGTCCCTTCCGTGCGTACGACGTTGACTAAGACAATTCGAAGCCCGGGTCAAATCGATATCCGGTCCGGAAGATGTGTATCCCTGTTGTTTGAAGGAATTTGGCGGATACGCTAGATAATCGGCATTGGAGGGACGGTCGAAACTATCTTCACTGTCGAGGGTAAGAATCGGATGCCCGTGAAGGGGACCACCGCTGAACGGGGCGAATGAAACCTGACGGCCGCGGAGATCACCAGGTTTCTGGACGAAGATCTTGTTGCCACAGGTCAAGACTGCGCTGAAGATCACTGGCCACGAGGAGTGGGCCGAACTGGAGCAAACATCGGCAGCTGCTGCAAGCAGGCCGAGTCGTTGAGACTGAAACGCCTGCTCCTCTGGCGCGCCCAAACGATGAAACCCGTTTTTCGCGCCAAGATGTTCTGGGCGTCCCCCGACGGCTTATAATCCAATGGAAGAGGTGACCCGTGCGAAACAGAACACCCCCAAAGGTCTTTATGTCTTATTCACATGATTCCGTGCGACATAAGGAGTGGGTCCGTGGCCTCGCAGAACATCTCTGCAAAGCAGGAATCGATCCGATTCTGGACCAATGGGATCTTGCCCCCGGACAAGACATCGTGGCGTTCATGAGCGACGGGATCTCGTCATCCAACAGGGTGATTCTTGTCTGCACCAAGGACTACGTGGCGAAGTCGAACAGCAGGAGCAGCGGCGTCGGGTATGAAGACATGATGATTTCCGCTGTACTCTCCAACTCGACCGATACCAAAAAATTTCTACCTATCATCCGGGACAATCCAGACAGCGATCTGCCCCAAAGGCTTGGATCGAGGAGGTATATCGACTTCTCTGAGGATTCTGATTACACCACGAAACTCGATGAGCTTATGCGTGAAGTTCTCGGAAAGCCCGCAATTGTGAAACCGAGGATTGGAGGTAGTCCATTTGAAGAACCCCCGACCCATCAACCAGCGCCGACCATCGCATCGAGACCGGTGGAGGAATTGCTTTCGGGCGACGAAGATGTGGTACGTGAGAGGTGTCGCGTCTTGTGCGCGGCACTTCACGACCACGTTGATGGTCGGCTCTACGAAATTCGCGTCGATCATGAACGCCGCTACGCATTACCCAATAGTCTTTACGACTGGCATTTGGACGATAGTCTTTTGGTTTTGCTACGAGCAAGCGGCGAAGCGGTGACCTATTTGATCGAATACGGTTATCTTAGCCGTGGCGACGACTTTATTCAACTAACCGCGAGAGGTTGGGAAACAAAGAGGCTACGTCAGGTGCATTCATTGTTACGTAAGGACGTTTTTGAAGACCCGCTGGAGTTCCCGTGGTACCGGGCATGGCGTAGGAAGGGAGAAGAGCTGAAGGCTCGACAGGCCAGGCGACAATGAGCCCTTCCCTGAAGGCCGAAGGGGAGTAGGTTCCATGCGGATATTGCAGCCGTCAGAACACCAGATCCCACGAAACTTGCGAGAATGCTCCTCCACATGTGGTTCCCCTCTTCCCATTTACTACGGAGGGCGGGGAGCGTTAGGAAGGCCAAAACTTAAACAGCACCAAATCTCCCGCGCTCCCCCGTGGACAGGTTGCTGAGGTGCATCCGGCCTTCTCTCGGCGGAATGTACCTCAGCAACCTGTCCAATTTCCCGGAACCACTTCAAGTGTCCAGACGTCAGGGTGTAGGCGATACTATCACCACAACGAAACCTGTCGCTCCTTTGTAGCCTTTCCCACCGGGTGCAGTGACCATGCCAGATGGGATGTTCCCCGTGTTCCCGGAATTACCCGCAAACGGAAAATGCCCTCCTGCGCCCTCAGCCTCAACGAACACGATCAGGCCGTCACGCCTCACCGGACAATCGTCCCCAGTTAGCCTCTGGAGGAGCTGCTGGACCTGTTCCGCATTGTTCCGACAATGAGTAGCCGAAGGCTTCGGTTCGACCGTACTACCTTCCAAGTATCGCTGGAGGGCCTCCTTGAACGCTCCCATCATGACCTCACAGTTCCCCATGGCGAGCGCAGCGTCACTTCCCTCCTGTTCCAACCATGCCGCTTCGAAATCCTTGAGAGCCTCGTCGAACGCTCCCAACGCAAACTTCGAATTCCCTCGGTTGTATAACAAGACCCTCTTGGGCTGGGCGCCATGTTCCAACGCCACGTCGAAATCCGCTATGGCGCCTTGGTGGTCTCCCGTCGCCGCGCGCACGTTTCCGCGATTGTAATACAGTGCGCGGGACATCATGTCAGCAACATCCTGAGTCACAATAACGTGGTCACCAAAGTAAATCGGTCGGTCAAGGTTCTCTATAGCGCTTGTGTACGCTAGGTTCGCTTCCTCGAATCGTCCCAGTGCGGCGAGCGTATCTCCTTTGAGACAATTTGGTTGGGCCACGCCCGGCAGCTCTGCCGCGTAGGACTCGTACGCTGCTAGAGCGTCATCGAACAGACCCGCTTGGTAGGCCCGGTTCCCCCGGTCCCGATACTGTTCTGGCGAAAGCGGACCAGTGCTTTGCAACTTCGTGCGGGCCGTGTTTGCGGCCGCGAGTCCGGGAATGTCTCCGAAGAGCACCGTTTCTGAAAGCCCCAACCCCTTCAGATACTCGCGCAATGGCTCCTTTGATTGCCGTGGCACGATAACCGATTTGAGATATTGTTCTGGAACAAGAGGGGTGCCAATCACAAACACGCTCTGCTGGGCAATAATCCGTGCCCCAAGCGACCGATCCGGCTCGTAATAGCTGAGTGCACTGAATGGGTCATCCATTAACCGCGCATTCTGGACGACCTGATGGTCTCCAATGTCCAGAACGAAAATCTTACCATCTTTGTCGTTCCATTCAGCGCACGCAAACCAAAGAGCAACCAGAGGAAGTTCGGTAAAATCCAGAAGTCCGGTGGCGGCCCCCTGATGTTGGAGCACGGATAGTCTTTGCAAGTCGGACAGCGTGTCCCCATCAATGACCTGCATCGGCATGACGAGTTGTTCCTTGTGGTACCGATCAACTATTTTGCGTAGCGCGTTCTCCTCACTTGGGAGATCTTCGCCATGCGCGTCTTGTAAACGACGTAGGGCACCAGACTGGAGTTGCCAACTCGCATTGGCCTGACCCCTATAGACCGGCCTCGACATGCCCTCGGATAGCTTCAGAACTGCCTGGACGACTTCTTCAGGGGTCATGATCTAATCCCGTCGTATACTCGTTCAACATGAACAAGGTGGCATGAAAGTTGGTCGGGGAGGCCATCTGCTTGGAAGGTGCCTTGGCTCCTGAGGCCTTTAGTCTTGACCATAACACCTGCGTCGCGGTCACGCGAGGAAGCGCGCTCGAACGACAATCGACGCCAAACGCCGACACGCCTGTGAAACGGCCTCTTCACCCCTTGTTCCCGGTCCGGAAAGCGCGTATCCGGGCTCCATGGACACACGAAACCCGAGTGAACACGCCCCTGGCGGGAGGCCTGGATGGTAGCCTCCATCGGCGTCATCGCCTCGCCGTCCCAGGGTGTGGCCTACTACGAGAAGGACGGATACTACGCCAGGGAAGACCCCGCCCACAGGGAGGCGAGCGCCTGGGTGGGCAGGGGCGCGGAAGCGTTGGATCTCACGGGTCCAGTCGATCCCGACACCTTCAAGGCCGTGCTCGAAGGGAAGGTCCCGGACGGTCCGCACCTGGGCAAGCGGGACAAGGACGGTGAAATCTGCCACCGGCCGGGCCGCGACGTCACCCTTTCCGCGCCGAAGTCGGTCTCCCTCATGGCGCTGGTGGGGGGCGACGACCGGATCGTCGCGGCCCACGACCGGGCCGTCACGCGGACCCTCGCCTGGGTCGAGCGGAACGCCGTCGAGACCCGGTTGCAGGACAAGGCGAGCGGCGCGATGGTCCACGCCGGCGGCCAGAAGATGGTGGCCGCAACCTTCCGCCACGATACCTCCCGAAACCTCGACCCGCAGCTCCATACCCATGCTGTGGTGGCGAACATGGTCCAGGGGGACGATGGGAAGTGGAGGACCATGGTCAACGACGGGCTCTACCGGAACAAGATGGCGATCGGCGCGGTATACCGGGCAGAGCTTGCCCGGGATCTCAAGGACCTGGGGTACGGGATCGAGAAGACCCACCCGGACGGGCGGTTCGAGATCGCGGGGGTGTCGCGGGAGGTGGTGGAGGGGTTCTCGACGCGACGGGCGGAGATAGAGGCGGCTATGGCGGCGCGGGATGAAGGGGCGCCTTTGGAGAACCCGAAGCTCGCGGACCGCGCGGCGTTGATGACGCGGGCCAAGAAACGGGAGGTGGACAAGGGAGAGCTTCGGCGGTCTTGGGAGCGCCAAGCGGCGGAGCTCGGGTTTTCGGCCGACACCGTGCGCGCGAAGGCAAGGCAGGCGGAACGGAAGCAACCCGCTCCGGACCTGTTCAGTGGTCCGGTTCGAGCGGCGGGAGAAACCGCGGCCTGGGCCGTGGAGCATCTCTCCGAGCGCCAAGCGGTGTTCGACCATGGGGATCTTCTGGCGGCAACGCTGGCCCGGGAGCTGGGCGCGGTGACGGCCGAGGCGGCGGAGCGGGCCATTGCCGGGCTCGAACAGGAAGGAGAACTCCACGGGGCAAGGGGCCTCAAGCACGGCAGGCACTGGACCACGGACGAGGCCATGGCGCGGGAGTCGGAGGCCATCGCGTTGATGAAGGCGGGCCAGGGCGCCGAAAAGACGATCATGCGGGGCTGGATCGCGGAGACGAAGCTCCACGGGGGCCGCCTCAACGAGGGCCAGAAGGAAGCGGTCAAGTTGATCCTCTCGTCGAAAGACCGGGTGCTGGGGGTTCAGGGCTACGCCGGCACGGGCAAGACGACGATGCTGAACAGGCTCCGGACGCTCGCGGAGAGCCGGGGCTACAACGCGATGGGGCTCGCTCCATCCGCCTCCGCGGCCCGCACTCTGGAACGGGAATCGGGCATCGGGTCGGAGACAGTCCAGAAGTTCCTCGCTCGGCATGAAGGGATCATCGAGGGCCGGGGCACGACAAGGGGGCTTCGCAACCTGCGGGCCTCGTTCTCGAAGACCGTGCTCGTGGTGGACGAGTCCTCGCTCGCGTCCAGTGAGCAAATGCGGGGACTGCTCCGGGTCGCGACCACGCTCCGGGTACCGCGCATGGTGCTGGTGGGAGACGAGAAGCAACTCGGGGCGGTGGAGGCAGGGAAGCCGTTCGAGCAACTCGGGCGGGCTGGAATGCAGACCGCGGTAATGGACGAGATCCTTCGGCAGCGCGACAGGGAGCTCAAGGAGGCGGTTCGTGCGGGCCTCGCGGGCGAGGTCAGGACCGCTTTCGACAAACTCGGGGACCGGATCGCACAGGTTGAGAGGGAGGAAATCGGCAAGGAAGCGGCGGAGCGCTGGCTCTCGCTGTCTCCCGAAAAGCGTGCCGCAACCGGGGTGATAGCGCCGACAAGGGCACTTCGGGACGAGATCAACGAGACGATCCGGGCGCAACTGATCGCGGAAGGAGCGGTCTCCGGACCCGCGAGGCAGGGCGAGAAGCTGGTCTCACGAGGGTTGACGCGCGCCGAGATGGCCCGTGCGTCGAACTATTCGGCGGGAGACACGGTGATCTTCAACCGCCCGTACAAGACACTCGGGGTGGAGAAAGGCGACGAGCGCGAGGTGGAGAGGGTCGACTACGAGCGCAACACGGTCTGGCTTGGCGACGGAAACGGCAACTTGGTGGACTGGCAGCCCTACATGCTGGCGGGCGCCAAGGGCGGAGTGGAGGTCTACCGGAGCGAGGAAATGGAGCTTCGGGCGGGCGACAAGGTGCGCTGGACGCGGAACGATCCGGGCTCGGAACTCGCCAACGGCGAGATGGCGATGGTGGAATCGGTCGGAAAGGACGGCGTCGGCTTCCGTCTCGAGGACGGATCAGCGGCGAAACTTACCGAACATGACCCCCAACTCCGCCACCTCGACCGCGCTTTTGCCTCCACGGTGCATGCCTTCCAGGGCAGGACAGTGGACCAGATCGTGGCCGCCATGCCCACGGGGAACCCGGACCTGACCAACCAGAGGGCCTTCTACGTAGCGATCAGCCGGGCCCGGGACGGTGCCGAGCTGGTCACCGACGATGCCTGGAAGCTCTCGGATCAACTGGAGAGAGCCACGGGCGAGCGGGTTGCGGCGCTCGACGGGGCGGCGATGGAGGCCGCGCACGAGACGGCGTTCGGCCTCGAATCGACGCTCGAACGCGACGGCGATCAGGCGGCGCGCGCAATTGACGGGACGGATCACGCCCTCGAAGAGGAGCAAGTTATCGATCCCGAGCGCGAGCACGAGTCTGGACCACGCCTCGAAACCGAAGGCGAACTCGACCGTTCAGACGAGTCGGAACATGATCGCATACAGGAAGAGGTTCTCGAACAGCCGCAGGTGAGCCTCGATTTCGATCTCGAGATGTAGAAACCCCGCCTCCTTCCGGCCGATCCCGAGGCCGCCGCCGCAGAGATCCCGGGGCGCAAGGAACCCGGTATGCCTCCGCGCCGCCACCGGGACGGGCTAGGGCATTCCAGTCTGCTCCCTCCCGCCACTCCCGGCCCTTCGGTGTCATTCCCGTGCGCAGCCTGTGGTTCGTGCGCCTCGTGTAACACACGGGGTAACGCGCCTTGGTGCTAGCTGATCTCCTGCACGTAATACGCCGCAAACTCCATACTGTCGCGCGTGACGGTGCTGAAGCGGCCGTGTTCAATGCCGGGCGCGGACATGGCAGCGACCGGGTATCGTCTGCACGGACTCGGCCCGCCGGGGCTGTCGTGGAAAAACCGCCCCCGGTCAGTCCGCAGGCGCGATCACCTGAACTGGTGTTGGGAGACAAGCTGGAGGACTCTCGCCAGGAGATGGTCGTGCGTCGGACTTTCGAGTCCGCCAGGTGCTCGAGATCGCGGGTATGTGTTCGCACCCACATGCGACCGGTACACGGCAGCGTCGCAAACCGGTATCGCCTTTTCCAGGGTACTTCCGGGGGGTGAGGGGCTCGACCTGCGCAATGGAGCGCACGCGGACGCAGACAGGGCGCAACAGGCAGCATGCTGCGTCGGGTGTGAGAAGAATAACGGCTCCGCCGTAGAGACGCAGCCGCAAGGCGGGACATCGGCGAGGGGAGACAAAAGACGCGCAATATCAGCGGGTTAGCCCGAGCGGCGCTTGAGCGGGAGAGGGAGGTCAGAGCATACAGGGGTCGAAGCCGTGGATCGCGGGCGGTCTCCGGGCATCTGCAGCCGTGTCGTCGCGAGCGCAGGTCTGGCAACGAAGATTCCCTAGGGAACCGGGGCGATTCCCTAGGGAACCAGGTGCGACGCTCTGGAGAACCGGGGCGGTTCTCTGGAGCATCACGGCATATGACGACGTGCCGTACATACTTGTTTTGTCGGGAGTTTTTCCGCACTATGCCGTGTTACGGGAGCACTACAATCGGGTTACAGCCGCTTACAATCTACTGACGGCAACCCGGACCGGGCCATGGCCGGCGGCGGCGAAGCGGACGCAAGGCGTTCGGGGCAATATGGCCGCCGGGCATCATGAGCACACGGGGATTTGCGGCCGCGGCCGGCGCCAGGGCGGCACCGTCCACAACCTCGACAAGCCCGCTGCCCGCCTTGCCGCGGCTCAAGCCCGAGAGAGCCGTGTCCTGCTTCCTTAGGCCCGGAACACGACCATCGTGGAACTCGACAGACACCGGGCGCCGCTTGAGCGTCGGGTTCGGCTGCGCACTTGCAGGAACACTTCCGGGACCGTCGTGCGGCTTCCTGCCGGCGCCAGGAAGCGGGAGCGAACAAAGCGCTGCCCGGCAGGGCGACACGCCGTACGACACTCACTCGACCGTTGCTGTCGGCGGTGGTGTCAAATGTGCCGGACATTCCAGATGTCGCCGGTGAACAGAGTGGTGCGGCCATGCCGCGACGGCATGCCCGGCACGCTCCTTCGGAGTCGAGGCGCAGGATGTCTTCGGGGACGACACAGGCGTCGCCGAAACGTAGCGACGCCTGGTTGGCGGAAGCGACGGCGGTCACCGGCGCGTCCGCGTTCAAGCGTTCGGACATGATGGCCAGAGAAATTGCAGCCGCTGCACACGCGGGACGACCCGGCGGAGTTTCGCGTGGCCGTGCGTCTCACCTTGCCGTCCTGTGCGCTGCCGCTGTGGACGTGGACCTGACCGACCGGAAGGGAGCATGGGCTCGGGAAGAGATGGAGCGGGGCATGGCGGAGCACTGGATGGGATGCAGAGGGGAGCCGCGAACCGGGCAAACTCGCCGTGACGGGACTGGCGTGAAGCGCCATTGCAGTGATAGGGAGAAACGCGAGGATTCACCGTCGCCGTTCATCAGGAAGGAATGCCGTTAAGGAGAGATGGAGCCATGAAGAAATCCGATCTCGCGGCCCAGGTTGCCCGCCGCGCCCCGCTGACGAAGGCCCAGGCGAAGAGCGCGGTCAACGCGGTATTCGAGGTCATCCTGGACGCTCTTGCGAACGGGGAGACGGTGTCGGTCACCGGGTTCGGCAGGTTCTCGACGAAGAGCCCGCCGGCGCGGACGGGACGGAATCCGCAGACGGGAGAGAGCGTCGCCATCGCGGCGTCGAAGACTCCGTCGCTCAAGGCGGGGAAGACGCTTCGGGATAGGTTGCGTTAGTGTCCAGGTGCTACGGCCCTGGGCGGGAGCGGCTGTCCTTATTCAGAAGGCAACGTAGAGTTTCCATCGCAGGTGGCCACTGCCAGGATGGTTCGCGGCCACCGGCCCACCGCGGCGGTCAGCCACGGTTCGCGTGGGACACCCGTAGGTAGTCAGCCGGCCGCGGGGAATCTTCAGAATCACCTGCGCCACGTCCAGCTCCCAGTCCGAGAGTTGTCCCGGTATGCGTTTCAGTTCTTTCGGGGCTGTCTTCATGATGTCTTCCCCGGACATCGGTTCACCTGAGTATGGTGTATGTGCGAATCAGCTTGCTTGTGGCCGGCACCCTGCTCCGTTTCGAGGACATGCCCAGCGTTTCCTTGACCACTTTGCCGATACGCGGGTTCACCCACCGCCGCGGCATCAATGCAAGGAGGTCGTCGTACTCCTCCCGCCGGTGCCGTTCTATCTCAAGGAAGACGTCGTGGATCACGTGTTCGGTGCAGGGTCTTGGCAAGGAGCTCAGGACTTCCTCCACCAGTGCCCGCAAATCCCGCATCGCCATCTGAACAATTCGTTGTGTCATGAGTCAACCTTTCTTCAGGTCGCGAAGCTGCTCCTCGTCGTCATCGACACCGACGACGACGAAATGGCCGAGGAAGGTCTGCTCGTCACCGCGGAGGCTCAGGACTGCCTGCATCGTGCCGTGCTCCTTCGGCAGGTGGATGGGACGGCGGGTGCCGGAGCGCCGCCCGCCGCCCCGCTCACTGCCAAGCTCGTGCTCTCGACGGCGCAGGGCCGTGCCACGGGCGACCAGCTCGCAGCCGTTGCACGCGCGTCTGGAGTCGCGGCATTCCCGGGGCGACCGGAACGCTCGCGGCGATGCACGTGGTCGCGCTGCAGCCCCTGGAATGGGTTGTGTCACGCGGCAGTGTCATGCTCCAGACTTCGGCAACAGGACCATGGACTGTAATACTGGAATTCTGACAGCTGGAAAATGGGGAAAGGGAACAGCCGCCGAAATCGCAGGAGGGCAGTCACGAGTTCGAGATCGTCCTGCCTGTGGACGATAGAGAAAGCGGCGAACCGGAATCCGTCCGGTTCGGGTTCGCCTGGAAAGTCCTCGCGACCAGACCCGTGACGGCTGGCAACCGGACACGGTGGGAAATCGCCCAGGATCGGGAGAAGCTCTCCCGCGCAAGGCAAGCCTTGGAGCAGGGGGCGGAATTCACGGGCTCAGGTGGGAACGACCTGGACGCGGCGTTCATGCACGCAGGGCATGGTACCGAACGCATCTGCGCTGCAAGGACGCGAGGACCGACAACGACGCCTGACTCTCGGCTTGCGTCGCGAACGCCCCCAAACATCTCGTTCGACTCACACAGACCGGGCATTGCGTAGAAACCGTGACCGTGGAGGAGGGTACCCTTCACCCGAAAGGATGGTTAGCGACTTGCAGGCTTCGGTAAATGCCTTGCTTGAGGCTGCGTCCAGCCCGTCTCGCAACCGGCGCCGGTTCCCGGCGCATCCACGACGCTTCCGCCCGACCCGAAAGCCTCGCGTGAAACCGGGAAGCTGGGTCGATACGGGCCGCTACCGGCCGGGCTTCATCCTGGAGATGATGCCCGACCCGCTGCACATCATGAAACTGTCCTACGGCGCCGTCATCGACGAGGATTTCCGGCCGTACATCGCGAACTGGAGACCGGTCCGCAAGCGCAAGCGGATTCCGTCGCTCAAGGACGTCTTCTCGGATGGAGACTGGATCCGCCATCCCTACTCGGGGTACGGCCGGATTCTGTAGTCCGTAACTCGACGATGGACATCGACTACCGGGGTCATGCGGCAACCGTGGTTCCCCCAACGGACTTGTCGCGCTTCGAAAAAGTCAGCGATTCTGGTCCCGCCGACATCCGTCCCGTGTGGGAACGGTTTCAACTGGGAACATGGATAGAAATCGACAGCTTGGGTCAGGGCGTAGTTCCCGTCGTCGAAGACGATGTGTTGTGGGTGTTCTTCGGCTACCGCGTCGTTCGCGTCGACGAACCGGACGACGGCAATGGGCCGATGATCTTGAAATCGGACAGGGATCCTGTCGACCTGCGTTCGCCGTGGGGACGGCGATGGGCGTAGTGGTGGCTGCATGCGGACCTCTCCGGCGAGCCGGTCTGCGCGTGTTGCGGATACCCCAACCTCGGTTCCGGCAGCGGGAGATGGTTCAGCGCCAAGGAATGCATCGTGTGCGGGTATCCGGATTTCGGAACCGGGATCGACAATGACGGGGAACCCTGCGTCCTCCGTGCCGAGGGCGTCTGGCGCCATCGCAACGCATGGAGTTTTCCGGAACCCGACGATCCAGAGCTGGTGCCGGACGAACTGTCCGACGAAGAATGGGAGAAGTCCGGTTACAGCCTATCCGAGGCCCGGAGCAACTACGAGGACCTGGGCGTCATGTTCCGGCCCGATGACCCCAATCCGTTGTCCACGGGCAAGCTGACGGCGCTTCGGTGCTCGCTGGCTCAATTGCTGGACGAAACCATGTCAGAGCCTTCCCGGTGGCACATGGGGCACGAGGACGCGGTCGCGCAGATCATGGAGCAAGTCCTGACCGTACTGGCCAGCGAACGGCGATGAGCGGATCGTCGAGGTGTCCGGAGAGTCCATGGCCAAAAGGGCAACACGGTTTTTCGCAGCCGTGGCAGATTCAATCTTCTGCGTGTAAACGTTGGTCTCACTTGCCGTTCCTACAGGCATTCGCGCGTGCATGTCATCGCGACATATAGCAGGCGGGTTGCCTCGGCAACGTTCTCGTGCGCGGCCCGTAGTTTCCCCAAGCCGACGAGAATCACACGCGGAAACGTCAGTCCTTTGCTGCTCTGTCGTGTCAGAAGCACCACCTGATCGCCCTGTGGGTCGGTAGATGGCCTGGGCATCGTCGTACAACAGCAACAGAGGGTTCGTGTTTCCGGTCGACGATCTGGGCGACGAACCGTAGCCAGTCTTCGGAATCGAGTTGGAAGAAGATCTCGAACATCCGCTCCAGATCGGCCTTCGGGATGCCAGGACCGTCGTCCTCAATGACGACGAGCACACGTCCGTCGTCGTCGGCGACTCGCGCCGTCGCCCGAACGCCGTGGCACCCGCGTTCTCCAGCAGGTTGCGGGAGGCACGGCGCAACGCCACGGGCCGGCATGCCGCCAGCACTCGATCGGAGTCGGGCACGACAAGTTCGTGGCCCAGATCCAGGAGGTCGGCGGCCACGCTGTCGATCAACGCATCGAGATCGACCGTCCGCGTCCCTTCCTGCCTAGTCCTCGCGGATGGATGCCTGGGCGTCGGTGGTATGTGCTAGGCAAGTCGTTTAATACAAAGCCTTGCGCCGTTCAGCCGGAGCTGCACGAACTCTGGATGAGTCGGAATTGAAGCGGCAACAGGCGGACTGGATGAGTTCTGAGACTGACGAGGTCGAACGCGTTGAAGCTTACGCGGGAAAGAGACAGAGCGAAGATGACCGAGACCGAGGAACGTTGGCTGGACTACGCGTGGTCCATCATCAACTGTCCGAAATCCCATCGCGAGCGGTGCGAAGACTTGGGAGCGGCTGTACCTGGGACATGGCGTGTTGACGGTAACGAGGTGAGATGGCCGGGATGTCTCGGCGGGGGCTACCGCGAAGGAACCGGGATTCTGTGCGTTGGCGCTGTTCACAGGGAGGGGCGGCCTGAGGACGAAGCACGCGACTCAGTGATCCGGCGGACGAACGCGGAGTTGGTGAACGCGCATCGGCGCTGGGTGCAGCGCGGCCGCTCTCGAGACGAGGACTATGACTACCTAGCGGCCGTGCGAACTGCGTACGAGGACGCGCTTCCCCGCTGGGCTCGCTGGAAGCGCCACTTCCGCTCGCTCGTGGAGGACTATCTTGGCATGAGCAGGAGGGAGATCGCATGGACCAATCTTGCGAAGTGTCGGGTTGCGATTGACCGTGGGAGTGGGGTCCGCCGGGCTGAAGCCAAACTAACAAGACTGTGCCAGCGTGAATTCGCACCTGTGAGCGAACTGGTAGAAGCGATCCGTCC
>Ga0209543_1001942_pt1 | contig 16570 bp, 16 predicted proteins | sample MesohylFT_FD_187296 | JGI IMG/M metagenome (GOLD analysis project Ga0209543, IMG submission 187296) | Host-associated microbial community of the marine sponge Aplysina aerophoba from Gulf of Piran - sponge mesohyl, lysed by freeze-thaw... | ecosystem: Host-associated > Porifera > Sponge >...
ACCGGGCCAACCGGAACTATTTGAGCACCGTATCCATCTGGGCGCGCTGAGGACTCGGTAGGATTCGCAGGCCCCCGCGCCGGGCGCCCCGGAGAAGTCGACGCACGCGGTGCGCGTCGCGCCCCTGAACACATACGTTCGGATATGCTATAGTGTAACCTGTCGCGGTCGCCGCACGACGCTGGTTCGGGCGGCGAGAACGAGGAACGAATGAAGAGCCCGCAAGGCGATGAGCCGGCCTTCCTCGAAGGCGGGCACGAGCACCAGAGTTGTATCGAGGACGCGCTGGCCCGCGCCGATGAAGTGTGCCGCGAGCGCGGCGCCCGGCTCACCCCGTTGCGGCGCAGGGTCCTTGAGCTGGTCTGGGGCAGCCATCGGGCGATCAAGGCCTACGACCTGCTCGCCGCATTGAGTGATGGGGAGGGCGCGGCGAAGCCGCCGACGGTCTATCGCACCCTCGAGTTCCTGATGGCCCAGGGCCTGGTTCACCGCATCGACAGTCTCAATGCTTTCGTCGGCTGCCCGCAGCCCGACCGCCGCCACAGCGCCCAGTTTCTCATCTGCGGGGACTGCGGCGACGTGTCGGAGATGAATGCGGCCAGCATCGATCGCGCCGTCGCGGACCAGGCGGCCGGCTCCGGCTTCGCGCTCTCGCGCAAGATCATCGAGTTGCACGGCAAGTGTCCGCGCTGCACGACGCTTCCGCAGACCCCCTGACCCCCCTGGCGCACGCCGCCACCGAGCCGCCGCTCGCTTCGGGCCGCGACCTGGTGGTGCGCTACGGCGGGCGTACCGTGCTGGACCGGGTCTCGATCGAGGTCCGCCGCCGCGAGGTGGTGAGCGTGATCGGGCCCAACGGGGCGGGCAAGACCACCGCTGTGCGCGCGTTGCTCGGGCTGATCAAACCAAATTCGGGTGTCGTCGAGCGGGCGCCGGGCGTCGTGGTGGGCTACGTGCCCCAGCGCATCGCGCCGGAATCGCTTCTGCCGCTTACGGTGCGCCGCTTTCTGTCCATGGCAGGGCGTCGGGCCCGGGCCGATGCCGCCGCGGTGCTGGACGAGGTGGGCACAGCGGCGGTGATCGACCGCCAGCTCAGCGGCCTCTCCGGCGGCGAGTTCAGGCGCGTCCTGCTCGCCCGCGCGCTGCTGCGTGACCCCGACCTGCTGGTGCTGGATGAGCCGATCCAGCAGGTCGACTTCGCGGGCCAGCTGGCCATGCACCAGTTGATCGGCCGCTTGCGGGATCGGCGCGGCTGCGGCGTGCTGATCGTCTCCCATGACCTGCACCTCGTGTTGGGCGCAACCGACCGCGTGGTGTGCATCAACGGGCACGTCTGCTGCGCCGGGGAGCCGGAGGAAGTGAGCCGACACCCGGAGTACATTTCGCTCTTCGGACCGGGTGCGGCCGCGGGGCTCGCGGTCTACACCCACGACCACGACCACAGTCACGGCCTGCCCGCCGCGCTCTCGCCGGTCGACGCTGACCCACCCGAGGCGGGATCGCCGCCCGCCGAGCAAAACTGAGCGCACGGTGTTCGACGACTTCTTCGCGCGCGCGCTCGCGGGCGGCATCGGCATCGCGCTCGCCACGGGGCCGCTCGGCTGTTTCATGGTGTGGCGGCGCATGGCCTATTTCGGCGATTCGGTCGCCCACAGCGCGCTGCTGGGCGTCGTGCTCGGCGTCGGCCTGGGCATCGACCTCAACGCCGGCATCATCCTCATGTGCATCGCGCTCGCCCTGCTGCTGCTCCTGCTCCAGCAGCAGCGGCGGCTGGCCACCGACACGCTCCTCGGCATCCTAGCGCACGGCGGCCTCGCCCTCGGCCTCGTCGGGATCAGCTTCCTGGACAACGTGCGGGTGGACCTGATGAGCCTCCTCTTCGGCGATATCCTGGCGGTCAGCGGCAACGACCTGATCTGGATCTATGGCGGCGGCGGCGCCGTGCTGGCGGCGACGGTGCTGATCTGGCGACCGCTGCTGGCCGTCACAGTCCACGAGGAGCTGGCCCGGGCAGAGGGCGTGCGGGTCGGCCTCGTCCGCATCGCCTTCACCCTCTTGATCGCGCTGGCGGTCGCCGTTGCCATGAAGATCATCGGCCTGATCCTGATCGTGGCGTTGCTGATCATCCCGGCGGCGACGGCGCGACGGCTGGCGCGCTCACCGGAGCAGATGGCGCTGCTCGCGAGCGCGACCGGGGCGGTGGCGGTGGCCGGCGGGCTGCACGGCTCCCTCGCCTGGGATACGCCGTCGGGCCCGTCGATCGTGGTCGCGGCGCTCGCGCTCTTCGCCCTCTGCCATGGCGGCGCCGCGCTGGCATCGGTCTTCAGCGGGCGGGTCGTTGATTCGGCGCGGGCGGAGCACTAGCTTCGCGCATTCGTGCAAGGAGACGGCAAATGGCGGCCAACGCCGACCTGGCCCTAGAGGTGATCGAGCGGCTGCGCTTCGACGATGCGGGCCTCATTCCCGCGATTGCGCAGTCGCACGAGACCCGTGCGGTCTTGATGCTCGCCTGGATGAACGCCGATGCGGTACGGGAGACGCTGGAGACGGGCCGCGTCTGCTACTGGTCACGCTCGCGCCAGAAGCTGTGGCGCAAGGGTGAGAGCTCGGGCCATACGCAGCGGCTGGTCGAGCTGCGCTTCGACTGCGACAGCGACGCCCTGCTGCTCCTGGTCGATCAGATCGGCCCCGCCTGCCACACCAACCGCCCGGCCTGCTTTTACAACGCCGTGCAGGGCGACGGGATTTGCGTGATCGCCGAGCCCGTCTCCTCGTCAGAGTAGGCGGCCGGGGCTGAGCTGCGCGGCGGTGATGCCGCGCGCTGCGGCCGCTTCCGGCAGGGGATCGCCTGCGGCAAGCGCCGCCGTTATGGCACCAAGCGCCGGCGCGGTCATGATGCCGGCGCCACCTTGGCCCGCCAGCCAGAAGAAGCCCTCGGCGGCAACGTCGAAGCCCGCCACCGGCATACGGTCCGCGACGAAGCTCCTGAGGCCTGCCCACTTGTTGCGGATATGGCGGATCTCCAGCGTCGTCGCCTGCATGATGCGGTCCGCGCCAATGGCGATGTCGAGCTCTTCCGCGTAGGCATCGCAGGGATCCGTGGGTGTCTCGTCGGCGGGCGAGCCCAGAACCCGGCCGGCGTCGGGCTTGAGGTAGAAGTCATCGCCGATGTCGTGAATCATCGGCCAATCGCCCACGTTGTCGTCCGCCGGCCCGTCGAAGATGAAGGCCGTGCGGCGTTTGGGCTGAAGGCCGATCGGCGCGACACCGGCGCGCGCGGCGACGGCATCGCACCAGGCGCCGGCGGCGTTCACCACGACCGGCGCGGCGAAGGCGCCCGCCGGCGTCTCCGCGTGCCAGAGGTCGCCGGTGCGCGCGAGCGCAGTCACCTCCGCCTCCGTCGTCAGCGTGCCGCCGCGGGCGCGCAAGCCCCGAAGGTAGCCCTGGTGCAGGGCGGCCACGTCGATCTCCTCCGACACCGGCTCCAGCACCGCGCCGGCGACATAGTCCTCGCGCAGCGGCACCGGCTGGCTGAGGGTCTCGGCGGCATCGAGGCGCACCAGGGTCGGCACGAGGGAGCGGCACTCCTCGTAGAACCGGTCCAGTGCGTCGAGCTGATCGGTGCGGCCGATATAGAGCACCTGGTGCGGGCTGAGCAGCGGCGCGTCTGCAAAGCCCGACGGCGGGTCGGCCAGGAAGGCCCGGCCTGCGGTGGCCAGCCCCCGCGTCAGCGGGCCGCCGTAGGTCTCCATGTACATGGCGGCGGAGCGCCCGGTGGAGTGATAGCCGGCCGCATCCTCCTGCTCGAGAACGACGACGCGGCCCCGCTCGGCAAGCCAATAGGCCGCCGAGGCTCCCGCCATGCCGGCGCCGACCACCAGAAAGTCACATCGTTCCATCGCGCGCATTCTATGCAGCGCGCCCTGCAGCCGAAATAGCCCATCAGCGCATTTGCGGGTACGACTTCGCCGCTCTCGGCAAGCCGCGCCGGGCTCGCTACTCTGGCGCCCTGTTCAGCAGCGGGAGCGAATCATGGAGATATCGTGCAAGGGCCGGCGTGCGGTGGTCACCGCCGGCGGCTCGGGCATCGGGCGCGTCATCGCGGAGACGCTGGCGGCCAACGGCGCCGCGGTCTTCACCTGCGACGTCCAGCCCGGCCTGGTCGAGGACGTGCAGGGCGGCGGGATCGGCGCGGTCGTGGCCGATGTCGGCGACCCGGCCCAGGTCGACCGGCTGTTCGAGGCTGCGGCGGACGCCATGGGCGGCGTCGACGTCCTGGTCAACAACGCAGGGATCGCCGGCCCGACTGCGCGGGTGGAGCAGATCGAGCCCGCCGACTGGGACCGTACGATCGCGGTCAACATCTCCGGCCAGTTCTACTGCGCGCGGCGCGCGGTCCCGCTGATGCGCGAGGCCGACCGCGGCGCTATCGTGAATATCTCGTCCACCGCCGGCCGCCTCGGCTTCCCGCTTAGGCTCCCCTACGCCACCTCCAAGTTCGCAATCACCGGCCTGACCAAGACGCTGGCGATCGAGCTCGGCCCCGCCAACATCAGCGTCAACGCCATCCTGCCGGGCTACATCCTCAACGAGCGGGGCAGACGCGTGGTCCGTGCCAAGGCCGAGGCTGCAGGCCGCACGGTGGCAGAGACGGAGGCCGCGATCCTCGGCAACATCGCCATGCGCACCGGCATCGCCGAGCAGGAAATCGCGGACCTCGCGCTCTACCTCTGCTCCGACTCCGGCCGCCACATCTCGGGCCAGCTGCTGGGCGTCGACGGCGCCTTCGACACTTACATGGGCATGGACAACCTCGACGACCCGGCGCCCGGCGCAGGCGACGCGTGATCGTCCTGTTCACCGATTTCGGGCCGGGCGGGCCCTACACGGGCCAAATGAAGGCCGTGCTCGCACGCGAGGCACCGGGCATCCCCGTGATCGATCTCGCGGTCGACCTGCCGGCCTGCGATCCGGAGCCTGCGGCCTATCTGCTCGCGGCGTGCGCGCCTGCGTTTCCGCCGGGCGCGGTCTTCGTCTGCGTGGTCGATCCGGGCGTCGGCAGCGACCGCGCGCCGGTCGCGCTCAGCGCCGACGAGCGCTGGTACGTGGGCCCCGACAACGGGCTGCTCGCCATCGCCGCACGCCGTGCAGACGATGCGCGCTGGTTTGCCATCGACTGGCGGCCGGCAGCCCTCTCCGCCTCTTTCCACGGCCGCGATCTCTTCGCGCCGGTGGCGGCGCGGATCGCCCGCGGCGAGGATGTGCCGGGCACGCCGCTCGACGGCGCCGCGACGGTCGGCGCCGACTGGCCGGCCGACCGCGCCGCGATCGTCTATATCGACCCCTACGGCAATGCGATGACGGGGCTGCGCGCGGATCGCCTGCCGACCGACGCGACGATTGTTGCAGGCGCCCGGTGCTTCGCGCGGCTGCGCACGTTCTCCGACGCGGAGCCGGGCGCGGCCTTCTGGTACGAGAACGCGAACGGCTTGGCCGAGATCGCGGTCAACCGGGGCCGGGCAGACCGCGTGCTGGGGCTTCAAGTGGGAACGCCCGTCCGCATCGAGACGGCGGGCAGCGACGGATGACGGGCTGGCGGCCGAACGGCGACCAGATTCGGGCCGGCAAGCTCGCCGGTGCCGACCTCACGCGCTTCGACCTGCAGGGCTTTCACTTCCGCCAGGCCGATCTGCGCGGGGCGAGCTTTGCCGGCAGCATCCTCCGCGAGGTCGACCTGTGGGGCGCGGACCTCACCGACGCCGACCTCACCGGGACGAACCTTCGGCTCGCGACCTTCAGGGGCGCAACCCTGCGCGGCGCACGGCTCGCGGGCGCCGATCTCTGGAGCGCCGATCTCAAGGTGGCCGACCTCGGCCGCGCCATGCTCTCCGAGTGCAATCTGGCGCAGGCCGAGCTCGCGGGCGCGAAGTGCCAGGGTGCCGACTTCAGCAGCGCCGAACTCTACTGCGCCGACCTTCGTCTCGCCGACCTGGAGGATGCCAATCTCGGCCGCGCCGATGGACGCCTCGCCAAGCTGGAGGAAGCGGTATTGATCGGCGCCAACCTGCGCGAGGCGAATTTTTCCGGCGCGAGTTTCAAGCGCGCGCGGCTCGCCACGGCCGACCTGGGCGGCGCCAACCTGCGCGAGGCGAACTTTCGCGAGGCCAACCTGATTCGCGCCGACTTTCGCGGGGCCGAGGTGGCGGACGCCTTCTTCGGACAGGCCAATCTCGACGGCACCGTGATGCCGGACGGCACCATCGAATCGGCGAGTCTCCGCCACTGGGCGCCGCCTGATGAGAGCGAATAGAAATCGGGGCTAGCCGTGGGCGCTTCGAAGGGCAGTCATGGTCTGCGCGCCGGCCCCGAGGCGATGGCCGCAGCTCTCGAGCAGGTCGCACGCGAAGACGCCGCCGTGGTGCCGCTGCTCGCGCCGTCGCAATGCCAGAAGTTCACCGATGCGGGCGCGGACCTCGCCTTCCGCTCCGCCAAGCCGGTCATCGGCGAAAGCGAGCGCGCGGTCTATCAGGACTTCGATATTTGCCTCTCGATCCCGCAGGCGCATCGGCTCTGGCAACTGACCCGGGCCGTCGAGCGGCTCATCGCCGCCGCGCTCGGCACCATGACCGAACCGCCGCTGGAGACGCTGCCGCTGAACGACCTGGTGCTGCAGCGCTACCCGCCCGGTGCGCGCGGCATCACGCCGCATCGGGACCACGTGCGCTATGTCGGCCTGGTGGTGATCGTTCAGATGAGCGGAGACGGACGCTTCGGCCTCTGCGCCGACCGCAGCGGCGCCGGCGCTCGCGTGCTCGACGCGGGACCGGGCGATGGAATCCTGATGCGTGCGCCCGGCTTCGGCGGCAGCAAGCACCGGCCCTTCCACTTCCTCGACGGGATCACGGCCGAGCGTTACAGCCTCGGCATGCGCAGCGACAAGACGGTGGAACCGGAGGCTGGTTGAATACCCTCCGCCCGGCGGAGCGGCGGGCGGCCCCGTGCTATAGTGAACGACTCGTTTCGTACCGTGGTCCATGAGCGAACCATTCGATCCCGCGCCCGACTTGCCCGCCGCTCCTGATACGCCGCCGTCTGGTCCGCCGGCGCCTGCGTCGACCTACCTCGACGACCTGAACCCGGAGCAGCGCCAGGCGGCGGAAGCGGTCGACGGCCCGCTGCTGGTGCTCGCCGGCGCCGGCACCGGCAAGACCCGGGTGCTGACCACGCGGCTCGCCCACATCCTCGCCACCGGCCGCGCCCGGCCGGGGCAGGTGCTCGCAGTCACGTTTACCAACAAGGCAGCGCGCGAGATGATCGGCCGGGTGGAGCGCCTGATCGGCCGCTCCGCCGCCGGCCTCTGGCTCGGCACCTTCCACGCCATCGCGGCCCGCATCCTGCGCCGCCATGCCGAGCTCGCCAGGCTCAAGCCCGACTTCACCATCCTCGATACCGACGACCAGATCCGCCTGCTCCGGCAGCTCATCCAGGCCTCGAACATTGACGAGAAGCGCTGGCCGGCGCGCACCCTCTCGATCATCATCCAGCGCTGGAAGGACCGGGGGCTCACGGTCGACAAGGTGGCGGGCGCCGAGGGCGCCGACTACGCCAACGGGCGCGCACCGACGCTCTATGCGGCCTACCAGGAGCGGCTGCGGACCGTGAACGCGGTCGATTTCGGCGACCTGCTGCTGCACAACCTGACCCTCTTCACGGGCCACAAGGACGTGCTGGCCGACTACCAGCAGCGCTTCCGTTATCTGCTGGTGGACGAGTACCAGGACACCAACGTCGCGCAGTATCTCTGGCTGCGGCTGCTGGCGCAGGCCCATCACAGCATCTGTTGCGTCGGCGACGACGATCAGTCGATCTACGGCTGGCGCGGCGCCGAGGTCGGCAACATCCTCCGCTTCGAGCAGGATTTCCCCGGCGCGCAGGTAGTCAGGCTGGAGCGCAACTACCGCTCCACCGGGCACATCCTCGCCGCCGCCTCGGGCCTGATCGCCCACAACGCGGGCCGGCTCGGCAAGACGCTCTGGACCGAGGGCGAGGACGGCGAGAAGATCCGCATCACCGAGAATTGGGACGGCGACGAGGAGGCCCGCGTGGTCGGCGAGGCCATCGAGGCGTTGCAGCGCGGAGGCGAGAGCCTCGACGACATCGCAATCCTGGTCCGCGCCGGCTTCCAGACCCGCGCCTTCGAGGAACGCTTCCTTTCCATCGGCCTGCCCTACCGCGTGATCGGGGGCCTGCGCTTCTACGAGCGTCAGGAAATCCGAGACGCCGTGGCCTACATCCGCGCCGTGGTGCGCCCGGACGACGACCTCGCCTTCGAGCGAATCGTGAACCTTCCCAAGCGTGGACTTGGCGAGGCCTCGCTCCGCCCGGTCCACGAGTTCGCGCGCGCGGACGGCGTCTCGTTATATCGGGCGACGGAGCGTTTGATCGAGACCGATGAGCTGAAGCCGCGCGCCCGTACCGCGCTGGCCGGGCTGATCGGCCAGCTTCGCGGCTGGCGTGCAGCCCTCGCCGAGACGCCGCACGCCGAGGTCGTAGGCAGGATGCTCGACGAGTCCGGCTACACCGAGATGTGGCAGAAGGACCGCTCGCCCGCTGCCTCCGGCCGGCTCGAAAACCTAAAGGAGCTGGTCGGCGCGCTCTCCGAATTCGAGGACCTCGCGGCCTTCCTCGACCATGTGAGCCTGGTCATGGACCGCGAAGGCGAGGCGGGCGAGGAGATGGTCAACATCATGACGCTCCACGGCGCCAAGGGCCTGGAGTTCGGCACCGTGTTCCTGCCCGGGTGGGAGGAAGGGCTCTTCCCGCACCAGCTCGCACTAGACGAGTCCGGCCACGCCGGCCTGGAGGAGGAACGCCGCCTGGCTTACGTCGGGCTCACGCGCGCGCGCCGCCGCGCCCACGTGCTCTTCGCGGCGAACCGGCACCGGCACGGACAGTGGGTGAGCGCGATCCCTTCGCGCTTCGTCGACGAGCTCGCGTCGGACCATGTGATGCCCGCCGAAGGCACGGGCACGCAAATGGCGCCCGGCGGGCTCTACCGCGGCCACGGCGGGGCCGGCCCCACGCGGCGCCTGATGTCCGAGCACGCGGCCTTCCGCAGCCGGCGGACGCCATCGGTCATCGACGCAACGCCCATACCGGCCAGCGGCGGGGCGGGGCCGGCGGGCTATAAGGCCGGCGATCGCGTCTTTCACCAGAAGTTCGGCTATGGGCGAATTCTGACGGTGGACGGCGACAAGCTGGAGATCGCCTTCGACAAGGCCGGCGCCAAGAAAATCATCGACCGCTTCGTTCAGCCCGCCGACAGCGTCTGAAGGTTGTATCCGTCGGACTAACTGCGCGGGCGCTTGCCCGGCCCGTGAGCGCGCGCCAATATCGCTGGCGCCGCCACCGACCCGGGATCCGCTCCATGACCAGCCGCTACGACGAGATCTATGCACGCTCGCTTGCCGAGCCCGAGGCCTTCTGGGCCGAAGCGGCTGAGGGCATCGACTGGGTGAAGCGGTGGGACCGCGTGCTCGACGATTCGCGGCCGCCCTTCAACCGCTGGTTCGTGGGCGCCGAGGTCAATACCTGCCACAACGCGCTGGACCGCCACGTGGCCGCCGGCCGCGGCGCGCAGACGGCGCTGATCTACGACAGCCCCGTCACCGGCACCGTGAAGAGCTTCACTTATGCCGAGCTGCAGGCTCTCACCGCGCGCTTCGCCGGCGCGCTCGCGGCCGGGGGCGTCGGCCGGGGCGACCGCGTGGTGCTCTACATGCCGATGGTCCCGGAGGCCGCCGTCGCCATGCTAGCCTGCGCCCGCATCGGCGCGGTCCATTCCGTGGTGTTCGGCGGTTTCGCGGCGAACGAGCTCGCAACCAGGATAGACGACGCCAAGCCCAAGGTCGTGGTCTGCGGCTCCTGCGGCATCGAGGGGGAGCGCGTCATCGCCTACAAGCCCCTGCTCGACGCCGCGATCGAGCTCGCCAGCCACAAGCCGGCGCGCTGCATCGTGCTGCAACGGCCCGAGCTGGAGGCGCCGCTCACGGCGGGGCGCGACGAGACCTGGGCCGACGCGATGGCCGCGGCGGAGCCGGCGGATTGCGTGCCGGTCGCCGCCACCGATCCGCTCTACATCCTCTACACCTCCGGCACCACGGGCGATCCCAAGGGCATCGTTCGCGACAACGGCGGCCACCTGGTGGCGCTCAATTGGACCATGAGCGGCGTCTACAACCGCGAGCCCGGCCAGGTGTGGTGGGCGGCGTCGGATATCGGCTGGGTGGTCGGCCACTCCTATATCGTCTACGCGCCGCTGATCTATGGCTGCCCGTCGATCCTCTACGAGGGCAAACCGGTCGGCACACCGGATGCCGGCGCCTACTGGCGGGTGATCTCGCAGCACGGCGTGAGCGCCATGTTCACGGCGCCGACGGCGTTCCGCGCGATCAAGCGCGACGACCCCGATGCGACCCTCCTCGCGGACTACGACATCTCCTGTTTCGACACGCTCTATCTTGCCGGTGAGCGGACCGACCCCGACACCCTCGCCTGGGCCGAGGGGCATCTTGAGCGACCCGTCTACGACCACTGGTGGCAGACCGAATCCGGCTGGCCCATGGGGGCCAACTGCGCAGGCCTCGGCGCCTTGCCGGTGAAGCCCGGCTCGCCGACCAAGGCGGTGCCGGGCTATCGCATCGAGGTGGTTGACGAGGGGGGCGAACAGGTGCCAGCGGGCGGTATCGGTGCGATCGTGGTCAAGCTTCCGCTGCCGCCCGGCTTCACGCCGACGCTCTGGAACAACGACAAGCGCTTCGAGGAGGCCTACTTCACGCGCTTCCCCGGCTACTACCTGACCGGCGACGCGGGCGTCCTGGACGAGGACGGCTATCTCTGGATCATGAGCCGCACCGACGACATCATCAATGTCGCGGGCCACCGGCTGTCCACCGGCGCCATGGAGGAGGTGCTGGCAGCGCACCAGGACGTGGCGGAATGCGCCGTGGTCGGCGTCGCCGACACGCTGAAGGGTCAGCTGCCGTTGGGCTTCGTGGTGCTCAAGGCGGGCGTCAACCGGCCGTCGGACGAGATCGTGGTCGAGCTCGTGCGCATGGTGCGCGAGAGCATCGGCCCGGTCGCCGCCTTCAAGCAGGCGGTGGTGGTGGAGCGGCTGCCCAAAACCCGTTCGGGCAAGATCCTGCGCGGCACCATGGCGAAGATCGCCGACGGCGAAGAGTTCAGGACCCCGGCGACCATCGACGACCCGGCGATCCTGGGCGAGATCGCCGACGCGGTGCGGCCGATCGGCTACGGCGGCGGCGCGACGGCTGAAGATTAGAGCGGTTCCGCCTTACGCGGAAACGCTCTGATTCTTTGTCGCTCACGGCAGCCGGCCTGTGGCCGGCGCCTGCGCGGGCGCGCCGCATTTGCGGCGGGCCGCGGTCGCGGCCTGTCGCGAGTCCGTCACAGACGGACGCGCTCTAAGCCTGCTCCGAGGCCGGTGAGAGGAAGGTGAGCGCGCTTCTGCCGTAGCGGCGCTGGTCTTGCACCGTGAGCGACGACGGCGGCTCAAAGGGGTCGTCCGCCCCGTGCTCCACCACGACGGTCGCCTCGGCATGGAGCCAGCTGCCTTCCACCAGTGCGCCCAACGCCGGCGCCGCGAGGCCGGAGCGGTAAGGGGGGTCGAGCAGGGCCAGGTCGCAAGCCTCGGCCGCCGGCGGCAGGCGGGTCGCGTCGCGGGCGACGACGGTGGCTCGCGCGCCGCAGCCCAGGGCCTCGATGTTGGCGCGCAGCACGCCCCGCACGTCGGCTTCGCTTTCGACGGCGGTGAGCGACGCGGCGCCGCGGGAGAGCGCCTCCAGCCCGAGCGCGCCGGTGCCTGCGAACAGATCGACCACGTGAGCGCCTTGGAGGGGTCTCGCCATCCCGCCGTGGAGCAGGATGTCGAACAGTGCCTCGCGCACCCGCTCTCCGGTCGGGCGCACACGCACGCCGGCCGGAGCCCGCAGCCTGCGGCCGCGCAGGCTACCGCCGACGATCCGCACGCACCGAGCCCCGCTTGCTGCCAAGCTGCTCGCGAAGCACGCGCGGCGGGATTTCGGCGATCTCGCCCCGCGCAAGCCCGCCCAGTTGGAAGGGCCCGTAGGCCGTGCGGATGAGGCGGTTCACGGACAGGCCGAGATGCGCGAGCACGATGCGGATCTCGCGGTAACGGCCCTCGGCGAGCGCGAGGGTGAGCCAGGCATTCTGCCGGTTCTGGCGGTCGAGGTGCGCCTCGATCGGCCCGTAGCGGACGCCCTCTACCGTGATTCCCTGCCCGAGGGCGGCGAGCGCTCTCTCCTCGGGGATGCCGCGCACGCGCACGCGATAGCGCCGCCGCCAGCCCCGCGACGGATGCTCCAGCTCACGGGCCAGCGCGCCGTCGTTGGTCAAGAGCAGCAGACCCTCGGAGTTGAAATCGAGCCGCCCGACGGAGACGACATAGCCGAGCTGCGTGGTCACCTTCTCGAACACGGTCGGGCGGCCTTGGGGGTCGCGGTGGCTGGTGATGAGGCCGGGCGGCTTGTGATAGCGCCAGAGCCGGGCCGGCACCGGCGCCGGCAAGGGCGCGCCATCCACGGTGATGAGGCTGGCGTCGACGACGTTGGTCGCCGGATTCCGCACGATCGTACCGCCGAGAGCGACCCGGCCGGCGGCGATCAGCCGCTCGGCGTCGCGGCGCGAGCAGAGCCCGGCCCGGGCGATGCGCTTGGCGATGCGCTCACCGGGTTGGGCGGCGCCCGGCCGCTGGCGCTCAGCCGCCATGCCGTTGTCTTTCATCGTGAGGGCCGATCATGCCGCGCTTGCGCCCACATATGGCGCAAATTGCCGCCTTGGGGCGGGTCATCGTGGCACGAGGTGTCCCGCCAATCCAGCGAGAGAGCGAGCCTAAACCAATTGCGCGAGCCGGGGTCTCGCTCTAGTGTCGGGGTGCGGCTCCGAACCAGCCAGCATCGCCCGCCGCGCCTACCCAAGCGGTTGCCACGGCCGGCGGAGACGGCGCACCAGCAGAGCGGGGCGGGCCGGAAGCAGTGCCGCAATCGAAGAGCGGAGGAAGGGATGTTCCGACGCAAGGGCGGAGATCAGGAAGAAGACGGTCGGGGTCCGGAAGGCAGCGACGAGCGTCGCGCGCCCTCCGTCATCGTCGAAGGAACGGGACGGAACGTGCCCAACAAGACCGTCGTATTCCACCCGGATGTGCCGCGCGGCGCGCCCGACCCCGTGCCGGCGGATGCGCCGGGGCGCGTGGAGAGCGACCCCAAGCGGCTCACCGTCGGCCGGGAGACGACCATCAGCGGCGGCACGGTGCTCGATTGCGAGCGCCTGACTGTCGAGGGCACCGTCGAAGCCACGATGCCCGACGGCCGCCTGCTCGAGATCGTCAAGGGCGGTGTGTTCAATGGCACCGTGACGGTGGACAGCGCCGACATCGCAGGCTCGTTCGAGGGCGATCTCAAGGTCAAGAAGAGGCTCTTCATCAGGGCGTCCGGCCGCGTCAACGGCACCGTCCGCTACGGCCAATTGGAGATCGAGCGGGGCGGGCGCATCGAAGGGAAAGCCCAGTACGATCCGGCGGATCGCGAAGCCGACCTGCAGCCGGTGGCGATGCCGCAAGCTGTCGAGGAACAGGCGGAGGCCATGGAGGGCTCGGACGCCGGCGGCGGGCGGCCGAGCGCGAGCCCGCTCGAACTCCCGTCCGTGGCTGCGTCCAGCAAGCTGCGCGCCGACTAAGGGGCGGATTAAGTAGTCTTGCCCTTGTAGCGGCAGAGGTCGCGAACGACACAGGCCGGGCAGTCCGGCGTCCTCGCCTTGCAGACGTAGCGCCCGTGCAGGATCAACCAGTGATGCGCGTGCTGCTTGAAGCGTGCGGGCACGACGCGGTTAAGGCCGTCTTCCACCGCACGGGGGGTCTTTCCGGGAGCGAGGCCGCTGCGGTTCGCGAGCCGAAAGATGTGGGTGTCGACCGCGATGGTGGGCTCGCCGAAGACCGTGTTGAGCACCACGTTCGCGGTCTTGCGGCCGACACCGGGGAGCGCCTCGAGCGCCGCCCGGTCGCGCGGCACCGCGCCGCCGTGGTTCTCGATCAGCGCCTGACTTAGCGCGATCACGTTCTTGGCCTTCGTGTTGTAAAGGCCGATGGTCTTGATGTGCTCCTTGAGGCGTGCCTCGCCGAGGGCGAGCATCTCCGCCGGGGTCTCGACCTCTGCGAAGAGCGCCTTGGTCGCCTTGTTGACGCCCTTGTCGGTCGCCTGCGCCGACAGCACCACGGCGACGAGCAGCGTGTAGGGGTTTCGGTAGTCGAGCTCGGTGGTCGGCGCCTCGATGCGCGCGGCGAGCCGTTCGAAGAATTCGGTGACCGCTGCCTTTTTCATGGCATAGGGAGAGTATCCCGCCAGGCGGGCGGGGCAAGAGGCGTGGGTTCCGGGCAGGGCCCCACGGCGCTTGCGGCCTCCAGAGGGGGCGGGTAGCCTCTCGCTCCGGTTGCCGAGCACGGCCGTAAGCCGTGCCGCACGCCGACCACGAGCCCGGTGCCCATGCAAAAGCTCCTGATCGCGAACCGGGGCGAAATCGCCTGCCGGATCATGCGAAGCGCGCAGTCGCTCGGCATCGCGACGGTCGCGGTCTATTCGGAGGCCGACACCGCCGCCCGCCATGTCGCCGAGGCCGACGAGGCGCTGCCCATCGGCCCTGCGGCCGCGAAGGAGAGCTACCTCGTCGCAGACAAGATCATCGCCGCGGCGCGCGAGAGCGGGGCCGACGCAATCCATCCGGGCTACGGCTTCCTCGCCGAGAACCCGGCCTTTGCGCAGGCGGTGGAGGACTCCGGCCTCGTCTGGGTCGGACCCACGGCGGAGAGCATCGCCGCCATGGGCGACAAGGAGCGCGCCCGCACAATCGCCCGCGACGCGGGCGTTCCTATCGTCCCCGGCAGCGCGCGGCTCACGGCAGACGACCCCTCCGGCCTCGAGGAAGCGGCCGAGGCGGTGGGCTTCCCGCTGCTGGTGAAGGCGTCGGCCGGCGGCGGTGGCATCGGCATGCGGCAGGTGAACGATCCGGCCAAGCTCGCGGACGTCGTGGGCGCCACCCAGACCATGGCCGAGCGCGCGTTCGGCGACGGCACGGTCTACCTGGAGAGGCTGGTGCAACGACCGCGTCACGTCGAGATTCAGGTCTTCGGCCACGGCGACGGGCGCGGCTTCCACCTGATGGAGCGCGAATGCTCGGTGCAGCGGCGCTTCCAGAAGATCGTCGAGGAGGCGCCGTCGCCTGCGGTGGACCCGGCGCTCCGGACGCGCATGACGGACGCAGCGCTGGCCCTGGTGGAGCGGGAGCGCTACCGCGGCGCCGGCACGGTCGAGTTCATCCTGGCGCCGAAGGGTGAGTTCTACTTCCTCGAGATGAACACGCGCATTCAGGTGGAACACCCGGCGACGGAGATGATCACCGGGCTCGACCTGGTGGAGCTGCAGCTCCGGCTAGCGCAGGGCGAGGACCTGTCGAGGCTCACCGCGCCGGCGGACGGGCCCGACGGCCACGCCATCGAGTGCCGCATCTACGCCGAGAACCCGGGCAAGAATTTCCTCCCCTCGCCGGGCCTGCTGGAGCGCTTCGCGCCGCCGCCGGAGGGTGACGGCATCCGTCTCGATACCGGCGTGACGGAAGGCGATCGGATCACCCCCTTCTACGACCCGATGATCGCCAAGCTCGTCGCCCACGGCAGCGACCGCGACGGCGCCATCGACAGGATGCTGACGGCGCTCGGCGAATTCCGTATAGAGGGGATCGCTACCAACATCGATTTTCTGAGCCGTGTCATCGCCCACGATGCCTTCCGCGCAGGGAACACCCACACGGGCTTCGTGGACGAGCACCGGTCCGATTTGATGGGCGCCTGAACGCCCGCCTGAGAAAGCAGCGCCATGATCTACGACGAGCCAAAGTTCCTGCCCGGTGGCGACCGCTACGTGCTGATCGAGTTCGGCAACGAGATGAATCTCGAGCTGAACTTCATCGCCCAGGGGCTGGCGGCGCGCATCGTCGCCGACAAGACCAGGGGCATCGTCGAGACCGCGCCCTGCTTCGCCTCGATGCTGGTTCACTACGAGCCGCGCGAGATCTCATACGACGACGTGGTCAAGGAGTTGAAGGCGCTGATCGCGAGCCTCGGCTCCTCCGACGACATCGAGCTCGACAGCCGGCTCTTCCTCTTCGAGACCATGTACCTCGACCCCTGGACCAGGCAGTGCATCGAGGACTACAGCGAGAAGATCACACCCAAGGAATACGATCCGGACATGGTGGCGCGGCTCAACGGCCTCGCCGACCGCGACCAGCTCGTCCGCGTCCATTCGAGCTCGGAGTACTGGGTGGCCTCCCTCGGCTTCTGGCCGGGCCTGCCCTTCCTCCAGCCGCTCGACCCGCGGGCGATGATCACCGTGCCCAAGTACAACCCGCCCCGCACCTGGACTCCCCAGGGCACGGTCGGCATGGGAGGCTCGGCGAGCGCGATCTATCCGGTCCACACGCC
>Ga0209543_1001964_pt1 | contig 16399 bp, 17 predicted proteins | sample MesohylFT_FD_187296 | JGI IMG/M metagenome (GOLD analysis project Ga0209543, IMG submission 187296) | Host-associated microbial community of the marine sponge Aplysina aerophoba from Gulf of Piran - sponge mesohyl, lysed by freeze-thaw... | ecosystem: Host-associated > Porifera > Sponge >...
ACAGGGGTCGGGGGTGGGAGGACGAGGGCTGGGGCGCCGGGATGATGAGAGTGGAGCGGAACAACAGGGGTCGGGGGTGGGAGGACGAGGGCTGGGGCGCCGGACTGACGAGGGTTGGGGCGGGAGGATGAGGACGAGGGTGCCGGGATAGCGAGGGCGGGAGCGGTGGATCCCGGCTGCACCGACGACGCCCGATCGTGGAGTGACACGGTGTCGAACCGTGAGTTAGTCTAGTCCCTGGACTAAGTCATTCTAGGAGATGAGGCCATGACGGCGGTTGTCAACGTGCACGAGGCCAAGACGAACTTTTCTCGGCTGCTGGAGCGCGCCCACGCGGGCGAGGAGATCATCCTGGCCAAAGCCGGCAAGCCGTACGCGCGGCTGGTGCCGCTGGTGCCGGATTCTGGGTGCAGGCGCCCCGGCAGGCTCCCCGACCTGGTCGTGGGGCCCGAGTTCTTCGAGCCTCTCCCCGCCGAGGAGTTCGAGGCGTGGGGCGCGTTGTGAGGAGGCTATTGCTGGACACCCACACGCTGCTCTGGTGGTGGTCCGACGATCCCTCGTTGCCCGCCGCTGTCCGGGACGCAATCTCGGACCCGGAGTCCACCGTGTTCGTGAGCGCCGCCAGCGCCTGGGAGATGGCAACGAAGATGCGTATCGGCCGGTTGGCCGCGCACGAGCCGGCGGTGTCTCATTTCCGAGAACTGGCGGTGGCAGACGCCTTCGGGCACCTTCCGATCACCTACCGTCACGCCCTCCAGGCGGGCAGCTACCGGGTCGACCACAACGACCCCTTCGACCGGATGCTGGCGGCTCAGGCCGAACTGGAGTCGCTGGACCTCGTAACGACCGACGTGGCGTTCGAGAAGTTCCCCGTCCACACGCTCTGGTAGCCCCGAGAGGCCGAGCGTTGGATCAGGAGGAGGCGGTCGCAGCCACCCGGGGACGGCTACCACATGAGGTCAGCAGTTCACGCAGCTTTGCCGAGGAGTCCGCCGCTGTGACCAGAGCCTCGCCGATCAACGCCGCGTCGTAGCCGGCATCTGCAATCGCGCTGAGCGGCGTGCCGCCGGGGACGCCCATGCCGGACAGCGCAATCCACGTGATTCCATCGTCAAACCGCTCGAACATGCCGGCCATCCGCTCGGCCCTGTTGTAGTCGACAGTGATCCGCGTGTTCTTCGGATCGTCCCGCTGGTTCACCCCGATCATGTATGCCCCATAGGCAACAGCGAGTTCGAGTTCTTCCTCCGTGCGAACCTCGGTTAGCACGTCGACTCCGAGCCGCAGCGCTTCCTCTTGCATCTCGGACATTCGCTCTGGGTCAACGTCAGCAAGGATCACAAGAATCGCGTCAGCGCCCATGTCGGCGCTTTCACGGACGTCCTTCAGGTCAGTCAGGAAGTCCTTGCGCAGCACCGGAAGATCAGCGGCTTCGCGCGCATCCCGCAGGTCGTCCACCGAGCCACCGAAGCGTTCGCTGTCGGTGAGCACCGACAGACATGCTGCACCCCCGTCCCGATACTCAAGCGCGAGGGAAGCAGCGTCAGCATCGGGCCGCAAGGCACCCCGGGACGGCGAACAACGCTTGATCTCGGCGATGATCGACAGCCCTTCGCCCGCCAACGCGTCGCGGAACGAGTGCCCGAGACTCGCCCGGTTACTGGCGTTCATTACATACCTCTCGGAGTTCGCCGGGTCACGCGATGCTACACGAGAGATCGACAATTTCAAGAGGCAGAAGGAACTACAAATGTGGAACTACAGGGATGTAACCCGGGGGGAGTGCAGGACTCCACGGACGAGCCACGGAACGCCAGTTCCGCGCCGCTGAGTGCACAGATGGACATACGGTACCGCTCTCGCTCGAAGAATCCGTGGATTGCCGGCCTGATGGCACCTGAGGCCCGTCGGTCAGTTGCTCAGCACGAGTGTCCCGTTGTACATGGTGATGTGGAACTCGGTCAGGAGGTCCATTCCCAGCAGCACGTCGAAGTCCGGCGGATCGAACGGCAACAGGAGCACCTCCAGAGCTCGCCCGCCGGCAAAGACGGTCTCGCTCGTACTGCCGTCCGCCGCAGTTGCCGTGACGGTGACGGGGACGGCGATGTGCAAGTCGAATATCGGGGTGCTCTGTGTCTGCCCGTTGGCTGCCATGAACCCGCCGATACCGGTGCTGGCGACCCGCAACGTCTCGACGACGTTTGCCGAGACCATCGAACAATGTGCTCCCGTGTCGACGAGGGCCCGGCAGGTGCGCCGATCGGTGGCCCGCCTTTCGGGAACCGCCACTGCAACCGTCAGCAGGAACTGGTTGTCCTCAACCGGGACCGTGAACGTGGGCACAGTTGACGACTACTGGATCGCTGCAGTGATGATGCCGAGTCGGGCGGGTTGCTCGCCGACCTTCTGGAGCGAGAAGTTGCCGAGGCCGAACTTCTCGCAACCGATGGAGTAGGCGTCACCGCGGTCGTTGTAGATCCCGACCATTTCGCCGTCGTGCATCAGCACGATACGGCCCCAGTGCTGTTTCTCCAGCTCTACTTTGTATTTCTCTGAATACGCAGTAAAGTTCAATACTGCCTGTGCACTGTCCATATACCTAGTAGCCCCTTGCCGGAGTGTCGCCTCATAGTTCAGGGTAGGTCCCGACTGCTGCATCGTCAATGCCCGCGCCGCAACCACCGGGCCTAGAAGAGCGTCGCCGAGCGGGGGCTCGGCGAGGCTCCGCTCCGGCCGGTTCCGGGGCGAGGCCCGCGGTGCCCGTTGTGCGGCGGCAGGAGTGACGGATCGGCGCTGTCGATGCCGGCGGTCGGGGATGGAGAAGACTGCTGGTAGACACGAGGCGACGACGGATGCGACGTGTCGGGACCGCTGCTGCTGGAGGGTGGGGGGTGGTGGGGTTGGTGCTTGTTCTTGGGCGGTGGGCGCTGGGGGCTGTCGGGGTTGGGATCAGCTGGTGGCCCGAGAGTCAGTTTGCCTCCGGGGAGGCGGGTGATTTCTTCGCCGTGGAGGTGGATGCGGATGTGGTGGCAGCGCCAGCAGAGGAGGCAGGTGTTCTCGAGGGTGGTTTTGCCGCCGTGGGCCCAGTGGTCGAGGTGGTGGACTTCGCAGATCTGGTGGTGGGCGCCGCAGCCGATGCAGCCGCCGTCGCGGGCAATGAGGCGTTTGCGGTGCCGTTTGGAGACTTTGCGTTGTGAGCGTCCCAGCAGTGGGGTTCCGGTGTGTTTGTTGAAGATGCCCGGAAGGATCTTCGCGTCACAGGCGATCGCGAGGGTCTCGGCTTCGGTGAGGCGTGTGCCGTCGGCGAGGCGGGCGTTGGTGATGGCGTCGCGGGTCTGGTCGTAATCGGCCAGCACGATCAACTCGGTGCCCGCCGGCGCGCCGTCGCCGTGGTCGGTGCAGACGAGGTCTGCGAGGGCGTCGGCGAAGCGCTGCGGGGCCGTGGGGCGGTCCTTGGAGTCCTCGCTGCGGAACAGTTCGTCGGCCTTGGCAATGAGCGCGGCCTGTACTCGCGCGCCGGTGAGGGGGTCGAATTGGGCGAAGAGGTGGAACATGCCGTCGGGCTGCTCACTGATCGACGCCCGGCGGCGGCGCCGTTGAGCTTCCCGGCGCCGCTGGAGTTCCTGTTCGCTGGCGCGCTCGTTGACATGCTCCTTCACGGTGCGGCGGAACAGGTCATCGGGCTCGGACTCGGCGGCGTCGAGCAGGGCACCGTGGTCGACGGGCGTCTCACCGTCGGCGGCGTCGAGGATCAGCCCGGCGGCTTCGGGCGTGATGGCGCCGTCGGCGAGCTTCTCGGCAACGCCGGGCGCCCACCCCAGCTGCGCGGCGGTCTTCACGGCCTTGCGAGCACCGGAGCGGGACCGCTTCTGGACCCGGCACAACGTCTCCTCCGCGGCGGCGTCGCCGTCCCGGCGGGCGATCTCGGCCACCACGTCGGCCTCCGCGGCGGCCAGTGAGGACCGCGCCCGGCCCATGAACGCCAAACGCTCCTGCAGGACCTCCACGTCGACCTTGTGCAGCAAGGCAGGCGGCGACGCCAACCACTCACCCAGCACCGCCCACTCGCGGTCTCGTGCCGCACACGCCTGGTCACTGCCAGCCGATGCGGCGCCGGTCGACCCCGAAACCACAGCGCCGCCAGCGGGCGCGGCGCCGGTCGACCCCGAAACCGCAGCGCCGGAATCGGATGGTGCGATGCGCTTCGGATCGCTGCCCATCTGCCCGTCACCCCCCTCTCGAACATTCCCCCGGGCGACCCGGCTGCCGGCCGTGCCGCTCTTTATTGCTACGGGACATATTATAGGTTGTCTACGACGGTAGAGCAACAGTTGTATGAAAGATTGTCGATTCAAGTTGAAAAGACCTCAGATCCCCGCGGCCGCTCGGCTAGCGGCGTCTCCAAAAGTCCAGGTCAACGGGCTATAGCGCCGCCGCCGGGGCCCCCGGGCCGGACCGACCAGAGGGTGTGACCGATGTCACATCCAGATGACGTGGTCGGCGGTGGCCCCCACGGCCCCCTCCCCGTTCACCGCCATCAATGCGGGTGAGGACCAGTCGTGCGGGCTGCGCGCCGACGGCAGCACCGGCTGCTGGGGCGAGCCCCTGACCGTCTCACCGCCCCGCAACGTGCAGTTCGTCTAGCCCTCGGCGGCGTTCGAACCTCCGCTTGCGAGAACGGCGGTTTCCATCTCGTCGTCGGAGACCTTGAGCGACTCGTAGAGACTTGCTGCGTCGTCGTTCCGCCTCTCTGCCGCGGTCTTGAAGAGTTCCCACGGATCGTGGGGCTTAGGTGATCGAGGTCGCAGCCAGAAAACCCCCGAGCCACCCGCCCGCATTGCCGCCACAGCTGGAGGCAGATCCAGGAGCAGCGCCCCGGTCGCCCGTATGGGATCGTGGCCGACACCGTCGATCGCGAATATCGTCATTCTTGTCTTGAGCACCGCGGCCAACTCGCTCGGATTCCGGAGCATCTTGTAGTTGAGCGTCACGAGCCCCTCGAAACCCAACTGACTGAGACCGATGAGCAGCCTGCGGTCGTCGAGTCCAGTTAGTCGCGGGTCAATCGTGCGCAGGGGAAGCAACTGGATGTCGCCCATCCAGCGCTCGAGCGCCTCGAGGATTGGTTCGGGGAAGTTCTCGTCCAGGGGCAACCGCATCAGGCCGCGAGCGAGTGCTCGAACTGGATGGCCTCCTCGAAGATTCCGACTTCGAAGCCCGCATAGAGATCTGCGATCTGCGCCACATCGGGGATGTGCTCGTAGAGCGCTGCAGCGGCTTGGGTCGTGATTCGTGAGCCCGCCAGATGGGGTTCGCCCGACAGCTTGCCGGGGATGATCCGGAGGGACGGTCGTGGCCGCAGAAGATCGGGGCCCTTCAGCTGGCCAACCGCGAAGGGGCCGAGCAAGTCGAGGAAGTCGGCAATGCCCTGCTGACGGCTCGTTGCGGGGATTCCGTCGGCGTGCACCCAGATCTTGCCCGCAGCATCGACGTGCAGGGGCGAGTAGGCCGCGCCCGACCTGTCGTCCCAAATGTCGAGTCCTAGATTCTCGAGTTCGGCCAGAGCCTCACGAACCCGCGGCATGGGGCTGGCGGCGATCCTCCGGTTCTGGCTCTGCTTGGGATGCCGCAACCAGTAGACCACCCGTAGCGCCATGAGGTCCGCGTAGGACCAGAGCTTCACTCGCCGCCGCGACACGGACGGCTCGACGAGTTGCTGGCGCGCCCAGAGATAGACCGTGGACACAGGCACGCCGGACAGAGCGGCGGCGCGCTGTGCCTCGTAGCAGCCGTCGAACGCCGCACGGATGCGAGCGGACAAGACGCCCCTGTCCTCCACGTCTCCCTCCCTCATCAGTTGGTGATTCGGTGTGCCTGCGACGGAGGCTAGCCATCGCAGGGTCGGGTAGAGGACATTGCGCTCCAGAACGCTGGCGGCCCAGTTCCCTGAGGGGACGGGTGGCGCGATGTGCTTGGGCTGCCGGTGCCGGCGGTCGGGGCGTGGTGGTCGCTGGTGGGGCGGTGGTGTGCGTGGCGGTGTCCGGGTCCGCGGCTGCGCGGCTCGTGCCCGTCGATCTGTTCGCCATCTGTCGGACCCGCAGGTTCGGTGGGGGTGTTGGCGGGTAGTGAGCGACGCAAGCCCAAGAAACTCGCCGCGCTTGGACGGGCTCCAAAACGGCGCGTTACCCTTGACAGGGATGCACGTAACGGCTAAAGGCAACGACTAGCGACGATAAGGAGGACACGAGATGAGCCCCGACCAGACAGCAGCCAACTACGACGCCTACGTGGCAGAGTACCAGGAGGATCTCGAACGCGACCACGCCGGCAAGGTCGCGCTCCTGCACGACGGCAAACTCGTCCAGGTGCACGACAGTTACGACGACGCCTACTGGCACGGCGTCGACGAGTGGGGCCTCGGGAACTTCTCTATCCAGGAAATCGGCGAGCCCCCCGCCGAACTCGGCGTCCTCGCGCTCGCGTTCGACTAGGCCAGGCTGATGCCAACTTTCGGCCGCGAGATCCAAAACCGCCAAATCCTGATAGAGGTCACTGTCAAACTCCCAATACCCCCAGAGAGCGACGAATCGGGGGACATTCACGGGTTCACGGCACTTTTCGACACCGGCGCGACGCGAACAATGGTGTCACAGAACGTCATCGAATAGCCGGAACCCTCCGACAGCATCAGACCCCCCAATATCACGAAGCGATGTAATTGCCGACTATTGGGCAGCAGCAGTGTTCCCACAGGTCAACCCCGGTTTTGGCTAGTCACCTACATAGATCCCACCGATGTCACATCCAGATGAAGTAGCCGGCGACGGCCCCGCCGTCCCCGGTGGCCTCTCGCTGGCTGGTGAGCACGCCCATCTCGGTGATCTCCACCCAACCCTCGGCGGTGGCCCCCACGGCCCCCTCCCCGTTCACCGCCATCCCGGGGCACCGGCTGTCCTCGGGGCAGCGGCCGGCACAGCGGACCGTTGGAGTTCGGTGGGGTTAGTCGTCGATCGTGATGGTGGATCTTCCTCGCCGGCGCGGCGCGGCGGCAGAGGCTGGGAAGTGGTGAGGCGTCGGCGGCGATTGAGTCCTGGCATCACACGGCCGGTGCGCGGCGCCGGGTAGTTTCGAGCACGTGGTCGCCGCCTCGAGATCGGTACGTGCGGCGGGATCGGCACGTGCGGCCGGTGACCGTGCAACCCCAGTCGGGGTTGGTATCGCGCGGCGCTGTCTTGCGTCGCAGGGCCCCGCGGTCCGGCGAAGGTCGCTCACGTGGAATGCCCGCCTCGTCGCCACGCTGGCGGCCGGTGTGCTGCTGGTAGCCCAATGCGGAGGGGACGACGGCGGCGGCGAACCGGCCGGCGGCGATGGTGCCCCGGCGCCCACGACGGAGGCTGCGGCCCCACCCGCCGCCGAGGCCCCACCCGCCGCCGAGGCCCCGCCCGCCGCCGAGGCCCCACCCGCGACCGCCGACACGATCGCGCCGCCCGCCCCTGGCTCGGCGAATGCCGAAACGCCTGCATCGCTCGAAGCCACGGAACCGGCGACCCCGACGGCCGCCGAGCAGGAGCCGCCGCCGGCACCTTCGGGTCCGCCGCCGGTCGCGGTGGGGACCATGGCGGAACTGAGAATGGACGCGGGCGGCTATGCGCACGCCCTGTTCACAGCAGGATTCTTCAGCGGCCCGGTGAACGGCTTCACCGCCACCTCGTCCGACACGAGCGTGGCCACGGCCGGCGTGTCACCGCCAGACATCCTGATCGTGTCGCCGGTGTCCCGCGGTTCTGCCAGCGTCACGGTGACGGCCTCGGGCCCGGGCGGCATTGCGACCCAGACGTTCACGGTTCGGGTGAACACGGCCGCCGACCGGAGCCAGGTGGCCGCGCCGCCGCCGACCGCGCCTCCTCCGACCGCCCCGGCTCCGCCCGCGCCTCCTCCGCCGCCCGCCCCTCGGGCACCGTTCGTTCCTGCGGAGGAATGGCCCGCCGACACGCCTCTGGCACCGGGCGTGCCCACCGAGGAACTGCCCGCCCAGACCCCGCCGCCGGACGACCAGCCCCTCTACTCGTTGGTGACCGAACCGGTCACCACGCCACCCGCACTGTCCAGCCCCATTCCCGCCCAGACCCTCATCGTCGGAAACTCCCGGACCGTGAGCGTGCGTCCCTACTTCAGCGGGATCGTCCAGGGCTGGGCAGTGGCCTCGTCAGCGCCCGCCAACGTCGCGGTCTCGATGGACGTCGCCGGGGTCGTGAGCTTCTCGGGGGATGCCCTCGGCACCTCCACGATCACGGTGACGGCCACCAACGACGCCGGCAGCGTGAGGTACGGATTCACGGTTTCGGTGAAGACCGCCTCGCAAGTACTGCTGAGAACGGTCGGGGACCGCCCACAACTGTTCGTGGCGGTCGGGCAGACCGTCTCCATCGACCTCAGCAGGCACTTCTCCGAGGCCGCCACCGGATTCGACGTGATCTACGATCACACCGACCCGAACCGGCTCATCGACGTGACCGTCCAGGGTTCGGTGGCGTCGATCCGGGGGGTCCGAAGCGGCACCGTCAGGATCACTCTCGTCGCCGCCAGCGCCACAGCGCGCATCTCGCGACCGGCCAACATCCGGGTCACCGGGTAACACCGGGCCCCGGAACTCCGCTGAATGCAGCGGGGTTGGCCCTACACCGGATCGGTTGCACTGCTGTCACACCGGATCGGTTGCACTGCTGCCGTTCGGTGTCGCCCTTGGTGACGAGCGCGTCCCCGTGGCTGGATATCGCTTCGGCAAGGGCGCGACAGAAGAGGAATCGTCCGCCGATCTGCCCCCTCGTCTTCAGGCCGAACGACGCACCGCCTCCTGCACCGCGTGTTACCACGCCCTCCACTAGCGCCAGATGTTTCAGTGGTGCCACCGGCCCAGTCGCTCGCTGCAGTGTCTCGACGCTCTGGCCCAAGGCTTCAGCCAACTGCTCTGTGTTCCGGACGGGTCGGCCGTAGCACGGATCGTTGCCTCACCGCTTAGCGCAGCCGGTCGCCGGATGTTCGTCCGGCGACCGGCGCTGTGGGCTGGAGGGAGTAAGGGGGACTAGCCGTCGATCGTGATGTTGGAGCTGCCGAGCCAGCGGAGCGCGGTCGCCGAGGCCGGGAAGTAGCGGCGCGTGGGCAGCATCTGCTCGCCCCAGGTGCTGCCGCCGTCGTCGCTCTGCTGCAGGCCGAACTCCACCCGGCCGTCGGACAGCTTGCGGGCGATGATGCGGACGTGGGTGTCGTCGGCGAAGGCGCTGGCCGAGTCGGACACGCTGAGGGTGATCGCGGAACTCACCAGCCAGCGGCCGACGGCGGTGTCAGCCGGGTAGAGCCGCGCCCTCGGGAAGATCCGGTCGCTCCAGTCGCCGTCGTGCTGCCACTGCTGCAGCCCGAACTCGATCTTCCCGTTCTCCAGCAGGCGGGCCACAAGGCGCACCGTGTCGGTCGCCGGATCGGGAGCGGTCGTCGTGGTGGACGTATCGGTGGACGTCCCGGTCGAGTCGCCGGCCGCTGGCGGGGACGGGGTGACCGGCGGTGGCAGCTCGTCCCCGGTGCCGACGGTCGTCGGCAGCGATCCGCCGCCGCACACGAAGTCGAACTCGAAGTCGAAATTGTCGAAGGGTGATCCGGAGCGCCATTCGAGCCGCTGGGTCATCGCCGGCGCCACCCGGCACGTGGCGGGAGGATCGAGCACCGTAACGCTCACCGAGCAGCCGTCGACGGCGTTGGAGGTCATGCTGCGCGCCACCGCCAGGTAGTTGGCGCCCGCGCCGAAGTTGGCGAAGTTGTTGGAGTGGACCGTGAAGCGGCCCTCGGCGAGGGTCGCCACGACCTGACCGCCGGGGCGCGTGTAGATGCCCGGCGCGCCGCCGGTCCTGATCGTCGGCGGCAGGACGTCGGCACCGGCGCAGGTGCGTTCCACCCGGTACGACACTTCGCCCTGGTTGTTGGAGCCGGTGACGTCCTGGACGATGGAGATGCGGCCCCACGGCAGCCGAACCAGGCTGGCGAGTTCGACGCTGATGTTGCCGCCGGCGGTGCCGGTGTTGAAGGACTTGCCGCTGGCGTTGGCGATGTTGAACGGCGCCGGCGCGCTCGTCACCGTCGCCAGGAAGCTGCAGTCCACGCCCGAGGGGATGCCCGGCAGGGGCCTCTCGACCTTGCCGTCGTCGCCGCCCTTCACGTCGAAGACGAGTACCTGGTTGCAGCCGCGCTTGTTCTTGGTGCTGTCCTGGGGGCGGACGGTCACCCGGAACGCGGTGGCCTCCACGGCCCGTTCGGCGCGGTCCTCGAGGGCGGAATCGGCGGCGGAGGCGGGCAGATCCTCGACGACGGTGGCGGGGTCGAGGTTGAACGTGACCACGATGGCGGAGTCACAGACCCGGTCGGCGGCGACGTCGGGGACCGTGACCGAGACGTCGGTCTCTGTTCCCCGGTCGTCGCTCCGCGTCCGCAGTTCGGTAGCCGTGCCTTCAGCACCCCAGCCCAGTTCGGCCTTGCACACCATCCCCCGATAGTTCTTCTGGTCGGTGCCCACCGCAGGCGCTGTTTCGTTGCGGGCCACGGCGGTGATGGTGTACGAGCAGTCCAGATCGAGGACGATGCCCCACTGGTCGTCCCGCTGGAGCCAACCCGAGGTGCCGCCGTCGCGGCCGTCGCTGACCCCGCAGCCGCCGAACGACTCGACGCTGGCGCGAACCTCCCAGTCGGAACCTACCTCCTCTGCGTTCGTGAAGGTGAAGACCTTGAGGTCCTGGGCCGACGCGGAGCCCGCGGCGAGCGACAGGGCCGTCGCGGCGAGCGCCACGACGGTGAGCGGCCTAATGAGATACCGGAGATGCAGCACGATTCGCCCTCCTTGCCGGACTCGCTGATCCGGCTCTGAGACTACCCGTCGGTCGCCTCAGCGTAGTTGTCGCCGCGCGCCGAACGGCGGATAGCCCCGCCCGCCCGGAGTCCGGCCACCGCGGCCCGCCACCTCATCGTCGCCGCCCCGCCGGCGGGCCGGCCCCGGCGAGAGCGCGTCAACCGTCGAGGCCGGCCTCGATGCAGGCCCGGCGACAGCCCGGCGGCGGCGCCGGGCACCGCCGGGAAGGGCGAGTACGGGCGGCGGCTCAGGTGCCGAGAGTCAGAGGCGACGCGTGCAGCCAGCGGCCCACGTCCGCCCCGGCGGGGAAGAACCGCGCCCGCGGCAGGCGCCGGTCGCCCCACGAGCCGCCGTGGCGTTCCTGCACCCCGAACTCAACGCGGCCGTCGGCCAGGCGGCGGGCCACGATCCGAAGCTCGAACCGCTCGGCGGACGCGGTGCCGGTCGTCGCACCGGGATTCACCGTGAGCACCGAACTCGCAAGCCAGCGTCCGACCCGTGCGCCGGTGGGGAAGAACCGGGCGCGCGGCAGCTTGCGGTCGCTCCAGGTGATGCCGGAGAGCTGCTGCAGCCCGAACTCGATCCGCCCGTCGGCGAGTTTTCGGGCCACGACCCGCACGTCGGCGTCGGCGTCAACCCGCACGTCGGCGTCGGTTGCGGCGTCGGCGTTGCCGGGGTCCGCCCCGCTGCCCGGCCTGCCGTCACCGCAGTTGATGGCGAACTCGAAGTCGAAGCCCGCCGGGGCGTCAGCGGCTGTCCACGTGATCGTCCGGCTGGTCCCCACGGCGACGCTGCAGCCGGCGGGCACATCGGAGACCGTCACGGTCACCGAGCAGCCCACGACGTTCGTCGACGTGGCGCTCGCGGCGCCGACGGGGTACGTGGCGGTGGGGCCGAAGACGGCCACGTGCGGGGCGTGCACCGTATAGCGACCTTCGTAGAGTTGCGACGAGGCTCCGGCCGGCGGCGTCGACCGCACCGTCACGTCGCCGCAGGCGCGCTCGATGGCGTAGGAGACGGCGCCCCGGTTCAACGAGCCGGTGGTGTCCTGGATGATGGTGATGCGCATCGGCCGCAGGCGCACCAGCCGGCTGAGGTCGACGAGAATGTTGGCACCGCCGCCGTCGAAGCCGACGCTGCTGCCCTCGGGCGCCTCGAACGGTGCCGGCGCCGTGAGTATCGTCGCCCGCAGCGGGCACGGTCCGCTGCCGGCGACGTCGTCGCGCAGGATGGCGGAGGATCGCCTGCCGTCAGCGCGCACCGGCACGTTCGTTGCCCGGTCGCAGCCCACTGGGCCGACGGTGCCGGGCGTTGGGTCGGGTTCGACGCGCACCGCGAAGGTGGTGAGTTCGGCGGCGCGCCGGGCGAGGGCGAGCAGTCCGTCCCCGGAGGGGTCGCCCGCGACCGCCTCCACGATGTCGCCGCCGCGGACAACGAAGTGTGTCCGGTTCTCCGCGGCGCATCCGCTGCCGGGCTTGCGCCGGATGGAGAGCCGCGACGCCCCGTCGGGCCGGTCGGATGTGAGCAGGGGGCCGTCGAGGTACTCGCTGTCGCCGGGGTCGGCGCCCCACGCCATCTGCGGCGTGAACCGGCACGGCCGGCCGAGCGAGCTGTCGCGCACTTCGGCGGCCAGCCTGAAGACGCACTCGTTGAGGCTGAGCGAGGTGCCGGCCTCGTCGCCGGCGTCGAGCCAGTGCGTCTCGTGGAGGCCGGGGCCGCGGGTGGGCGTGCAGTTGCCGAGCGGCCTCACCGAAATCCGTACCTGCCACTCCTCGTCGTCGGCGCCTGCGCGCTCGGCGTTCGTCATTGCGTTGACGAGGACGAACACCGTGAGCGGCGGCGGCGGCTTGTCCCCGTCCTGCGCTGCGGCGGGAGCCGCTGGGAGCACCAAGGCCCCCGCGAGCACGCTGAGCACTGTGAATACGCGCCGGAGTCTGGTCACGCTGCGTCTCCCTTGCCGGGGGTGCGTCGAGGATCGATGTGTCGCTCAGCGTAGTGGGCGTCCGCGATGGCGTCGGGGATTCGCGGCGCGGTGGAGGGCGTGTTCCGGAACCGAACACCGACGAGCCCGGCCAGGACCCGTCCGCGCAGACACCGGAGCCCGGCCGGGACCCGTCAGCGCAGACACCGGAGCCCGGCCGGGACCCGTCAGCGCAGAACTTACGAGATGTTTCCTGATATGTGCTGTATTATGGACTCTGAGGGGGCGGGGTGGGTGCGGTAGGATCGGAGGTGAGAGGTGCAGCGAGAGCCGCCGGGAGGTGGACGTGACCATTCTGTCCGAACTGGATCCCGACGTGGCCTACCCAGCCACCCCGACGGTGCCTGAATCGGGGCAGCACGCGATGGCGCGGTACGCGGCCTTCGGCGCCCTGCGGGCTTGGTACGCGCCGCGCCGGGACTGTTGGGTCGGCGAGGACCGCAACGTCTATTACCGCAACGGCGACCCCGACATCGTCCTGGCGCCCGACGTGTTCGTCTGTTTCGGCGTGAACCCCGAACAACTGGAGTTGGCCATCAGCTACCGCGTCTGGGAGGTCGGCGCCCCGCCGGCGTTCGTGCTGGAGATCGCCTCGGAGAAGACCGCGAAGGTCGACCTCGAGGAGAAACCCGCGAAGTACCTCGCCATGGGCGTCAGCGAGTACTGGCGCTTCGACCCCTCCGGCGGCGACCTCTACACCCCCATCCTCCAGGGCGACCGCCGCGCCGGCCGGCGCTGGCAGCCCATCGCGGTGACCGCCGACCGCCGCGGCCGCCCCAGCGGCCACAGCGACACCCTCGACCTCACCCTGCACGCCGAAGGGCACCGCCTGCGCTTCTGTGACCCCCACACCGACACCCCGCTACCCGACCCCGACGAACAAGCCGCCGCCGCAGCCGCCGAACGCGCCCGCGCCGACCAGGAGGCCGCCGCCGCAGCCGCCGAACGAGCCCGCGCCGACCAGGAGGCCGCCGCCGCAGCCGCCGAACGAGCCCGCGCCGACCGCGCTGAGGCCGAACTTGCGGCCCTGCGCCGGCACCTCGACGAGCAGTAACCAAGCAGTAACCGAGCAGTAACCGCCGAGCGCCGGAGCGTCCGGCCCGGGCGGTGAGGATGGCTCACCGGGCCCGCCGGCCCGCCATCGGGTGCAGAGCGCCGGGCGCCGCCGCTCCGGCACGAACCCCCGGCAACGGCATGAAGATGCGGCCGGGCTGCGACGGGACCGCGCCGTTCCGGCGCAGGCCGCCGGTGAGGTGACCGAACCGCTGGGCACCGACCTCCGCCTCGTCACCCCCGCCCAAGGCCATCCCGGCGCAGGCCGCCGGTGAGGTGACAGGAGCGGTGGGAGGATGGGCAAAACGGCGAGGGGGCCGGCACTGGGCCGGCCCCCTCGGGTTTGGAATCTGGGGTTGGGTCAGCCGGTGGGGTTGTCCACAGGCGGACCGTCAGCAGCGCCCATGTCGCCGCCGTTGCCCATGTCCTCAGCGCCGTTGTCCATGTCATCGGCACCCATGTCCTCAGCGCCGTTGCCGTTGCCCATGTCCTCAGCGCCGTTGCCGTTGCCCATGTCCTCAGCGCCGTTGCCGTTGCCCATGTCCTCAGCGCCGTTGCCCATGTCGGTCACGGGCTCTGGCTCTGGCTCTGGCGGCTCTGGCGGTGGGGTGCAGGTGATGGTGAACTCGAGGATCACCCGGTTGTTGGCGTTGGCGTCGGTGGACAGGTTGGCCGTCACGGTGTTGGTGGGGGTCTGCGACACGCAGTGGTCGGGCAGGTTCGACACCGTGGCCCGTGCGTGGCAGGGAACCGCCTTGTCGTCGAGAGCCGTGCCGGACTTGCCTTCCGTAGCCGACGTGGCGACCGCGCTGGTGATGTTGAACCGGCCCTCGCGCAACTCGACGGTCGTGGCGGAGTTGATGCCGCCGATGGGCCGTCCGGTCAATGCTGCCGGCAACTCCGCGGCGCACACGTCGGTCAGGAGCTGGTACTGCGCCGTCCCGCTGTGGGAGTCGCCGTTGACGGTCTGCACCAGGAACGTGGTCGGCGAGTTCACCGTCACGTACAGGTCGATCGCATTTTCCGTGCCGTCGTCCGTTTGGGCCGCGCCCGGGACGCCCGCCGCGCCCGACGACTTGTTGCCCGCGTTGCTGTTCTCTTCGCCTGCTGCGAAGCCGTCGGGCAACTGCACCGTCACGTTGTAGCGGCAGTTCACGCTCCGCAGCGAACCCTTGACGATCGCGGTGTCGGCGACGACATTGACCTTGGCAATGGTCCTCTTCGCCGCGTTCAACTCGGTCTCGGCGCTCGACGTGGTGCAGACCGCGTTCGAGTTCGCCACCGGCTCCGCGGTGACCGTGAACGTCGTCGCTCGGATGGCTCCGATGTCCGTCTTGCTGCCGGGCACCGTGGGCACCGCGGCTACCGACTCGTCGACGCTTGTGGTGTCTGGATCGTCGGCAACCGCTTCAACCGCCGGCTTGTATGTCGTCGGGCGAACCGTCACGGTGATCGAACCGCCCCCCGCGCAACCGGTGTTGTCCGTTGTTGCGGTGGCTACTGTTCCGGTAATGGTCAGCGTGATCGTGTCGGGGGTGTCCGCCGCCGCCGTTAGAGCCGGAGCGGCCGCGACTACGCACGAAGCCTTGTTCACGGCTTCGACCATCGAGAACGACCACTCGTAGGTGCAACTGTCGTCGACGGACACGAAATCCGCGACCGTGTTGCCCTGCAGACCGCCGGACTGATTGGCGCTGCCGTTTAGCTGATCCGCAGTGCTATCGGCCCCGAGGACGGGAGCGGCAACGAGTCCACCAGCTCCGGCCAGGGCCGCCACGGTGAGGGTGATCGAGCCGCTGGCTCCGGACGTTCCCGTGCCGGGATCGCAACCGCCGGCAGTCTCCCAACTCACCGTGTAGGTACCGGCAATGTTGTCCGCCGAGTCGGCGGCTCCGACGCGGACCTCAACGACGCCCTTGACCGCGGCAGCGGGGCTGGAGGCCAGCGCCAGTGTCACAGCCAAAAGACCGGCGACGCTCAGGACGCTGGTCAGAATTTTTCTCATCTCGCTTGTTTCCTTCTCTTGATTCCTAGAGGCATCCCCGGCACGCGCCGGGACGGCTACCTCACTCCAACAGGGTCCTTACATTACACCCCGGCACCGCCGCGGGCAACACCCTTGTGATACTGCCCGCCACAGTGCTCCACCGCATCGAGGTCCCGGCCCCGGTTCAGGGTCCGGGACGATCCCCCCCGGCCCGAAGATCCACCGCGAACAACCGGGCGGGAAACCCCGCCGGCCCCCACGCCGGAACATCGAACCAACACGGCAGGGCGACGGAGCGAACCCCGCCTCCCGTGGCGTCGCGGCGAGGCTAGCACGCCCGCCGCCGCGTGGCTTGTGGCCACATGAGGGCCGGCCGGTTGACGCCGCAGCACGCCCGCCCGGCGCCGCGTGGCTTGTGGCCGCAGAACTTCGCCGGTCGCTGCGCCCGAGAATCGAAACCGGCGCGGTGGAGCGGTTCCGGCCAGGG
>Ga0209543_1002012_pt1:5000-16058 | contig 16058 bp, 11 predicted proteins | sample MesohylFT_FD_187296 | JGI IMG/M metagenome (GOLD analysis project Ga0209543, IMG submission 187296) | Host-associated microbial community of the marine sponge Aplysina aerophoba from Gulf of Piran - sponge mesohyl, lysed by freeze-thaw... | ecosystem: Host-associated > Porifera >...
CGAAGACGCAACGAGCCGCCCTCGAAACCGGTGGCACGCGGTAGCTCTCGATGCGGTCGCCCCGAGCCAGCACCACCTCGCCGCGGTCGAGCTCGCGCAGAGAACGTGCCTCCAGCAGGTCGAAAGCACAACTCTCGGACGCGAAACAGGGTTGACCATCGAGATCCCCCAGAATCAACGGCCTGAACCCGTAGGGGTCGCGCGCAGCGATCAGGCCCTGCTGGCTGATGAGGAGAAGAGAGTAGGCACCCCTTACCTCTCCGAGCACCCGCAGAAGCGACTCGACGATCTCCTCGTGAGGCCGCGTGGCCATCAGATGGAGGAAGACCTCCGAGTCGCTGGTGGTCTGGAAGATCGATCCCGCCGCCTCCAGTTCGTGGCGGGTGGCCATCGCACTGACCAGGTTGCCGTTGTGGACGATACCGAGCGGACCCATCGAGGTCATGACCACGATCGGCTGAGCGTTCGCGATGACGCTCGAACCGGCCGTCGAGTACCGCGTATGACCTATCGCTCGGTCGCCCGGAAGGCCCGCCAGTTTGTCGGCGTCGAAGATCTCGGCCACCTTCCCCATGCCGCGCTCGGCATGAAGTTGCTCCCCGTCCCAGGAGACGATCCCGGCGCTTTCCTGGCCGCGGTGCTGCTCTGCGTAGAGGCCAAGGTAAGTGAGGTTTGCCGCGTCCGGCGCCCCCTCAATACCGAAGATTCCACACATCTCGGTGTAGGTTAGCCGACGGCCCGCGGAAGCGCCTGGGCCCAAACGGCCCGCAGGTCGTCGATCGCGCCATCGACGACGCCGCCGTCATACCCCAGCACGAGACGATCACCCCCGACTTCGCCCAGGTCCGAGGCGGGCACTCCGAACTCTTCCGCGGTCGCGAAGAAATCGTCGACCCGGGCCGGTGCGAGAGTGACGAGCGCCCTCCCCTGCGCCTCCGAGAAGAGATTCAGCGGGCTGCCGCCTGTGTGCCCGCGCATTCCCAAACCCCAGGGCATGGCGCACTCCGCCAGAGCCACGAGCAGGCCGCCTTCAGCGAGGTCGTGAGCGCCGCTCAGCCAGCCTGTCCGGCGCGCTTTGCGCAGCAACGCGCAGAGGCCGGCCTCCGCTCGAAGATCGACGGCGGGTGGACGCCCCGCCTCGACCCCGTAGAGCAGTCGCTGGTAGGCGGAGCCGCCGAACTCGTCCCCTTCATTGCCCAGGAGCAGCACCCGATCGCCCGGGCGCCAGAAGCCGCAGCCGAGCAGGCGGTGGATTTCAGCCTCGTCGCCAAGGTCCATCAACTCATCGATCACTCCCACCATCGCCACCGTGGGCGTCGGTCGCACCGCTTCGCCCTCCGTCTCGTTGTAGAGGGACACGTTGCCGGAGATCACCGGAACGTCGAACGCCCGGCACGCATCGGCCATCCCGGAGATGCACTCGCGAAGCTGCCATGCGATCTCCGGGTTCTCCGGCGAGCCGAAGTTCAGACAGTTCGTCATTCCCACCGGCTCGGCGCCGGCCGTAGCCAGGTTCCGGACCGCCTCCGCGACAGCCTGCCGCCCCCCCGTCCGCGGGTCGAGCCAGCAGTAGGAGGGATTCGTATCCGAGGTCAGCGCGAGTCCGGAGGGCGTGCCCTTGAGTCGAAGGACGGCGGCGTCGGCGCCCGGCCCGACAATCGTGTTCGAGCGCACCGTCGAGTCGTACTGCTGGTAGATCCAGGCCTTGTCGCCCAGTTCGGGCGTCCCCAAGAGGCGCTTGAGCGCACCGAGTGGGTCGTCCGGCGCCTCGGGCTCCACGTCCTCCTGGCGATGGACAAGGTCCCCGGGAGGCGCCGCGGGCCGGTCATACACGGGCGCACCGTCCACCAGCGGCTCCACCGGCATGTCCGCTACCTTTCGGCCGCCGAAAGTCAGCCGGGCGCGCCCGTCGTCCGTCACCCGGCCGATCGTCGACGCTTCAAGGCCCCAGCGGGAGAGGATCGAGGCGACGGCCTGCTCCTGTCCCTTCTGCGTGACGAAGACCATCCGCTCCTGAGACTCCGAGAGCATGATCTCGTACGGCGTCAGGGAGGCCTCACGCAGCGGCACCAGGTCGAGGTCGATGTCCACGCCCGCGCCACCGCGAGCCGCCATCTCGAAACACGAACTGGTCAGACCTGCCGCGCCCATGTCCTGCACCCCGAGCACGACCCCGCTCCGCATCGCCTCGAGACTCGCCTCGAGCAGTACCTTTTCGGTGAACGGGTCGCCGACCTGCACCGTGGGCCGCTTGGCCTCGCTCTCGCTGTCGAAGGCCTCCGAAGCCATCGTCGCACCGTGAATACCGTCGCGACCCGTGCGGCTGCCGGCGTAGAGAATCGGATTCCCGGCCCCCGAAGCAACAGCCGTGAAGATCCTCTCCCGACGACAGACCCCGAGCGCGAACGCGTTGACCAGGATGTTGCCGTTGTAGGAACTGTGAAAGCCGGTTTCGCCTCCCACCGTCGGAATGCCGACACAGTTGCCGTAGTCGCCGATGCCACGCACCACGCCGTCGACGAGGTGCCGCATCCGCGCGCCGCGCTCGCCGTCGATGTCGCCGAAACGCAACGAGTCGAGGCAGGCGATCGGCCGTGCCCCCATCGTGAAAACGTCACGCAGGATTCCGCCCACGCCTGTGGCTGCGCCCTGATACGGCTCGATGAAGCTCGGGTGGTTGTGGCTCTCCATCTTGAAGGCCGCCACCCAGCCGTGGCCGATGTCAACGACCCCGGCATTCTCGCCGGGCCCATGGACGACCCGGCGACTCCGGGTCGGAAACCGCCGCAGATGGATCTTCGACGACTTGTACGAGCAGTGCTCCGAGTAGAGAGCCGACGCGATTCCCAGCTCGGTGTAGGTCGGGACGCGACCGAGTAGGTCGCAGAGGCCGCCGTACTCCTCGGTCGTCAGGCCATGCTCGGCTGCGAGGCCGGCATCCACCGGAGGCTCGCCGGGAAGGGGACTGGGCGCCGTCACGACGTCTACCCGCCGGCCGCCGCCGCCAGGCGGCCGACGCGGGCGCCCCCGGCCTGAACGGCTCCGGCCAGCAGCGCGAGCCCGTCGCCGTTGCCCAGCAGGTCCTCGGCGCAGCGCTCCGGATGAGGCATCAGGCCGAGTACGTTGCCGTCCGTGTTGCACACGCCGGCGATCGATCTCTTCGATCCGTTCAGGTTCGCCGCGGGAGCCACGCTCCCATCGGCATCCACGTACCTGAACACCACCTGTCCCGAGCGTTCGAGTTCGTCCAGGGCCTCGTCGCTGTCCACGTAGTTGCCCTCGGCGTGCGCAATCGGCATGTGCAACACATCGCCCCGACGGTAGCCCGAGCTATAGACCAGGTCGTTGCGCTCGACCCTCAAGTGCACGTCGACACTCAGGAACCGGAGGTTGCGATTCCGCCGCATCGCGCCCGGCAACAGACCCGCCTCGAGGAGCATCTGGAAGCCATTGCAGATGCCGAGCACCCGCCCCCCCGCCTCGGCGTGCCGACGCACCGCCGCCATGATCGGCGAATGCGCCGCCATCGAGCCGGCCCGGAGGTAGTCGCCGTAGGAGAATCCGCCCGGCAGGACGACCAGCTCGCACTCCTGCAGCGATGTCTCCTGGTGCCAGAGGAACACCGCTTCCTGCTCAAGCACACGCTTGAGGACGTAGTACACGTCGTGATCGCAGTTGCTGCCCGGGAAGACAACGATCCCGCACTTCACCTTGAGAGCCACTCCACGCTGTAGTCCTCGACGATCGGGTTCGCCAGCAGTTGCCGGCACATCCGTTCGATCGCCTCCGACGCCTCGGCTCTGCTCGCCGCGTTCAGCGAGACCTCAAAGGTCTTGCCGGCTCGAATGCGCTCGACACCGTCGAAACCGATCCGTCCAAGCGCGTCCTCGATGGCCCGTCCCTGGGGGTCGAGAACCTCAGCGCGGGGGTAGACCAGCACCCGCACGACGTAGCCGTTTCCGTTTCGCGTCAACTCAACTCCCCTGTTACATCCGGCTTCAGTTGCCCTGGTCGCTTCGTTGGCCGACCTCCAGCCACGGTCCGGGTCGATGCTGCTCGGCCACCACGAGCTTCGCACTGGAACCCCGGCGATCGAGGACCGGCTGCACCGCCGCGGCGGCAAACGCGGGCGAGTTGTTCGTTTCCGAGAGGTGACACAGGACGACCCACGACAAGCGATCAGACAGGAGTTCGTCGAGGCCCGCCGCGGCTTCCTCATTGCTGAGGTGTCCACGTGCCGACGCGACTCGCTCCTTCAGGCGCCAAGGGTATGGTCCCGTGCGCAGCATGTCGAGATCGTGATTCGACTCGAGCAGCAAAACGTCGAGATCCCGGAGGCTGCGCCACGCCTCCGCGGTCCGGCGACCAAGATCCGTCGCCAGCCCGAGACGATACCCACCGCCGGTCTCGACGACGATGCCGACCGGTTCGCGCGCATCGTGCGGCACCGGGAACACTTCGATCCGGAAGCCGGCTGCGGTGAGCGGCACGGCGGGCCCCATCGGCCGCGCGAATCGGCCGAGTTCGCGCAACTGGGGACCACGATACGTGCCTCGCGTACCGTAGACCGGAACCTGGTGGCGGCGCGCGAAGCGGCAGGCGCCGCGACTGTGGTCCTCGTGCTCGTGGGTCAGCAGCACAGCGTCCACGTCGGCCGCCGAACGGCCGACCAGGTCGAGCCGCCGCTCCAGTTCCCGGCAGGAGAACCCCGCATCGAGTAGCAGGCAGCCATCGACGCTCTCCACGATCGTGCTGTTGCCGCCGCTTCCCGATCCCAGGACGGCTGCCCTGAGCCCATCGCCGCCGCCGTCCAGACGACGCCGCGAGTGAAGCTTCGACTCCCGCGCGGCGGCTGCCAGGGCGCCGTCACCGAAGAGCGGGAGTTGGCCTCCAGGCATCGGAAATGTCGATGCCCGGCGCCGCTGCGAACTCTAGAAGCGCTGACCGATCCAGAACGTCGTGCGGCTGTCGCCCGACTCCTTGAGGTCCCACTGGGTCGCAAAGTCCCAGTGCAGATCGACGCCGAGCATTCTCACCGTGAGACCGAAGCCGTAGGCGGCGATCGCGTCGTCCAGCCGGCTGTTCTCGGAGTCCCAGACGTTGAAGTCCTGGACGCCGTCGAAGTACGCGCCGGCAATGTCGAGGAAGAATCTCCCCTGGATCCCCTGGAAGGTCCAGATCGGCGTCACGAAGAAGTCGATCAGCGGGAAACGAAGCTCGAGGTTCGTGAAGAAGCCGTGGTCGCCGACCATGTCGCGGAAGTCGACCCCCCGCACCGTGTCCAGGCCGCCGAAGTACACCGGATTGGGGAAGTTCCCGGTTCTCACGCTGCCGAACAGGCGAGTCGCGAAGACGCTGCGCCGGGTGAGCGGGAAGTACTTGCGGGCGTCCAGTTGGATCGTCTGGGTCAGCACGCCCGACGTCTCGAGGTCCGGGGCGTACTCGGCCGACAACCGGTAGCGGTGGCCGCTCGAGGGCCCGGCCGGGCCGAACACGGTCGTGTCCCCGACCAGAGCGGTCTGGATCACCGGATAGTCGTCGTCGCGCGGGGTGACGGTCGGAATCGGCCGGCCGAAATCGTCCAGAAGCAGGCGGAAGTCGCTGTCGCGCGCGTAGTTCTGGTAGTCCAGCTTGCGCCGGATGTAGCCGGCCCCCAGCTCGAAGCGCCGGTAGAAGCTCATCGGGTAGGAGATCGAGAAGATGGCGCCAGTCTGCTGGAAGAACGACCTGCCCCGCTCGTAGTACCCGAAGCGGTAGTCGTAGCCGACGTAGAAGGCACGGTCATCGAACAACGACACCTGCCACTGCAGCCTGTCCGACAGGTTCAGGTAGGTCACGTTGAACTGCGAGAAGCTCTCGACCGACGCGAAGGTCGTGAACAGCCGCCGGTCGCCGAGGAAGTCCGAGAACTGGAGGTAGACCTGGCCCAGGAAGGTCTGGTTGTCGTCCACCCCGATCGCGGTCTGGGCGTCTTCCAGGAACAGCCTCCACCCCCGCTTGTCCTCCTTGTTCGACTCGTCGATCGAGACCTGGATGTCGGGCTCGAAGAGGTCGATGGCTGGAATCGGATCACCGCCGATCCCCACGTCGACGATCTGGACTTCACCGATCGGTTCCTCGATGTCTCTCTCGTAGAGGTCGAAGCGGCCCTTCCAGAAGCCCGTGTAGACCAGGCGGTCATCACTGCCGGCCGTCGTCAGGACGGTTGGCTGGAAGCAGCCGGTGATCGCGTTCGTGTACTGGCGAAGTTCGCCCGTATCCAGGTCGAGGCCGAAGATGTTCTCGGCCCCGCTCCGGTCCGACGTGAAGTACACCGTGCCGTCATCTCCCGAGAACACCGGATCGGTGTTGTGGTGGTCGTCGCTGCTGATGCGCTTGCGCTCCAGGCTCTCAAGGTCCAGGCGGAAGAGCTGGCCCGTCTCGCCCGGCACCGAGGAGAACACCAGCCACTTGCCGTCGTGAGAGTACGACGGCGCTCCGTCGAAGACCTCGTCGTTGGTCAGGTTCCGGATCTCGAGCGTGTCCAGGTCGAGCTCGAAGATGTCGTACTGCCCGTTCTGATTCCCGCCGAAGGCGACCTTCCGGCCGTCCGAACTCCAGGTGGGTGCCGTCTGCTGCTCGATCTCCATGTCGATCACGCGACGAACGCCGCCGCCCAGCACATTGACGATCGCCAGCGAGTACCCCGCTTCCTTGCGCACGAAGGCGGCCAGCGAGTTGCCATCCGGCGAGAAGGCCAGATCGCTCCCGTGTTTTCGCCCAAGGCTCAGCATCTGCGCGACGTAGTGGCGGAACTCCGCCGTGTAGCCCTTGGTCAGGTTCCTGACCGGCTCCCGTTCCTGGGTGTCGAAGAGGACGATGTCTATGTCGCCCTGGAAGGTCGAGAACGCGGCTACCAGATCACCGGACGGCGAGGCCACGGGTGACGTTTCCTGACTGCCCTGGGGACTTGTCCGGAACGGCCGCCCGAAGTCGCTCGGCTCGCCGGTCGCCACGAGTTCCGGCAGATACCTGTTGCGCAGCCAGCGGCGGAACTCCAGGTCGAAGTCTTCCGGATCGATCCGGAAAGCGCGCTCGACCGCGCGCCCGACGCGGGAGCCGATCGTGTTCCGGAACTCGAACAGGAAATCGATCACGCCGTCCGCGCCCCAACGTTCCTCCATGAAGTCGAACGCGGCGTGGCCGTAGCGATAGGCGAAGAAGCCACCGGCCTGGCCCGACGTGATCGGCGGCAGGCGGTCGTTGACTACCGCGTCCCTCAGATACATCCGGTCCGAAGCGCTCTCATCCTTCGCGAAGTAGCTCGCCATCCCCTCCATCAGCCACTGCGGCGGGCTGCTGGTCAAGGCACGACCGAGGCTGCCCCCGAAGAGGATGTGGTACTGGAAGATGTGAGTCAGTTCGTGGAGCAGCAGCTCGTAGAGCTCGATGTCCGGCAGGTCGATCGGCATCACCATCCGGAACCTGGCCGAGGTGGCGAAGGCCGCGACTCCCTCCGGGATGAAGTTGATCATCACGTTGTTCTGGAGGAAGTCCGAGTGGGTGTTGTAGATGATCAGCGGCGTCGGCTCCTGGATCTGGTAGTCCAGGTCGAGCGACAGTTGGTCGTAAGCGCTCTCGGCCAGCGAAGCCACCTTCTGGAGCTGGCTCTCGCTCTCCGAGTAGTAGTAGATGTCGAAGTGGGTCGAGTGGTAGATACGCCAGTCGAAGTCCTCGTAGCGAATCTTGTTCTTGCCGAAGCCCTGAGCCTGCAGGCTGGCGCCCGCACCGACCAGAAGGGCGCAGGCAAGTGCGGCAACGCGGATGGCCCACTGTCGCGCAGGCCGAAGTACTGCTGAGTTCACTAGCTCCTCCCCTGAGGCCTCAGGGCGTGAAGATCACGCGCGCCACTTCGATGTCCTTCTGCGTGAAGACGCCGAGAATGCGGTCCTCGAGCGCGTACAGGTTCTCGAACATGCCCTGCAGCGGATCCGCCTGCTCGCCTTCGAAGCTCTTGAAGTCCTTGAAGTTGTCGTTGTAGATCAGTTCGCCGTTCTTGCCGTCGAAGACCATGACGACGATGTCGTATTCGAATCCCGTCTGTTCGACCAGCACCTGCCGGTACATGGTGCGGCCATCGAAGGGGGACGTGTACTCCTCTGTCCGGTAGCCCGACCGGTCCTGGATGTCGAAGTCCAGCGTGCCGGCAAGGATGAGGTCCGCCTCCGTCCGTTCCCCCAGACTGCGCCAGAAGTCCTCGTCCCGCGCCAGCATCTCCAGATCGTAGGTCGGGTAGTCGATACGGCCGGCCTCGACGATCCGCAGATCCGTCTCCCGCCGGAGAACCTTGTTCAGGTAGCGCTCGAACTCTCCCTGCACGTCGATGTCCGTACCTTCGATCCGGCCTTCACCCTCCTGGCTGACGACCAGAAAGGGCGCCGGCAACAGGGTGTTGCGGCCGGCGAGATCGATCCGCGCCCGCATCGGCAGCTTGAGCCGCACTTCCACCGTGCCCTCCGCGCTCGCCGGCGCAACCGCCAGGAGGCCCAGAAGGCCCGCAAGCAGACCACTCAGGGCAACGACCGCCGATAGTCGGTTGCCTCGTTTCGTCACGTCACACTCCCAGCCATCCAACATTGACCGTGCAAGAACCATTCCACAGTCCCCGCGACATCGACGCACCTACGGTAGCCGGTCACGGACCGGCGGCGGGAGGCGCAGCCGTGCTGCTGTCGGTCAACCCCGGAGCCGTCGCGGGTCCGCCGGGCCCGGATTCCTCCTCGGCGCTGTTGCCCTTGAAGTTCTGGTAGTACTCGACGAAGCGCGAGTAGTTCCGTCGCACGTCGCGTTCGCGGGGCGCCAACCTGAGGGCCTGCTGGTAGTAGTTCAGAGCTTCCTCGAACAAGCCCAGGGCCTCGTGAGCCACGGCGATGTTGCTCAGCAGCTTCGGGTGTTCCGGTTCGATCCTGCGAGCCTGTTCAAACCGGAACAGGGCCTCGCTCCAGAGACCGCGATTGGCCATGTCGACGCCGAATTGCCACTGCTGACGCGCTTCGGGGGCCACCTTGCGCTTCTGCGCATCGGCTACACCAGACGCCGTCACCACAAGGAAGACGCCGACGATCAGCGGCAGAACGCGCTGCAGACGTTGAGCAGTGCGCGTCACCGATCGAGTATAGATCACAAGCCGGGAATCCGTCTCAGTCTCTGGAAGCTGATTACAGCCAACACGACATGTCCCGATCCACCGAGGGAGACAGAAATGGCAGACGATCCGGCCACACCCACCGCCCTTCGCGAGACGAACCACGAGGAGGTCCGGCGAGCCCTCATCGCTCTGAACATGGTGCACGAAGACCGGGGGCTGGTCTGCGCCGTGGCCCAACGGCTGCAGGTCGAACGGGATCTCGCCTGTGACCGCTTCGCCAGCCAGGCAGCCGCCTGCCTGGAGGCGCCGGTCGACAAGGTGCGTGAGACGCTGCGCGCCGCACGCTGCTGCCTCGGCAGCGTCGCCGACGAGGACGCGAAAGCGCAAGAGGTCGGAGCCACGATCGTCACGCTCGTCGATGCCGGGTATCCCTCCGCCCTGGCGGACCTGGGCTTGCATGCGCCGCCGGTCCTCTACATCCGCGGCCAGCTTGACACCGGTCCTGGGCTCGCGATCGTGGGTTCACGCAAGGCGGACGCATACGGGCTGGAAGTCGCCTCCTGGTTCGCGCGACGGCTCGCCGCGGCCGGCCTGACGATCATCTCCGGGTTCGCACGCGGCATCGACCAGGCGGCCCACCGCGCCGCTCTATCCGCGAGAGCCGGAACCGGCCGTACCGCGGCCGTGCTCGGTTGCGGCCTGGATGTCGACTACCCCCGCAACAGCAGGCGAACCGCCGCCGAAATCGCCCGCCGCGGCTCTCTCATCACCGAGTTTCCTCTCGGTTGGCAACCCCGGCCCTGGCACTTTCCGATTCGCAACCGGATCATCGCCGCGCTCGGCTTCGCATCGATCGTGGTCCGCGCCGCCAGCCGCTCGGGCTCCCTGATCACCGCCCGCCTCGCGCTCGACCTCGGGCGTGAGGTCTACGCCGTCCCGGGCTCGGTGCTGTCCCGCGAATCGGCCGGAGCCCACCTGCTGCTCCGGGACGGCGCCATCCCCGCGCTCGACCCGGATGCGCTGCTCGAGACTCTGCCGACCGCCGTCCTCGAGGCGCTCGAACGCGGGGCGCCGGAGCGCTCAACCGCGGACGCCGGCGGCCAACCCGGCCTCGACACTGCAAAGGCAACGAGCACCGCTACCGAGGTGGACGAACTCCTGGTGGCGCTCAGGAACGGCGCCCGGACGCCCGAAGAACTCGCATCCAGACTTCGGCTTCCGATCCCGGGGGTGCTGGCGACCCTGGCCCGCCTGGAAATCGACGGTCTGGTGCGCCGCTACGATGGCGCGCACTACGCGCTGATGACCCGCTAGGAGTTCGCGCGGCAGGACTGGGTGCGCCGGCCTTCTGGCCGGCTTCTGAGAAGGACGCGCCGCGAAGCGGCGACCATCCTGCCGCGCGCTATCGCGTCTTCTTCTTCGTCGCACGGCGCTTCCGGGCCGGCCGCCGCTTCGGCGCCCTGGGGTCCTTGCCCTGAGCCCTGAGCTTGTCCTCCCGAGCCGCCAGCAACTCGACCGCCTCCGCGAGATCCACCTCCTGGGGATCCCGACCCTTAGGCAACGAGGCGTTCACCTGGCCATCCGTCACGTAGGGCCCGAACCGCCCCTTCTTCACTGAGAGGTCGAGGCCGTTCCCGGGGTGCTCTCCGAGTTCCCTGAGCACCGACGCCGAGGCCCCGCGCCGGCGCTTGGGCTGGCGCAGCAGTTCGAGCGCCTGCTCCAGAGTCACGGTTGCCAGTTGCTCGTGGCGCTCCAGGCTGCGGCTCTCCTTGCCGCTGCGAACGTAGGGACCGAAACGTCCATCCTGCACCGTGACCGGCTCGTCGGTGTCGGGATGGCGGCCGAGATCCCGCGGAAACGAAAGCACCAGGACGGCCTCGTCCAGCGTCAGGCTGCCGCGATTCATGGACGGCCACAGGCTGGCCATCTTC
>Ga0209543_1002015_pt1 | contig 16032 bp, 13 predicted proteins | sample MesohylFT_FD_187296 | JGI IMG/M metagenome (GOLD analysis project Ga0209543, IMG submission 187296) | Host-associated microbial community of the marine sponge Aplysina aerophoba from Gulf of Piran - sponge mesohyl, lysed by freeze-thaw... | ecosystem: Host-associated > Porifera > Sponge >...
TGCTTCACCATCTGGATGGCCGGCGGCGGGGTGAAGGCCGGCGTCACCCACGGGGAGAGCGACGACTTCTCCTACAACATCGTCCGCGACCCGGTGCACATCCACGACCTCCACGCGACGATGCTGCACCTGCTGGGCATCGACCACGCGCGCCTGACGTACCAGTACCAGGGCCGCGACTTCCGCCTGACCGACGTCCACGGGCGCATCGTCGACGCGGTCCTGGCCTGACGCGGGCCATCCGGGCTGGCGGCGGGAGCTGTCCGCCGGTCCGGACCGGGTCCTGGTCGGCGTCGCCGGCTGGCGTGCGGAGTAGTGCGCCCTCGAGGTCCATGCCGTCACCTTGGCGTACGTCCCGTCAGGCGGGAGCGGCGCAGAGGGGGAGCGATTCGAGGCCGCGCAGGACGACGGCCCGGCGGAAGTCGGGCCGCTTCCCGATGAGCCGCAGCGACGCGTAGCGCTCGAGCAGCACCTCCAGCGCGACGCGCGCCTCCAGGCGCGCCAGAGGTGCGCCGAGGCAGTGGTGGATGCCGCGGCCGAACGAGATGTTGCTGCCGCGGGACCGCGCCACGTCCAGGCGGTCCGGCTCGTCGAAGGCCTCCGGATCGCGGTTGGCGGCCCCCAGGGCCAGGACGGCGGGCTCGCCGCGCCGGAGCCGGACGCCGTGCATCTCGCAGTCGTCGACGACGCCCCGCAGATCGAGCTGCACCGGGGTGTCGAAGCGCAGCAGCTCCTCCACCGCGGCCGGGATCCGGCTCGGCTTCTCACGCAGAAGCCGCAACTGCTCCGGGTGCTCCAGGAGCGCCAGCACGCCGTTGCCGATCAGGTTGGTCGTCGTCTCGTTGCCGGCGATGAGCAGCAGGCGCAGCATGGTCAGCGTCTCGCGCTCCGTGAGCGCGTCGCCAGCCTCCTCCGCCTGCGCGAGGGCGCTGATGATGTCGTCGCGCGGTTCGCGCCGGCGGGCCTGGATGATGGGAAGGAAGTAGGCGTCGAACGCCTCGCCCGCGGCGGCCGCGCGCGCCCGCTCCCGCGCGCCGACGAGCGGCTCGAGGATGCGCGCGCGGTCGTGCGACCACTCTGCGAAGCGGGCCCGGTCCTCCGGCGGCACTCCCAGCATCTCCGCGATCACGATCACCGGGAGCGGCCCGGCCACCGCGCGCATCAGGTCGAAGCCGGCCGGGTCGTCGACGGCGTCGAGGAGCTCGTGCATCACCATCCGGATGTGCGGCTCGAGGGCGTCGACCACCCGCGGCGTGAACGCCTGGTTGACCAGGGACCGCAGGCGCGTGTGGTCCGGCGGATCGAGGAACAGCATCGTCCAGTCCGCCCGCGGCGGCACCGACCGGCGTCGGCGCCGGTCCGGAGAAACGCTGTCGGGGCGGTTCGAGAAGCGCCGGAAATCGCGCAGGATCGCCTCGACGTCCGCGTAGCGGGTGAACACCCAGGCGTTCAGGACGCGGCTGCGGTGCACCGGTGAACGCTCCCGCAGCCTGGCATAGGCCGGATAGGGATTCCGGAGCATCCGGGCCGCGATCGGATTCAACGCCGCGCCGCTCCGCCAGCGCTCGGGCAGCGCGGCGGCTCCCGCGGCCAGCGCCCGCATCGTCCACCGGAGGTCGGTCAGCGTCATCGTCCACGCGATGCGCGGAAGCGGTCCCCCGCTGGGGGGTGGCGGCTCCCGCACGGACGGTCCTCGCGGGGAGGCCTGGGGCGCGACGTCAGCGTTGGCGCTCGATCCCGGCCGTCAGCGCCGGCGAGTCCGGCGTCAGCTCGGCGCCTCCTTCCGGATAGCCGAGCACCTGCAGGATGTAGGCGGTCACGTCCACGTAGTCGGGCTCGGGAAGCAGCGCCCCTTCCGGCGGCATGTTCTCGGCCGAGTATGTCAGCAGCTCCGCCAGCGGGCGGCCGCCCCAGGCGTCGAAGAAGAACGGGCCGGCCAGCGCCGGGGCGGCGAACTCGTTGGCGCCGCCCCGCAGGGACGAGCCGTGGCACGAGAGGCAGTGCTCCCGATAGACGGCCCGGCCCCGCTCGGCTTGCGCGGCGGTGTAGGCGCCGGCGGGAGCGTCGTCCTGCCCGGACGGTGTCTTGACCGATGCGGCCGCGCCCGCGGCCGGGGCCTCGGTTGCCGCGGGGGTTGCCCGGGCCGGCCCGCCCACGGTGGAGGCCATGGCTGCGCCGAGGCAGGCGGCGGCGAGCGCCGGCCACCGGACTGCCGGCCGGCGGCGGGGGCCGTAGCGGGCAGGGGCGGTCACGTCCATCAGTAGGCCAGCGCGTAGCAGTCGCGGCGCGGGTCGCCGGCGGCCAGGCGGTTGCCGGTCGCCGGGTCGATCAGGACCGCCGTGGCGCAACCCGACATGCCGAACGGCGGCACGTCGTTGACCTGATGCCCCCGCCGCCGCAGCTCGCGCACGACCTCGGGGGAGATCCTCGACTCCACGTCCAGTTGGTTGAAGCCGGCCGCGTGGGGCCAGAACGATCCGTGCAAGTGCTGCGTCCGCACCCGCGGCCACGCGATGGCGTCGTGCAGGTTGGGGTACCAGTCGGGCCAGAACTCGACGATGTTCAGGAACGCCTGCAGGATGGTCTGGTCCTGGTTGTCGCCGCCCGGCGTCCCGATCGCCATCAGCGGCTCGCCGTCCTTGAACACGAGGCTCGGGGTCAGGGTGTAGCGCGGGCGGGCGCGCGGCCGGATCTGGTTGGCGCGATCCGGGTCGAGCCAGAACTGCTCGCCGCGCGTGCTGAGCGCGATGCCGGTCTCGCCCAGGATCACCCCGCCGCCGGTCCAGCCGCCGCTCGGCGTGGCGTCGAAGACGTTCCCGTCCGCGTCGATGACGGCGATGTGCGTCGTGTCCTTCAGCCCGCCCGCCGACGGCACGAACGACCCGTCGGCGTCGCTCGCGGCCACGCCGTCCGCGATGTCCGCCGTCCAGAACGGCCACTCGTCCACGTCGGGGTCGTGCGGCAGCGGGTCGCCGGCCCGGAACGCGAGCGAGGCCCGCCCGGGGTCGATCTCCGCCGCCCGCGCCCGGGCGTAGGTCGTGGAAAGCAGTCCCTCGGCCGGCACGTCGACGAAGTCGGGGTCGGCGTAGTAGGTGTCGCGGTCCGCGTAGGCCAGCTTCATCGCCTCGACGACGGTGTGGATGTAGTCGGGGCTGTTGTGGCCCATCGCCTGCAAGTCGAACTCTTCCAGGATGTTCAGCGCCTGGAGCAGGACGGGACCCTGGCTGTTGAAGCCGTGCTTGTAGATGGTGTAGCCGCGGTACTCGGTGGTCGTCGGCGCCTCCACCCGCGAATGGAACTCGGCGAAGTCTTCGAGCTCGAACGGCGCGCCGTGCTCCTGGAGGAACGCGACCATCTCCTCGGCGATGTCGCCCTTGTAGAAGCGGTCGCGGGCGGCGGCGATGCCGTGGTCGCGGCCGAGGTGGGAGCGCTCGCGCTCCGCCTCCACCATCTTCGTGAGCGTGGCGGCCAGCGTCGGGAACCGGATGTTCTCGCCCGCCGCGTAGAGCGAGCCGTCCGGCTTCAGCCAGAAGCGCTGGTTCTCCGGCCACGCCTCCATGAACCCCAGGTTGGCCTCTACGGCGCGGGCCGTGAGCGGTCGCAGCGGGAAGCCGTGCTCCGCGTATTCAATGGCGCGCCGCGCGACCTCCTCGAAGCTCATCGTGCCCCACCGCTCCAGCACCGTCAGCGCGCCGTGCAGCGCGCCCGGCACGACGGCCGGGTCGAGCCCCTCGCCGAACAGATCGCGGTCGCGCGAGCGGTACCACTCGATGCTGGCCCCCTTCGGCGCCCAGCCCTGACCGACGATCGAGGTGACCTCGCCCTCCGCGGCCGGGTAGACGAGAACCAGCGATTCGCCGCCGAGCCCGTACAGGTCCTGCTCGACGACGCCGCCGACGAGCAGCGCCGTCACCCCCGCGTCGAACGCGTTGCCGCCCTTCAGCAGGGTCTCGAACGCGGCCGCCGTCGTCAGCGGATGCCCGGTCGACACCGCGGCGCTCGGCCCGGACACCGGCGGGCGCTGGGCGTCGAGCCGTGCCGCGGCGAACGCCGCGACGAACAGCCCGACCAGGACCGCGGTCGCCGCGGCGCGGAGCGGCGCGCTCCGGGCGTCGCGCTTGTTCCCGTCGGTGCGGCCGAGGCGCCGTGGCAGGTGCGACTTCATGGCTTCAGTGCCTCCACGTGCGGTCCGTCGTTTCCCGTCTGCCTTCGCGTCGTAGCGGACCCCGACGGCAGCGTACGAGAACCGCGGCCCCGCCGCAAGTGCGTCAGTGACCGTCGATACCGCGGTCAGGCGGGTCGGCCACGCCCAGCACGGTCGCCCCCGTGCCACGCGCCACGGCCGCCAGCCGCTCGTCGTACGCCACGAACGGGACGTCCCGGTCGAGCCTCGCCCGCAGATGCAGGCAACTGGCAAGCTGAATCGCATCGGACGCTCGCAAGGCGTACGCATTCAGCAGGCCCCGCGCGCGCGCAGTGACGGCCGGAACGACCTCCACGACGAGGAACGATGCCAGATCGCTCTCCATCGCGACGAGCATCCGATCGCGCTCCCGTACGGAGCAGTCACCCAGGCGCGCCCGGCGCGCGAGGGCCGAAGCGAGCTCGGCCTCCGACAACCGGCTCATGGCCGGACTCCCGGCCGCCAGCAGCCGTTCGACGGTCTCGCTCCCCTTCTCGCGCACGTAGCGCTTGACCAGGGCGCTGGCATCGAAGAACCGGATCAAAACCGATCTTCCCGATCCTCCACGATCGTCTCGGAGAAGGATTGCCCTCGTCCGGCGATTGGATTGGCGACGGGCGGGAGCGATTGCCCGCTACCCGTCACCACGCCTTCCGCGCGCAGCCTCTCCAGCCGTGCCTCCACGGATTGTCCGGACGTCTCGACCGGCGCAACCGTGGCAATTGGCCGGCCACGGTCGGTTATGGTCAGGATTCGCCCCGCGCGCACCCGCCGCAGGTAGGCGCCCAGACGCGTCTTGAATTCCCGGGACCCGACGACGTGCGGATCAGGCATGTGACCATTGTGGCTACATGCTGCGGCCAACGCAAGCCGTGACCCCGACCGGCGTGCGAGCGCCCAACTCGGGGCCGCTCTGGGCATTTTGCGATACGGTTAGAGAGCCTCGTGAGCCGAACGGGGCCGCGGCGACGGAACGGCCCGGGCCCGAGGGGACGACGCTCGATGCATATTGCCAGGACGGCGGCGGCCTTGTGGCTTCTGATCGGATGGACCGCGTCTGCGCACGCGCAAGCCCCCGGCGCCGGGCGCTACTGGGGCCAGTGGCGCGGGCCCGAAGCGACCGGCGTCGCCCGGCATGCAGACCCGCCGCTCACGTGGAGCGAGACCGAGAACGTCGCATGGAAGGCGGAGGTCCCCGGACGCGGGTCGGCGTCGCCGATCGTGTGGGGCGACCGGGTGTTCCTGCTGACCGCGGTGCCCGTCGGCGATCCCGTGCCGGCCGCCGCGCCGGAGGCGGGGCAACGACCGGGGCGGCAGCGCGCGGGCCGGCCCGGCCGGGAAGCTCGGGGCGGCCGCCAGAATCGACGCGGTCGCGGCCGGCGTCCGACCGAGGTCCGCCGGCACCAGTTCGTCGTCATGGCCTTCGACCGCGAGACCGGCGCCGTCGTCTGGCAGCGGGTCGCCCGCGAGGCGTTGCCCCACGAAGCGTACCAGCAGCCCAACGGCAGCTACGCGTCGGGGTCCGCGGTCACCGACGGCGAGCGGCTCTACGCGTTCTTCGGCTCGTGGGGGCTGTACGCGTACGACCTCGACGGCGAGCCCCTGTGGGAGGCGGACCTCGGGACCCGGTTCATGCGCAACGCGTTCGGCGAGGGCACGACCCCGGCCCTGCACGACGACACCCTGGTCGTCGCCTGGGATCATATCGGGGGGCAGTCGTTCGTCGCCGCCATCGACGCCCGCACCGGGGCCGAGCGCTGGCGGTCGAACCGGGACGAGATCGATACCTGGGCGACTCCTCTCATCGTCGAGCACGACGGCCGGGCCCAGGTCATCACCCCCGCCCTGAACCACGTGTACAGCTACGACCTCGAGAGTGGCGACGTCGTCTGGCGCAGCCGCGGCACCACCATGAACGCCATCCCCTCGCCGGTGCACGCCGATGGCATCGTCTACGTCACGAGCGGCTACCGCGGCAACAACCTGCAGGCCATCCGCCTCGCCGACGCTCGGGGCGACATCGCGGACACCGGAGCCATCGTCTGGGAACTCGACCGCGACACCCCCTACGTGCCGTCCCCGCTGCTCTACGATGACGCCCTCTACCTGCTCAAGAGCAACGACGGCATCCTGTCGGTCTTCGACGCTCCGACCGGCTCGCCGCACTATGCCCTCCAGCGCCTCGAGGGGGTGCCCAACGTCTTCGCCTCGCCGGTCGGCGCGGCCGGGCGGGTCTACATCGCGGGCCGCGACGGCACCACGCTGGTCATCCGCCACGGACCCCGCTACGAGGTCCTCGCCGCAAACGTCCTCGACGACGGGTTCGACGCTTCACCGGCAGTCGTCGACGACGAGCTCTATCTGCGCGGCTACCGGCACCTGTACAAGATCGTCGCGGATCGGTGACGCTCCGCACGGCTCCTAGCGGCACTCCGTGGACTGCACCTCGGCCTCGATGATCACGCCGCACACGTGGCTGGTGTACTCGAAGGGGTCGCCGTCGAAGAGGACGAGATCGGCATCCTTGCCGACTTCGATCGAGCCGACCCGGTCGTCGACGCCGAGGATGCGCGCGGCGCCGAGGGTCACCGCTTCAAGCGCCCTCTCGGGGCCGAGCCCGTTGGCGGCGGCGATGGCGGCCTCCCACAGCAGCACGCGTGTCTTGGGCACGTAGCCTTCGAAACCGGTCTGGATGGCGAACGGGATGCCGGCCTCGGCGAGCCGGGCGGCGGTCTCGAACGACCCGTTGCGCACGCGGCTCATCGGCGGGTGAACCAGGACCGGCACGCCGGCGGCGCGGATCTCCTCCAGCAGCAGGTACGACTCGGCCGCGCTGTCGAGCACGAGGTCGATGTCGAACTCGCGCTGCAGCCGGAGCGCCGCGGCGATCTCGGTGGCGCTGTCGGCGGTGACCAGCAGCGACAGCTCGCCCTCGAGCACCCGTCCCAGCGCCTCATTCGTCAGGTTGGGGGCCGGCGGCGGCTCTCCGCCCGCGCCGTCCGCCCTCGCGCTGCGCAGCCGCTCATTGTGCGCCTGCGCGCCGAACAGCGCGCCGCGCAGCATCGCGACCCCCTTGGAGGACGTGCCCGGCGACTCGAAGTTCGAGGACACCGCGTTGCCGAGGGTCGCGGCCAGCATGCGGGCCGGAACCAGCGTCGCCTCCTCCACGTTGCGGCCGCGCGTCTTGACGATCATCGTCTGGCCGCTGATGAGGGCGCCGGGGCCGTGCCCCGTGTGAAGCGTCGTGACGCCGTAGAGGCGGACCCACTCGACCAGCCTCTCGGTCGCGTCGTAGGCGTCGATGGCGCGCAACTCGGGCTGGATCGGGGCCGAGGTATCCAGTTGATCCTGATCGCGGACCGCCCCCACGTTGCTGTTCAGGGCGCCGGACAGGCCGACGACGGAGTGCGCATCGACCAGGCCGGGCGTGACGACGGCCGCTTCGAGCACCTCGACGCCGTCGGGAATGGCCGCCTCGTCCGCGGGGCCGATCCATTCGATCGTGCCGCCGGCGCCCGCGATCACGACGGCGTTCTCGAGCGGCTCCCCGGAGACGGTGTGGAGGAGGTCCGCCCGCACCACCACCTGCGCGGCGGCCGGCGGCGCCGCCACGCCGGCCAGGGCCGCGCCCAGCACCACCAGCAGCAGGAGTCTGCGCCGCAGAGCGCGCCATGGAGGGAGTTCGTGACAGCGCAGACTCCCAACGCGACCGCGAGGTCGCGCCAGGACTCCACGGCATTGCGGGAACGGGTGCACACTCACTGCCCTTCTCCTTCCAGAAGCCGGCGCAGAGCCTCCTCCTCCCCGGCCGTCGCGCGGTAGACGTTGTGGCCGCCGACCGCGTACCGGCGGTGCTCCGGGTCGGACCGGTCGTAGATCAACCGCCCCTCGACCCACGTCTGCTCGACCGTCGTGTAGACACTGAGCGGATCGCCCGAGAGCACCACGAAGTCGGCGTCCTTGCCCGCTTCGAGCGAGCCGACGCGGTCCTCCAGGCCCAGCATGCCCGCCGGGACGAGGGTCAGCGCCCGGAGCGCCGCGGCGCGCGACATCCCGTTGCGCACCGCCAGCGCCGCGCCCCGCAGCAACAGCCGGGAATCCGTGATGAAGTCGTCCGTGTTGAAGGCGACGTCCACCCCCGCGCGCTCCAGGATGGCGCCGATCTCCAGCGACCAGTCGAGCGCCTCCTCCTTGCCGCCCGGTGCGTCGATGAAGGTGATCGATACCGGCACCCCGGCGGCGGCAATCTCGTCGGCCAGCTTCCAGGCCTCGGTGCCGTGCTGGAGGACCACCCGGAAGCCGAACTCCTCGCGCAACCGCAGCACGGTCGCGATGTCGTTGTGGCGGTGCGTGTGGTGCTGGACGATGCGGTCGCCGGCCAGCACCTCCGCCAATGCCTCCATGCGCAGGTCGCGCTCGGCCGGCGGCTCGTCCTCCGCCCGGCGGCGCTCGACCCAGGCGCGCGCCTCGTGGTAGAGCCCGCGCACGAGCGCCGCCGACCGGGCCCGCGTGCCGGGAAACGGCGGATTCCGCATCGAGTTCGTGCCGTTCGCCATCTTCATCCCGCCGCACACGTCGGTCAGCGGATCGTCGCAGAACAGCCAGTCCTCGACCGTGCGGCCGCCGTCCCGGAGCTTGAGGTACACGGTCTGGCCGGACATCAGGTGTCCCGACCCGGGCATCACGTTCACGGTGGTGATGCCGCCGGCTCGCGCGCGCCAGAAGCCGTCGGAGAGGATGTCGATGGAGTCGAGGCCCCGCACGTCGGGATGCAGTGGCGAGGAGCCGTCGCCGCCCGACGCGGCGCCCACGTGGGAGTGGCTGTCCACCAGGCCGGGCAACAGCACGCGGCCCGTCAGGTCGTGCTCCACCGCCCCTTGCGGCGTGGGCACGTCGGGTCCGCCGACCTCGACGATGGCGCCGCCCCGGACGACCAGGACGCCGGACTCGATGGCCGGTCCCGCGATCGGGAGCACGGTGGCGCCCCGGAAGACCTGGACCTCGTCCTGCGCCGCCGCCGGCGCCGGCGGGATCGCCGCTATCGCCAGCGCGGGCAGGAGGATGCGAAGATGTGACTGCATGGCGGCTCCTGAAGAGACTAGCCCCCGAGCGCGTAGTCTTCGACGAGTTCGATGCCGCTGCGGACGGGCGAACTCGCATTCACGACGTAGAGGAAGCTCTGTCTTGCCCATGCGAGGCGCAGGGCACTGAACAACAGCGCGTGAAGATAACTCTGGGTGACGATGTCCATTCCGCCGAAGTCCAGAACAATCGGTTCCTTCCTGAGAATCCTCGGCTCCAATTGCTCCCGGGCAAGTCTCTCGGCACGTTCGGTGTTCTCCGAAGCGTAGCGGACCACGAAGACAACAGCCTCGCTCGGTGACTCCTCGTAGCGAATCCAGTGGTGCTGTGCGCGTCTGGGCGTCCGTTCGCGGGCGCGCTTCTGAATCGTCTCGATCAGATCGTCGTAGCTCCCGACCGACTCGACAGGAAGCTCGAAAGCGACCAGTGTGCCCGGATAACCCAGCCCGTCAGGCTTCAGGAAGCGCATGTCGTGATTGTCGCCGGCCTCCGGGTCCGCGGTGAGCAACAAGGCCGCATCGCGTGAGGCCAGCAGAAGTCTGCCGCCGGTCAGCTTCGCCATCTCGGAAATGAAGAAGAGCCCGAGCCCGGCGTTCTGCTGCGACCCGGAGAGCCCCTCCACGAAGGTTCCCGAGATGCGGGGCCAGAGCGCCTTCTCCAGGGCCTCGCGATGGTCACGGAGCTTGGAGTGCTTCTCGATCATGGCTTCAAAGATACCCACTCCGGTGTCCGCCACCGCGACCTGAAGAGATTGGCGGTCCATGTGGTCCATGCGTTGGGCCGCTACTACCCCGCCCAATCTGTCATTGCTGTGCTGAATCACGTTTCGCAGCAGTTCGACGATGACATATTTCATGGTGAGGCGGGTATCTCTGTCCTCATCGCTCTGCACGAGCAGGGCCGAAACCTCGCTGGCGGTCGCTTCGATCTCGGCGAAGGCCGTGACCCGACGGAGCTTGGCCGTCCGCCCGGCCTCGCCCGGAGCCGCCGGGGCCACGCCCAAGACGAGGTCGGACGCGCCGATGGCGTGGGCGAATCTCCCCGCCGCGCTCACCGTATAGTCCGTCAGGTTGAGCGGGTCGTTCAACTCGGCACGGGCCAGCGCGCTCGTTGCGACGATTCCCCACACCTCGAACTTCGAGACGCGGGCGAAACTCAGCGCTCGTCCGTGGTTAAGATGGAGCCAATGGAACAGCGGGGCGGGATCGTCAAGTCCGATGGTCGATGGTAGGGGTTCGGAGTCCGGTGCGTCAGGCGTCGCGTCCGCGTCGGCACGTTGCGGCGCTCGGTTGGCCGGGCGGACCGTCTGTGTGTCCGCTCCCTTCCGAACCGGGGGGCAAGACTCGAACCGCAACCTCCACAAGCGTACTACCAGCGCGGAGTCTGGATCCTCCGAGTTCATCCGACGAGTGAGATCCTTCTGTACGAATTGCGGTATCACGTGGCGCAGAATCTCGTCGATGGCCGGCGTGTCGCCCTTTCGAAGTGCCTCCAGTGCTCTCGATACGGCCTTCCTGGACATGGGTGAGATTCGACACTAGCACGGCAGCGGACCCGTCGGCATCAGGCGGCAGCCAACGGGCGGACGGCGGACGCGGGAGGCGCGCCGCCGTCACTGCGGCAGGGTTAATCGTCGAACGGCCACAAGGCACTCATGCAAAAGCACTTACCGACACTATGCCGACCGTGCTTCCCTCGTCGTTCCCCTCATTACAAACGGGAATCGACGGGACTATCGAAGCCGTTCTCGAACCGCACCGGTCACTCGCCGCCGCTGGAAGCAGGGGGCACCTTGGCCTGTTCAAGCGATGCGACGCGGCCGGCCAGTTCTTCGATCTGCGATTCCTGCTCGACGACTGTTTCGAGGAGCTTCCTTAGCGCGAGCGCTACGTAGTGCCAATCGGGGTAAGGTCCGGGAACCACGTCGTAGACCTTCCCTGGACCCGGCCGGATAGGGCCTCGCTTCCCCACGGCGGACGCGCTGATGTGCCGATACGCTTCGAGCCAGTCGGCAAGACCCAGTTCGCTCAGGATTGCGTCATCAGGTTCCCGCACTGTCGTCTCCTCTCGACTTGAGCAGATCTCCGACGCTCGGCCCTTCGAGCCTAGCCATCCGCTCACGCAGCTTGGAAACGTCGTCCCGAAGTCCGCGGATGTCGCTGCGAAGCTCTCGGTAGGCGATCCCGCCGAAGCCGAGAATCGCCACGCCGACGCCGATGATGGTCCATGCCTCTGTTGACATCACCCGATACCGAAGGGCATCCTAACACGGGTCGCGGCCCCACCGTTCCTCCCCACGGTCCATCGGGCGATGCGCCCTCAGCGATAGCCACGGAAGACCCAACGCACCTGCTGATGCCGGCGCGATCTCTGGGGCCGCCGTGCCACCGGCAGCGCACCGCACCGGGCGATATCGATGTGGCGTGCTCGGCGACGCCGTATGGCCGAAACGCGCCATCCCTTCAAGATACGGGATGGCGTGCCGCTCGTTGAGCCGTGGTACTGTTGCGGAAATGAACGAGTCACCGAGATCGACGCGGCCGACCGACCGGGACGCCCGATACCGGGAAATGGTCGAACGAGGGGCTGTCAACATCTTCTTGTACGGGACAGAAGCGCACTTTGAGGAGATCGGGTACCACTCGTACATGTTCCCCAGCGGGATGGCCGAGACCGAGATGAACGAGATGTTGCGGGTGAGGGCCGCGGCCGATTTCGATGTGCCAGAGAGGCACAGACTCTCACGGCCGCTGAGCAGAGAGGATCTGTACGGCGTGATGCGTCGCGAGCCGTGGATGCTGGAGCAGGTTGGCAACATCATCGCGGCAGGCGTTCGTCACTGCATTACGGCGGTCGTCAACGGACGGCCCCAGACAGATGAGACACTGGAGACACGAGACGGGTATGCGGTTCACGACTACCTGGTGATGTTCAGATCGCGGGATGGCTTTGTTGACTTGATCCGCCTGATCGACGGCGACTTCATGGAATCGATCAAGTGCCTGTTCAAGGCTCAGCTCTACGTCGCGGCGACGAAGCTCACGATGTCGATGATCGACACGCTGGGTTTCCTGGAATTCGGACCGGAGCAGGACGTGTTTCGTCGATGGCTAAACAGGTACGTGGACCTCTCGGATCTCAATGTCTCGGCTGACGAACTGTGGGAGCTACGCAATTCTCTCCTGCACATGACCAACCTTTCCTCGAGGCGCGTCGAATCAGGCCGAGTGGAGCGCCTGACGTTCATCATCGCTGGTCCTGACATCGCCACGCCGGAGCGACTTGGAGGAACCAAGGTCCTTCATCTGGCGAGGCTGCTCGCGGTGACCTTGCCGACTGCGATCGGCGAGTGGGTCCGAACGTACAGCGACGACGAACGGAAACGAAACCGGTTCGTGCACCGTTACGACACGATCGTCTCAGAATCTCGAATCAAGGCCTTCGCCGCGCGCATCAACGAGGACGAGAGCGGCGAGTAGCGGACCGGTCGCGCGCCCTCATCGGACTACCCCGGACGACGTACTCGCCGCCGCGATCGGCGCTTGGCGCTCGCTTTCGCAGCGAGCGGGGCTCGCATGCGCTCGTACAGCGCGAACAGGTACTCGACGCGTTCACGCTCCGACGTGAAGCGCTGCCGGCGATAAAGACGATCGACAGCACGATCCAACGCGTGATGTGCCCTTCGGAGGTTCGGCGGCATCAAGTCTGGGTCGTAGAGGTTCGCCAGGGTCTCACCCAGATGGGCGACCCGAGCGTCGAGGATGGCCTGCGCGAGCGGTTCCAGACCCGACGTGTCCACGTCCGTGAAGCCGGGCGGCAGAGGGAAGGTGTTGTAGACGAGGCCGATGGAGTAGCGGTAGTCGCTCTTCAACCGCCCTCCGATGTGGCGCAGCCACGCCATGTGCATCGCCGAGGTCAGCAGTGCGAACTCGGCCAGGGTCGCGTTCTGGAGCACGAAGATCAGATCGCTTGGAATCGTCGGCGGTTCCAGCCAGCCGATGGGCACATATTCGCGTCGCTCCGAACTGACCTTGGGAAGGACCAGAAAGGATGTCTCCGGTAGAACCTCGACATTGTACCGCGTCGGGAAATCTGCAATTGCCAGGGTACTCTTGCGCTTGCTCTGTGATCGGAATCGCCGCACTGCTCCAATGCGGTCCAGAACCAGCGGTAGTTGTTTCAACGTGGTTGGTGATGCCTGCTGGAGGGCCAGGATCCAACGCTTGCCGCCTTGCAGGTACCCACGGGCATCGACGTACGGACGAAGGAACGGGGCGGCGGCTGGTTCGGCTTCGAGGAACGAGGCTCGCCCTTCCGCATCGAAGGTGTAGAAGCCGTCGTCGATGGGCTGCGTACCACTCAGCAGCCTGCCCATGCCGTTGATTGGCCGGCCCTCCTTCCGCACGACGAGGTGCGGGTCGGCCAACGCACCGCCGTCCAACAGGTACGGCGTGATCGCCGCGTGTCGGCCCTCAAGCGGTTCCCCGTTGATGTCCTCGTAGGCGAATAGGCGCCTGTCTCGTGGCGCGTGGTCGGCCGCGTCCAGACCGATGATGACCACGTGGACGTGGGCCTTGCCGCGAGCGTCCGATCCCCACGCGAAGGTCCGATGAGCGAAGGTAATCTCCAGGCGGCGACGGTTGAGCAGCGGCGGCCAGAGTTGCGCCACCTGGTCGCCTTGCGTGATCGAGTTGGTCGCCACGAAGCCGATCCGTGGCGGTCTCACCCCGTCAGGCTGCGCCCGCCGAACGTAATCGCCAGCGCGGATGAACCACGCGGCCACGTAGTCGAGCGTCCCCCCGGCTACGCCGAGCCCGGCGACGCGTCGGACCTGCGCCCGTTGTTCGGGCGACTGGTACTTGGCACCGCCGAACGGCGGATTGCCGAAGACGTACGAGCACTCGTCCGGGGGCAGCACGTCGACCCAGTCGATCTCCAGCGCGTCGGCGTTGCGGATGTGCGGCGATTTCTCGATCGGGATCCGCGCGTAGGTCTGGCCGAACTCCAAGCTCAGCCGGTTGTTCATGATGTGGTCCATCATCCACAGCGCGGTGGCGGCGATGCGGGCGGGGAACTCGCCGATCTCGATGCCGTAGAACTGGTCGACGTTGACGACCGACAGGAATCTGATGTCGACATCGAGCTCCAATTGCGTATCCGTGGCTGTAGCCCTGGAAGCTATCTCCCGCAGCACGTCGATCTCCAGCGTCCGTAGCTCCCGGTAGGCGATGATCAGGAAGTTGCCGCAGCCGCACGCCGGGTCGAAGAGCCGCAGTGAGCCGAGCTTGTCCCGGAACTTCCGCAGATCGGCCACTGCGCGGCCGTCCCGGCGAGCCTGCAAGCGCCGGAACTCGGTCCGCAGGTCGTCGAGGAACAGCGGCTCGATCACCTTCAGGATGTTCTTCTCGGTCGTGTAGTGCGCCCCTTGGGCGCGGCGCTCGGCGGGCTCCATGACGGACTGGAACAGCGCCCCGAAGATGGCCGGCGAGATCGCCGTCCAGTCGAACTGTCCCGCGTCGAGCAGGGCTCGGCGCATCTCGGTATCGAAATCCGGGATGCGCACCGCTCCGTCGAACAGGTCGCCGTTCACGTGCGGGAACCGCGCCAGGTCCTCGTCGAGCTTCGCCTGCCGCCGGTTGGGCGGCGTGTCGAGCACCTGGAACAGGCGCATCAGCCACGGACCGAGGTCGGAGCCGTCGGGGGCCGTGCGCTCCTCGATGAAGTCCAGGAAGATGTCGCGTGGCTCAAAGATGCCCGTGTCGTCGGCGAACAGGCAGAACACGGTCCGCACCAGGAACAGCTCCAGGTCGTGACCTTCGTAGCCGGACGCCTTCAGCGCGTCGTGCAGCCGCGCCATCAGCTCGGACGCCTCGATGTTGACCGGGTCCTGGTCGCGGAACGCCCGGCGCTGAACGCCGATGATGAACCCGAACTTCTCGACGTGCCGCGGCAGGTCGGCGAGGGCGAAGCGGGTCTCTTCGCGTTCGTCGCGGTCGAGAAGCTCGAACGTCTGGAAATCGCAGAGAAGCTGGAAGCGGGGGCGCTCCCGTTCGGTCAGCGCATCGAAGTACGTGCCGGCCTGTTCACGTGCAGCCGTCAAGTCGCGGCCGGCGCTCTTCTGCTCGACCAGGAGGACGCGGGGCCAGAACAGATCGATGTAGCCGGAGGTGTTGTCGAGCCGCTGGACGTGTTCCTCGTACCGCGCCACGTCGCGGCGGCGCTTGCCGAAGATCTCGAAGAACTCGTTGTAGAAGCTCTGGGTCTCGCCCTTCTCGTACGTGGCGTCGGCCCATTCACGGGCGAAGTCGGCCGCCCGCGTTCGGATCTCGTTCCACGAAAGCCTCATCGGCCGCCGTCAGTCGGTAGGGGTCAATCCAGGAGGCGCAGGATCGCGACCACGCCGCCGAGGATGGCGAGTGTCTGCGCCAGTATCGCACCGGCGAAACGCCACGTCAGCCGGGCCTCAAGGGCCGCCAGATCCGCCCGCTGCACTTCGCGCAGATGGTCGAGATCGGAGCGAGTGGCCAAGTCGCGGCCGTGATCGGCGGCGGCGTTCTGAGCGACATCGACGACGGCGACGGCAAGCGTCTCCTCCGCGCCGGCGGCAGTCAGCATCCTCACGGCCGCGTGAGTGTCCATCGGAGACAGCGTATCACGGCCCCGACGGGAGCCCACGGAGCGGAACCACCCCGTCGGGCGGCGCGTCAAGCCTTGCGGCTCCTCCACTTCGTTCCGGCCTTTCAGGTGACCCGCCACCCGCCGGGGTG
>Ga0209543_1002024_pt1 | contig 15958 bp, 6 predicted proteins | sample MesohylFT_FD_187296 | JGI IMG/M metagenome (GOLD analysis project Ga0209543, IMG submission 187296) | Host-associated microbial community of the marine sponge Aplysina aerophoba from Gulf of Piran - sponge mesohyl, lysed by freeze-thaw... | ecosystem: Host-associated > Porifera > Sponge >...
GACTCCCAATATGTTGGCCACAGATTGCATGGTATAATCGCTTGATGTCATTCCCCCATCAGCCCTCAGTATCGAACCTTTAAGGTCGGGATAATCCATTTGCATGGCTTTTAATAAATCAGATGTTTGAAATGCAACACTCTCAAGTGCCGCTTTGGCTATCTCATTAGGACTGGTATTACGAGTAATACCAAAAATAGAACCGCGACAATCTGAATCCCAATAGGGAGCACCAAGCCCAGTAAATGCTGGCACTAATATAACCTCCTGTAAGTGATCAGCATTCTCGGCAAGTTGCTGAGTTTCACTGGACTGATTAACAATTCCAAGCCCATCCCTTAACCACTGCACTACGGCGCCGGCAATGAATATTGATCCCTCTAAAGCATAATTGGTTTGCCCATTAATTTTATAAGCAATGGTGGACAATAACCGATTATGGGAATGGACTAATTGCTTGCCGGTATTGAGCAAGGCAAAGCATCCAGTACCATAAGTGGACTTAAGCATTCCAGGTTTGAAGCAGGCTTGTCCAATGGTCGCTGCTTGTTGGTCACCGGCAACCCCTCGGATGGGTATTGCCTTACCGAAATATTCCCTCTTCACCATACCAAAATCCGAAACACACTCATCAACCCGAGGGAGCATTGAGCGTGGAATTTCAAATAGGTTGAGTAGTTCATCATCCCAATCTTCTTCAGCTATGTTAAACAGCATCGTCCGTGAAGCATTGGTAATGTCAGTCACATGATCCCGCCCATTGGTTAAACGCCAGATGAGATACGTATCAACCGTTCCGAATAATAATTCACCTCGGTGGGCAAGTCTCATCCCATCGGGAACATGATTGAGAATCCAATTGATTTTGGTCGCGGAAAAATACGGATCAAGCAATAATCCTGTTTTTTCGGTAACAATTTGCTCAAATCCCTTATCCTTTAGATCTGCACAATAAGAAGACGTGCGACGATCCTGCCATACAATTGCATTATAAAGAGTCTCTCCAGTGGTACGATCCCAGACCAAAGTCGTTTCCCTCTGGTTAGTAATTCCAATCGAAACAACTTGATCAAGATTCGTGTCATTGACTACCTTCTTGCAAACTGATAAAGTTGTTTTCCATAAATCTTGAGGGTTGTGTTCAACCCAACCTGAATTTGGGTAGTATTGTCTGAACTCTTCTTGAGCAATCGCTTGTGGAACGAAATTCTCGTTAAAGAGAATGGCTCTTGAGGAGGTGGTACCTTGGTCAATTGAAAGTATCAATGGCATTGTTAATTAATCCGATTAAATATTCCGTTTTTAATAATTAAGTCAACTCAATCACTATTAACAGGATTTAAACTTTGGTCTATTGTAAACTTAATGTTAGTATAAATTTTTAACTTTATATGCGATTTGAGCTCCCCAACATTATTGTCACCAACCTGCATAGGCGTTTTACAGGAGTTTCGGCAACTATCAGGACCCTTTTACCACATCAAAGAAAAACCCGTGACATTCAATTAGTTGATTGGAGTCAGCTAAAATTAGATCATGCACAACCACTGTGGTCTATTGTATTAGGTGGATTTAGTCGTCCCCGCGGACGGGCAAAGTATCGTATTCTTCATTGTCGTCGTGATATAGATATGATTATCGGGATTATACTCCGGGATCTATTGCGCCAGAAGTGGAAACTTATTTTTACGTGCGCACAAAAACGTCATCCTAGCCAAGTTCTCAAGTATTTGGTTAGTAAGATGGACTGCATTATTGCGACCTGTGACCACAATCTTCAGTTCCTAGAGTGGTATTCAGTCATTATCAATCATGGTGTTGATACCGACCGGATAGCCAAGCGTTTGTACTCAATTGATCAAGACAGCGGTGATACCGTGCCTCGAAATACCATTGGAATCGTTGGAAGAATTAGGCATCAAAAAGGAGTTGACCTCTTTGTTGACGTCATGATTGAAGCCCTTCCCTCGTTTCCAGAATTTAAAGCTGTGATTGTTGGCCGCTCAAAACCAAGTGACAAACAGTACCTTGAAGCCATTGAAGCTAAAATTAAACTTGCTAATCTTGAAAATAGGATTGTCTTTATTGGTGAAGTTTCACCCGAAATATTACCTGATCTTTATAAACAAATGGCAGTATGTTTAGCGTGCTGTCGAGCGGAGGGCTTTGGTTTGATTCCGTTGGAATCTATGGCCAATGGAGTTCCTGTAATCACGACTGCAGTTGGAGCTTGGCCTCAAATCGTTACCAAGGACGTCGGAAGCGTTGTTGAAATAGACGATCTTCCAAATCTTGTGAACCAACTAAAATACTTCCTCAGTAATCCAAAGCGGCTTAAGCAAATGGCTCAATCAGCTCCAAAGCACGTTGTGAAGCATTATTCAGTACATCATGAAGCCCATGCGATCAACAAAGTTTATCAGAGATTGATGCTCGGTGAGAACTTAAAGAGCAAATTTGTGGTTTCAAAGTGATGAGCAAATTTGCCATTTTTTCATGGTATTGGTAATGTCATAGTGTATCGAAAATGAATGCATTGACTTTTTTCTATAACAGTAATCGAATTGATTACGAAATCAGGAGGGATTAACCAATGAAAATCAAAGCTGCCGTTGCGACCAAAGCAGGTCAACCACTTGAAGTGATGGAAGTAAATCTTGATGGCCCTAGGGAAGGTGAGGTATTAGTTGAAATCAAAGCCACAGGAATTTGCCACACCGATGAATATACCCTCTCCGGTGCAGACCCTGAGGGCTTGTTTCCAGCTATTCTTGGGCATGAAGGGGCAGGAATTGTTGTCGATACCGGACCGGGTGTTACTTCCGTTTCCAAGGGAGATCATGTAATACCCCTCTATACACCTGAGTGTCGGTCATGTCCTTCATGTTTATCACAAAAAACAAACCTTTGCACTGCCATTCGGTCTACCCAAGGTCAGGGTTTAATGCCTGATGGCACTTCACGCTTTTCAACCTTGGATGGCGATCCAATCCTTCATTATATGGGTTGCTCTACGTTTTCAGAATATACTGTTTTGCCCGAAATCGCTTTGGCAAAAATCAGGAAAGATGCCCCTTTTGACAAAGTGTGTTACATTGGCTGTGGTGTTACCACAGGTATCGGTGCAGTGATGAACACAGCCAAGGTTGAGCCAGGGTCAAAAGCAATCGTGTTCGGATTAGGTGGAATTGGCTTGAATGTCATTCAAGGACTTCGGCTCGTGGGGGCTGATATGATTGTTGGCGTGGACATCAATCCCAAGAAAAAGGAATGGGGCGAGCGATTTGGCATGACCCATTATGTTAATCCCAAGGACGTTGGGGATGATTTAGTATCGCACCTCGTTGGCTTGACGCAAACGCAATCAGATCCAATGGGTGGTGCAGACTACACCTTTGATTGTACCGGCAATGTTGAAGTCATGCGCGTGGCCTTGGAAAGCGCACATAGAGGATGGGGAGAATCCATCGTTATTGGTGTTGCTCCTGCTGGGGCGGAAATTTCCACCCGCCCGTTTCAACTGGTTACGGGCAGGGTATGGAAGGGGACGGCTTTTGGCGGAGCCAGGGGACGGACTGATGTCCCTCAGATTGTTGACTGGTATATGAATGGGAAGATAGAAATTGATCCCATGATTACTCACACTATGTCATTAGGTGAGATTAATTCTGGGTTTGATTTAATGCATGCTGGCGAGTCCATTCGGTCCGTTGTGTTATATTAGTTAGTCCATCCTAATTGTTCTCCTATTCAAAGCCGCATGTTAATACTGCTTGGCACAGGTTTTCCTGTACCTGTAACGTTTTTCCGTGAGGATTCACAATGTACTCAGGGCTTCAACCATTGTTGTACCCAAGCAAACACGATATAATTGCTTTTAGAGGAGTCTCATCTTTTTGCTGATTTTCTTTGGGTATGAGTCTATTCCAAATAATGGTTTGCGTATAATTTAGATGAAGATATTAGACAACATAAATCTCCTATTAGGAGACGACCTAAAGACTGAAATATCAGCAGGTACAAAGCTAAAAATTGCTGCATCTTGCTTTTCAATTTACGCATTTGAAGAATTAAAGGATGAGCTTAACCAATTATCTGAATTTAAATTCATCTTTACATCCCCAACCTTTACTCCAGAAGGTGCCACTGACAAAATTCGTAAAGAGCGGCGCGAATTTTATATTCCAAAACTTAACCGTGAGAGAAGCCTTTATGGATCTGCCTTTGAGATCCACCTTAGAAACAAACTCAATCAGAAGGCAGTTGCTAGAGAGTGTGCAAATTGGATTAGAGAAAAAGCAACCTTTAAATCAAACAAGTCACAATCGCCAATGCAGCAATTCATTCATTCTAGTAAGAGTGATAGCGCTACAATATATATGCCTCTAAGTGGCTTCACAGCAGTTGATCTCGGCTACCAGAAGGGCGATGCAGTTTCAAATTTTGTGAGCAAGATAAGTGAAGCTAAAAACACTGATATTTACCTTCAGCTCTTCAATCAAATCTGGTGCGACGAAGACAAGCTACAGGACATTACAGACACCCTCTGCGCACATATCGAGTCTGTTTATCAGGAAAACGCACCAGAGCGCGTTTATTTCCTTATTCTGTATAACATCTTTAGAGAGTTCCTTGAGGATATCCAAGAAGATGTGTTGCCCAATGATTTGACTGGTTATCAAGAAACACAGATTTGGAATAAGCTATTCAATTTCCAAAGAGATGCTGCAACTGGCATCATCAATAAATTGGAAACCTATAACGGGTGCATCCTTGCCGACAGTTTTGGACTTGGTAAAACCTTTACCGCGCTTGCTGTAATAAAATATTACGAGCTGAGAAACCGTTCAGTTCTTGTTCTAACTCCAAAAAAACTGGCAGATAATTGGTGTAATTATATTTCAAATTTGAAAACCAACCTCTTCGTCTCAGATCGATTGAATTATGATGTTTTCTGTCACACTGACCTTTTGAGAACTTCTGGCACTTCTTTTGGTATTCAACTTAATCGGGTCAACTGGGGTAATTATGACCTAGTGGTGATAGATGAGTCACACAATTTCAGAAATAATGATACCTTTAAGGACAAGGAAACACGATACCAAAAACTGATGAACAAAATTATTCGTGAAGGCGTTAAGACTAAAGTTCTGATGCTCTCTGCCACACCAGTGAATAACCGCTTCAACGATTTAAAAAATCAGCTGGCTTTGGCTTATGAGGGTCATTCTGAATCTCTTAGCCAAAAGATAAAATCAGAAACAAGTGTTGAAGAGATTTTCCGAAAAGCACAAGCTGCCTTCAATAATTGGTCAAGACTTAACCCTGAAATGAGAACTTCCGCAGCCATTTTAAATGCGCTTGATTATGACTTTTTTGAACTCTTGGACAGCGTTACAATTGCACGCTCAAGGCGGCATATTGAAACCTTTTATGACACTTCCGATATTGGTAAATTCCCAAAGCGCAGAAAGCCCATTTCATACCATTGTGCACTGACTGACCGCTCAGATGTTATGAAGCTAAACGATATTGTTAAGAAACTCTATTTGGTCAAATTGTCGGTATATGCACCGATCAGCTATATTCTTCCAAGTCGCCTTAACAAATATGAAATTCTTTACGACACTCTAGTTGAAGGAGGCCGCGGTAAACTTAAGCAGGCGGACCGTGAAAAAAACCTCCAAGCACTGATGACTACAAACTTGCTTAAACGCCTAGAAAGCTCGGTTGAAGCCTTTAGACTTACCTTAAAATTCCTCATTGCAAATATTGAAAAGTCTTTAGAGGCTATAGAAAACTTTGAGAGTTCTGTTAGCACCTCTTCAATAAATGAATACTCATCCGACTTTGAAACTATGGGATACGAAGATGATGACTTAGAGGGAGTAGAAGATTTCTATATTGGCGATAAGGTTCAGATCAACTTGAAAGATATGGATTTATTATCTTGGAAAAATGATCTTGAGGCGGATTATGTTATATTAGACGCTATTTTGAAGTCCATGAAGAAAATTGAACCTAAAGATGATATCAAGCTTCAGCATTTAATGACTACAGTCTCAAATAAGATTGAACATGGATTCAACGTTGGGAATAAGAAGGTTCTTATCTTCACGGCTTTCTCAGATACGGCAAATTATCTGTTTGAGCATCTCTCCAAACATATTACAGACAAGCATCAGCTCAATAGCGCAATAATCACAGGGAGTAAAACACCTCAAACGACATTGGGTCATGCTTTAGATTTTCAATCCATCCTCACGCTCTTTGCACCTCAGGCAAAGGAGAAGGATATCATTCTTCCAGATGAGCCTGAAGAGATTGATGTTTTGATTGGTACGGATTGTATTTCTGAGGGTCAAAACCTTCAGGATTGTGATTGTGTGATTAATTACGATATTCATTGGAATCCTGTACGAATTATACAACGATTTGGTCGTGTAGACAGAATTGGTTCACCGAATGAAGAAATTCAGCTGATCAATTACTGGCCGGACATCACTCTTGATGAATATATCAATCTGAGGGAACGTGTAGAAAACCGTATGATGATAGCCGATGTGACGGCCACTGGTGATGACAATATCCTGACAGCAAAAAGCAGCAACATTGCCTATCGCAAAGACCAACTCAGGCGACTTCAAGATGAGGTGATTGAGCTAGAAGATGTTAAGACTGGCATCTCAATTACCGACCTCGGCCTAAATGATTTCAGAATGGATTTACTATCCTATATCAAGGACAACGCAGATATGGAAAAAGCGCCAAATGGCATGCATGCTGTTGTGCCTGCCTCTATAGAGAAAGGTCTCAATCCTGGTGTCATTTTTGTGCTGAAAAATATTCATGACGGTGTGAATGTGAACCAACAGAACCGCCTGCATCCCTATTATCTTGTGTATATCAACAATGCTGGCGAAGTTCTGATTGATCATACGGAAGTCAAAAAACTGCTTGACCTGATACGCACTAGTTGTAAGGGTATTTCGGAACCCATTCAGTCAATCTGCCGATTGTTTAACGAACGGACGGACGATGGTAAAGAAATGGAAGAGTATTCATCCCTTCTCAGCAAAGCCATCCAATCCATGATCAAAGTAAAAGAAGAAAAAGATATTGACAGCCTGTTCAAAAGTGACCACACTTCAGCTCTTGAACAGGTCGTGGCGGGCCTTGATAAATTTGAACTTATTGCCTTCCTCGTCATTCAGGAGCATTAAGCATGCATGGCTTATATCGTTATCCTGAAAAAGCCAAATTTGGGAAGATTATTCCCAAAGCCAAAATTTATGAACATGCAAAACTAAAGCCCGCGCAAAAAGCCAAATTCGTTGATCTAATCCAGCAAATCAGATGGGCATACAAACTAGCGTCAAATACGACCAATTTACCCGTCACAAATGAAGTTAAGGAGATTCAAATCCTGCGAATTAGAATCACCCGGCGTGAATTGCCTGATGATATTTTGTACCTGATTGATAGCGCAATCCCTTCAATGGTTATTTTTGAGCTTATCAATTCAGGCCTAATCAGAGTTAAAACTGCTCCTAAAATGCGCAAAACTGAGCGTACTAGACGTGCTCCTAAAGGTATCTATTTTGCTTCTGATTGGATGGATATGGAAAGTAAACGATCTGACTTGCCTCAGGCCATTAATCTTGGCAATTTATATGATAAGTTATTGAACGGACTCTTAAATCCTGAAGCATGTAGTGATAAAGAAGTCCCAAAATCTTCATCCCAATTGGCAGTGTATCAAAAAGAAATCAGGGCAAAGGAAACTGAAATAACCAAGATTAAACAGAAACTAAGACGTACTAGGCAGTTTAACAAAAAGCAGGAAATTAACAGCATGCTTAAAAAAGCCAAGAGTGATTTAGAACGGTTACTAAAAACTTATTAAGAAGTCCAAAAGAAACGACTATGAGAAACGAATTGGATAAAATGAAACTGCAAAGCCCGAATTGGGCTCATGAGAATATCCGCAAGCTGGTTGAAATCTTCCCGAATTGTGTGACAGAAACAATAGATGTAGATGGGATTACCAAGCACGCGATTGATTTTGACCAACTTCAGCAGGAATTGTCTGACCATATCGTTAACGGACCACAAGAACGCTATCAACTGAACTGGCCGGGCAAGCGTGAAGCCATGCTGGCGGCCAATGCTCCCATTGCCAAAACTTTGCGACCAGTGCGTGAAGAAAGCGTTGATTTTGACACGACCCAGAACCTTTTCATTGAGGGAGATAATCTGAAATCTCTAAAGCTGTTGCTGGAATCTTATTTGGGTAAAGTCAAGATGATCTATATTGACCCTCCCTATAATACAGGCAATGATTTTATCTTTGTGGATGACTTTGCTGAGAGTACAGCAGATTTTCTTGAACGCTCAAACCAGATGGACAAAGACGGTAATCGCCTTGTCGCTAATCCCGAAAGGAAAGGACGGTTTCATTCTGACTGGTTATCAATGATGTATTCGAGGCTGAAATTGGCAAGAATTCTTCTTTCAGATGATGGTACAATTGCTATTCATATTGATGAAAATGAGTATCCAAATTTGGAGAAATTACTTTCAGAAATCTTTGGAGAAGAAAACAATTTAGGTACTATTGTATGGGATAAACGCAATCCAAAAGGAAAAGTGGCAGGCATAGCTCAACAGCATGAACTGATATCAATTTACTGCAAAAACAAAGAGTGCTTTCAAGAAAATTGTGAGCTGATTAGACCGAAGAAGAATGCTGAAAAAATACTAAGCCAGGCTCAAAAATTAATTTTAAGAAATGGTAGCATCAACGACAAAGTTAAGAAAGAGTTTCGAGATTGGGTCAAAAAGCAGAACTTTAGTGGGGGTGAAAAAGCATATTGTTTAATCGACTCAATCGGAAATGTCTTTCGAGAAGTTTCTATGGCAGCTCCTGACAAACCAGAAACTCGATCTCATCGGCCTTTAATTCACCCTCTTACCAACAAACCATGTCCAGCACCTGAAAAAGGTTGGCGTTTCCCGGAGCGAAGCATGGATGCCCTTCTACAAAGAAATGAAATCCTGTTTGGTGCTGACGAAACAACTCAACCGAGAAGAAAGTATTTATTAAAAAACAATATGTTTGAGAACGTCCCTTCACTTTTGTATTTTGGAGGCAGTGATTCATCTTTGCTGAAAGATTTGGGCATTCAATTTGATAACCCAAAACCGATGACAGTCGTAAAAAAAATTATTCAATCAATTACTCAAGAAACAGATATTGTTATTGACTTCTTTGCAGGTTCAGCCACAACCGCTCATGCTGTTATGCAGCTTAATGCCGAAGACGGTGGCAATCGTAAATTCATTATGATACAACTGCCAGAAAAATGCAAACCGAGCTCTGAGGCCTCCAAAGCTGGTTATCCTACCATAGCCGAAATATCCAAAGAGCGCATACGTCGCTCTGGTGCAAAAATTTTGGAAGGAGAATGTCACCAAAATTGGAATCGAGATATCGGCTTTCGAGTATTGAAGGTTGATACTTCTAACATGAAAGATGTTTATTACCGACCAGATAAGATTGAACAGTCTGATTTGCTGTCTTGGGTTGACAATATTAAACCAGGTCGCACAAGCGAAGACCTACTATTTCAGGTTCTAGTAGACTGGGGTGTTAATCTATCCCTCCCTATTCACCAAGAAAAATTGGGGGGGGGTGAAGGGAAATCCGTCTATTTTGTTGATGATGATGCCCTGATTGCCTGTTTTGAAACAGGTATTGATGAAGACATCGTCAATCAGTTAGCAACATATAAACCCTTGCGTGTCGTCTTCCGCGACAATGGCTTTGCCAGCGATGATTTAAAGTCTAATGTTGTACAGATTTTTAGGCAAAACTCCCCAGATACTGATATCAAAGTCATTTAAGAGAATGTCCTTTGAAGCTTCAATTTAAGACCCATCAATATCAAACAGATGCCGTTGAATCGGTAGTGGATTGCTTTGCTGGCCAACCCTTCAATGACGGCATTACATACCGCATTGACCCTGGCCCTGCCAGTCAGCTATTTGCGGATAAAGATGGCCTCAAGAACAGCAAAGTTCAGCTCCCAGACAGCGTAGTTTTGAGTAATATCAAAGATGTCCAAAAGCGTAAAAATTTGAGCCAATCAACAGCGTTGGTTAAAAAAACAAACTGCTTCAATCTTGATGTTGAGATGGAAACTGGAACCGGCAAAACCTATTGTTACATCAAAACCATGTTTGAGTTAAATAAACGCTATGGCTGGTCAAAATTCATAATCATTGTGCCAAGCATTGCCATCCGTGAAGGGGTATACAAATCACTTCAAATAACGACTGAACACTTTGCAGAACACTACGCTAAGAAAGCGCGCTTCTTTTCCTATAACTCCAAACGCCTGTATGAGATTGAGAGTTTTTCATCTGATGCTGGCATCAATGTGATGATTATCAACATTCAGGCCTTTAATGCCCGTGGTGCTGCGAATAGACGGATCTATGATGAGCTGGATAACTTCCAATCACGCAAGCCCATTGACGTCATCAAGCGCAATAACCCTATCCTGATTGTAGATGAGCCACAGAAAATGGAAGGTAAGGCAACGCTCAATGCCCTTCCGCAATTTAATCCGCTGATGATTCTGCGCTACTCAGCAACCCATAAGACCAAGCATAACCTCATACACAGACTAGATGCAGTGGATTCGTATAATCAAAAGCTTGTCAAAAGAATCGAAGTATGCGGTATTCAACCAAAAGGCCTTTCTGGTACTGGCTCCTACCTGTATTTGGAAGCAGTAGATATTTCTAAATCTGCACCAGTCGCTCGGTTGGAATTTGAAAAAAAACTCAAATCAGGTGAGGTAAAAAAGCAACTTCGAAAAATATCTCTTGGCGATAACCTGTTTGACTTATCAAATGAGATGGATCAATATAGAGACCGCTATACCGTTACGCAAATTGATAAAAATAATGACACTATAGAATTTGCCAATGGTACTGTTTTGGCCGCTGGTGAGGCGTTAGGTGATGTCTCAGTGGGCGACATTAGACGTATTCAGATAAGAGAGACAGTCAAAGCTCATTTAGCAAAAGAACGCCAGCTTTTTTACCAAGGGATAAAAGTTCTTTCACTGTTCTTCATTGATGAAGTGAAGAAATACCGTGATTATGATTATGCTGAAAACAAAGGTATTTATGCACGCATCTTTGAAGAAGAATATAAAAATCAACTTCTGCTTCTGCTTGAAGAACTTGAATTAGAAAACAGCAATTATATCAAGTATATAAAACGAATTAATCCATCAACAACCCATAATGGCTACTTCTCAATTGATAAAAGATCAAATCGATTTATTGATCCTTCGGTCGAGCGAGGCACTAGCGAAGCAAAGGACGTAGATGCTTACAATCTAATTCTGAAAGACAAAGAGCGTCTGCTGTCCTTTGAAGAAGACACAAGGTTTATCTTCTCACATTCAGCTCTACGTGAAGGGTGGGATAACCCGAATGTGTTTGTCATTTGTATTCTTAAGCACAGTGATAGCGAAATCTCAAGGCGCCAAGAAGTTGGGCGTGGATTGCGGCTTTGTGTTACCCAATCTGGCGAGCGTGTTGATAACCCTGCCTTTGTACATGATGTTAACCAACTCACCGTCGTCGCAAGCGAAAGCTATCAGGATTTTGTCAGCGGTCTTCAAAAAGAAATTATCGAATCTCTGGAATCACGGCCACGGAAGGCAAATATAGCCTACTTCACTGGTAAGGTTATTAAGACTGAAAGTGAGAATCTTACTATATCTGAAGTGATGGCCTCTCAAATATATCGCTACTTGGTAAAGAATGATTATTCTACTGACACAGATGAGATTGCTCCAGCTTATCATAATGCAAAACAAAAAGAAGAACTGGCCGAGCTACCAGAAGAACTTCAACCTTATGCGGTCGCAGTCTTTACGTTAATTGATAGTGTGTTTAGTGATGCCTCTCTCCCAAAAATTGATGATGTCCGTTCACTAAAAACCAATCCGTTGAATGAAAATTTTCATCGATCTGAGTTTCAAGAACTATGGAATCGTATCAATAAAAAGGCAATCTATACTGCTAAATTCGATTCAGCTGAACTTGTCGATAAGTGCGTCCATGCACTGAATTCACAATTAAGAGTGACTTCATTTTCCTACAAGGTTGAAACAGGCATCCAAACAGAAACCATTTCTTCTGAAGAACTTTGTAAAGGCAAATCTTTCACGAACACTTTGAACTACACAGAGCAAGGCTCCAGCGTTTACTCCAGCATCAAATATGATTTACTTGGCAAAATAGCCGAGCAAACAAATCTGACACGCCATACCGTGGCTGAAATTTTGCAAAAGATTAATAAGGCAGTTTTCGCTCAGTATAAAGAAAACCCAGAGCATTTTATCGCTGAAGCAGCCCGCATCATCAGAGAACAAAAATCAACCACCATCATAGAGAAGCTTGAATATAGTGTACTTGATAAACGCTATGACATTGATATTTTCACCACCAATAACAACAGACAGAACTTTAAAAATGTATCTGATCAATTGAAGAAGCATGTCTATGACTATGTGGTAACTGACTCCAATGTTGAGAAAAATTTTGTTCGGGATTTAGATAATAGCGACGAAGTAGTTGTTTATGCAAAGCTTCCCAGAGGGTTTCTAATACCGACACCTGTTGGTGACTACAACCCTGACTGGGCTATATCGTTTAAAGAAGGCAGTGTAAGAAACATTTACTTCGTAGCGGAAACCAAGGGAAGTATGTCCACGATGGACCTTCACCAAGTTGAAAAGTCAAAAATAGAGTGTGCTCAAAAGTTCTTTAAAGAACTAAGTCGTCAAATCAACCACGATAACGTCAAATACGAAGTGGTGACAAATTACGGGAAGCTGATGGAAATTGTTTCAAGACCTTGATTTAAACACTTATGTTTGGAGGTTGTGATCAGAAAAATATAATATCATCCCTGCTTCGGTAATTCTCCTTTGGAAAATTTGTTAATTTACTGCCCTACGATTATAAGGGCACCTCTATAAAATCCCAAAATCAGGATTCACTTGTTTTTGCCTTTGAAAAAATCATGATTATTCTGAATAATTTCTTCTCCTTTGGGTCACATTCATTCAATAATCTTCCCCCAAAAGGTAAAAATTGACCCTTTTCCATCGTTTCCTAGGCCTAATCACACACTTGGCCTCTACATTGGCACTACTCAGACTAACAAATCTCCATTATGGTATTTTCTAATTTGGAATAAATAGACGTGCCCATAAGTTGACGTTGGTCAAGTGTAGTGAATCTTAGGAACAAAAAGTTCAAATATTCGATAATTATTGAAGTATTAATTTCATTTGTTCCTGAAAATATTCCGGATATTTATTAATAACTTCTTTAGCATGATCTTGTTTTAGTCGTAGTTCAATTATTATTTCCTGTTTTTGTGCTGCCGTCAGACCAAGGAATGTGCTGAGGTTTTGAGAGATAACTCTATCTGAAAAACCAAGCTCATAAAGTGTAATAGAAGTTTTTGTTGGAAGGCCATATTTAAGTCTCTTTTGAAAAAGCTGAAGCTGATTTAATAATTCTCCGGTCCCCTCATGGCTCAAATATTCTACAAATTCACACACCGCACTTACTAGAAGGCCACCATCATAGGCTAAACCTCCCTCACAGATATCAATAATATTTTCTAATTTGATCTTATGGTAGCGACTTCCATGTTTGAGTTTACAATTATTGCTTTCCGCAATTTGGAAAAGTTCATGAAATGAGTCTCCAGAAATCCATTTCTTTGCAATGTCTTTCAGAACGTCTTTATTGTCAAACCTTTCAAAGGTTCTGTTGTGAATATAACGAGCGATTAACACCCATGTGATATCAACTATATCTTCAATATTTTGAGCTTCAAGGAGCACATCAATGTGGTCTCTAACCCAAGTCTCAATCTCTATGGCATCGTTTAATCCATATAGTGTTTTTCCAAAAGTCTTACGGCGAGGAATTTCGGTTAAAGTTATTGAAATATTATTTGCCAAAAAATTAAACAATTTTCGAATTATACTACGCTTTTCCTTATCTGCTAAATGATAAGCCAACGTCTGTTCAGCAAGGTCAATGCTAGCTTTCGAAAGCGAACTTTCATCTTCATCTAGGTTTGAGATGAGAAAACTCTCAATTGAAGATAAAGCTTGGCTAAATAGTTTAACCTGACGCTTCACCACTTCTTCAGTAAAACCTATATCACTATGGGTACTTACTATTTGATTTACAACTTCATTCAGGGAATCCCACCCATTAATATGCTCATTTGCAAAGGAAAGAACTTCTACTGGAAGTTTATATTTCTTCCTATCATTTGACTTAGTTCGGTCATTCTTAAATTCTAAAGGTATCAGGTTAAAGAGACTACTAGTACACTCTTCAGATTTTTTTGGATTAAGCAGTTCTTTTACTATATTCCAACGCCTATTGTCCTTTGTATCATATACATTTGTATCTGCAAATAATATACTTCCTTCGGTGTGCATTCCAGCCCGCCCAGCTCGACCAATTAGATTTTGAAAATCTCGGACTTTTATCCTTTCTAGCCCTTGGTAGAAGCTGGTAACTATAAGGTAACGAATGGGAAGGTTTACACCCTGAGCCAATGTGGATGTACAAACAACAAATTTCACAAGACTTTTGCGCATAGCGTGTTCCACAGAAAGGCGGATGCCATGTGGTGCATTGCCATAATGAGTAAAAATACCATACTTGGCACACAACGAACCCAAAGCATCTTCGCCGAGATTTTTTACAAGGAGAAAATGAAGCCGTTCAACCTCTTTTGAACAAGAAAATTTTTCGGGTGATTGAAGTGGAATTCCACGTTTAAAAATTTTAACTGCTTTTTTGCTGATGCTTTCTACAGTCTGTTTCCTTCCACAAAAAATTGCAATTGCACCTTGGTTGCAAAGTTTTAAACCTAGATAAAGAGAAATATCATTACCATTCTTAACTGGGAAGAATTGTTTTATTCGTTCTTTTCCTCTTTTATTTAGTTCAATTTGTTCAATTACTCTTGGGACAAAAAATTCGTGTTGACCTATATTGTTACCATCAACATAGTTAACCCTTCCCAAGGTAAACCTCCAACTTGCAAAACCAACAGACCTGAAAGTCGGTATAAGTGAAGTGCCTTTTACGACTTTTGGATCTGTGTTCAGCCATTCGCTGACAGATTCGGCATTACTTATAACTGCTGAAATTAGCACTTTTTGTACTTCTTCAGAAACCATTGAACGTAATGAAGTCAAAAGAAGTTCATAAGTAATCCCTCGTGTATCGTTATCAAACTGATGACCTTCGTCAAATATCAACATTCCAACTTGGTCAGCTAATTCTGGAGCATGGCGAAGGACATAGAGTAACTTTTCAGGTGTTACAACAAGTATTTGTCGGTCTCCCAATTCACTAGCAAAATCAAAATCGAATTGAAGAGCATCTGAAAGCTCATTGACTTTAATGTTCTCATTTTGAAATGAATTAACGAGACTGTTTTTGATTTCATGGCAGAGAGCTCTAAATGGGGCGATGATAACAGCCAAAGAAATCCTATTTGCAAGAAATGCACTCCTAATTATCAATTCCGTTGCCTTTGTTTTTCCAGCACTCGTTGGCATAAGTACAACTGCCGATTCACCTTTAAGAACACCCTCTTCACCTAATAGGTGCTGTGCGGGCCAGAACTCACTGATAAAAGATTTTTTTTGTAATGCCGAACGCCACTTTTCAGTGGGAAGTTCAGAATATTTTGGAAGAGCTTTCCACGTAGAGTTTCTAATTTTATTTTTCAGAACAGCTACGATCACATCTCCAAATAAAAGCTCCCTTGGTGTACCGGATTCATAAGTTTTCTTTCTTAGTTCATTAGCCAATTCAATTAGTT
>Ga0209543_1002025_pt1 | contig 15957 bp, 18 predicted proteins | sample MesohylFT_FD_187296 | JGI IMG/M metagenome (GOLD analysis project Ga0209543, IMG submission 187296) | Host-associated microbial community of the marine sponge Aplysina aerophoba from Gulf of Piran - sponge mesohyl, lysed by freeze-thaw... | ecosystem: Host-associated > Porifera > Sponge >...
GGGTCTCCAGTTATCTGGACTCAATGGCGGCACTCGGCTACAATCCTCTCGTCGCCATCCAGATCGCGCTCGCCGGAGATGCCGCCGCAATGATCGCGCTGCATCAGGCACAGACCGCACTCAAGAAAAGCGTGAAGCGCTGCGAAATTAACGAATAATCTACGACAGCGGGGCCTGAGCAGTTACGAATTTCGTTGGATACCTGCATTGTGTCAGTAACTAGCTCCGGATTAGATTTCTGCTGCAAAGTTTCAAAATAATTCCCGGTTGCTGAATCAAACAGCTTTCCGTCAAGTTCCAAAAACTTGTCATAATCCTGTCCCAAAAGGCGGGGCGCAAATTCAAGGAATATCGTTGTTCTATGCAGCGTACCTCTTATCTGGACAGCCAAATCCTTTTGACACTTTTTCTGTGGCATTGTGTCATTTGACCAATACTTTGTGGCCAAGCTCTCGATACGGTCGATATCGGAGATAAAATCGTTGAGTCGGGCTATATTTTGCCCGCGAAACAGGAAGTAGGACTGAATCGCAAAAGCAGCTAGGCCGCCCGAGAACGTACCAAGCAACGGGCTAACAACCCAATACCACAAGGCGGAAACCTCCCGGAAACCTCCTATGCTCGATATATGTAACGTTTTATGGCTCGCTCATAGCGATCGAGGCCGGGACGGTCCGACTCAATTTTCAAGCGATTCGTCAAGTCGGCTTTGTCAACGTTTTTCTTGCGAGCTAGGCCACCGAAGGCTTCTTCCAGAAAAGAAGATCCAAAGCTCTTCACGCCTTCAAGGCGGATAACCAAACAGACATTTTTGCTTTTCGCCTCATCGTACCGAGGCAGCAGCAGTTCTTCGAGGAAACGCTCCCCGTTGTCCGGACCATCGCTGGCATCCCGTCCCGCAGGATAGACCGCAAAGTCTTGAGCGATTGAAATATTTATGGCTTCAGGATGCATGGTCGCTTATCTACGGCAATTCTATTTCCCATTCAATTAGTGTAACGCCAATCGAATGTTCGCAATTGTTTTTTGTTGATCCTACAAGGGAATCATACTGGTAAATCCCGCCTCTGCCGCGGATCGTTAAGGACCCAGAATTACAAATGTCTACAAAATCCTTCATTTGCGGCAGCCCTTCGCCGAGAACTCTTGTGTCGGTTCAAGTCTGTTCAGGACGCAGTGCGCCTTCAATTTAATAGGTAGCATCATTTTCATAGTGAAATTGTAACTAGTCACCCGAAATTGGAGGTGCCCCGGCGTACGTTGAACAGTTTTTCTGAAAGGTCGCCGACAGGCGTGCCCACGAAAACTCCAGCATCGACCGCGATCGCAATCGATAGGAGCTTGGCCGGCCCGAGATTCCGCAAATAAACATTCGCGTTTTCGGGCCATGCATCCTAGTGTCGCCCAATAAATGATTTGGGAAGCTCGGCATGCTGCTTAACGACGCTAAAATCGCTACGATGTCGAAAGGAAAGCCGTACGGGCTAATCGAAAAAGGCGCAATCAGAATTAGAGACGGGCGAATTTCGTGGATAGGCGAGGCAAGAAATGCGCCAAGCGGACCACGCGATGAAATTGTTCGAGAACTAGAAGGCAGGGTCGTCACGCCCGCGCTAATCGACTGCCATACCCATATCGTCTACGGAGGAGACCGAGCCCGGGAATTCGAACTCAGGCTTGAAGGAGCGACCTACGAAGAGATTTCCAGGGCCGGAGGCGGCATTGCGTCGACCGTCAGCGCCACGCGCGCCACGTCGGAACAGGCATTGCTGAAGAACTGCCTCCCCCGCGTGGATTCGCTGATCGCGGAAGGCGTGGCGACAATTGAAATAAAGTCGGGCTACGGAATGGACATTCAAACCGAATGCGCAATGCTGCGAGCCGCTCGCTCGATCGAATCGCACCGAACGGTACGCGTTAGGACTAGTTTTTTAGGCGCGCACGCTATTCCTCCCGATTATTCCGGGCGCGAAGATGCGTATATCGAAAAAATTTGCATCCCGGCTCTGGAAACCGCCCATGCGGAAGGACTGGTCGACGCCGTTGACGGATTTTGCGAAAGAATCGCCTTCGCTCCCGGCCAAATTGCCCGGCTGTTCAAGAGAGCCGGGGAACTTGGGATCCCCGTAAAGCTTCATGCCGAGCAGCTGTCGAATCTGGGAGGAGCCAAGCTTGCAGCGCGGTTCGGCGCAATGTCGGCGGACCACCTTGAATACGCTACCGATGAAGATGCCGAGGAGATGGCGCGAGCGGGAACGGTCGCCGTGCTGCTTCCGGGAGCGTTCTATACTCTTCGAGAAACACGCCCTCCGCCGGTGGAAGCTTTTCGCAGGCATGGCGTCGACATCGCGATCGCAACCGATTGCAACCCTGGATCATCGCCGCTCTGTTCATTGCTGCTCGCAATGAACATGGCATGCACGCTGTTTCGAATGACGCCGGAAGAGGCTCTCGCGGGAGCGACGCGAAACGCGGCGCGCGCGCTCGGGCTGTCCGACTCGGGACGAATTGCCAAGGGGCTGAGAGCGGATCTGGCGATTTGGGATATCGATCATCCCGCCGAGCTAGCCTACAGAATCGGCTACAATCCAATTTGCGAGCGAATTTTCGAAGGACGATGCGACGCATGCTGACGCTTGTTCCGGGCGGGGCTTCGCTCAGCGATCTGGAGACAGTATGGCGCGATGAACGCCCCGCTAGAATAGACCGTTCGGCGCGATCTCTCGTTGAAGCTTCGGACGCAAGGGTGCAGACGGCGGCGGCAGGCAGCGAGCCGGTTTACGGCATCAATACCGGCTTCGGAAAACTTGCAAACGTGCGAATCGACAGGAAGGATTTAGGCGCGCTTCAGCGCAATTTGGTGCTATCGCACTGCTGCGGAATCGGAAGCTCTCTCAAACGCCGGGAAGCGCGTCTGATTATGGCTCTTAAATTGCTGTCGCTCGGACGCGGCGCTTCGGGCGTTCGGTGGGAGCTGATCAGACTCATAGAAGAAATGCTGGAATTCGGCGTAACGCCGGTAATTCCGTCGCAAGGCTCAGTCGGCGCCTCCGGAGACCTTGCTCCTTTAGCGCACGTAGCGGCAACGATGATCGGCGAAGGCGAAGCCGAATTCGGCGGAAGGCTCATGCCTAGCTCCAAGGCTTTGGAAATGGCCGGATTGCGTCCCGCCGTTCTTGGGCCGAAGGAAGGCTTGGCGCTGCTCAACGGAACCCAGTTTTCGACAGCCCTGGCATTGGCCGGCTTGTTTCAAGCCTGGCAGAACGCGAGAGGGTCTATCGTTTCCTGCGCTCTTTCCACAGACGCGGCCATGGGGTCGACAGCGCCCCTGGCCCCGGAAATTCACGAATTGCGCGGACACAAGGGTCAGATCGAAGTCGCCAAGGCCACTAGGTCCCTGCTTCGAGGATCGGAAATTCGCGAAAGCCATCGAACCGGCGACCCTCGCGTTCAGGATCCCTATTGCATTCGATGCAACCCTCAGGTGGCCGGGGCGGCGGTCGACCTTCTGCGATTTTCCGCAAAGACGCTTGAGACCGAAGCCAACGCCGCTACCGACAATCCTCTTGTCGTTCTTGATCAAGGGCGAATAATCTCAGGCGGAAATTTCCACGCCGAGCCGGTGGCATTCGCCGCCGACCAGATAGCGCTCGCCGTTTCGGAAATCGGCGCTATAGCGCAGAGGCGCGTGGCGCTGCTCGTAGATCCCTCTCTCTCCTTCGATTTGCCCGCATTCCTAACGCCCGATCCCGGCCGAAACTCGGGATTAATGGTCGCCGAGATCGCAACCGCCGCCCTGATGAGCGAAAACAAGCATTTGGCCAATCCGTGCTCGACGGATTCAACGCCGACAAGCGCTAGCCAGGAAGATCACGTTTCGATGTCCGCGCACGGCGCGAAAAGGCTGGCGAGAATGAACGAGAACCTAAGCGCCATACTAGGCGTTGAACTCATCTGCGCGGTACAGGGCATCGAATTCCGGGAGCGCTTGAGCACGAGCGCGGCTCTCGCCAGGACGATCGATGAATTTCGAAAGCGGATCAAGCCGCTGCGCGAAGATCGAATCCTGGCTGCGGACATGAACTGCGCATCTGAATTGGTGCGCAGCGGGCAGATCGCGAAATGGTCGGGGTTGAATTTCGAATTGCAGGAATTATTGCAATGACCGGGCTTGGAGAATTCGCGCTGCTTCGAACGCCTGCGCCAAGGAGTGGCCGCATAGGGATTCGACAAGCATTCCTGCGTTGCAGGAGCCAAAGCATTTCTGCGGCGCGCCGTTCTGAAATGCGCTTCTATGACGGACCCGGCGAGAAAGGCCTCAGATGAAAAGAAACATTCGCAATATCCAATCGCCGACCGGTCCGGAAATCTCCGCTCGGAGCTGGCTAACGGAAGCTCCCATGAGAATGCTCATGAACAATCTTCATGCGGACGTGGCGGAAAACCCCCATGAGCTGGTGGTATACGGAGGAATCGGAAGAGCCGCGCGAACCTGGGAGGATTTCGACCGGATCGTTGAATCGCTTGTGGCGCTGAACGGCGACGAATCTCTTCTCGTCCAATCAGGCAAGCCTGTCGGCGTGTTTCGCACGCATGCCGACGCGCCTCGAGTTCTAATCGCGAATTCCAACCTCGTGCCCAAGTGGGCGAACTGGGATAACTTCAATTTGCTCGACAAAAAGGGGCTTATGATGTTCGGGCAAATGACGGCGGGATCCTGGATCTATATCGGCACGCAGGGAATCGTCCAGGGCACCTACGAGACTTTCGCCGAAGCGAGTCGCCAGCATTACGGCGGGAGCCTGTCCGGGCGCTGGATTTTGACATCCGGCCTCGGCGGCATGGGCGGAGCGCAGCCATTGGCCGCAGTGATGGCGGGAGCCTGCTGCCTTGCCGTCGAATGCGACGAGGACCGCGCCGATTTCCGCCTTAGAACGCGCTACGTCGACGAAAAAACTAGAAGCGTCGACGAAGCTCTGGCGATGATCGAGAGGTGGACCAGGGCCGGAGCGGCGAAGTCCGTGGCACTGATTGGCAATGCCGCCGACATCATTCCCGAATTGGCGCGGCGCGGCGCAAATCCGAGTATCGCGACAGACCAGACTTCAGCGCACGATCCGCTCCGCGGATATTTGCCTTCGGGATGGTCGGTCGAGGAGTGGCGCTCCAGACAGGTTTCGGATCCGAAATCCGTGGAAGCGGCGGCCCGGTCTTCGATCGTAAAGCATGTCTCCGCCTTGCTCAGGTTTTGGGAAGCCGGCGTTCCGACCTTGGATTACGGCAACAATATCAGGCAAGTCGCATACGATGAGGGACTCGCAAGCGCTTTCGACTTTCCAGGGTTCGTACCGGCCTATATCCGTCCGCTTTTCTGCAGAGGCATCGGACCGTTCCGGTGGTGCGCGCTTTCCGGCGATCCCGAAGACATTCGAAAAACCGACGAAAAGGTCAAGGAATTGATACCGGACGACCGGCATTTGCATGCCTGGCTGGACATGGCGCAGGAACGCATCTCGTTTCAGGGACTTCCGGCCCGCATCTGCTGGGTCGGCCTCGGCCAGCGGGACCGACTCGGCCTCGCCTTCAATGAGATGGTTGCGAACGGAGAGCTATCGGCCCCGGTCGTCATCGGCCGGGACCATCTTGATTCAGGTTCCGTGGCAAGTCCCAATCGCGAGACCGAGTCCATGCTCGACGGTTCGGACGCGGTTTCGGACTGGCCATTGCTAAATGCACTGCTCAACTGCGCTTCCGGGGCTACGTGGGTCAGCATTCATCACGGAGGCGGCGTCGGCATGGGCTTTTCCCAGCATGCAGGCATGGTTGTGTGCTGCGACGGCACGGACGAAGCCTCGAAGCGAATTGCCCGCGTGCTTTGGAACGACCCGGCAAGCGGCGTTATGCGCCATGCCGATGCCGGCTACGATTCGGCGATCAGCTGCGCTCGAGAGCATGCGCTGAATTTACCCGGAATTCTTGGCAGCTGAACCGCGCGCCAGCAGCGGTTCGGCACCGCCGCTCACGAAAATCGCTTTCGGAAAATTCGGCTAGTCCGGTAGCTAGAGCGACTTGGCCGGCCATGGCACGCAGACTTTCCGATCCTGGATTCTTTTGCGCGTAATTGCGCGCCGAACGAACCCGCCGGGCCGGAAAATTGAGTTGGCAACCGCAAATATTAATATTCGGAATCGTCCTATTCGCTGGAGTAATACCCGATTACATCCCCTTCGGTTGTAACGCCCAAGCCGTTCAGACTGCGATTCGCGTAGTTGAAGTATCCGATGATCTGGTTCGCCTCCAGAATTTCGCCGTCCGTCATCCCGTAGGACCTCAATTTTTCGATATCGCTTTTTTCCATTTTTCCCGGATGGATTGTGAGTTTTTCGGCATACTTGAGAAGTGCCAGCTCTCTGCCTTCGAAAAAATCCTGCGGTCTTCGGGCTTTCAACGCATCTTCAGCCGAATCGGCGCGAACAGCGTCGTCCATAAGAATTTTGGCATTGGCCCAATGATTTGCAAAGGAATAGTCGCACTCGTTCAATAAGGATACGTAGGACCCGATAGTTTCCTGAATCCAAAGCGGAAGCTTATTGCCTTCGTCGTGAAGCACGGCCTTGTAGAGCGACATGTGAGCCTCCATCGTAGGGGGCCGAAGCGAATGCACGCGCAATACGTTGTCGACAGTGCCATGCGGCGTTCGCGCCAATTTCAACGCGGCCTTAAGGCGGTCGTCAGCGTCCTCGTCGGAAATCATTTGGATCCAAGCCGTCATCCGTTTTCTCCCTCTCGGTTGTCCGAAAATTCCTCTGCAATTCCTCGCGCACATTCTGCGCTCCTTGTCTTCAAGCGCAAGCAGTTGCACATGGGTCGGCTTCCCATCCGGCATGCGCCGCCGCCCGACAAGGCGACATCGCGAAAGCCAACTCGAGGCCGTGCCGACCCGAACCCGGCGATGATTCCGGGCTTTCGATTTATGCCGAACGCTGCTTGAATTCCAGCCGTTGTCCTTTGAACGCCGTCCCTCGATTGAAAATGTAGCGCTCCGTGAAACCCGAATTCTTGCCCGCAACTGATTTGCGAGAATTTTCGCGGCAGGCCAATTAGCTATTGAATGCTGCAATGGCATCTGGTGTATGACTACGCTGGAAGCAAATATCGGAAATAGCGCCATGTTTCTTCGCAACGCTTGGTATGTCGCTGGCTGGAGCAAGGATTTCGGCCGCAGTCTGGCCAGTCGGACTTTGCTTGGCGAAAGCATAGTCCTTTTCAGAACCGAAAACGGCGATCCCGCCGCTTTGGAGGATGCCTGTCCGCATAGGAAACTGCCTCTTTCAAAGGGATGCCTCAAAGGCGACCGCGTCGAATGCGGCTATCACGGGCTGACATTCGACGCTTCCGGAGCCTGCGTCGAGGCGCCCACGCAGCGTGGTCGCATTCCCTCGCGGGCAATTGTCAGGCGATATCCGGCGGCCGATCGGTACCGCCTTCTTTGGATTTGGATGGGCGAACCGGAATTAGCCGACGAAAGCAAGATATTCCCTATCGAAGGTTTCGACGATCCTAGCTGGGGGCTAACCGAAGGCGGCTCGCTCGACATCGACTGCAACTATTTATGGGTAGCGGACAATTTGCTGGATCCTAGCCACGTCGCATGGGTGCACCAGGGATCCTTCGCTGGTGCCGGAACGGACGGTAGCCCGCTGTCGGTCAACGCCACAGGGCGCGGAGTCATCGTGCACCGCTGGATATACGGGCAGCCCTGTTCGCCGTATTACTCCTCCCTTGTGAAATTCAAGGGAAATTGCGATCGTTTGCAGCATTATGAAATGTGCTTCCCGGCGATCGGACTTAACAAATCCGTCTATACGCCGGCGGGCGCGGGCGGCCCGGAAATGTCGGAAGCTCCGGAAAACTACGTCAATATATCGTACCATTTCCTAACCCCGGTCGACGACGACCACTCGTTGTATTTCTGGTTCCAGCACCGAAACACCGACCCGCAAGACCAGGAAATTTCCAATCGCATGAACGAAGGCGCCCGCCAGGCGTTCGAGGAGGACAGGGACGTTCTCGTAAGCGTGCACGAAGGAATGAAGAATTCAGCTACGCCGCATATCGACCTCGGCCTCGACGCGGGAGCCAAGCTGTTCCGACTTCATTTGAGTCGCTTGATCGAAAAAGAGCGGGACCAAAGCCAATTAAGCTAGGAGGGGCAATCAGCCGGAACGGGGCAGCGGCGTTCGCGAATCCGGTGCTTGCCCGGATCTATTTTCGGCCTGGATGCAGGCATCCTAGCGCAAGCGCATTATCGCTTGCGCGATGCGTTGCCGGTTCAAAACGCTCGAACCGGCAATGGCAAGGAAATCGCCTAGGCTACGCGGAATAAGCGACGACCGTCTGTCGCTGCCGTCCCAGGCCTTCGATTTCCAGCGTCATGACTTGGCCCGGCTTCAAGTAGACTTGCGGCGTCATTCCGAGCCCTACGCCCGGCGGCGTCCCCGTCGTGATCAAATCGCCTGGCTGGAGCGACATGAATTTGGAAACCTGGCTTACGAGCTCCGGCACGTCGAAAATCATATTTCGCGTAGAACTGTCCTGGAACCGTTGACCATCGACTTCCAGCCACATCGACAAGTTGGCAACATCGCCAACGGATTCCGGCGTGACCAGCCATGGCCCAATCGGACCGAACGTGTCGGCGCTCTTTCCCTTTATCCATTGCCCGGTTCGTTCCAGCTGGAAGGCTCGCTCCGATATGTCGTTAACGACGCAATAGCCGGCTACATGATCCGGTGCCTGCTCTCGAGAAACGTATCTGGCCTCCTTGCCGATTACGATGCCTAGCTCGACCTCCCAATCGACCTTTGTTCCATCCTTCGGAATCATTACGTCGTCGTTTGGACCGATGATCGACGATGTTGCCTTTCCGAACAATATCGGCTCGTCAGGCGGCGTCTGCCCCGTTTCGGCCGCATGGTCGGAATAATTGAGGCCGATGCATATGAATTTTCCGGTTCCAGCAACGCAGGGTCCGATTCTTAAATCTCCTGAAAGCGCGGGAAGCTCCATCGGGTCGATGCCTTGCGCCCAGCTCATGTCCGCAAGTACGTCGCCCGCCAGGTCGTCAACCACGCCCTCTAGGCTTCGCGGCGCGCCGTCCGAGTCCAAAATTGCCGGCACTTCGGATCCCGGCGAACCAATTCTCAACAGTTTCAATTCAGTTCCTCCATAATTTTTCTACCGACCCGCGCCGAACGCAGCCGATCCAGTTTGCGCAAATTGCGCAAATTTTTCGGGGAAGCAATAAAGAATTCCCGTCCGTCCCGCATGGCGGCATGAGCCGAATGGCTTCAACGCAGCATTTTTTTCTATTCGCTCCAGCGCTCAAGCGCAGCTTCGTCGGATTCTTTGCTTGCTACCCATGATTCTCCGCCGGTTCGAAATTCCTTCTTCCAGAACGGAGCGCGGGACTTCAAATAATCCATAAGGAATTCCGCCGCTTGAAATGCGTCGGACCGGTGCTCGGCGAGCGTTGCCACCATCATTATAGGATCGCCGGGTTCAAGCTCGCCGAATCTGTGAATAATCAGGCAATCGACAAGCGACCATTTCGCCCGCGCCTCGAGTTCAATTTTTCGAATCGATTTCTCGGTCATGCCGGCATAGTGCTCGATAAGCATACGCGACAGCGGCGCATCTTCAGACTGCCTTACGATGCCGCAGAAGCTTACCATCGCGCCGGCATCCGTTCGGCCGGACTGAAAGGCCTCGATCTCGGCGCCGATGTCAAAAAGATTGGATTGTATGCGAACCGGCATGTCAACCGCCCGTCATCGGCGGAAAAAACGCGACTTCGCGGGCGCCCGAAATCGGCGCGTCGAAATCGGTCAGCTCCTGGTCTATAGCGACTCGTACCGACGACAGGTCGGAAAACGCCATGTCGTATCTAGGCTCCCGCGCTTTCAATTCATCAACGAGTTGGCGAACGGTATTCGCCTTGGTGTCGACCGATTCCCTCGGTATTCCGATTCGTTCCCTGACCCAGGAAAAATATAGAACTTCAACCATGCTCGCCTCCAAAGTAATTCTGTCAGAGATGCGGCAATGCCTTGCGGAAGTAATTCGCTGCCGAAACCACCGAAAGCAGGGCCGCCATCCAAAGTAAAGCCAAGCCCGCAAGCCCGACGATTTCGGAAAGCTTCGGAATCGCGGGCGCGGCTAGCAAAAGGAAAATCGCCGCCATTTGAATTGCAGCCTTTGTCTTTCCCATCCCCGTGGCTCCCAGGTCGGCGCCGCTTCTCGACATATGCTCGCGCAGGCCCGAAATGAATAATTCCCTGAACACAATCGCCACGGAAGGGACGATAAGCCAGGGATTCATGCCGGAATTCGCTATAATGGCAAGCAAGGCGATGACGACAAGCGTCTTGTCGGCGATCGGATCAAGCATTTTTCCAAAATTCGACACCAAATTGTAGCGCCTCGCTAAATGCCCGTCCAAGAAATCAGTAGCCGAAGCCGCCGCGAATATAGCCGCCGCCAGCCCGCTAGCCTGCGAGAGCGGCAGGACCAGATAGGCCAAGGCAACGAAAGGGGAAACGACAAGCCTGCCCGTCGTCAGCAAATTAGGCAATCGCTCCGATACTCGCATTGTTTGCTCTTTCATCCGCGATCTCTAAAGTGGAAGAATATGGTTTCCGCCAGCGAATTCGAAATCCCGTCCACCATTTTCAAGTCTTCAAGTCCTGCCCCGCCTACCGCCTTGGCCGAACCGAAGCGAGCAAGCAGCGCTTTCTTTCTGGCTGCACCGATTCCCGGGATTTCGTCGAGCAAATTCGCTCCAACCGCCTTCTTCCTCTTGGAACGATGCGCGCCGACCGCAAATCGATGGGCCTCGTCTCGCAAGCGCTGCAAGAAATATAGCACCGGATCGTTTTTGGCCAAAGCGAATGGCCGGCGATTCGGCAGATGCAATTCCTCCCTTCCGGCATCTCGCTCGGGGCCTTTGGAAATTCCGAGTATCGGCATGTCCGACAATCCGAGAAGTGCGAGCACTTCCGACGCAATCGCTACTTGATTCCTTCCCCCGTCGATCAGCAAGAGGTCCGGCCACGCGTCCGCCAAGCGGTCTTTATCGTCTTTAAGCAGGCGTGCGAACCTGCGCTCGAATACTTCTTTCATCATTGAAAGGTCGTCGCCCGGCCGAATTTCGCGATTCTTGAAATTGAATTTCCGATAAGACGATTTCAAGAAGCCTTCCCTATTGGCGACGATCATCGCCCCGACAGCGCTGCTGCCCTGCATATGCGAATTGTCATATACTTCGATGCGATTGATCGGACCCTCCAAATCGAGAATTTTCGCCAGATCGTCTATCAGCTTCGCCTGCGCGGCCGATTCGGATATTCGCATGGCTAGGGACTCTCGCGAATTTCGCAACGCGTTTTGCACGAGCAACGCCTTTTCGCCGCGCATCGGAACTTTGATCTTTACATTTCGACCGGCCTTCTTGGCCAGCGCCTCCTGAATCAGGTCGAGGTTCGAGGGGCGGCAAGACAGAATGATCGATTCTGGGACAGGCCTTCGAGCGTAGAACTGGGCGACAAATGCTTCCAGAACCTCGTCGTCGTCCGCTCCCGAGCCGGTATTGGGGAAGTATGCGTGGTTGCCCCAATTTTGGCCCGCCCGGAAAAAGAATACTTGAACGCAGGCTTGGCCGCCGCCCGAATACAGTGCGAAAAGGTCGGCTTCATTAACCGTTCTGGGATTAATTCCCTGCACCGACTGCACTGCCGTCAGCGCCTGGATCCGGTCCCTTATCGCGGCTGCGCGCTCGAATTCCAGGTTCGCGGAAGCCTTATGCATTTCGTCGGCAAGCTGCTCCTGGACTCCCGTGCTCTTTCCCGACAGGAATTTCTCGGCTTCTTTGACAAGATCGTCGTAATCGTCCTTGGAAACCCGACCGACGCACGGCGCGCAGCACCTCTTGATCTGATAGAGCAAGCACGGCCGCGTCCGGCTTTCGAAAATCGAATCCGAGCAGTTTCTAAGCAGAAATACTTTCTGCAGCTGGTTCAGCGTCCTGTTGACTGCGTTCACGGAGGCGAATGGACCGAAATAACTGCCCTTTTCCTTGCTTGAGCCTCTGTGCTTCCTAATTTGCGGAAACGCATGCTCATGCGAAACTAGAATGTTCGGGAAGCTCTTGTCGTCGCGAAGAAGGACGTTGAAGCGGGGCTTCAACTGCTTGATCAGATTCTGCTCAAGAAGCAGAGCCTCGGTTTCCGTTGAGGTTGTCAGAAACATCATCGACGTTGTCGAAGCGATCATTCGCTCGATTCGGGCGCTGTGCCCGGACGGCTTGGCGTAGCTAGAGACCCGCTTGCGCAGGTTGCGGGCCTTCCCCACGTAGAGCACTTCTCCTCTTTCATCCAGCATTCGGTACACGCCCGGGCTGCCATCGAGGCCCTTCAAGTACGAGTGGATGCACTCGTGGCCCGTCCGAAAAACCGAAGCTTGCGGAGTTTCGCTCTCAGTTTCTGCAGATTCGATCATTTTCTTCTACGAGGCTCGTAATGGAACATAATGCTACTTTAAACGAGATTCGAGAGTTAAAGTTGCAAAGCCCGCGTAAAACTCCGCGGTCACCTAATTGGTGCTTGGCCGAAAATCCGCAGTCCGGGCAATAGGCCGCCGTCCAGTCGCTGTTCCGGGGTCGGCACTGCCATGATCAGGGGAGGCTCCGGATCAGGCGGCGAGCCGGATCCCGCGCTTGCGAAGGCGCTCGAGGCGCTTGCGCTCCCGCCTTGCGCGATCAAGCTGATCCGGTGCAGGTTCGCCGCCAGGATGGACAGGTCGACCGTCCGCTCGAAGCCGGCGGCGCCCCGCGTACGGACCCGGTCCAGGCCGCGCTGCTCAAGATTGTTGATCGCCGATTCTACCGCGTGATGGCGCCTTCGCGTATGAGCAACCACATTAAATGAAGCAATTGGCGGTTCCCGCGTTCACGGTATTTGGGGAACCCCGGCACGATTGCGCAGTCCGCGCGGCGCGTGCTCCGGACAACCGTTCACCGCAGCGTCCAGGGCGTCGGCGGCAGTCGGACAGCACGGATCGGTTACCGCTGGACCGAACCCTTACCTATCTAAAGCCGCCAATCGGAAAATTGTTGCGCTCGTCGTTACTCTGAATTTTCCAAGCCAGGTGCTGCCCGCCGTCCAAGCAGAGGAGCTGGCCCGTCAGTGCGGGCGAATCGAGAATATAGTGAAGTGCGCGCACGACATCCTCGGGGTTGGCTCCGCGCTGCAATATCGATGCCGCTCTTTGACGCTGGAAGTGTTCTTTCGACTGGCGCGTGCTAGGCAGAGTCGGTCCCGGACCGATAGCGTTAACGCGCACTTGCGGAGCGAGCGCCAGAGCCGCCGTTCTGGTAAGATCCCACAAACCCATCTTGGAAATCGAATACGTCGCGAATTCGGATGTCGGCCTTAGGACGCGCTGGTCGACCATGTTCACGACAGCAGCGGCCGCTACCGGCTCGCCTCCCAAGACATTGCAAGCAGGGGCCTGGCGCGAAAACTCCTGCGTCAGCAGGAACGGCGCGCGAAGATTGATTTCGAGGTGCAAATCCCAGCTATCGCGCGTCGCCGTCAGCAGGTGATCTCTTTCGAACGCCGACGCGTTGTTGACTAGTAAAGTTAGCGGGCGCTGCAGCAGCTTCGACGCCCGCCTCACAAGTTGCCCGGTTTCCCGTTCAGCCGACAAATCCGTCTTTAAAGCCGCCGCGCGCCGACCCATTTCCTGAATTTCTCCGACAGTCTCTTCCGCTTCCGCCCGGGAGTTCAAGTATTGGATCGCCACGTCGAACCCTCGGCGGGCCAATGCTATCGCCATAGATCGGCCAAGCCGTCGAGCTCCGCCGGTCACCAGGACAGCTCCGGATTCGAATGTCAAGCGTCAACCCTCGCCCGCCGACGCACTTGTCGCCGACAATGCCGTTTTTTTTAAGTTAGAGCTGAAATTTTTAGGATTCGTTCCGGTTCGGCGCGAAACGGAGCCGCTTGCCTGCATGGAGGCTATGCGTCGCGACTGCAGGAACACTCTGAATTTCCAAACATCCGTTTGCCGCAACTTCCGCATTTGCGCGGCAACCACGTTCGATTGCGTCCTTCACCGGACCATCTGTTGCGGAACTGCCTGACGATTGCAAGGGCAGCAATTCCGGCAAGAAATAATATCGCCGCCTTTATCACTATCGAATTCCGTACTGATATCTGATTGCGCGCTCTTCGATTTCTTCGGCAACGTTTTGGATCAAGCTGGATCCGATTCTTGCCAGCCAAGGTCGCCGGCGACCGAATACCGAAAACTTGACATCGTCCCCGTGTTTTTCCTTCATTACGGGAACGAGGTGGCCGATTTTGTCGGCAAGCCCGAGTTCGATCGCTTTCTCGGCCAACCAGAACTCTCCGTTGAAGACATCCGAATCCTCGTCAAGCCTGCCTTCCCTTCTATCCTTGACGTGCTGAATAAACGTCTCATGGAGTGACTTGTGCAAGGATTTCAGCCTTCGCACGTCTGCAGGCTTCTCCGGCTCGAAAGGATCAAGAAAGCTCTTATGGCGGCCTGCCGTGTACAGTCGCCGCTCAATTCCCAATTTTCCGATCATTTCGTGGAAGCCGAAGGACGATGAAATGACGCCTATGGACCCCAGTATCGATGAACTGTCGGCGTAAATCTCGTCGGCGGAAGCAGCTAGCCAATACCCGCCGGATGCGGCCAGGTCTTCAACGAATGCGGTTACTTGCATATCGTTTTCGTCTGCAAGCCTGCGAATTCGCGATGCGATCAATGACGACTGCACAGGCGACCCGCCCGGGCAGTTAATCAAAAGCGCGACTTCGCGAAACTTTTTTTTCTTGAATGCGCTCTCGGCCAATGGCGCGAATACGGCATCGTTCAAAGCGCTGCCCGGCATGCGGCCGCCGGGCGCTATTATCCCGTCGAGCCTTAGCACCGAAACGCGCGGCTTGGATTTAGCGAACGGAATCCGTTTCCATAAAGTTTTCATGCGAAGATTTTTAATCTCTATGAGATTGCGAGACAAGGCCGCTATATAGTGTATTCGCAATTATGACGAGACTAAGAATTTTTTTGCCGAGCGGCGGCGCAGCCGTGCCGGAAGCCGACAAAGTCTCAGAAGTTTGTCACCTCGCCCCCAATTTCCGCTCAATCCAGAACATAGAAAACGAATAAATTGTCGTGCAATATCAATAGGTAATAAAAATTTTTAATAGGAGCAACTTTCCGTAAGCGTTCGGTCGAGCGGTGACGATCCGTGTTGTCCGACTGCCGCCGACGCCCCGGACGCTGCCGAGAACGGTTGTCGGAGCGCGCGCAGCGCGGACTGCGCAATCGTGCCGGGGTTCCCTAAAAACCGTGAACGAGGGAACCGCCAATTGCTTCATTTAATGTGGTTGCTCATAGCCGCCTATCCGGCGAGAAGGGAGTGCGTGACATCGCCAACTACATCAAAAAGTCTCTCAGCCGCCTATCCGGCGGGAATGATTGGCGGCGCAGTTGCCGGCATGGTCTGGCTTCTCTCAGCCGCCTATCCGGCGGGAGTGGAATCCGATCCGTTGACATCGTGGACATCAAGTCTCTCAGCCGCCTATCCGGCGGGAATGTCGTATTTGCAGGATTACGACACGGCGACGGATCTCTCAGCCGCCTATCCGGCGGGAATGCGCGAATGACATCAACGGCGATCCTCGGCGCGGTCTCTCAGCCGCCTATCCGGCGGGAATGGGACCGAACGCTTACCGGTGTGGGTCTCATATTCTCTCAGCCGCCTATCCGGCGGGAATGTTAAAATCTACGTCCGTCGTCCGCACGGTGTATCTCTCAGCCGCCTATCCGGCGGGAATGGAAGGACAAAAGAAGTGGCGCTCCGTCATT
>Ga0209543_1002029_pt1 | contig 15899 bp, 13 predicted proteins | sample MesohylFT_FD_187296 | JGI IMG/M metagenome (GOLD analysis project Ga0209543, IMG submission 187296) | Host-associated microbial community of the marine sponge Aplysina aerophoba from Gulf of Piran - sponge mesohyl, lysed by freeze-thaw... | ecosystem: Host-associated > Porifera > Sponge >...
CAGCCGAAAAAGGACATCTGGCTCCGACCCCTGCGGAAAGACTGGCGCCGGACTCTCACCCGGTGATATCATGGTCCTCCGTCACCCCTCGCGGTCTCTTCATCACTCCGTGACCGAACGAAAACACCGAAACCGGAGAAAATGCTATCAGGACCGTAATCGGAACGCAACCCACTGGAATCGTAACTTGGAGTGTGGGATGTCATCAGCTGGCGCGGCTTGACCGAAGAGCACAGGGGCATGAGTCATTCGGCAACCACTATAAGGTGCTGTAATGTAGGGGGTTATTGTAGATTTGTCGTGACGAGACTTGACATGGCAGCGCTTGTTCGCTACCCGAGAAGTGGAGAGAAATTAGGTGGGATCAATACACAATATATGGGTCTTTTTCGCCGTCGGCTGCGTTACTCTTCCTCGCGTGGTGACCGCCACTGCTCGTCATCGCGCCTTGCCGACGACGAAAAATCCTCCGCATATTGTTATGCGAGTTAACCGGACACCACACTAGCCTATCGGGCGGCGGCGCGCCAACGGCGGAGCACGCCCGGGGGAAACCACGATACCGTTTCTTGATGCGCTCCGAGGCCGCGCGGCGGCGCCCTGCACCGAGCCGGGGAGTGCTCCGAAACTGCCGTTGACGCGTCCGAGCGGGTTTTGCTATACCCCGTCAAAACACTGGAGATTTGCGTGTAGCGAGTCCACTGGGAAAAGGGGATTGCCAGTGCCCGAACATGATGTTCTCGTTATTGGGGGAGGCGCGGCCGGTCTGCGCGCGGCGATCGCGGCGAAGCGCGCCGGGGCGTCGGTGGCGGTGCTGAGCAAGGTCCATCCGTTGCGCACGAACTCGGCGTTGTCGCCGGGGGGCATCAACGCGCCGCTGGGCAGCGACGATTCGGCGCAGAAGTTCGCGGACGACATCATGAACGCGGGCGAGGGGCTGTGCAATCCCGAGGCGGTGAACGCGCTGGCCGCGGAAGCCGCCCGCGAGGTGGTGTGGCTCGAGCGCGTCGGCGTTCCCTTCAACCGGGACGCGGACGGCCGCATCGACCGCCGGGCGTTGGGTTCCGGCAGCGCGGAGCGCGCCGCCTACGCGGAGGACCGCACCGGCCACATGGTGCTGCACGTGCTCCACGAGCAGTTCCAGCGCTACGACATCGAGTGTTTCAAGGAATGGTTCGTCACCTCCCTGATTCAGGACGCCGGCGCCTGCACCGGCGCGGTGGCGCTGGACCACCGGACCGGCCGGATCGAGGCCTTCAGCGCCGGCGCCGTGATCCTGGCCACCGGCGGCTTCATTCAGGCGTACCGCCCGTGCACCGCCGCCGTGGGCACCACCGGCGACGGGCTCGCGCTGGGCTACGACATGGGCGTGGGGCTCGCCGACATGGAGATGGTGCAGTTCCATCCCACGGTGTACAGCGCGGCGCGGACGGCGCTGATCAGCGAAGCCGCGCTGAGCGCGGGCGCGCGGCTGGTGAACGCCGCGGGCGACACCGTGGTGGATGCCGCGGGGCTCTCGCGGGCGCAGCTCGCGGCCGCGGTCGACAAGGCCGGCAGCAACGGCGGCGGGCCGGTGTCGCTGGACCTGCGCCCGGTGGAGAACCTGGCCGCGCGCTTTCCCGGCACCGCCGAAGTGGTCCGGCTCATGGCCGGGCTCGACATCACCCAGGCTCCCGTCCCGGTGCAGCCGGTGGCGCACCGCGCCATGGGCGGGCTCGACACCAACGCTTCCGGGGAAACCTCGGTGGCGGGGCTCTTCGCGGTCGGCGAGTGCGCCCACAGCGGCGTCCACGGGGCGGGGCGGCTGCCGGGCAACACGCTCACGGAGGCGGTGGTGTTCGGCAAGCGCGTCGGCGAAGCGGCCGCGGGCCACGCCAAGTCCGCGGGCACCCGGAACGCGCCCACGGACCAGGCGGCGCGGGACGGCGAACGGCTGGCGGCGATCACCTCCGGGGGCTCCTCGGGCGATACCCTGGGAACCATCCATCGCGAGCTCGGCGAGATCATGCAAGCGAACCTCGGGGTGACGCGCACCGACGCGGGCTTGACCGAGGCCCAGGAGAAGATCCGCACGCTGCGGGAACGGCACGGGAAGCTCCGCGTCGGCAACAAGTCGCGCATCTTCAACTATGCGCTGACGAGCCATCTCGAGTTGGGGAACATGCTGAGGCTCGCGGAAGCCGTGGCCCTGGCCGCGCGCAGCCGCAACGAGAGCCGGGGCGCGCATCTCCGGGGTGATTTTCCCGAGCGTGACGACACCAGTTGGAAGGCGCACACCGTCGTTCACCAGCAGGACGGCGCGCCCAAGCTCGACCGGAAAGCGGTATCGGCTTAAGATCCGGCGCCGGTGGCCTGACTCGATCCCGTCAGCACGGACCGGGAAAGGGACGGGACAGCGGGCCGGCAAGGAGGGACCATGGAAGTCACCTACAAGGTTCATCGCGAGGACCCGGAAAACGGCGGCGAGTCCAGCTTCTCGACCTACCAGGTCGACCTGCCGGAAGACGCCACCGTGCTGGACGGGCTCCAGAAGATCCGGGACGAGCAGGATGACACCCTGGCCTTCCGGGCCTCCTGTTGCCAGGGCACGTGCGGCGAGTGCGCGGTGCGCATCAACTACAAGGCCCAGTTCACCTGCACCACCAAGATCGCCGACGTCACCAAGAAGGGTCCGGAGATCCTGTGCGCGCCGGTGCGCAACATCCCGGTGATCAAGGACCTGGTGTTCGACATGGACAGGTTCACCTGGGACAAGATGGCCGCCATGAAGCCGTGGATGGAGCCGGACGACGAGTTCGCGCCGGCGGAGAACCTGATTCCCGAGGCGGAGATGGCGGCGGTGCGCAAGACCATGAGCTGCTACCAGTGCGGCCTGTGCGACGAGGGCTGCGCGGTGCTGCCCGTGGACTTCGACTTCCTCGGACCCGGGGCCATGGTCAAGGGCTACCGCTTCGTCATGGACCCACGGGAGGACGGCAGCAGGAAGGAAGAGCGCCTGGCGGTGGTGGAGCAGCCCAAGGGCCTGTGGGACTGCGTCCACTGCTACGAGGCCAACGGCAAGTGCGCGCGCGGACTCGAGCCGTCGACCAAGATCATGGAGATGCGCGACGTCTCCTTCAAGCACGGCATCAAGAACGAGAAGGTCGCGCGCCATCACAACAGCTTCATCAACTCGGTGAAGCAGACCGGGTGGCTCGATGAGCGCAAACTGGTGATGGAGACCGAGGGGCTGACCAACATCGGCGGCCTCATGAAGCTACTACCCACTGCCGTGCGCGCGATGACGCGCGGGAAGATGCCCGGCCGGCACGAGAAGCGCCCGGGGGCCGATCAGATCAAGCGCATCATCGAGAAAGCGGAGGATTCCAAGTGAAATACGCGTTCTACCCCGGATGTGTGGCCAAGGGCGGCTGTCCCGAGCTCTACACCGCGGCTACCAAGGTCGCCGAGAAGCTGGATATCGAGCTCGAGGAGATGAACGACGTGGCGTGCACCGGCGCCGGCTGCATGCCCACGCAACTGTCGGACCCCATCAACGCGCGTACCTTCGCCAAGGCCGAGCAGATGGGTCTGCCCATCATGACCATCTGCAGCACCTGCCAGGGCGTCTTCAGCCAAGCCAACCACCGGCTGCAGGATCCCGAGTACCGCGAGGAGATCAACCGCGAGTACCTGGCGGAGGAAGGGTTGTCCTACCAGGGCACCACCGAGGTCAAGCACCTGCTGTGGGTGCTGTTCGAGGACTTGGGTGTCGAGAAGCTCAAGTCGCTGATCCAGCGCCCGCTCGACGGCCTCAAGGTCTCGCCGTTCTACGGCTGCTTCCTGCGCCGGCCCGGCCCCATCATGGTGCCGACCAAGGAGGTGGGCGGACGCCGGACTTACCTGGAGGACCTCACGCAGCTTTTGGGGGCGGAGAACGTGGACATCAGCGGCAAGACCAAGTGCTGCGGCTTCCCGGTGCTCACCGCCAACGAGGAAAGCTCCCTCGGCATGGTGGCCAAGCACGCCGGCGAATCGAAACAGAACGGCGCCGACTGCATGGTGACACCGTGTCCGCTGTGCCACCTGAACCTCGACGGCAACCAGCCCAGGGCCGAAGGCCTGAAGGGCGAGAAGATCAATCTGCCGATCATCCATCTGCCGCAGCTCCTGGGCTTGGCGCTGGGGTTCGATGCCGACGAGATGCAGCTCGGCAAGCACATCGTGTCCACCAAGGCGGTCAACGACAAGGTCGACATGCTGACGTAAGGGATGGGCGAGCAGGACTACAAGCCCAATCCCGTCAACCTGGCGCGGGAACTGTTCAAGTTTCGCAAGTCGCAGCGTCCCTTCGGCTTCTACTACGCCGTCAAGGTCCGCCTCGGCCATGCGTGGGTCGAGGACGAAACCGCTTTGGCGGAGATCCTCTCCGGCATCGACGAGTTGGGCTACGAAGTGGTCCGGAAGCGGCAGTGAGAATCGGGCGCGCGGCTTGACGGAGCGGTGACGGACGCGCGCGGCGCACGACTACCCGCGCTCCGGGGCGCGCCGCCTGAATTCCGCAAATCACACACCAAAGGAGTGCGAAGAGCACCGAATCATGAGCACCGTAGCAATCGACAAGAGAACCCTGCGGCAGGATACGTGGTGGCTGGAACCCATGCTGGTCGTGCTGGGTCTGGGCGCCTTCGGCGTCTACGCGACCTGGGCCGCGCTGCAGAACGGCAACTACTACGCGGCGCCGTACCTTTCGCCCTTCTACTCGCCGTGCCTCGCCATCAACTGTGAGCACGTGAGCGTGCCGCTGTTCGGCTCGTGGTTCAACTGGTCGCCGGCCATACTGATCCTGTGGATCCCGGGCGGCTTCCGCTTGACCTGCTATTACTACCGCAAGGCCTATTACCGATCCTTCTTCTGGTCGCCGCCGGCCTGCGCGGTGCGGGACGCCGCGAGCAGCTACTCGGGCGAGACCCGGTTCCCGTTCATTCTCCAGAACATTCACCGGTACTTCTTCTGGGCGTCGCTGCCGATCCTGGCGTTCCTGTGGTGGGACGCCATCATCGCCTTCAACTTCGGCGGCAGCTTCGGCATCGGCCTGGGGACGTTGGTGCTGATCGCCAACGCGGCCCTGCTGTCGCTCTACAGCTTTTCGTGCCACTCGTGCCGGCACCTGTGCGGCGGCGGGCTCAACAGCTTCAGGGCCGCGCCCGCACGCTACAAGACCTGGGGCATCGTCACCAAGCTCAACGAGAAGCACATGCAGATCGCCTGGACGAGCCTCGTATGGGTCGGGCTCACCGATGTCTACGTCCGGCTGCTGGCCCACGGTGTCATCCAGGATCTGAGGTTCATCTGATGGCCGGCGAGAGCTACGAGACGCACGATTACGACGTGGTGGTGGTGGGCGCCGGCGGCGCCGGCCTGCGCGCCGCCATCGAGGCCCACGACAAGGGCGCGAAGGCCGCCATCGTCTGCAAGTCGCTGCTGGGCAAGGCGCACACGGTCATGGCCGAGGGCGGCATCGCCGCCGCCATGGGCAACGTGTGGCCGGAGGACAACTGGAAGGTCCATTTCCGCGACACCATGCGCGGCGGCAAGCTGCTCAACAACTGGCGCATGGCGCAGATCCACGCCCAGCAGGCGCCCGACCGGGTGCTGGAACTGGAGGAGTGGGGCGCGTTGTTCGACCGCACCGACGAGGGCCTGATCCTGCAGCGGGATTTCGGCGGCCACCGCTACGCGCGGCTGGCGCACGTGGGCGACCGCACCGGGCTGGAGATGATCCGGACGCTGCAGCAGCGCGCGGTGGCGCTGGGCATCGACGTCTACATGGAGTGCAACATCCAGCACCTGCTCATGAACGACGGCCGGGTGAGCGGCGCGATCGGCTACTGGCGGGAGAGCGGCGAGCTCATCGTGTTCAACTGCAAGGCCGTGGTGCTGGCCACCGGCGGTTCCGGCAAATGCTGGCAGGTCACCTCCAACTCCTGGGAATACAGCGGCGACGGCATGGGCATGGCCATGGAGGTGGGAGCGGATCTCATCGACATGGAGAAGGTGCAGTTCCACCCCACGGGCATGGTGTGGCCGCCCAGCGTGCGCGGCATCCTGGTGACCGAGGGGGTGCGCGGCGACGGCGGCACGTTGCTGAACTCCGAGGGCGAACGCTTCATGTTCAACTACATCTCCGACTTCTTCAAGGCGGAGACCGCGGACAACGAAACCGAAGCCGACGCCTGGTACCAGGACAAGAAGAACAACCGCCGCACCCCCGACCTGCTGCCGCGGGACGAGGTGGCCCGGGCCATCAACGCCGAGGTCAAGGCCGGCCGCGGCACCGAGCACGGCGGCGTATACCTGGACATCGCCAACCGCCGGGACGCGGACTACATCATGCGGCGGCTGCCGTCCATGTACCACCAGTTCAAGGAGCTGGCGGACGTGGACATCACCAAGGAAGCCATGGAGGTGGGGCCCACCTGCCACTACATCATGGGCGGCGTCCGGGTGGACGCGGACACGTCGGCCACCACGGTGGAAGGGCTCTACGCCGCGGGCGAGGTGGCGGGAGGGCTGCACGGCGCCAACCGGCTGGGCGGCAACTCCCTGTCCGACCTGCTGGTGTTCGGGCGCATCGCCGGAGGCTCGGCCGCGGACTACGCGCTCGGAGCGGCGGCCGCGGCGGCGCCGGACCCGGCGGAGGTGGACCGGTTCACGACGCTGATGCTGGAGCCCTTCACGGACCGCGGCGGCGAAAACCCCTACGCCATCCACATGGATCTCCAGCGCACCATGCACAACCTGGTGGGCATCATCCGCACCGAGAGCGAGATGCTGAAGGCGATGGAGGAGATCGCGGCCTACAAGGAACGGGCCGCGCGCGTGAAGGTCGAGGGCGGCCGGCGCTTCAACCCCGGCTGGCACCTGGCGCTGGACCTCGGGTCGCTCCTGGGGGTGGCCGAGGCCGCCACCCTGTCGGCCCTGGAGTGCAAGGAAAGCCGCGGCGGCCACACGCGTGACGACTACCCCGATCCCGATCCCGAGTACGGCAGCGTCAACGTGGTCACGCGCACGCAGAACGAAACCATCTCGGTCTCCCTCGAGCCCCTGCCGGAGATGCCCGAGGAGCTCAGGAAAATCGTCGAGGAGCAAGTTTGATGGCTGAAGCAGCGGTCGCAGGAAACGGAGCCCAAGCGAGGATGCGCGTCTGGCGCGGCGACGCCAGCGGCGGAGAATTCAGGGACTACACCGTGCCGCTCCAGGAGGGCATGGTGGTGCTGGACGTGATCCACGCCATCCAGGCCATGCACGCCGGCGACCTCGCCGTGCGCTGGAACTGCAAGGCCGGAAAATGCGGCTCGTGCAGCGCCGAGGTCAACGGCAAGCCGCGGCTCATGTGCATGACGCGCATGAACACGTTCGAGCCCGGCGAGACCATCACCGTGGCGCCGATCAAGGCCTTCCCGCTGATTCGCGACCTCGTCACCGACGTTTCCTACAACTACGAGAAGGCCAAGACCATCCCGCCGTTCAAGCCCAAGCCCAAGGAGGCCGACGGCACCCGGCGCATGTACCAGGAAGACATCGACCGGGTGCAGGAATTCCACAAATGCATCGAGTGCTACCTGTGCCAGGACGTCTGCCACGTCATCCGCGACCACAACGACAACAAGCCGAGCTTCGCCGGGCCGCGCTTCTTCGTGCGCGTGGCGAGCCTGGAGATGCACCCGCTGGATACGGACGACCGGCTGGAGTTCCTGCGCAACGAGGCCGGGCTGGGCTTTTGCAACATCACCAAGTGCTGCACCGAGGTCTGCCCCGAACACATCAAGATCACCGACAATTCCATCATCCCCATGAAGGAGCGCGTGGTGACGCGGTTCTATGACCCCATCGCGCGGCTGCTGGGGGCGCTGGGCGGGAAGAAGTCCTGAGATCGGCCGCCCCGGTTCGCCGATCCGTCCGCACCGCATGGAACTGTCAGAGCGAGTAGCGCTGATCACCGGCGCCGGCACGGGCATCGGCAAGGCCGTGGCCAGGGCCATGGCGCGGGAAGGTGCGCGCGTGGCCCTGGCCGCGCGGGACGCGGGGCGGCTGGAAGCGGTGGCCGAGGAGTTGCGGGCGGAGGGACATGAGGCCCTGGCGATTCCCGTCGACCAGCGCGACCCGGCCGGCATCCGCGCCTGCGTCAACACGATCCGCGAGCGTTGGGGCCATGTTCACATCCTCGTGAACAATGCCGGGGTTTCGGGGATGACGCCCATGGACGACGAAGACGACAGCCTCTGGCGCGCCATCGTCGACACGAACCTCACGGGCGTGTACCTGCTGACCAAGGAAGTGCTGCGCATCATGAGCGACGACGGCGGCGGCCGCGTCATCAACATGTCCTCGGTGCTGGGCAAGTTCGGCGTTCCCGGCTACGCCGCCTATTGCGCCAGCAAGCACGGGCTCATCGGCTTCACCCGCGCGCTGGCACTGGAGCTGGTGTCGCGCGGCATCACGGTCAACGCCCTTTGCCCCGGCTGGGTGGACACGGAGATGTCCCGAGCCGGCATCGAGCAGATCGCCGCGCAACAGGGAACGGACCCCGAGTCCTTCAAGCAACAGGCGCTGGCCGCGGTGCCCATCCGGCGGTTTCTCGACCCGGAGGAGATCGCCCGGTTCGCGCTCTACCTGGCGTCGGACAAGGCGTCGGGGATTACCGGGCAGGCCCTCAACATCTGCGGCGGGCAGACAATGGTGTAACCGATGGAAATTCCCGAACTCGAGGCCATAGCCAAGGAAATCAGGGTCGACGTGATCCGCATGCTCGTGGAGGCCGGCTCCGGCCACCCGGGCGGCTCGCTGTCCTGCACCGACATCGTGACGGCGTTGTACTTCCACCAGATGCGCCACCGTCCCGAGCAGCCGGACTGGCCCGACCGGGACCGCTTCGTGCTCTCCAAGGGCCACTGCGTGCCCGCGGTATACGCCGCCCTGGCCCGGGCCGGCTACCTGGAGCGGGAGGAGACGCTGAGTCTGCGCAAGCTCAACAGCCGCATGCAGGGACACCCGGACCGGCATCGCTTTCCCTACGTCGAGGCATCCACCGGTTCCCTCGGACAGGGCCTGTCGGTGGCCGTGGGCATGGCGCTGGCGGGCAAGACCGGCGGCAAGGACTACCGGACCTACTGCGTCATCAGCGACGGCGAGTGCCAGGCCGGACAGATCTGGGAAGCGGCCATGTCCGCGCCCCGGTTCGGCCTCGACAACCTGTGCGTGCTCATGGATTACAACCACATCCAGTTGAGCGGAGGGGTGGACGAGATCATGAGCCTGGAGCCGGTGCTGGACAAGTGGCGCGCCTTCAACTGGAACACGCTGGAGATCGACGGCCACAGCTTCCCCGCCATTCTCGACGCCCTGAACGCCGCCGAGCAGCACCGTGGCGGCCCCACCATGATCGTGTGCCAGACCGTCAAGGGCAAAGGCGTCAGCTTCATGGAGAACCGCTGGGAATGGCACGGCAAGGCTCCCAACCGCGAGGAAGGCGAGCGAGCCGTCGAAGAGATCGTCAACGGGTAGATAATGGACACAGCCCGAGGCGACCTCGGGTAGGGGCGACCCGCGATCGCCCTCGCTGGCACGGCACTGCCATTGGGCGACCGCCGGTCGCCCCTACGGGGGCCGCCGGCGCGCAGGGACGCCGCGGGTTATCCGCAGCAAGGAAGAACACATGAGCGCAACCGCAACACGCGTGACCTTCGGCGAGACCGTCAGCCGCCTCGCCGAAACCAATCCGGACATCGTTGTCCTCGACGCCGACCTGCGCAAGTCCACCATGACCGACGAGTTCTCGCGCAAGCACCCCGAGCGGTTCTTCGACGTGGGGATCGCCGAGGGCAACATGGTGGGAGTCGGCGCCGGCATGGCCCTGGCCGGCAAGATCCCGTTCATCTGCAGCTTCGCGTGCTTCGTGGTGGGGCGCTTCGAGCAGATCCGCATGGCCGTGGCCTACAACCGCGCCAACGTCAAGATCGTCGGCACCCACGCCGGCATCGGCATCGGCGAGGACGGCTACAGCCAGATGGCCACCGAGGACATAGGGCTCATGCGCACCCTGCCCAACATGGCGGTGGTGCAGCCCGCCGACGCCGTCGAGGCCCGCGGCGCCGTGGAGTACATCGCCCAACACGACGGCCCCGTCTTCCTGCGCCTCACACGCCAGAAGGTCGCCGACGTGAACGGCGAAGGCTACGAGTTCCGCTTCGGCAAGGCCGTTGTGCTGCGGGAAGGCGCGGACGTGTCATTGGTGGGCACCGGCGCCGTCATGGAAAACGTTCTCAAGGCCGCCGACCTGCTGGCCGCCCAGGGCATCTCGGCCCAGGTGGTCAACATCCACACCATCAAGCCCATCGACACCGGGTTCATCGAATCCATCGCCTCGAGCCACGGCAAGATCGTCACCGTCGAGGACCACGGCATCTCCGGCGGCCTCGGCAGCGCCGTGTCCGAAGCCGTCGCCGAACTCGGACGCGGGCGCGTCAAGCGCGTCGGCGTCACCGAGTTCGCCGAATCCGGGGATACCGAGGGGTTGTACGGGAAATACGGGTTGTCCGCCGAGCACATCAGCGCGGCGGCGGTGGAGTTGGTAGGGTAGCCAGCTAGCCGGAGGCTCCAAGACAACGACCATTGTCCACTAGCATTCGCACACTCGCCAATGCGCCTTTCCGCGCGTAGCCGACAACCCGAACAACTCAACGAGCGAGTTCTTCCTGAACGATCGACGGCCGCTTCCCGATCAGAGCAAGCAGCACACGTGCCGGCCCTTCCGGCCGTCGGCGACCCTGCTCCCAATTCTTGAGAGTTCCAAGCGGAACGCCGATGCTTTTGGCGAAAGCGGGTTGTGACAATCCAGTCTTGCCTCGGATGGCCGCGACGTCCGGTTCCGGTACCTCGACCTCGTGTACCTCGAAACCGTCGCACGCACCCTTCAGGTCCGCCCGGGCATCATCGAGGCCAGCCATCACCTTGTCGAATGCCTCGGTCATTTGCCCTCCTGACTCTCTCGACCATTTGCTTGGCAACCAGAGCCACAAACAAACAACACGCCGACGTCTCGACGACAGCTTGCAGACGAACTTAGAAACAAGTATTGGCGTGAATGGCCTATGTTTGCACTTATTGAAATCAGATCGTCACCCTTATTTGATAATTGATTGATTTAGGGATACTAACCGTATTTTTGTCAATTTGGGCGCCTCCTCTTGTGTAAGAGGCGCGCCGAAGTCATTCTGCCCGGACAAGTCTCGGTGAAGGGTCTAACATGCGTGAGTTTTCAAGGAATCCTTCGTACAGTATCGCCTTCCTGTTTTCGACGGCGCTAGTCGGAGGGTGTGCAAGCGGCGACAGTCTGCAGCACCCCGCCGGGTTCGCGGGCGGGAACAGTGTGGCGATCACGGCCACTACCACTGTGCAATCGCCGCTAACCGATGGTACCGGCCGCCTCCTAGCGGCTCGGACCACATCGAGCAACGCAGGAGAGACATCGCCCGCCCTGGAACGATTCGCGCCAGAGACAGCCTCGCTTTACCGAACCACGATCGATGACTCGGAATATCAGGAGGGTGTGCAGGCGCGGGAGACTAGACTCCAGGAATCCGCGACGGCCCTCGCTGCCGCGGAAACGGCGCTGACAGAGGCGGAGGCCTCCCTGTTGTCGGCACAAGCAAATCTTCAAACAGCACTCGACGCCTTTGGACAGGCTGAGTCGAGTGGCAACGGTGCGACTCTGGACACGGCGTGGGCGGGGGTCTCCAATGCATTGTTTCAATGGACTACCGCGAAGGAAAGCTATGATTCTAGCGACTCGGAGTTCGATGACGCGCAGAAGGATTGGCAGAAGAACTCCATAGGGCTTGAACAATACAAGAACGACTACGAAGCGCAGTCCAGCCCTTTCGCTATCAGGGACGATATCGCCCGATGCCGTACCGCGGAGTGTTCAGCGGACAGCTTTCTGGATGATGAGCGATTCACGGTATTCCAGCCGAACGTCCTGGAGATGGTCGGCGCGCATTACGCGTATGCAAAGGGACTGACGGGCAAAGAAATAAGGATAGGAATAGAGGACGATGCCGCGAACTATACTCTTCCGGAGTTTGCCGGACGGGTCTCGTTTGCCGGCGCGACCGTCCTGTACCCAGTGTATGACGGCGACGATTTTCTGTCGGACGCCTCTCTCTGCCAGCGAACGGGACTCAATTGCCGGCTGATCACCTACTCTTCGGAGCATGCGGATCTCGAAACTCTAACCGCAAGGTGGATTATTGCCAAACATGGGTGGCCAGCCGATGGAGAACGGTGGTTTATTCGCAATGACTACCATGAGGCGGGCAGCCTGGGCTCCCTCCTCGGCCTCCGTTGGAGAGAAATCCCTGACGCGACAAGCCTGTCTCACGGGACTACAGTTGCTTCGGTCGCAGCGGGTCGAGATTTCGGCATAGCGCCGGGGGCTACCGTGGTGCCGATCTTCAAAGACTTTCGCTACAGGAACCAAGCCGCGGAACGCCACGTCTTACAGTCCCTGCTCTACGTGATCGATAATTTGTCGAAGTCGAATCGTGACATAGTCGATCAAGCATTAGCCATCGATGTCGCATACGAATACGCAAATTTCGACATCATCAACCGAAGCTACGGGATCGGCGTCTTTGACCCCGTTGCCGTTTCCGAGCTCTTGAACGACGAAACTCAATGGTGGGGCGAGGGGCTCCGGCAAATCCTCCCCCGCACTTGGCGGGCTTACATGCAGACGGAAACCCATCCCGACGACCGGACAATCTTGGTGTACGCCGCTGGCAACGAACTTCAGGAGTTTAGCGGACTGGGTGCGGACATCCCGTACTACGTCCCACATGTCCGCGGGTCCCAACTGTCCGTCATGGCCGTGGATCACGACGGAAGTCACACATCCTACACGAACTTCTGTGGCGCTGTTCCACCCGATTGGGATCCAGAGCGGTGGGGGCGGCACTTTTGTCTTGCGGCGCCGGGGACCGTCAATTCGGCCGGAAGCGGCGGCCAGGGGTTCATCGTCCACGAGGCAGGAGGAACGTCGTTTGCGGCGCCTGTGGTCACGGGCGCAATCGCCTTGCTCATGGAACATTTCCGGGGCCAACTTGGGGCCACCGAGATCGTGAAGCGGGTCGTCAACACGGCAAACAACCGGGGACGCTACGCTCAGATTGAAATCTACGGTGCCGGCCTTCTTGACCTCGAGGCGGCATTGCAGCCCGTGGGCACGGTCATGACAGGGACTCCGTCAGAAAAGACGAGTACCTTGTCTACAGTGTTTCAGGTACCGGCGGCGATGGGTTCCCTTGGGCGACGACTGGCCGGGCGCGGCGTTGAGGTCGCCAGCCTGGACGCTTTGGGAGCCCCCTTCTGGTCCTCGCCCGAGAGACTCCTGCGTCAGACCGCCTACCAGTCGGTCATCCCCAAGTTTACGGACCCCGAATGGACGCCGCATCGCGGATTCACTCCGCGGGTCTCCGCCGGTCCCGTAGTGAAGGGGTTTCAAACCCTCCTGTCATAGTGTCGGCAACAGTACGCAGGCCTGCGCTTCGGTTGCCAATAGTGACATAATTTCAGTGTGTTATACCCAATATTCGAGCGCCAGAGCATATCGTCGCCCGCGCTCCGATGCGCTCTGTTTCCTTCTCTTGTGTTGACTTCGGGGTTGACTTCCGGCATGATGCCCCCATGGAAAATCGAAATCGAGACGCCTCCGCAAAAAACACCGCCAGGGTCAAGCTCACCTTGAGCAAACGGACCGTAGACGCTCTGGAGCCACAGGACAAGCCTTTCATCGCCTGGGACGACCGGCTGACCGGTTTCGGGGTGCGCGTCCATCCCTCGGGCGCCAAAGCGTACCTTGTAAACTACCGCGCGGGCACCGGCGGGCGCAAGGCGCCCAACAAGCGCGTGGTGGTGGGCCGGGCGGGGAGGGTCGCCCCGGACCAGGCGAGGCGCCTGGCCCAGGAGGTTCTGGGGCGCGTGGCCGCGGGGGATGACCCCGCTGGAGAGCGGACGGAGGCGCGTTCCGTGCCGACGCTGGGCGAGGCCTGCAAGGACTACATCGAGTCGGGCCACGGCCGCGCGGCCAGCACGGAGCGGGGCTACAGACGGTACGCGGCCCTGTACCTCGGCGACTGGCTCTCGCGTCCTCTGGACTCCATCACCCGCCGGGACGTCGAGGGCCGCTTCAGGCTTCTCACCGAACGCCACGGAGAGATGCCCGCCAACCAGTGCCTGTCGTTCCTGCGCTCGGTGTACCGCAGGCCGTGCGTAGACTTTGAGGGACTTCGGAACCCTGTGGAGCAGTGGCTTTCTGCCGGTGGGAGGTATCACCGCAAGAGGCGCAAGCGGATATCGTCTCCAGCCGAGGTGCTGCCGTGCTGGCGAAGAGGGATAGAGGCGGCAGTGGAGAACCCCGCGCACCGTGACGCGTTCCTGTTTGGGCTCTACACGGGGATGCGGCGGGGAGAGGTGCTGGCGCTGCGGTGGGCGGACGTGGACCTCGGCAGGGGGCTTTTCCGGGTGGATGAGACCAAGACCGGGGTTCCGCTGGAGCTGCCTGTGACGCGCCAGCTCGGAGAAATCCTGACGCGGCGGCAGAGTGGGAGGGAGGCTGTCCCGGAGGAGTTTCGCGGGTGGGTGTTCCCGTCGCGGTCGAGCGGGTCGGGGCACTTGGAGGAGTTGCACGCGCACTACGAGGACATCGGGAGTGCGGGCGGCGAGAAGTTCTGGTTTCATGGGCTCCGGAACGCGTTCATCACGGTGGCGGAGCGGGAGCTGATGCTGCCGCGGCCGCTGACCAAGCGGCTGGTGAACCACGCGCGGCCCAATGACGTGACCGAGGGCTACGCCGCGGACTGGACGGTGGAGCAGCTTCGCGGTCCCGCTCAACGGATCGCCGACCGCATCGACGAGCTGACGGAGGCTCCAACCAACCAGGCCTCGTCCACGGCCACACGGGCATGAGTACGGCTTGCCCGACGACCGGCCCGAACGCCCGTGCGTCTCTCTTAGCGGGAATCCTCTCCAGATTCGTCTCGAGAATCGGGATCGCATCTGGCCGGGGTTGGCGGTGACCCCTGCCGCATCGGCCAGGATCGCATCAGCACGGCCGATTCTCACGACTGCCTATTCCGTTGGTGTGGTCCAACGAATCCGACGATGACGCGATCATTCGTCTCATCCCACGCGAAAGCGATGCGAATGGTGTGGCGGGGGTCGTGGCTTTTCCCCTTGCCGATGTGGTTCGACAATTCCCAAGTGGTACCGTCAACGCGAGTTTGGTACCAGTCTCGAAACCTTCCCATTGTAGGCTCGGACTGATTCGGCTTGTAGAACCAACCTGGGCACGCTTCGCCGATCTGGTCCGGTGGGGTGTTTCGGTATGCAGTAGCAAGCCATGCCAGAACATCGAAGACCTCACCCGGGCTCTCGAACGGCGTGTCCTGACCGGACTTGGAATTGAGTTTGATCAACAGCCGCTCCGGGAAGGTCTTCCCGGCCAGGGTTATGGCCCCCCGGACACTATCCACTGTGAACGAACCGTCGTCCCCCTCAGTCCGTGAGCGCCGCCTTTCGTCCACATAGGTTCGTCTCCACTGTTCCTCCGTCCTCCGACTCCCGGACAGCTCGGCTCGGAGCCTGTCGATCTCTTGGTCACGCTGGGTCTTCTCCGATTGAAGTCCCCGATTCTCCTCTCGAAGACGGTCGCTCTCTTCGCGCAGCAGTGCCACATCCTGCTGAACCCGGTCGTGCTCGGCCTTGAGGGCGCTGAACGCCGCCTGCTGGTTCTCATCGACCATGCCGGGCCCGTCGTCGGCCACCCGTTGCCCTCCGGAGTCGTCGGCTTCCGGCACGGG
>Ga0209543_1002031_pt1 | contig 15872 bp, 12 predicted proteins | sample MesohylFT_FD_187296 | JGI IMG/M metagenome (GOLD analysis project Ga0209543, IMG submission 187296) | Host-associated microbial community of the marine sponge Aplysina aerophoba from Gulf of Piran - sponge mesohyl, lysed by freeze-thaw... | ecosystem: Host-associated > Porifera > Sponge >...
GCCAGGCGACTCTCCACCGGCCGGAGAAGGACACCTGGATCCGCCCCCTCCGAAAAGACTGGCGGCGAACTCCAATCCGGTGACATGATCCCCTGCCGTAACCGTTCGTTCGGGCCGTGGAAATGGCCGGCCTGCACGAGGGGTGAACATGCGCAGCCGCCCGTATTGCTGATGCAGCGGTCATCTCCTGTTTTTCTGACCTAGGGGCTCCACGGCTCGAACGAACAGTTACCCCCTGCCGTCACCGCGTGACCGAACGAAAACCGGATACACCGACATTGACAGCCTGAAATTTGATTTGCTGTGATTCCCATGCGATTCCCAGCGAAAATTTCATTCGCTTTTTCCGGAATCGAAAACCCCCGAAAACATCAATGTTTTCAGGGGCTTCTTTTGGTTGCGGGGGCTCGCAACCACCGAGACCGACATTCTCTGATAATCTCGATCTGATTCGTCGTAACCTTCTGTTTTTACTAATGGATTTGCAGTCGGCACCTTGTATGCTACGGGTGGTCAAGTGTTGCGTATTGGCTGAGTGAAACGAAATTCCTGGCGAAGTCGGACGATATTTACGCTCCCCCAACACCGCGCTGTCAATTGCGCTCCACTGGGCGGAAACGCCCCGTGGATCACCTTGATACCCCGCGTCTCCAGAAACTCGGCCACCGGCACGAAGTCCCGGTCGGACGAGACCAGCACGGCAATGTCGTAGTTGTCCGCCCAGGCAAGGCTGATCATGTCGGTTGCGATGCGAACATCGACACCCTTCTCCTCGGTCCCCCTCATGTCGGCGCCGCAGGTGGGGCACTGGGCGAGCGCGCTGTGGCAGGAGGGGCATACGGGGGGCGAGCGCTTTCTCTGGCGTGGCACGATCGACACGCTTACGCCGGGAAATGTGTCCACCACAGTCGTCGCCCATCGGTGAAGCCGTCGGTCCGCGTCGCGGGCCGGGTCGTGGGAGCCATAGAAGTTCAGCCCCTGATACTCACCCGCGGCTGCGGCATCGACGACCGCGGCCGCGGCGCGTGCGAGCGCCGGTCCGAGCTTCGCCCAGTCCGTGCGGAACGCCGCGTCGGCGTCCCGCATGGAAAGCGTGTAATTCCAGAAGTCGACGAACACCCGCACACGATGACGGGAGGCTTGAACCGAGGCGTCAGCGGGCATCTCGCGTCACACCACAAAAGTACAGGGACGCACGAGGCGTCCCTGGGGTCGTGATAATCGGACCCCGTATCTCCCTTTCTGGGCGGTCGTCCGATGGGTTCTCTTGAGCAGCAATGTATGCCCACTGGGTGGGGATTGCAAGCCGTTTCGCGGGCCGCTTCCATACCGGGCTTGGTCGCGCTGGCCGTGAATCAGGGGATCGTCGGCACAGCCACAAGTGCGAGCCGATCCCATCAGGCGGGCGCCCGTTCGCACTCGTTCCTCAATTATGGACTGCGCCTAATTCGAGAAGGACTTCCTCCGAGTTCAGCCAGTTCATAATGGACTGAATTGCCACAGGGACGAGATCGGGCTTGCGAAGCGCACATTTGTATACGGTAGCCACCCTTCAACCGTTTGACACAAGAACGTCCCGCACCTCTTGATCGCTCTTCACGTTTGCGGCGAACTTCCCTTTCCAGAAATCGGGACGGGTGGCGGGCGTTGTGGCGTGCCGTCAGCCCTTGTGGCGGTGCCAGAAGCAGCCATGCGCGAAGATGACAGCGCGGTACTTTGCGAACATGAGATCAGAGCGACCGGGCGCATGGCGAGCGTGGAGGCGGTACCGCAGGCCACGCGCATGCAGGGCCTTCCGCAGGACCATTTCCGGTTTGGTGTCCTTTCCCCGGATGCCCGCCATCATTCGTGAGCGGGTTTCCTGACTCACAATATCTGTCACGATCCTCCTGGCCTCCTTCGTCTTGCCTGCTATACACACGATTGCGAAAGTCTAGCAGTCGGGCCAGATCATGGAACTCCCCACCGCTTGATCCTTTTGGCAATGGCCGGCGGTGGTTATGCTGGCTTCGGATCGCAAACGGAAAACTCCGAGGAAATGGAATGTCCCACGGGATTGACTTGACGGCGCTCCTGGAGGGGTGTGCCCAGAATTCCTTCGAAGACGGCATCCGCATCGACAGCCGCCTGGAGCCACTCTCTGGCCCCGGTGGCATGGTCAAACCGGCGGTGTACGAGGGCGGAACATATCAGCACGATCGGCGGTGGGCCTCGCCGCAGGATGACGAACCGACGCAGGTCATCGTCATCGATAACGTGCCATCGCAGGCGAATCGCCTCGAGGACGCATTACGGCGAAACCGCGAGTCGATCTCGATGCCGGAGTTCGTTCTCGACCTCGCGGAACTGCCGCATCTTCCCGCGCACCTGCCCCGTTCCCTGTCGAGCCTTCAGTTTCCGCATCGCAATGCGGACGCGTACCTTCGAGACGCTCAACTGAACGGCCAGGACTTTCTCAAGACGAAAATCGGAGAGGCGATATTCGCCGCCACGGCGCAGACCTGCGGCCCCTTGATCGCGTGGTTCCCGCAGGCGTTGCTGTACGGTTTCTGGCAATCTCACCTGGGCAAGAAGCGGCAAAACACCAAGCACGCGCGTGCCTGGGTGTCGGAGATCGTCGGTTGGCAGCCTGCATCCACGGAAACCAGGGTGCTTGGCCTGAAAGGGGATGCCCTCAACCTCAACACCGACGACACGGTGACGACCGATCCGGACGACCGTACGACTTGGGAAGTCGGCAAGGGCACCAAGGTGGCGGGCACCAGGAACGACAAGCTTTCCGAGATCGGCCATGGGCAGGTGCCGTTCATGGGAAAGGACGCCCCGGCGGCGGCTATCTCGTTCGCGAGGGTGACTCAACGCGCGACGGTGTCGTTTGCCCAGCTACGCCGTGTCAGCCTGGGGGACTCCTCTCCCGACGCGGATGCGGCGGTTCGGGCGTTGCTCGTGGCGCTGGGAATGCATGCTCACCAGCTTGCCTTCGCCAAGGGTTTCGCGTTGCGCTCCGGCGCCGAACTTCGGCCTCTTTCGACCAGCGTGACCTGGCTGGGTGCGGACGGCGACGAGCCGATCGATATTGGCGGCGCCGACACAACACGCGCACTTCTCGAGTCGGCAAGGGAGCACGCGGCATCGAAGGGCGTACCGCTCGACGGTTGGGGAGCGCCGGCGACACGGCTGACCCCCAAGGAGAACCTCAGCGCGGCGATCCGGTCGACCTGGCCCGATCTCGACTGATGTTCACGATCAGCGTCGAGTTTCTGCACGGGACCTTCAGGGGCGACCCCGACGGAACCGCAGTCACGGGAGGACTGACGCGAGGCGAATGGCCGCCCTCTCCGGCGCGCTTGTTCTCCGCCCTCGTCGCGGCAGACGGCACCCGGCGGGCTTCACGCGTTTCGGACGGTCACGAACTCATCTGGCTGGAAGGCCTGCCGGCGCCGGCGATCCACGCCCAACCGGAGCCCTGGCATCAGGCGCTCCAGCCACGGTTTGTGGTTGAGCAGCGCGGAAGAGCTGTCCGACACACGCATCACGAGTATTTCGCCAGACAGGGCGCTCTCCACCGGACAGGCGTGCGGATTGCCGCGGGCAACCCCCTGGTGGTTTACAGGTGGGACGTGGAGCCGCCTGACAAGATGACCATGGAAACGATCGGGCATCGCGCTGCTCGCGTGGGCTATCTCGGCGCATCCGATTCTCCCGTGCGCCTCCGCGTGTCGACCGGCATGCCGTGCGGCGCTGCGGAGGAGGTGTACGATCCGGACCCGAACGGCGACATAAGCATCGGCGTTCCGCGACCGGGGCAAGTCGATGTTCTGGACCGCATGTACGATGCCTGGACGGAACGCGGTGCGTCGGTAAGTCGCTCCCAGTATCCGGCGCTGCTGCACCGGGCGGTCTACCGGTCGCCCGGCCTCCCTGAATTGGCGGACCGCGGCCAAGTCGTGGCATCGCTACGTTTGCGCCCGGCCGTTTCGGGCCGGCGGGTGGCCGCGATCACCGCGCTCTTCAAGGAAGCGGTGCTGAGCCGCCACCAGCGCATCCATGGTGAGCCGCCGGCGATTTTGCACGGTCACGGTTTCTCGCGCTCGGGCTACGACCTCGCCCGCTACCTGGCGCTGCCCGACGTCGGCCATCCGCGCTCGCGTGGTCGCATCCACGGCCTGGCCTTGTGGTTGCCGCCCGGGTCGGACCGTACGCAACGCCAGGAGGCATACGATGCAGCGGTCTCCATCGACGCTCTGGTCGGTCGAGGCATCGAGGTACAGGTGGAGCCGCACGGGGAAGAGGAGCGTCCCTGGGCTGTGAACCCACGCCGCTGGCGGGGGCCGTCGGCGATCTGGATGACGGCGTTCCCAGTGATTCACGAAAGGCGCGGGCTCGCCGATCTTGCGGAAGCCGCCCGCTGGTGCATCCATGCCGGCCTGCCCGAGCCCATATTTTTCCGGTCGCAACGGACACCCCTCCTTCCCGGCGCGGTCGATCTGGCGCCGACGGAAGTAAACCGCCCCGGACGCCCCGCACTTCCTTACTCCCATGCCGAATTTCGTTTCGCGAAGCCTGTCAAGGGACCGGTCGTCGTCGGAGCGGGGCGGCAGCGCGGCTTTGGCCTTTGCGTTCCCATCGATGAATGATGCGGCCCCGACTCACCGCGCCGCGGCACCGGAACGTGGTCCGATGCCGAGTGCGTCATTGCCCGCATTTGCTTCGTTCTATCGCGCCATCAACGGACGAGATCCCTTCCCCTGGCAGGTCCGGCTGGCGGAATATGTCGCGAGGAATGAGCAATGGCCCGCGGAGATCGGAGTGCCGACTGGACTTGGCAAGACGGCGTGTCTTGACATCGCGGTATGGTGGCTTGCGTCTCAATCGGGCCGCGCGCCGGGCCTTCGCACCGCGCCGACGCGCATCTGGTGGGTCGTCAACCGCCGCCTTCTGGTGGACTCTACGGCCGAACACGCCAAAACGATTGCAGCTGCACTGCGCGACCCTGCATCGGCGGGTTCGGACGGCGCGGGGCGCGATTCGATCGAGGCCACGGCCGAGCGGCTCCGTTCGATGTGGACCGATCCTGCGGCGCCCCCGCTGGACGTGATCAGTCTCCGAGGCGGCATCGCTTCGCGAAGCCCCACCGACCCGGCGCGCCCGACCGTGATCCTTTGCACGCTTCCGATGTACGGCTCCCGCCTGCTGTTCCGGGGCTACGGCTCCAGTCGGCCATCTGTCGACGCCGCCATGGCCGGCACAGACAGTCTCGTTCTGCTGGACGAAGCACACCTTGCCGGGCATTTGCGAACGCTCGTTCCTGCCCTCGCAGCCTGCAACCCGGAGGCGCGCGACACGCTTGGCGCCGAGCGATCGCGTCCGACGGTAGTCTCCCTGACCGCAACCGGGGACGCCGGGGAGAGCGAACGGTTCGATCTCGACGACGACGACGAAGCGCACCCGGTTGTCCGTCAGCGGTTGGACGCGAGGAAGCCTGTACAGGTGATAGCCGTTAAGGGCGAGACGGCGAAACGACTCGCGGAAGCGACCGTTGCCCTCATCGGCGAGGCGCCTGCTCTCGCCGCATGCCTGGTTTTCTCCAATACGCCGAAGACGGCGAGAGAGACGTTCGAGCACCTGGTCACGAGATTGCCCGATTCGGAGGTATTGCTCCTGACGGGACTCGTTCGCGAACGCGAAGCGGTGCGGATCCGTGCCCGAATACTCGACCCCGAGCATGGCATGGCGACGGTGCGCCCCTTGGATGCGCCGCGTCAGCGGCACCTCATCGTGGTGGCCACGCAAACCCTGGAAGTAGGGGCTGACATCGACGCGGAATACCTCGTGACCGAGGTATGCGGCGTACGGGCGCTCACCCAACGGCTGGGTCGGCTCAACCGACTCGGTCGGTTTCCCCACGCTCGGGCAATATACGTCCACGTGCCACCGTCGAACCGTCACGGCAGAAGCAGCCCCGGTACGACGGATGAAGCGTGGCCGGTCTACGGGCCGGAACCGGCGACGGTGCTGGAGCGGTTGCTGAATTCGACTGCCGGAAGCAAGGCGGGAACGGTCGACCTCTCCCCGCGGTCCGCGGCTTCGATACTCGGGCGGCCGCTTGACGACCCGGGCCGCGCTCCCGAAGTTCTCCCCGGCCTGTTGTGGGAGTGGACGAAGACGACGACGCCCCCCGAGGGGGAGGCGCCGGTGGAGCCGTATTTCAGCGGCATCGCCGCGCCCAGGCTGTCGGTTGCCCTGCTCTGGCGCGCGCATGTCCCGGCTCCAGGCAAGCGGCTCTGGCCGCGGGGTACGGATCGCGAGGCCATCGACGTGCCGTTGGCGGAGGCGCGACAGATTCTCAAGGACGACGAAATTCGTCGGCTGGCGCCCGATGGCGTTACGGTCGAGCAGGCATCGGTGGACGAACTGCGCCCCGGGGATCGGGTCGTTGTGGCAAGCGACGCCGGGCATATGGACCGGTTCGGGTGGAGTCCCGCTGCGTCGGAACCCGTGGCCGACGCTTCGCTGGCTAATCTGGGATTGCCTCTGGACGCCGTCGCGATAAGGCGACTTTGCGGTGCGGCACTGCACGAACTCGTCGACACCGCGCTAGGCATCACAGACGACGAACGGGACATCGGCGAGGCGGAACGATCCGAGGCAATCTCGGGCATTCTTGCGATGCTTCGAAACATGCCGGAGCCGGCGGGATGGGACCGATCCGAGTGGATCGGGTTCGCCGGCCGGCTGCGCCCGCGGGTTCTCGCGCCCCGCAACGAAGTACCGCGTCTGCCTGTCGAGGTGCCTGACGATGAAGCCCTGAGCGACGAATTCGATGAACTGTCGCTGGGCCCTGTCGCGGTGGAACTGGACCCGCACGGCCACGCCGTGAAAACAAGGGCGCGGTTGATCGCCGAGCGTATCGGGCTCCCCGACGATCTGCTCAAGGCGGTGGAGCACGCCGCGAGATTGCACGACATCGGCAAGTCCGATGCACGCTTTCAGAGATGGTTGAATCCGCGACCCGAGCCCGGTCGCCTGCTCGCGAAGTCGAACACGCCGCGCCACCGTTGGGAGGCATTGCGCGTGTCATCCGGATGGCCCTCCGGAGGCCGCCACGAGGAGCTTTCCGCCAGGCTGGTCCGCGCATGGCTCGCGCAGAAACCCGATTGGGGCAACCCGATGCAACGCGATCTTCTGGTCCATCTGGTCGTCAGTCATCATGGCAAGGGCCGGCCGCTGGTTCCACCGGCGGCCGACGGCACGACAGGGTCGGTCAGCGGTATCGTCGACGGAGTGCCGGTAACGGCGAGCGCGAATCTCGCAAGCGTCGACTGGGAACAGCCGGATCGCTTCCGGAGGTTGCAGGCCCATCTGGGACCGTGGGGGCTGGCGTTGCTGGAGGCCATCGTCATCCGGGCCGACCATGCCGTCTCCGCCGGCGTGGACGGGACGCCGGTCGACATCTGATGCAAGGAGTTACTTGCCCGGGGCTGCCCGCCGCATGGGTCAATGCCTGGCTCGCGGCTATCGGCGCGACGGTGCTGGATTCTCGTATTCGACTGCACTGGACCACAGAGGATTCGCCCGTGGCCGTGCTCTCCTCCCTCGATTGCGACCCGGTCGAGGCGCTGGTCGAGTCCTGGCCGAACCCGACGTTCCTTCAGGAGTTGCCGATCGCCCAACATTGGAATGGCGCGGGTGAGTTGAAACGGGGAGTCTCGGCCGAACAGTTCGTCGTGCGCGCGAAAGCGGCCCGCGGCCATCCTTTTGCCTGGACCCTCTCGTCGACGATGACGGACCTGAGCATCGACGCGAAGGGGGAAGTCGCTCACGCGCCATTCGATCCCGCGGGTCCAGGGACTACCAAATGGCTGCATCATCGGTTGGTGAAGATGCACGACCTCGCGGGGTCGGTCAGTACGGATAGATTGCATGAATCGCTGGCAGGAACCGCAAACCGTGTAAAGAACTACGGGTTGGGGTTCGACAGTACGCGTCTCGGGTCCCTGGCGGATAAGTCCGACCAGTGGATCGATCCCGTGGTCGAGCTGCTGGCATTCTTCGGCCTGGCGGCATTCCCGGTACGTGGCCGGGGTGTCGACCGCCGGCTCGGTCGTCACGGCGATCCTGACGAGCGCCAGCGCGGGTGGCGGAAAGCATCCGGTCGCGACAGGACGCGACATTTCGTCTGGCCGGCATGGGATCAGCCTCTGGACACTGCCGGCGTCGATGCGCTGCTCGACCTCTGGAACCCTTGGCGCAGGAACAGCTGGGCGTCCCTCGGGGTTCACGCCGGCTGGCGGAGCGTGCGGTATGAACGGAGGGGATTGGCCGACAACACCAGGGCCATCGGAGCGCGGAGCCTTTGACACCCGAACCCGTCATTCGGATTTCAGCGATCGAACACTTTGTTTACTGCCCACGCCAGTGTGCGCTTATTCACTGCGATGGTGTCTGGTCCGACAACGCGCACACCGTCAAAGGGACGCGCGCCCACCGGCGCGTCGATAGCGGACGGCACCGTCTGGAGCGAGGTCGCCGGGTCCTGCGGGGCATTCCTCTTTGGTCGGAGTCGCTGGGACTGTCCGGCCGCGCCGATGCGGTCGAGATCGACGGCGACACGGTCCGACCGGTGGAGTACAAGTCCGGTGTCCCGCACGGCATGACCGCTGACTTTCAGCTCTGCGCCCAGGCATTGTGCCTGGAAGAAATGCTTGGCGTCTCCGTCGCCTCGGGCGGCGTCTGGTACGGTGGACCGCGCCGGCGCGTCGAGATCGAATTCACCGGCGCCTTGCGGGACCGGGTGAGGGCCGCGATCAACTCGATCCGCGAACAGTTGCTGACGGGCACGTTACCCGATGCGGTGAACGACGAGCGGTGTACGGAGTGCCAGCTCGTGCATCACTGCTTGCCCGGCGTCACCGACGCGCCAGGCAGGGTCCGGCGGTACATGTCCAGCGTCGTGTTCGAATGCGATATCTGAGCACCCTGTATGTTCGCGACCACCGCGCCCGGATCCAGCACCGGCGCGGGTCATTGACGATATCTTCCCCCCAAGGGAGTCAGCGCGTCCCGCTGGAGGCGGTCGATTCTGTAGTCTTGCTGGGCGGTGCGCAGGTCACCAGCCAGGCATTGGATGCATGCGTCAGTCGAGGGATCCGCGTTGCGGCCCTGCGTCGGAACGGCTCCGTCCGCTTTCTTGTGAATGCGGCCACCAACGGAAATGTCCACCTTCGCACGGCCCTCTTCGAAGCAGTGAAAGACGGTTCCCGATCGCTCGAATTGGCCAGGACCACGGTCGCGGCGAAACTGCAAAACAGCCGCAGGGTCGTGAGCCGCTGGTCGCGTGACGAGAAGGACGCGGTGCGCAGTGAGCGCCTCGCCGAACGCAGCGAGCAGGTTCGTCAGCGGATCGGACGGCTTGTGGATGCGGTGACGGGCGACCATATACGAGGCATCGAAGGGGACGCCGCCCGGATCCACTTCCGTGCGCTGGAGCAGGTCGTAGCGACGACCGAGCTGAGGTTCACCTCAAGAACGCGGCGACCGCCGCGAGACCCCGTCAATGCAATGCTGAGCTTTTGCTATGGGCTGGTGGTGACCGAGTGCACGGGTGCGCTGGAGAGCGTCGGACTCGATTACCAGATGGGGTTCTTTCACCGCCCCCGAGCGGGTCGCCCTTCCCTTGCGCTGGACCTGGCCGAAGAACTGCGCGCGTCGACAGACCGGTTTGTCGTGTCTCTGATACGTCGCCGGCAAATTGGACCTGCAGGCTTCGAAAACACCCCCGGTGGCGGCGTCTACCTGAAAGACGACGCAAGAACCGCTCTCATCAAGGCGTGGGAAGACCACAAGGAAACCGAAATTCCGCACGGAAATCTCGGGCGGCCGGTCGGCCGATGGGCGATCCCCTCTATCCAGGCGACGCTGCTCGCGCGCCATTTGCGTGGTGACCTCAGCGCGTATCCGCCATTCGTTCTTCCATGAGCCATGGACATACTGGTCACCTACGACATCGCCGACACCGACACTACGGGAGCCTCGCGCCTCAGGAGAATCGCGGACGTATGCGAGAAATATGGGCAGCGAGTGCAATTCTCGGTCTTCCACTGCCGACTCTCCAAAGCAAAGCTGGCCCGCTTCGTCGGAGAGGTGGAGGACATTATCGACCGTGAACGGGACTCCGTGCTCGTGTACCGGTTTCCTGCCGGGATCGATGTGTCAGCCCTCCGTTTGGGCCGTAGGGAGGACCATGCGCTGGGCAAACCGTGGGTCTTGTAAGTACTTCCGCGAACCTCCGGTGATCCTCAGATATGCGGGCCATGCTGGCGAAATTCGTGATAATTGGACTCCATATTGTCTCGCTTTCCCGAGAAATATCGCCACTGATCGGCTTTTCTACCGCCGAAAACATGGCATTGGCACCGCGCGGCTGCGCCGTCTTGTAGGTCGTGCTCGCCTCATGGCAAATAGCAGTGTCGCCGGAGTTTCGACTCCGGCCTTTGTTGAGCGCTCCATCGATTCCACGACCTTCACAGCGAGCGACGGGTGTCGCCGGAGTTTCGACTCCGGCCTTTGTTGAGCGGTGTCACGCGCCGAGGCCGTCGAATGGTTGGGCGGTGGTGTCGCCGGAGTTTCGACTCCGGCCTTTGTTGAGCGACGGACGGGAACGGCGTGCAAAGCACCCTGACCGCAGGGTGTCGCCGGAGTTTCGACTCCGGCCTTTGTTGAGCGAATCCGCGCCTCGGCAAGTTCCCTGGCGATCAGGTCGGGTGTCGCCGGAGTTTCGACTCCGGCCTTTGTTGAGCGAGTATGCTATATCGCGTGCCAGAATCGTGCGCGACCGGTGTCGCCGGAGTTTCGACTCCGGCCTTTGTTGAGCGCGCGCCATCCTGGCCGACCCGCCCTGGCGCTTCGAGGTGTCGCCGGAGTTTCGACTCCGGCCTTTGTTGAGCGGATGCCTATGTCGCGGGGCTGGCCGATGCCTACAAGTGTCGCCGGAGTTTCGACTCCGGCCTTTGTTGAGCGGCCAAGACCGAGTATTCCGACGCGGCGCCGTCGGCGGGGTGTCGCCGGAGTTTCGACTCCGGCCTTTGTTGAGCGACCAAGCCTGCCGGCCTAGGCGGCGCGCCCACGGTCGTGTGTCGCCGGAGTTTCGACTCCGGCCTTTGTTGAGCGCTCCGGGAGCGTCGACGACGGCTATGTGAACCGCGCGTGTCGCCGGAGTTTCGACTCCGGCCTTTGTTGAGCGATGTCGTACAACAAGGACATGACGGAGACCTACATCGTGTCGCCGGAGTTTCGACTCCGGCCTTTGTTGAGCGATCGCGGGCGCTCTCGGCGAGCACATGGGCGAGTGGGTGTGTCGCCGGAGTTTCGACTCCGGCCTTTGTTGAGCGGCCACGGAAATCGTTCTGTCCGGATACAACGCCAAGCGTGTCGCCGGAGTTTCGACTCCGGCCTTTGTTGAGCGCGTACCGATTGGGTATGGCAGCGGTTTGTTGTGCATGTGTCGCCGGAGTTTCGACTCCGGCCTTTGTTGAGCGGTGTCAAGGTCGATGACGACGAGGTTCCACGGCCAAGTGTCGCCGGAGTTTCGACTCCGGCCTTTGTTGAGCGTATCGGATCGCTGCTATAACTGCCATCGGAGTCGGCGTGTCGCCGGAGTTTCGACTCCGGCCTTTGTTGAGCGTTGTCCGGCGGCGGCTCCTCGTCCCACCACAGCACGTGTGTCGCCGGAGTTTCGACTCCGGCCTTTGTTGAGCGAACTTCGGTGTGCAACATTCCTGGGATGATATCGGCCTGTGTCGCCTGAGTTTCGACTCCGGCCTTTGTTGAGCGGCCGAATGGGAGCTCGGGGCGCTGCGCTGCGACGAGAGTGTCGCCGGAGTTTCGACTCCGGCCTTTGTTGAGCGGGTCTGATCGGGACGGTCCCGGCCGGGCTGGTGAATGGTGTCGCCGGAGTTTCGACTCCGGCCTTTGTTGAGCGTGCTCGGAATAGGGCAGGATCTTGTGCGCCATGTGCCGGTGTCGCCGGAGTTTCGACTCCGGCCTTCGTTGAGCGCGGGTTTGGACCTCCCAGGACGACGACCCGGACGACGGTGTCGCCGGAGTTTCGACTCCGGCCTTCGTTGAGCGCCGGACAGGAAGACCAAGATTTTCGAGAATCTGGTCGTGTCGCCGGAGTTTCGACTCCGGCATTCGTTGAGCGGTCCGGGAAACAGGGCTTGGGAAAGCGCAACGCGCAGGCAGCCGAGACCCATTAGTTGACGGAACGGTCGGGTATTTCCCGGACCTACCTTCCAGCGCGTTCGTTCAACCCGGTCCCTCGCTCGCTCCGGAGGCAAATCGACCTTCATTTGGCGAGCGGAAAAACAATGGTTTTCACATGCAGAACATTTGATCCGCCATGCTCACGCAGGTCACTATAGCGCGGCAATCTGGATAAGAGCCGCGCGTCAATCAGGATGAGATTGTGTGCCGTGGAAAGGCACCATCCCCCAGCGGGTGCGAATCCCGCCCGGCTAACTGTCGTTCCAGCCGGTAGCAATCGGAGCGGATGATGGAGGCAACGACATCGTCTGAAGCACTTCGACAAAAAGGGCCGCCTTGGGCGGCTCAGCGACCATGCGGGCCGCAACGCGAGTGAACGCCGAGCAGGCCTCGAAACTGATAACGCGGAAGCCGACCCGCCAGTCTCACGGGGAAGGCTGCCATCGGCCGGGAAGCGAACGACGCGGGCACCGGCCGGCTCCGCCGGGGTAGTGGCGGCGGCACGCATGGAAGAGGGGGATGGGAGCAACACGGGAAGCCCTGTCGGTGGTGTGGCACGCACCAACCGGAACCCCGTGAGGGGCAGGCCGGGCCGGCAGGGTGGCGGATGGGCTTGTATTACCGCGGATGCCGGGTAACGCCGGCGGAGGGAAGGAGCCCTGGTTCGAGAGCGATGCGGAAAGGGGAAAAGGCGTGACCACTGGCGAGAGCCTAGCAGGGTCAGAGAAGGTCCGGAAACTCCAGACCGTATTACATGCGAAAGCTAAGGGCTACGCTGCATATTGCACCTCATTGGTCGGTTGGCACACGATGTTGGGGTTTAGGCGCTCAAAGCGCGCTTTCGGCCTTGTTGTTTGGTCGGCGGGTCATCGGGCAGTTCATAGAGGTAGCAGCGCCTGTCGTTGTAGGCGTATCCACTCAGCAGCCCGATCGCGCGCCACTTCTTGATCGTGGTGGTTGAGACCGCGAGCGTGGTGGCCGTTTCGTCGACGGTCAGCAGGCCCCGGGCGCGTAGCCGATCATAGCGTGATTTGAGCTCGTAGTCGCTGCGGATTGCCTGCACGCGCAGCGGTCGAAAGGGTGCGCCATAGCCGGTCCGGCATCCCCGTTCATTGAGGATCGTTGCGATCTCGGCGTCGGTGTGATGGTCGAGTAGCTCGTCGATCTGGGTAACGACCTCGGGCGGGGTCTTGTAACGCTGCCACGCCGGCGCCTCGCGCTCGATGACGATCTGGCGGGTGGCTCCGCCTCGAAGGCGCACTCCCAGGCGGAGATCCTTGCCCTTGACCAGGGTCACGTCCTCGATCAGCAATCGTGCGATCCGCTTGCGCTCGCGGTGCGGCGTTGCGGGGTCGTTCCACAAGCGCGGAAAGTCCGTCGCCAGCGCGAGGATTCGTTGGCATTGCTGCTCCCCGAACTCGTGGCTCTGCTCGGCGCGGTGATGTTCGAGATCGTGCTGCGCCTCGTCCAGAGTACGAAGCTTGGCGTTCCATTCCGCCTCCAGCACGTCGGCCACCATCCGGTTCTCGGGATGGGTTTGCATGAAGCGCTGGCGCGCCAGATCAGCCTCTTCTCGGGCGCGCTGCACCTGCTGGGCACGCCAAGTGTCGACCTCTTCACCGCGTGCGGCAAGTTCGGCCTGTACCTGCAGTGCCATTTCCAGCGTGACCGGCGTCATCAACTCGACCAGCAGTTCACCGATTGCCCGGTCGATACCCGCACCGGCGATGTGCTGGCATATCCGACCCGCCGTATCGATGCCTTCCCGCTGGCACATGTAGTCCGGCACCTGCCGTCCACGGCGGGTGTGGTAGCGCACGGTCATGCGGTCGCCGCAAACGCCGCAGAGGGCCAGGCCCTGGATCAGCGCCGGCCCTTCGCGTGGGGCGCTGCGCCGGTGTGCGCCATAGGCCTGAGCGTTGTCCCGGAGCTGGCGCTGATTGGCTTCGAAGCGCTCCCAGGAGATATAGCCCGGGTGCGTGTCGGGCAGCAGCACGGTCCATTCCTCGCGCGCGAGCCGCTTCACTTCGACACCGCCGCCGGGACGCCGACGATGGCAGTGGCGCCCGAACGCGAAGGCGCCGGCGTATCGCGGGTTGTGCAGCACCTCCAGTACCCGGTAGAGCCTGAGAGGCTGCCAGTGCAGCTCACCCTTGTGCGGTCCGCTGCGCGGTCGGCGGGGAAATAGCAGCCCTTCGTCATGGAAGTGCTTCACCGTGGCGCAGGCCGTGCCGGCGCGGGCAAATGTGTCGAAGAGCAGCCTCAGGCTGTGTTGGACCTGCGCATCGGGATCGAGAACCACACGATCCAGCGGGTCGTATACCAGTCCCAGTGGCAGCGGCATCTTCAACTCGCCACGTTTGGCTCGATTGAGGATTCCGCCGCGCAGCCGGGCGCGCAGCAAATGCAGCTCCGCCTCCGACATAGTCCCTTTCAGCCCCAGGAGGAGCCGGTCGTTGAAGTCGCCGGGATCGTAGACGCCGTCCTCGTCGAGGATCAGCGTCTCGCTCAGGGCGCAGATCTCAAGCAGCCGATGCCACTCGGTGGAGTTGCGCGCGAGGCGACTGACCTCAAGACCGAGCACGATCCCGGCTTGGCCCATGCCGACCTCGGCGACCAGGCGCTGGAATCCCTCGCGGTCTCTGTCGGCGCCGGACAGCCCCTGATCGCTATCGATCACGACGATGCTCTCGGTCGGCCAGCCCAGAGCCACGGCCCGCTCGCGCAGGGCGTATTGGCGGAGCGTGCTCTCACCATTCTCAAGCACTTGGCGCGGGGTGGACTGACGCACGTACAGGTAGGCATCGCGGCTCAGGTGGCTCGTACTTACCTTCTGATGGGCAGTGCTCATGCGAACTCCCCTTCCATGTGGACTTTGACCATCGCGAGAAGAATGTCGATCACCGGCTTCTCGACCCTGGCGGGCAGTGCCCCGGGCGACACGCCCGCGCGCACGCCGGCAGGCGGGGTGGGCAGCTCGGCGGACACGAACAGCCAGGCGGCGATGCCGCGCCGTGCCATCACCGCGAGCCCCTGTCGGTCGTGCGACATGCCGGGCTCGAGCGCGTGGCGGCGGATCTGCTCGTAGCCCTGCGCATACGCCGAATGCGTCAACGGGAGCGCCGGTGGTGTCGGCGTTTGCATCATGCGCGGTTTTTTCCCCGCGCGAGCGCGCGTTCGATGCTGCGCCGGTGGACCCGCAAGCCGAAGCGTTCGCGCACGAGGTCGACCAGTTCGCGGGTGCTGAGCTCCGGGTGTTCGCTCTTCGCCGTGCGCAACGCCTCGACCACCTCGTCGCTGAGCTTGTGGGCTCGCCGGGGGCCGCGCCGGTGCGGCAACAGTGCCGGCAGGCCGCCTGCCTCGTAGGCGAGCCGAGCCTGGTACCAGGTGGGCCGCGAGACGCCGAAGCTCGCAGCAGCGCGGCTGACGGACACGCCGTCTTCGCGCACACAGCGCAGCATCTCGTACTTGACCTGGAGCAGGTCGCGCGGATCGAAGAACGCGTTGGACAGGAACAGCTCGTCGCGAACCGCGTCGGGACGCGGGTTCAGACAACCATGCTGCGTGAGGGCATCGATCTTCGCATCGGCCGAACGTCTGGCCATGGG